>Ga0180433_10001462_pt1 | contig 39354 bp, 31 predicted proteins | sample SS_ome_8_FD_132980 | JGI IMG/M metagenome (GOLD analysis project Ga0180433, IMG submission 132980) | Hypersaline lake sediment archaeal communities from the Salton Sea, California, USA - SS_1_D_1 metaG | ecosystem: Environmental > Aquatic > Non-marine Saline and Alkaline > Hypersaline >... | reverse complement strand
CCATAGCAGCAAAACTAGCAGACCTTCGTTATAAAACACCAAGGTATGAACCAATAGGTTACTTAACAAGCGTTAACTTATACTTCACAGAAGCAATAACCAAAAACAAGGCAACACTAAAAAAACTAGGCATAAAAGGCCAAAAACTAGACAAACTAGTACTAAGATTAGAAGATATAATAAATAAAGCAAACAATAACCCACAAGTAAGTGACCATGAACCCTCATTCTCAGCAATTGGTTGGAGCAACAACAGAAAAGAATACAAACTAAGAATAACGTATTTTGGACTAGGAACACACTTAATAAGAGTGCTAGAAAATGAAGATAAAACAGAAGTCAGGTTAAGCAAGTCACTGCCATCACTACACTGGGGTTACTTAAGACAAGCAGTAATGAACCCAGAACCAGTAAACCAGGAAATGCTAGACAAAGCATGGAAAGTAATTAAATTATTAAGCAAAAGAAAAACAAAAATTAAAAGGAAGATCAGATAGCATATGGGCAAAAGCAATGCAGGTAAAAGAGCACATAAAAAACGATACAGCAAAGTAGCACAGAGGAAAAAGAGAACACGGGAGATCACTATCAAAAAGAGAAACCATCAAGTTAACAAACAACGACAAGAAAAAACAAGAATAGATGAACTTGAAATTAATTATAACGAAAGTAAACCTAAAAAAGTAAAACCAGAAAGGGAATTCCATGACTTAACAACAATGAGCCCTGAAGAAATAAGTAAGGCTATACCAGCATTCTTCCCAAAAATAAAAATACTACCAATCGGTTTATTATGCTACGATGAACCACGAGTAGAGTTCTACTTATCAAAACAATTAAAAGGTTATTTTAAAATAAAATTAGAAATAATAAAAGAATTCCTTGAAAGACACTTAATTGAAAGCGTTGACATTAAATCATTAATTAATGAACAAATCAACTCACTGTCAGACTTAATCCAAAGATCCATTAGAGAAGGTGAAGTCGAAAAAGGAGATTTCACATTCCTTTCAATAATAAAAGAAAATGAATTATTATTAAACGCTAACGCTTACACTAGCAACCCACCAATGTCAATAACTTACCGAATCAAAAAAATAGAAGAAGGAACATTAATAGCTAAAGTAGTATACTTTGGAGTTATTAACCCAGAATTCATAAAAAATAGCCGAACAGCTTATCAACGATACAGTAAAGAAATAGACTATGAAACAATAGAACAAATACACAAAGGATTAGTTAAAGCAAACAACTCAAATTAATAGCTGTCAGTTGGTGAATGGAAGAGGGGAAACGTAGTTGCCCCTTTTAGCGGAAGTTTTAATAAGGGGTATTGTGTCCCCTAATTTAATGGGGGGCTTGTTTAAGGACATCCTAATGGATGATGAAACATTGTTTAAAGATGAAAGCATTCTTGATTATAAATTCGTGCCCTATGAAATGCCTGAAAGGGATAATGAAATCAAAGTCATAGCTGAATACTTAAAACCATTATTTCATGGCCGCAGGGGCAGCAACATCTTCATCCATGGAATGCCAGGCCTTGGCAAGACCGCTAGCGCAAAATACGTTTTTGAAGAATTAAAAAAAGCCAGTGATAATGTTACACCATTATACATTAATTGCTGGGAAAACCAGACAACCCACACTATTGCCTTAGAGATCGCACGCAAAACTGGAATGTTATACCCTCCTAAAGGAGTGCCAACAGAAGAGATATTAAACAATGCGTTCAAGAAGTTAAGGGATAAAGGAGTAGTGATCTGCTTAGACGAAGTAGATAAAGTAAAAGAAGTAAACATAATCTACTCATTATTAAGCCTTGACAGCGTTAGCATAATACTAATAACTAACAACCCAAAATACAAGAATTACTTAGAACCAAGATTAATCTCCAGATTAAACCTAAATAACCTAGAATTCAAACCATACACTACCAAGGAGATGAAGAATATAGTTAACCGCCGAGCAATACAAGCGTTCAAGCAAGGAGTAATAAATGATGAAATAATCCACGAGATAAGCATTAACTCAGCAACAGATGTAAGACGAGCAATCACAATACTATTAGAGTCAGGCCGGGCAGCTGAAAAAGACGCTAGTCGAAAAGTAAACTTAAAACACGTCAAAGAAGTAATAGATAAAATGACAGACCTGCCTAAAGAATTAAACACTCATGAAGAGAAAATACTAAAGATCATAAAAAGTAATAAAGGCGTTATCAGCGGCAAAGCATATGAAAAATATAAGAAATTACATGGCGAATTAAGCATAAGAAGCTTCAGGCGCTACATTAATCGATTAGAAAAGCAAGGCTTAATCAAAGCAGTGGAGACAGGCGAGGGATTCCAAGGTCGGAGCAGAAAATTAGAGGTAACATAAATGGTTTTTGAATCAATACTAAACCCCAAAGAAGTAAGGGATAAGCCATGGAAAATGTTCATCCTAGGCTTAATCTACGCTAGCGCTGGAGTACTATTAAGCATGTGGATCTTCCCCACAGACCCTTCACTAAGCATAGTATTCCTAACAACCATGGCTTCAATACCAATACTAGTACTAATATTAAAGATTGAGGAAACAGAGAATTTTCAGAAAAAAGAATACCCCTTAATAGGTAATCATAAAGACGTGCTAGCAATAATATTCTTCTTATTCATTGGTTTACTAATAGCTTTCACGACCTGGTACTTAATACTACCTCAAGAAATGGTGGATAAAGTATTCCTAGCCCAAACAAACACCATAAACAGTATTAACAGCAACGTAAGAGTGCAAGGCTCATACATTCAAACAGAGTTCCTGAAAATAATACTAGCAAATAACTTCAAAGTCTTATTCTTCTGCCTAATATTCAGCTTATTATATGGTGCTGGCGCAATATTCATCATCACTTGGAACGCCAGCGTCCTAGGAACAGCCATAGGCAACGCAATAAAAGTTAATGTTAGTGACGCTTTCTCATATGTTAGCGCCATACCAATAGGTTTTGGCCAATACTTACTGCACGGGATCCCTGAATTAATCGCGTACTTCCTAGCAGGCATAGCTGGCGGCATAATCAGTGCAGCAGTGATCAGGCATAAACCAAGCAGCAATAAATTTAAAGAAGTAATGCTTGACTCCATTGATTTAATAATACTCGCCAGCATAGTGCTAATAGTAAGCGGGTTATTAGAGGTTTACATTTCACTAGGAGTTTAAAAAAAAATGAGATCAAAAAGGAAGGGTGTTGAGAGGGCAAAGCCCTTCATTTCACTAGGAGTTTAAAAAAAATGACTGATGATTCAGAAGAGGATATTGAATTTGATTTCAGCGAGATCAAGAATAAACTAAAAGGTTGGTTAAAACCAAAAAAACCTAGCAGTGCTAAACCAAAAGAGTCAAGTGATGATGATGAACTAGACTTCTCAGATGCCATAAAATTCCTGAAAGAAAATAAAAAAGTATTATCAATTGCAGGAGTAGTGGCCATAATACTAGTAGGCGTGTGGATAAGAACCCTAAGCCTGCCAAACTATGAAGGCCGATTACTAGGCCTAGACCCTTACGCGTTCCACCGTTACGCAAGAATGATAGTTGAAAACGGAACCCTACCAGCAGTTGATGAAGGAAGGTACTTCCCAAACGGGTTCCTAACCTTCAGGGAACACCAAGTAAGCACTTACTTCATTGCAGGCATGTACTTAACACTCAGTCCAATACTAGGCGGTGAATTAATGGATTACTCAATCATTTATCCAGTAATCTCATTCGCGATCAGCATGATAGTATTCTACCTAATGGTTAAAGAAATATTTAACAAGGAAACAGCCTTAATAGCCACAGCATTCCTAGCATTTGCCCCATCATACCTCTTCAGAACAATAGCGGGTTTCGCTGATAAAGAAGCACTAGCAATGGCTTTCTGGTTCAGCATGATCTACGCATTAATAAAGTCAGCAAAAGCTAAAGATGTTAAAAAAGTATTAATTTACGGGTTAATCTCAGGCTTACTAGGCGGCATGTCAAGCCTAACCTGGGGCGGAGCCAACTTCTTATTCTACAGCATAGCCTTAACCTTTGCCTTACTAGCCTTAATGAACCGCTTAAATAATAAACGAGTAATCACGTTCTTCACCTGGTATATCCCAATGATGATCATGAGCGCCACCCTAACACTAAGGTACGGCGGCCTAGGATTAATCACTCAAGAAATGTTCTTACTGCCAACAATAACAGCTGGGTTAATCATTCTGAAAATAATAGCTTATGAGTTATACATTAACAAGTTAAAAAAGAAAGTGCTGCCAGACAGTTATTACTTTGGCATAATAGTCCTAGTGATCAGTGTAATAGCCATACCAGTAATGCAATTAACAGGAATCTTTGACTTCGCCGGCAAGTTAAACACTGTTATAGAAACAATCATACACCCATTCGGCACCTGCCCTTTCTGCGTATCAGTCACTGAAAACCAAGCACCATACTTTATTGACCCTCAACGAAACGTTGACTGGTGGAGCAGGCTGCAATGGTTTATCCCATTATTCATTATTGGCGCAATACTACTAGTATGGCAAATGCACAGCAAATTCAAAAAGAAAGCAATCCCAATAATAATCGCTTACGCAATATTCATGCTATTCTTCATGTTCAGCAACTTTGTTAATGACGCTAAATACGAAGCAGCAAACTTATTCTTTGCCAGCACTTACTTATACACCCTGCCATTACTAGGCCTAACAATGATTTTATTCTTTGCAAAACACCCAAAAAGCAAGGCCTGGGATGAAACAACAGTAGAGCGATTACTAATCATTAGTTGGTTCTCATTAAGCGTGATAGCCACTAGAGGCGCTATCAGGATAATATTCGCTAGCACCCCAATCTACGTTCTAATGGCTGCTTACGCGGTAATAAAGATAAAAGAATTAGTTCAAAAGAAAACAAAAGACGCTATCTACAGCAACGTGCCATTAATAATAGCGGCATTAATAATTTACTGGGCTTTCAGCATTACCTCAGCAAGCGCTGGTGGTTACTGGCCGAGCTTCACAGATAACTGGAATACAACCATGAACTGGGTTAAGGATAACACCCCACAAGACGCGGTATTCACTCACTGGTGGGATTATGGTTACTGGGTTCAAACAATGGGGGAGCGCGCAACAACAGTTGACGGCGGTAACTTCAGGGTTGACTGGGATGAAATCATTGGAGGTCAAACCTTTAGTGGTTACAACCTAACAGAGGTCTACCACTCACTAAATTACTTTAAACAAAATGATACCACAGGCAAGAGGCCGGATTACTTACTAATAATTGATGATGACGTACTAAAATATGTTCAAATGGCTAATATTGGGGGCAGGCCAGGTCATTACTCACCATTTGTTTATTCACAAAGAGTTGAGAATACAATGTACCAGACAGAGGATTACAGCACAATGCTAGTATTCACTCCAGCAACAGGTCCAGGAATCATAGGCTCTGACGTGATAATTGGAGAAAACTTATTCTCCAAAGACCAGAGTTACGTAGTTAATATTGCAGTGCCAATGAATGATGCTCAAGAGTTTGGTCAACCAGTAGCAGTATTATATAACGTTTTCACTGGCCAGAGCATAGGTTTACCATACACGTGCGTTTGTGACATGAGCCTTGGATGCGTTGATTATAACTTAACTCAAGGAATACCTGATTGTATTGAATTCATCCAAGGAGGAGTACTGCACATCCCATCACACTTAAGGAATCGTTTAATGACTCAATTATACTTATTGAACAAGACTATCCCAGGATTCAACCTAGTATATGATAGTCCGGGCGAGTTAAACATGCAGAACATTGTAGCCCAGTATGACCCAACAGACTTAAAGATCTATCAAATAGATTATGAAGAATTAGAGAAATGGGTTGATAACGGAACCCCAGCATGGTAGGGTTTAAAAGAATAATCATTCTAGAAAAAATATAGTATGCTAGATGAGTCAATAATCTTAACACTAGTAATGGGTTTTGGAGTAACAGCGTTCGTTACTCCTTACTTAAAAAAATTCCTAGAAGCCATAGGCTTAGTAGCAATGGATGTTCAGAAAAAAGGCCGGCCAAAAATGGCTTCCAGTGGCGGCATACCAGTAGTAATAGGTTTATTAAGCGCTATAATGACTTACGTGTTCATTACCACATTCATCACTAAAGCAAACACGAACCTAACATTACTCTTTGCTAGCATTACAAGCGTGCTAATAGTAACAATACTAACACTATTAGATGACATTAACATAAGAACTGAACGTAAGACAAGTAAAGGAGAAAAAGACACGCGCATAGGCTTAAAACAATGGCAGAAAGTATTGATTTCAATACTAGCTTCAATACCTTTAATGGCTTTACAAGCAGGTCATAGTCAAATTACAATCCCCTTCTTTGGTGCAATAAACCTTGGCTTATTATACCCCTTAATCATGATTCCATTAATAATCATCTTCTCAAGTAACGCTACTAACATGCTCGCAGGCATGAATGGCTTAGAAGCAGGCTTAGGGTTAATACTACTAACAGGCACTGGCTTATACTCCTTATTTTATGGCACAATAGAAGGCGCAATAATAGCTCTAAGCACAGCAACATGCCTAGGCGCATTCCTAATCTATAACAAGTACCCTGCAAGGTTCCTGCCAGGAGACACTCTACCATACCTTATTGGCATAACCTTTGGCGCTTCAATAATAATAGGCAACATAGAGAAATTCGCAGCCATCGCGTTCATCCCATGGTTCATTGAATTCTTTCTTAAAGCCAGACGAAAGTTTAAAGCCAGCAGTTTAGGCTTACTGCAAAAAGACGGCACATTAAAACCCAAGTATAAAAGCATTTACTCACTAACCCACGTGGGCATGAGAGTGGTTAAGAAAGAAGAATACATCACTCCCTTCTTAATGTTCATTGAATCATTATTCTGCATTGCAGCATTCATTATAGCGAGGATAACAGTATGAGCGATGAAGTGGACTTTAAAGAATTAATAAACCATAAATACTTCTGGCCCGGATTACTGGCCTTAATCTACTTAATAATCCACGTACCAATGATTAACATCTATAAAACGTTATGGTGGGATGAAGCCCAATACGCTTTAATGACCAAGAATTTTTTCAAAGGCACGCCAACAACAGGTTGGTGGGATGGAAGGTCAATCGTTTACCCAGGAATGATGTACTTCTTAACCCTACCAATAGGTTATAACGAGTTAGCTATCAAATTCATTAACATATTACTAGGCGCAGGATTCATAATAACCTCTTATTACTTAGTTAAAGAATTAATAGGCAAGAAGTATGCAATAATAGCGGGTTTAATAATGAACACTCACTGGGTGTTCCTTTACTGGTCCTTAAGGATCACGATTGACGTGCCAAGCGCTTTCCTACTAACCTTAAGCGCTTTATTATTTATTAAAAGTGAAAAAGATTACCGCTTAAACCTGGCAAGCGGTGTATTACTAGGCCTAGCATTCAATATTAGGTTCACAGCTGCCATCACAGGATTAATATACTTAGTATACAATCTATTGCAAAAAAAGAAGCTAAAAGATTACTATTGGTTAATAGGAATCCTTATTGGCATGGCTCCTCTAGCAATCTATGACCTAGCCGTTTTTGGCAACCCATTACACTCAACTTGGTCATTCATGAAATTCAACCTTGAAACAACTGGTGGAAGCCAGCAAGGAGACCAATTATATTACATTAGCACCATGATAATGAATTATGGAATACTAATGGGCATAACCTTATTCATCGGGTTCATCCCACTAGCCTTTAAGATTAAGAAAAGCAACATTCAATTCATAGGGGTTAACATCATAACTTACTTGCTAGCTTACTCATTACTAACACAAGTAAAAGAAGTAAGATTCCTAATACACTTACTGCCGTTCATGATAATAACCGCTTTACTAGGCATGAGTATTAGCTTAAACACTCTATTCAGGAGTAAGAAAGCAACAACTATTGGCTTAACAATACTAACCATCATAGTAATCCTAGAGAACTTACCAATAGGCTTAGCAAGTGTTCAAAAAGTAAGTGACTCATACAATGATGTTAGACTAGCAGGCGAGTTCTTAAAAGAATACCCTGGTGAAAGAATTATGTGCAATAGTGTTCCACAAATGACTTATTACAGTGAAAAAGAAGTATTTGCTTTCCCACAGAACGAGACAGGATTCTATGAACAATTCACTAATTACTCATACGTTATAATAAGTTCTTATGAATCACACCCGGATTACGCAATGGGCTTAAATGATTCACTACTAGTGCCAATCAAAGCTTACCCAGAACCACAAAACGCTCGACTAATTATTCTTCTTGTAAATAACACCAACTAAGATAACAATTAAACCAGTAAACATTAACAAAGAAACATACTCAACTGGGTGAGGGTGATTAATTAAAGAGATATTACTATTAGATAAACTCTTAACAATAATAAAGCCAGAATAAGACTGTAATAATTCAAGACTAACCCCCTCCTGGTAAGCACTCCAAGTAGGGAAGAAAGGTTCTTTAACAAGAATAAACCCTGAGCGACCACTAATAGTAATATCAGTATCACTATTCCTAGTAAACGTAAGAGGAGTTGAATTAGTAACGTAATCACTAACATTAAGGGTTGAAACAATATTAGTGTAATAATCAACTGGTAATTCAGCCTCAGTAAAGACAAGCTTGTAACCATCAACAGAATCCATTAAGCCATTAATTAATGAATCCTTATCAAGTGATTCATCAACCATTGATAAATGAACAACTTCAACAAAATAACTATTATTAACTGGAGTAATGAATTTAAGACAATCACTCTCAGCCACTAAACCATAAAAAGGGTATTGAGCAGTCTTATTAATAGCTTCAAGCCCTGACTGAGAACAAGTAAAAAAGAACAAGTAATTAACCCATGCTTTCTGATAAGTATTATACACCCTAACAGGTGAGACACTGGACTCTAAGTAATCCATACTAGCACGAGTCAAAGGCACTATCATTCGATTATAATAATTCTTAGTAGCGAACCGCTCATAATTATAACCAGCAAACATTGAAGCACCAGTCCAGCGATTAATAGCAGGAATAATAGCAGGGCCAAAAATACCATACATCGCTACCCGGCCAAGACTTGGGTCAATATTATCATAGACTTGGGCAAACCGTTCACGCTCAACAATAGCTTTCTCAACAAGCCATGAATCAACATTACCTGCAGATAACATAAACATAGAAGAGAATAACAATACAAAGATTAAAGGCAATAATAAACGAGAACCTTTAATAAAACCAGCAAGGTTATCAGCTAACCGGCCAATACCAAAAGCAAGCAAAGGAGTTAAGCCAAACCAGAAACGATAAGAACGATAAAACTTAGTTCTCATCGGGATAAAAACGTGAAAAGGGAATATCTCAGAGATAATCATGAAGAACATCACGCCAAAAAATACTAAAACAACCAAGTCATTAATCGTCACCTTAAACTTCTTACCCTTAACCCTAAAAACAAGGAACATTGAAAACAACCCAAGATAAAAAAATAAAGGCGTGATAGTGGTGGTCATTTTATGAATATCAGAGTTACCAGTATAAGTAATAAAGTCAACAAACTCTCCTAAGCCTTCAAGAGGCCTCATCCAGTCACCCTCCATAGCAAGTAATTCAATATAAGGCGAGATAACTAAGTGATGAACAAACCATGACAAGATCAGCAAGCCAGCAAAACCAAAACAAATAAGCGCGTTCCAGAATAAAGAAGGATTGCGCTTAATTAAAAGGAACAATAATATAGTGACTGCAACAGCAAACAACATATAATAAAAAATAAAATGATAACACAAAAAGAAAGCAGCCATAGAAAAACCATAAATTAGTAAGTCAAGTTTTTCATTATTCTCAAATAAAGAAAAGAAACCATACAAGGCTACAGGGTAAAGAGCATACATGAAAGCACTAGTAAGGTTGCCAGCATAAGTTAATTCACCAACAATAGAAGGCACACCAGCAATAAGTAATGACGCTATACCAGCGCCAAGAGTTGATAACTTAAGCTTCTTGCAAAGAACGTAAATAGCAAATAATAAGTAAACAGTCAGGAAAGAATAAGACATGGTGAAAGTAGTGTGGATTGGTTCAGAAGCAACAATAGATAATAACGCAGTACTAACAGTAGTTAATGGCGGGCCAATAAAAAAGTAATGATTACCACCAAACAAGCCATTACTCCAATGAGGAACTAAACCCTGATCAACAATACTATCCTTAACATCAATGATTGCGCGCAACTCATTAGTGCCCTCAGTCATAGGAATAGCAGCCCTAAAAGAGTAAGGATGATAAATTAAAAAGAAAACAGTTAACACGATAAGCAGCATCATAGTCTTCAACAAGTTAAACTGTGAAGAGAATTCAATTGAGAAACACTTCTTATAGATTGCATAAATAAGTAAGGCCCCTGGAATCAATAAGTACAAAGAAGCATTAATTGGTAAGCCAGCACGAGTAATTAAGAAATAAGGGTAAACAAATAACATTAAAGATAAAGGAACAGAGAATAATAAAGCTTTTTCAAAATCATACTTCTTCCTGAAGAACATAACGAACACTAGGCCAGGAATAACCAGCAAGTACAAGAACTTAACAAAGTAAAACCTAAAGAAAACAAGCATTAATAAAATAATGATGATAGTGTTAATGTTTAACTTAATCCTCACAAGATAAACTAGTGATGATCATTTACTTAAAAGTATCGGATAGAAAACTTAATAAATCAACCATCTTTGAGAAAATTCTATAATGAGTAAAGTAGCAGTTTGCAAAATAAAAAAGAAGTCACGTAAAGGATTATTTGAAACAGTATGGCATGTAATGGAATTAGCTAACTGGAAAAAACACGTTAAAGGCAAGAAGATATTCCTAAAAATCAACGGGATCAGTGACCAAGTAGTGCCAGGCCAGTGCACTAACCCATGGGTTATTGAAGCAGTAATCCAGAAATTACAATCAGAAATCAAAGGCGTTAAGATAACAATGGGTGACGCAGACCTAGCAGCCTCAGAACAATTAGATGACGCGGCCAGGGTATGGGGTTTCAAAGACCTGGCAGAAAAATATGATGTCACATTCGTTAACTTAAGCAAGGATAAACTAGTAAAAAAGAAAATCAAAGGCAAAATATTCAAGGAATTAGATATTCCTAAAACAGTACTAGACGCGGACACAATAATCACTATGCCAGTATTAAAAAGTCACTGCTTAACTCACTTAACAGGCGCGTTAAAAAACCAATGGGGCATAGTCCCAAGAGTCAGGCATCAATACCACTTAACCGCAGACCAGTGCATAGCAGACATTAATAGTTTCTTATCACACATCAGGTTCGTTGTAATGGACGCAACCATGTGCATGGAAGGCGATGCTCCAAGAACAGGCATCCCAAAAGAATGCAACATGGTGATCGCAGGCCATGATAGGGTAGCCATAGACACAGCAGCAGCAGATTACATGGATTTACCATCAAATAAAAACCCAATGATGATCTGTGCCGAGGAAATGGGCGTGGGCGAGCGAAAATACACAATTATTGGTGACAAACCAAAAAAGAACCCATTCATCAAGCCAAAACCAAACCAACAACCAATATTCCTATTAGAGATGAGCTTAAGAAAAGTACCAATCATTAAACAATTACTATTCAACACCCCAATATTCAAGTTCTGCGCTTGGGGAGCCACCAAGTATAACACGTGGTGGTGGTATAATCGTAAAGGCAAGAAGTACGCTCGAGAAGTCTGTGAGAAATCATGGATGAGTAAGATCTACAAGCCATTATGCAGGCGTGCAGGGCTAAAAGTATGACTCACTACGATTACCCAAACAAGAGCAATGCAAGGCATAAATTACTAGCAGAAATGGCCCGAGAAGGCAAGCAAATACTAAACCTAGGCGACACAAATAAGTCAACCCTCACAAAGAAACTAAAAAAGATAGGTAAAGTAACAACCGCAGACATCACAAAAGGAGCAGATATTAAAGTAAACCTAGATAAAGGATTAAAAACCAATAAAAGATTTGACACAATAATCGCAGGAGAAGTATTTGAACACGTCTATCACTTAAAGAACTTATTAAAAGACTTAAAAAAAATCTTAAGACCTAAAGGTCAATTAATAATCTCAATACCAAACGTATGCAACCTAAAATCAAGAATCAAAGTACTAACAGGCAAACTACCATCATTCTGCGCAGACGCAGACCAGTATGGCGAAGGCGGGCACATAAGAGACTTTAACTTAAACACAATCAAAAAAGTGCTGGAAGAAGCAGGCTTTAAAATAAAAAAAGTAAAAAACATAGGCTTATGGTATCAGGATAAAAGACTAATACCACCAATATTATGCAAAACAAGCTTCAGTGATAACATACTCATTACTGCTCTAAAATCTTCTCAACAATAACCTTTTCTTCGTCCCTTCAGGACGCCCAAAAGCTTAACCAAAAGAACTGCTCTACTTGTTAACATCTAAAATCTTCTCAACAATAACCTTTTCTTCGTCCCTTCAGGACGCCCAAAAGCTTAACCAAAAGAACTGCTCTACTTGTTAACATCTAAAATCTTCTCAGCAATAACCCTGCCAGACATAAGCGAGTTATTCATCGAGCGCATGAAGTCAGGCGAGGTCACTTGGATGCCAGCATTATAGAACCCATCAACCCCTGTCTCGTACCGAGGCTTATAAGAATTATAAGAGTCATCACAAAAAGGGTCAGCGTACTCAGCCCTAGTCACCTTAACCCATAAAGGCTTAAAACCAGGGTACATCTCTTTAACACGCTTAATAAATAATTCCTCAACCTGTTTATCAGACAATCTCCATAACTTATCACTAGGCGCGTAAGAGAAAACAAACGATAATTTGAAAGGGTAAACATCATTAAGCAACGTGTGCTGGATAATACCCCCAAAATCCTTGCCAAAAACATTAACCCAATAATAATCACTCAAAGGCTTCTCATGAGCTACAACAGCGCTCAAATGTTTAATAAACCTAACCTTCTTCCACTTATGACTTAACTTAGCAGGCAAACCCTTAACTAATTTCAAAAACAAGGGCATAGGAATAGTATTAATTAAAACATCATAAACTAATTTCTTACCATTACAAACTACAAACTTCTTACGCAAGTCAATACTAGAGATCCTGGCTTTAAGCACTATCTTAGATTTATTATTCTTAACAAGGTAATCAACAATCTTAAAAATACCACCCTTAGGGTAACCAAAAAAACTCTGAGCCTCACGAGCAGCCAACCTAACAGCCAGCCATTCAGCACTAATCTTAGTTAAAGGCATGCCAAACTTATTGAACATTAAAGGCTTGAAAATCTTATCAGTCACTTCCTTACCAGCAGCCTTATTCAACCACTCCTCAGCATTCTTACCCTTAAGCCTAGACCAATTACGAGGAATAAAGAATTGCGCACCAAACAAGCCAAAACGAATACGAGCAGGCAAGGACAAGTACTTGAAAGTTAATAACTTCAACGGGTTAGTGAAGTTAACAGTCTCACCATTAACATGAATACCCATCTTAACTCTCTGCCAATTATCAATAATAACACCAGCTTTTTTTAAGTAATCCTGAGTAACAGTTTCTTGCTTGAAAACGTGATGATAAAACAAAGGAATATCATACTTGCCTTTCTTAAAACTAGCAGCCAAGCCACCAGGTTGTTCATTCTTCTCAAGAACAGTCACGTCATGCTCTTTAGCTAATAACTGGCTAGCAGTTAAACCAGTTAAACCAGCACCCAAGATTAAAACCTTCATGTTGAGACAAATCACCATTCAACCATTTAAAAGAATTTCTAAAAAACATTACTAGGCAAGGCGTTATCAGAACAAAAAGTCTTACTCATGGACACAGACGTGAAACAATAAGGAGGCTCTTTAAAATCAGTGATACCAGTATCAAAAACGTAAATCTTGCCAACAATATCAGAATCATAAACTTTAACTAACTCGTAACGATTAATGATGAACTCAACCTGGTCAGCATAACCACTAGTCTCGGAATGTGATTTAACAAAAGCAAGATCACCAGCCACGACTACCCGATTAACCATCTCAGAGTTAATAACCTCAACAGCACTCATTAACTCAAAAACGGTTGGCCTAATAAAACGCAAACTAACATTAACATCCCTAATCATTGACTCATACATTAAATAACTAGAGTAAACACTACCAACCTCACTAGCAATAAGCACTGTACAATTAGGACAATCATTAATTAAATCCTGAGCAACCACGCTCATAGGAACATTAATCCTAGGAGAGTAAAGAGGCACAGATAAAACCATCATCAAGATCACAAGAAATAAAAATGAAACCTTAATCAAAGGAGCCTTAAAATAAGAATAAAGCCTGACAATAGAGTAAGCAATCAAGCCCGAAAAGAACACGCTGCCATAAAGGATTCGCTGAGGCGCTTTATCACTAACCATTGTAACACCCAAGTAAGCGATTAACGTAAAATAAAAAACACGCTTGTAATCATTCTTATAAGCAAAGTATAAACCAGCAATCATTAAAGGCAAAGCAATAACAGAGTAATTCTGAACAATCACTTGCCAAAAGAACAACCAACCACTTAACTCAGTCCACTGAGGATCCTGATTGCGCTCACCATACCATAACTGCTTCTTAGGGTACTCGAGTAATACTTCAACCCCGCCAGAAAAAACTAACAACCCAATATAAGGCAGCAAAGTAATGAACAAAGCAATAAATAATAACAAGTTCTTATTCAAGTGCTTCCTAAAACCCTTAAGAGTGATCAAGCAAACAGCTCCAACATAAACAATAGCGAACTCCTTAGCTAGAATACTTAAACCAAACAAAAAACCGGCGAGCACTGAGAAAAACTTAGAATCTGAACGCTTCAAGTAAAAAAATAAACCAAGCGTGAAAAAGAAAACACTAGGGATATTAGGCATTAACATAGTCGCGTAATTAACAAAAACAGAAGAAGTAGCAGTGATCACTGCTGCCAGGAAACCAACCTCCTCACTAAACAAGTCCTTAAGAATAAAGTAAACCAGTACTACAGTGCCAACAGCAAAAAAAGCAGTCACTAACTTCATAAAGAACTGTGAAGGCAATAACATGTTAATCATTGGGTAAACAGGCCCGTACTGCAACACTATCTTAGGGTAACGAACATAATAAGCCTTAAAGTAATCATAAACACTCATTGGGTTAAAAGAAGGACTATTAACCCAATCACTAGTTAATTGATTAAGGAAGAAGCCAGTCATTGCATGAGAAGATTGATCACCATCCAAGTAAAAAGGGTCAATACTAAAAAGTAAATAAGCAAAATACACTACAGCAAAAATGAACAATAACTTATTAAATTTCATTGAAATATTCATCGAGACATTAATTTAAAAAACTATCCTTTAGTGCTTTCTGCCGAAACCCAAATATTCTTCAAATCCTTTTTCTTAAAACGATAATTATAGAAAGCCTTAAACCAAGCAGTTAAGCGAAAAAAAGCTAATAAACCAATATACAACAAGTGCTTAGGCTTCTTAACATAAGATAAAACGCTTCGAGCCCCACGTGCTTCCTGACCAAGCGATCGTTCAGAACCACCATACCAATCCTTAACTTGCATGTAACCAGCAAAAGTACGGACTCGCTGCTTAAGAAAATCACTAATGCTCTCAGGAAATTTAACATAAACAATTGCTTTAGGAGCATAAACAAACCGGCCCTTCTTAAGGCATTCAAGCCCAATAACATAATCATCAATTAATGCCTCGCGAGGCAATTGCTTAACACAACCCTTACGAAAAGCACAAAGATTAGTGGTTAAATGACTAGCCCCGGTTAAGCGTTGATGATGAACAATATCATACAAGACCTTACCCCAATAACCAATCATTCCACGCTTATTAGTAATCTCTGGGTGGCCACAAACAACGCTAACACCTTTATCACTAAAAGGTTTTAACAAAAACTTAAGAGAACCCTTCTTAACATGCATGTCAGCATCAGTAAGCACGATAAATTCACCTTTAGCAGCTTTCAAGATCTTATTAACAGCTGCTGGCTTGCCTTCACGCTTAGACTCCTTAATCACTTTAACCTTAAACCGGCGAGCAATACGCGCAGTCTCCTCATCAGGGGTTACCACAATCACTTCCTTTTTAACAGGCTCCCTAAGAATAGCTTTAAGGCACTTACTAATACCAGGCTCTTTTAATGCAGGAATGCCAACAGTAATCACTTCTCATACACCCCTAATAATTTATCAACCACTAACTTAACATCATATTGCTTAACTTGTTTTAAAGCCTTACTCTTGTAATTACCTTTCAAAACTTTCTTAATAGCCCGGCGCAAAGCAGGCACATCACCATAAGGAACAGTGAGGCCTGCCTTACCAATAACTGACGGTACAGGCCCAACCCTGGTGCCAATCACTGGCTTACCATAAGCCATAGCCTCAATAAAGGCAATACCAAAAGCCTCATACTTACTAGGCATGACAAGCATTGAGCACTCAGTGTAAGCACTCATTAAAGCCTTATTAGATACTCCGCCAAGCAAGTGAACATTAGGCTTTTGCTTTATCTGATCCCTAAAACCAGCATCACGACCAATAATCACCAAGTCACGATCACCAACAGCGTCAACCAAGAAGTTAAGGCCTTTATCCTCTTCTAACCGGCCAACAAAAAGAATGAAATCCTTAAGCCCATGCTTTTTCTTAAAACCCTTAACTTTTTTCAAAGACTTAAGAGGCACAGGATTAGACACCACTGAAACCTTAATAGATGGAATAATCTTACTTAATAATCCCTTCTCATAATCAGTAAGAGCAATCACTTTATCAGCACACTTAAGACTAGGCTCACCAAACAATTTATCAAACAATAACCTGAAAACACGAGGCTTAGTGCCAAACGGGTGGTAATGAGGTGTGAAAACTAACGAAAACCCTTTAAGCTTACGGGCAAGGCAAGTAATAAAAGGTTGAAAACTAGGGTAACCATGAACGTGAACTAAGTCATAATCATTACTTCTTAAATAAGAACACAAGCCAGGCGTTAACTTAAGAAAAGGCGTGTTCCAGAAACGCTTAACACCCCTCTCAGGCTTAACCTTACCAGGACTAAAATTAGTGGTTAAGATGTCAACCTCATGACCCCTGCGCCTTAACTCATTAGAGATTAAGTTAACGTGACGGCCATAACCGCCAATATCTGAATGGTAACCAATAATGACTTGAGCTATTCTCATAATAAACTAAAGCATTGCAAAGTTTTTTAATCATTTCCATTATTCCAAAACATTAATGAAGATCAGTGTAAACGTTCCAACATGCAATGAAAGCAAGATAATTAAGAAATTCATCAATAATGTTAAACAAATAGCTGATGAGATAATACTAATAGATAACTCCAGTGACAACACAGTAAAGATAGCTAAAAGATTATCAAGCAAAGTAAAAATAATCAATTACCCAGTCAAGCACTTTGCCAAGATAAGGAACAAAGGCATAAACGCAGTAAAGAAAGGATGGTATGTGTTATTCATGGACGCTGACGAGTTATTATCAAAACAATTAATAAACGAGTTAAAAGAATTAAAAAAAAGTGATGGTTTAGACGCTTACTTAATCAGGCGCAGAAACTACTTCAAATACAAGCACGGCACAGCCTGCCTAACAACCAGGTTCATTAAAGGCGAGCCAAAATTATTCAAAAAAGGAACAGTGAAATTCATTAACGTATCACATGAGAAAGCAGTCTACACAAAAAAGAACCTTAAGATAAAAGAACTGCAAGGGCCAACACTACACTACCCTGAAGTAGGCAAGTACAAAGTTGGAGGCAAGTACATGACAATGTACGTTAAAGGAACAATAAAAAGAGGCAGTTTTAAAAAAGAATTAAAAAAAGAATTAAAACAATTAATCAAGTACATACTAATATTCAATTACCACCCACGCTACTGGATTGGCAACCTAATATTCTTTTACCAAAGCATTAAGCACACAATAAGCTTTATAAAACAATATTATAAATTAAAAAGTGGAGTCAAATGATAGGCATAATCTCGAGAACTTACTGGCCAGGCACAATCTGCGGGGCCTCAAGGCACTTATACATCATAAAGAAATTACTAAAAAAACAATTCAAGTTCAAAGTCTACACTTGGGATAAAGTAACAGAGCCAGGCGTAAAACAAGTAAGTATTCCAAAAATAAAGGGCTTGGGTTCATTACTATTCAGTTTAAAAACAGCTAAGCTAATAAACAAGGATCCAAAAATCAAGTTCGTGCAAGTAAACCAATTCTGGAGCGAGTACACCCCTTTATTCCTTAAAAAACCATTCTCAGCCTTAATCCATGACGTGCCAGATAATAATAACCCATTACTAAGCTGGAATGTTAAGAAAGCAGCAGAAAAAGCTAAAGTTATTTTTTATGTTTCAAAACTAACTGGTGACAAGCTTAAAGCAATGGGCATTCCAAGCAAGAAACTAGTTTACGCGCCACCAGGCATAGATGAAGCATTAAGGAATAACAAGAAGTACTCAAAAAACAAGTATGTTAAGAAAGGCGAGTTAATGTTCCTTCACGTGTCAAGAATAGCTCCGAACAAGGATTTAGTCACGATCATTGAAGCCTTAAACCAATTAAAAGATAAAGTTAAGTTCAAGTTATTAGTTGTAGGCCAGAAAATGGAATGGAGTGATTATTACAAGAAAGTTGAAAATAAAATCAAAGAATACAAACTAGAAAAGAATGTTAAACTATTAGGTAAAGTAAGTGATGAAGAAAAAATCAAGTTATTCAAGTGCGCTGACTTATACTTACACGCTAGTTACTTTGGTGAAGGCTTTGGCATCCCAATAGTTGAAGCCCAAGCAGCCGGGGTGCCAGCAATAGCTTCAGACTTATTTAAGGAAACAGGTGTGATAAAAGATGGGCAAAATGGTTTAATATTCAAGAGAAGAAACCCAGAAGAGTTAAGCAATAAGATAATCAAAGTATTAAGTGATTCAAAATTAAGGCAAAGATTAGTAAAAGGCGGGAAAAAGTACTCTAGCCAGTTCTCATGGAAAGAGTCAGCTAATAAGATGGCTAAATACTACAAAAAGTACGATTTATAAGTTAAACAATAATTAAGTTCTATTAAAATGGATGAAGTTGTTAAGAAAGTTGGCAAGAACACAATATGGCAATTAATAGGTAAGACAATCAGCACCATATTATCAATAATACTTGTTTTCCTAATAGCTCGAACGCTTGGGCCAACAAGTTATGGAGTATTCTCACTAGTAGTCACGTTCTTATTCTTATTCCAGCAATTCACTAGCGCCGGACTAGAACCAAGCTTGCCTTACTTCATGCAAAAATACAAGGATAAAAGCACTAGTTTATTAAAGACTTACTTTAAGTCAAGAATAATCATTACATTAACCTGCGCATTAATCTTTTACTTATTATCAGATTACATTGCATTAATCTATAATAACCCATCACTAAGCAGTTACATTAAACTAATATCATTATTTGTCCCATTCTTTATCTTAATGAACGCTTCTTACCAGATATTCCAAGGGTTTAATGATCTTAAACAATCAATGAAAGTAGATATTGTATTCAGTATTTGCAAATACTTAGCCCTAACCCTAATAATACTAGGCTTTGGTATTTACGGCGGCTTAATTGGTTATGGAATTAGTTACATAATAACAACTATTTTCGCTTTCAACATAATCTATAAACGTTTCTGGAAAAAAAGCAGTGAATTCAGACAAAAAAAAGAATTAATGAATTACGCTACCACCATATTCATTAGTGGCATATTCATGTTCTTATCATACTACCTAATAAACTTAATACTTGGCTTAAACCCTATAGAATTAGGTTTCTTTGACTCAGCTAACAAAGTAGGCTTACTAATATCAATTATTCCATCAGCAATAGCTGCAGCCTTAACCCCAAGCATCACAAATAAGACCAAACAAGAAATCAAGAACATAGTTAGAACATTCACTAAGTACGCGATGATTGCAATGATCCCAATCATCACAATACTATTATTCACTCCAGGATTCGTGATCAACACTTTATTAAGCACTGATTATGACAGCATCGTATCCTTTTTCAGCATCCTCGTGATAGCCTTAACAATTCAATCACTAACCTTAATCTATGACAGCATATCTTATGGTATTGGCAAGCCAAAAAACGCGGTCCTAAACTATGTTGTCAGGACTTTCATGATCATATTACTTAGTGGTTACTTAACTAATGCTTTTAATGCTTCATGGGTCTTATTAACAGCTGTCTCAGTTTCAACAATAATTGTCTCAATACAATTAAGGAAGTACTTGCAAGTCCCTTGGGCATCAATAATTAAGACAATAATTAGCGTGATACCATTAGGTTTAGCATTATACATTGATATTGATTTAACACTAAAGATAGTGATAGCTTCAGGCGCAACCATTATTTACGGGATATTAATATACAAAAGTGTTCTTAATAACAAAGATAAAAGTTTAATTAAAGCTTTAACTCAAAAGATACTAAGAACAACAAAAAATATATAAAGTAATATTTTATCATACTTTGTATTATGAAAGAGCGTGTTACTATAACCCTTGATAACTCATTAATCAATGACTTAGATAACCTTGTTGATGGCGTGAAGATAAGGAATCGAAGCCACGCAATCGAATTCTTACTTAGGAAATCATTAACACTTAAAAAGCCTAGAAAAGCCTTAATCCTTGCAGGCGGCAAAGGCACAAGGCTTAGGCCTATTACTTACGAAATACCAAAACCAATGGTTCCAGTTCAAGGAAGACCACTAATCGAGCACACAATCTCCCTCCTCCGGAAATACGATATCAGAGACATCATGGTCTCAGTTGGTTACCTTGGCGAGAAAGTTAAAGAATACTTTGGTGATGGCAAAAAATTCGGGGTTAACATTAAATACATTTTTGAAGACGAACCATTAGGCACGGCTGGTTGCTTAAGACTAGCCCGTGAATGGCTTGACGAGCCATTCATAATGTTCAACGGCGATAACTTAGTTAACATTGACTTAGAAGGCTTATTTGACTTTCACATGCGCAACAAAGGCCAAGCAACCATTGCCTTAACAACAGTTGATGACCCATCAAGCTTTGGTGTAGCAATCCTAAAAGGAGGCGTGATCACTAACTTTGTGGAAAAACCAAAAACGCCAATCAGCAAGCTAATTAACGCAGGCGTGTACGTCATTGAACCAGAAGTGGTTAACTTAGTGCCTGACGGCACTGCATCAATGGAATACGACGTGTTCCCTAAAATACTTGAAAAAGAAAAACTACGAGGTTACCCTTTTGAAGGCCAATGGTTACCAACAGATAACACAGAACGTTATGAAAAAGCAATAAGGGAGTGGAGAGGAGTTTAGTGAAGGCCTTAATACTTGCAGGAGGCCATGGCACAAGACTACACCCCTTAACACTAAGAACCCCTAAATGCTTACTACCACTAGCAGGCACCCCAAACATATTACACTTAATTAACACCCTTAATAATTCAGGAATACAAGAAGTCTATGTCAGCATTAATGACAAGCAATTAAAAATCAATGACTTCCTGGTTGATAAAAGAGTTAACATCATAATTGAGAACCAAGAAAACGGTAAATTAGGGAGTATTGGAGGATTGCACTACGCAGTTAATAAAATAGGCAATGATGACTTAATAGTGCTAGGCGCAGATAATTATTACAAAGGATTAAACATTAAGGAATTCAGCAAGACAATCAATAAAGGCAGCGCGTCAATAGCCTTATACAAACTACCACATAAATACATGGTTGAATTATTTGGTATTGCAGAACTTAAAGATAACATTATCACTTCATTTCAGGAAAAACCAAGTGTTGAAGAAGCTAAGTCAATGCTTGGCAGCACAATGATTTATGGCCTTAGCAAGGAATGGATTGAGAAGAGACTGCCAGAATACGTTAAAGGCGATAATAACATGGACACTATTGGAAGCATGTGGCAACACTTCTGCAGTAAAGACCAATTAAATGGCTTCGTGTTCAATGGCACTTGGGCTGATATTGGAACGCCAAGAGCTTACATTGAATTAAATAATAAAGTCATGAGTGAACTGACTGAGTCAATAATTCATGAAAGCGTGGTAGTTAGTGAAGGAACCATTATCAAAGATAAAGTGATTATTGAAGAAGGATGCGTTATTGGCAAGAACTGCGTTATTGGACCAAACACTCACTTAATGAAGGACACCACTGTTGGTGAAGGAACAATAATTAAAGGCAGTGTTATTTTTGAAAAAGTGCATGTTGGCCGACACGCTAACATTATTAACAGCGTGATTGACGGCTACGCATTCATTAATAATAACGTTAAAATCAATGACTTCTGCGTTATAGGTTTTAAAAGCGTTATTGAAGAAGGCTCTAACTTAATCAAGGAATCAAGTGTCTGGCCTTTCATCACTGCTAATGGCATAATTAATGGCAACATCACTTACTCTCAGGACAAGGAGGAGCTTAGTAAAAGTAAGTACTGGCAGTGAATTTATGAAAGATGATTTCTTCATGGCTTATGATATAAGGGGTCGTGAAATAACAACCCATGACGCTTTCCTAATAGGCAGGGCTTTAGGCAGTGAATTAGAAGGTGATTGTTTTATTGGACGTGACTGCCGAGAGAAAAGCCCCTTACTTAGCCAGCACTTAATTGAGGGTTTAAGGTCTTCAGGCATCAGAGTAACTAATGGTGGTGAAATGCCTAACCCAGCAGCTTACTTTAACACTTTCAAAAAGTATGATTTTGGGGTTTACATTACTGCGTCTCACTTACCAGCTAATTATAGTGGTTTTAAAATCATCATGCGTGATGGTTCTAGCATTGACCCAGAAATCCTGAAAAAAATTAAGCAACGATTCATTGATTACGATTTTAACAAAGTTGATTCTGAGCCAGTAAAACAAGATATCACTGCATTAAACGATTACGCTCGATTCCTGGAACAAGAATTCGGCAAGCTAGGCACGCCCTGCGTTATTGACTGCCTTAATGCTAGTGGTGGTTACGTTACTGACACCATCTTTAAACAATTACTTAATGCTAAAGTTATCAGGGGCAAGCCCTTACCTGACTTTAATGGAGTTCACCCTGAACCAACTGAGAAAAACCTTAAGCAATTACAAGAAGAAGTTAAGAATTCAAGCGCTTACTTTGGGGTTGGCTTAGATGGTGATGGTGACCGAAGCGTGTTTGTTGACGAAAAAGGCGAGTTCATTGATGGGAATAAGATGACCATGCTCTTTGCTAAGAACATTCTTGAACAAAAGAAAGGAGTGATTGTCGCACCAGTCAGTGTTTCAAAATTATTAGAGACTAAAGTTGTTAAACCTTTAGGTGGTAAAATGGTCTGGTGTCCTGTTGGCCACACGTTCATTGAAAAAGAATTAGTTAAGCATAAAGGCTTGTTTGGCGGAGAGTACAGTTCTCACTTCTATTTTAATGAATTCTACCCTTTTAGTGATGGGGTCATGAGTACTTTAATGCTAGCCCGAATCCTTAAAGAGTCTGGTAAGAAGTTAAGCCAATTAGTAGCTGAACTGCCTAAAGTGTTCGTGGTTAAAGAAGAAGTAGAATTTGACACTCATGAGCAAAAACAAAAAGCAGCAACCCTACTAGTAAGGAACTTCCTGATACAACACCCTCAAGCTTTAACAATGGATGGGATTAAATTCATGAAAGATGATGCTTGCATACTATTAAGGCCTAGCCAGACCTGCCACACAGTTAAAGCGTTTGTTGAAGCAGAAGATAAAGAACTAGCTGAGAACGTGCTAGCAGACTACGTCAAGATCATTGAATCCTATAAGTAAAATCAAATATTGAATACTTCATAACCCTTATTGTTGAAACCATACTTAATCTCACGAGCATTCTCTTTAGCAAGGGCTTCAATAACTTTAGCCCTAGTTCCTTCTTTGCAAAGCCAGATCATGCAACCACCAGCCCCGGCACCGCAGAACCGGGCGCCAATAGCTCCATTATCACGAGCTATCTTGTCAAGAAGTTTCATTCTATCAGTTGTGACTCGAGGATTTAATTTAGTCTTGAAATCCCAGTCACGCGTGAGTAATTCACCAAAACGCTCATAATCCTCATTAACTAATGAATCCTTAGTATCTAAGGCTATTTGTTTAATCTTATCAAGACACTCAATAGCTACGCTAGCTTCTTTTTCATAACGATCAACCCTGCCTTGCAACACGTTGCCACTAGTGTGGGGCCGGCCAGTATAGATTAAAACCATGTTATCATTTAAGTAACGCTTAAACGATGAACTAACGTTTAAACGGCTAACCTTAACATTAGAGTTGCCAAGGAATTCAATCTGGTTAAAACCACCAAAAACGCTAACATACTGGTCTTGCCTGCCCCCAACATTCTTAAGGTCTTCCCGCTCAGTAATATAACCAAGCTCTGCCACTTCATGATCAGTTAAGGGCTTACTAGTAATGCCTTTTAATGCTCCAATAACACTAGTGCAAAGCGAGGCACTAGCCCCAAGCCCAGACTTAGGGGGTGTATCGCTTCGTACAATAATGTCAACGCCTGTTTCAGGATTCATACGCTTAATAATGGCCTTAATTAAGTCAAGGCTCGTGTCATAAGTTAAGTCCTCAATAGAGTTCTTCTCAACAATAGTGCTATAATCACTAGAAATAATCTTAATAATTGGGTCGTTCCGTTGAAAAGCAATAGTTCGGACATACTTGTTAATAGCAGCGTTAATAACAAAACCGCCATGATCAGTAGAGTAAGGCTCAATATCAGTTCCGCCCCCACCAAAATCAATCCGGACCGGTGCTCTGCAAACTATCACACATTTTACAATTAACGTAAACCTTAATAAGATTTATGTAACTAAAGGATAAATAATGAAAAAGGAGCATTTATACTTTTTATTAATTGCTTTAACAATCATATTATTCATCTCAAAATTGTTTTCCCTAATTACTACAAGCATCCCCTTTACTGAATTAGACTCAGTTGGCAACATTCATTATTATGAAGTTTTATTAAGGAAAGAAGGCAACCCAGTCACTAGTGACCTGCTTTTACAGCAAGATCAAGGCTTTATTATTAATAGAACTTATGGAACTTACGGCGTGCCAGCAGGTTTTATTAAACTATTGAAAGATGATTTTGACTTTCAAACACCTTTCATAGTAATCTTAATCTTCTTAGTAATTTTATCACTAATAGTCTACAATCTCTATGGCAAAGGTTTGGCAGGAATTATTGCTTTAGCAATAACTTTACTATCAATACGCTCTTATTACTCTTTCCTGTGGGGCCAATGGTCTTTTATTATATCAATGATTTTCTCATTATGCAGTGTTTTCTTTTATAAACGTTTTTTGAAGAATGATAATTACGTTGATTTAATTTTTTTAGTTATATCATTGTTTGTTTCAATACAAGTCCATCAACTAGCGTCAATAATTGGTTTAACAGGTATAATCTCCCTGTTAATTAATAACAGGAAAAGAGTTAAAGAAACTTTTTATGCTCTAATAATTGTCTTTTTAACACAATTACCTTTTATTAGTTATTATCTAGAGATTCTTAATTTTCATCAAGGAGGTGTTGACGGATTTAACCCAATTGAGGGTTTTTTAATGAACAATACTTATCATTATCCTGAGTGGTTTTACCATAATTACTTGATTATTTGGGGCATTTCTTTATTATTAATCCCTTTAGGTTTTATTTATGGTTTTAAGAAAAAAAATTATTCATTGATTTTATGGTTTACCATGATATTTATTCTTTCAAGACCAGGATTTATGCCTTTAACACAAGTACAATTACGCTTTGCAATAGCTCTGCCAGTGATTGGTTCAATGATATCAGGAAATGGATTTAAACTATTAAGTGGCTTATTCAAGAACAAGAAAATTATTTTCTTAATAATCTTCTTTTTAATATTAATTAATTATCAATTAAATGCTCCAGTAGTTGATGGCTTGCCTGATTATGCAGTTGATTTGTTCTATTGGCTTAGGTCTAATTTAAATAATTCTTATTTAACTACTGGCTTTGAAGTACCTCAAAAATTTTATTGGTGGGCAACCATCATATCTAATAACACTTTTTTCACACCTCAAGTAATTAATGGAGAATTAACTATTAGTAATTACACTGACCTTAAAGGAGTGTATAATTTAACGCACTTAGTTTTAGTATCAGGAACCCAAGTGCCAAATGAGATAGTACTTTATGATAATAGTTACTTAATGGTGGTGAGTATATGAATCTATTAAACATTACAGTTATTATAGCATTAATATTAACTAATCACAATGAAGATTTTTTAATCAGGTTATTTACTGCTTTATCTTTTGCTTTTATAATATTGAATGTATTTGGGCTAGTTTCATTAATTAGCTTTGCTTGGATCCCTTTGCTTTTAATATTATTATACAAACTAAACCTTAATAAGAAGTTGTAATTAATAATTTATCAATGAAAAAAGAGTATATTGCCCTTTTGGTTATTTTATTAATAGCGGCTGGTTTTAGGTTGTATAATCTCAGGCATGAATACTTTATTGGTAATGACGCTTTCCTTCATTATAGTGTTATCAGGCAAGGACTTGAAACAGGTGACATTAGTCATTATCAGTTATCTTTTTATGAACCATTAGTTCTTGAACCAAAAGGTTTCTATTACGTAACACTAATTCCTTCATTAATCACTGGTTTAGATTTTTCATTTCTAATAATGCCTTTCATCTTTGGCATAATAGGCTTATTATTCTTTTATTTCCTAATCAAGGACTTGTTTAATGCCCGGGTTGCATTAATGACAATCCTGATTCTTTCTTTATGCGTTGCTCACATGTACCGGACCAGCCCTAACTCTTACAGGGGTGATGGTTTCTACTTAACCTTCCTAATAATGATTCTTTACTTCTTTAATAAGTCAATAAAAGGCGCTAACAAGCATTCCTTAATCACTGGTTTATTAATGGGTTTAAGCTCAACAATCTGGAATGGTTACCCAATAGGGATCCTGATAGTGGTTAGTGGGTTAATAATCTCTTCAACTATTGAATTCCTTAAAGGCAAGTATGGTCAAAAGAGTTTAGTTAAGACTGTAATAATGCTTGTAACTTATTACGCGCTAGAACAATTATTTATTTTAACAGGTTTTATTCAGCGAATGTTCTTCACTAATAACTTATTATTGCATTCATTGCTTGTTTTTGCTCCACTAGGTATTGGTTTAATCTACTTATTAACTCATAAAGTTAAGAAATCACATGTTATGGGCGTGATGGTTGTAGCAATAATCGTGATCTTAATACTTAATGCAAGCACTATCTCATCAATGATTGCTGAAGGCTTATTTGAGAACTCATTATTTTATGATATAGGTGTTAGTGAATTATTAGCTCCTGAATGGGGTGACTTGCACGCCTTGCTATCGTGGACATTGTACTTAATGTGGCCTGGCGTAATACTATTAGTCTTATTGAATGTTAAGAAGCAAAAACCTGGTCAATTAACCTTTCTTATCTGGGTTATTGTCTCAACTTACTTAATGTTATCTTATATGCGTTACAACTTCATTGGCTCAATCACCACTGCTAGCATGACTAGCTTATTCTTTGATTACTTAAACAAGAAGTTAAAGAAGTTTCATAAGTACGCTGGCCTAGCCTTATTTATTGTTTTCTTTGTTCCATTCATGATTGATGGTTTTAGCAGTATTCAAAGGGTTGGGCCTCGAATTAATGATCCTTGGAGTGAAGCCTTAACTTGGGCTAGCATTAATTTAGAGCCAGGCGTGGTTCTCTCTTGGTGGGATCATGGTAGTTGGATTCAATATTATACTGGTATGAAAACAGTAACTGATAGCGTTACAGGCCAGGATCAACACCGAATCCAGCGTACTGCAAGGTTCTTAACAACTAGTGATTATGATTCTTTTGCTGACTGGGAAGCTGATTACTTAATTCTTGGTGGTGACGTGATCCTTTACTCAGGCGCGGTTCTTGGTATTGCCGGGACTACTGGTTTTGAAGTATCCCTTGCTGGTCAAGCTTCAATGACTGAGGTTAATGGCACTGACATTATTATAGTGCCAATAGCTGAGGGTCAATTCGAGGTTTACCCTGAAGGAACAGTTTACCGGGACGTTAATGGAGTAATGGTTTTAAATAAGACTTTCCTGGCTGGCTCGCGTGGCGTTCAAGTGGTTGAGTCAGTGTATAATCAAACAAGTGGTTGCTTAGTAGTTAATCCTTACACTAATTTATTCTTAAATGATCAAGCTTGTGATTCAAATTATGTTAAATTAATGTATGGTGAAGGCTTGCCTGGTTATGAATTATTATATAGGAATGATTTTGTTGTAATCTATAAGATCTTATAAGTAAGCGTCCTTAATGCCTGCTCTTAAATCATATTCTGGTTTCCAGCCTTGAGCTAGTAATTTTGAATTATCAAGGTTTTGTCGGTCTATGTATGCTGTTTGAACGTCTGATAACTTAACTGGTATGTATTTTGGCTTAATATCCTTGCCTAGTAATTCATTAATTATCTCTACTACTTCGTTAAATGTTGTTTCCTTGTTTGTTGAGACATTATAGGTATCACTTGGTAGTTTCTGTGCCATGATTAACGCTTGGACCACGTCTTTAACATAAGTGAAGTCTCTGGTCTGGGTTCCTTTATTCCAGATCTCTGGTTGCTCGTCTTTTTTCATCCATTCAACAAATTGAGTGACTAGGTTGCATAGTAATCCTTTATTCTCGTTAGCCCCGTAAATGCTGGCGAATCTGAATACAACGCAGTCTAAGCCATAAAGTTTCTTGTATAACCACATTGTGTGCTCATTAAAGATCTTGGTGGCTGAGTAAAAGTTTGGGGCTGATAATCGGTGTTCTTCTTTGTGTGGTATTGGTGCTTCAGCATATGAACTGCTTGTTGATGAGAAGATTACTCTTTTAACCCCTGCCTTAACGCACTCCTCTAATAATCTTATTGTGCCTATGCAATTTATTTCTGAGCCAAAGCATGGTTCCTCAAACCATAATGATCCTGAGGCAGCGCCTAAGTGGTATACGTAATCAACGCCTTTTAACTGCTTTCTTAAGTACTCAACACTAAGTATTGTGCTTCGTGGGTGTAATTTTGGGTCTATTACTCTTACTTCTTCGCCCAGGTCTTCTAGGGCTTTTTTTAAGTGCCTGCCAACGAATCCTGCACCACCTGTTATTAAAATCATTAATTTTTATCAGGTCTTGTGTTACTTTTAAAGTTTTCTGTAGTAACACTTAAAATATCTTAGTTCACTAATGAATTCATGAAATTATCTATTGTGATGCCAACGTATAATGAGCTTAAGAGATTACCTAAAACCCTGGAAGCTTATTTTAGTTTCTTTAATAAGAAGAAAATCAAATATGAGATAATAATCAGTGATATTTCATCTGATGGTACTAAAGAGTATATTAAAAAGCTTCAAAAGAAGCATAAGAACCTCGTGTACCTTGAGCTTAAGGAGCGTGGTAAAGGGCTTGGGGTGTATAAGGCTTTTGAGATAGCTAAGGGCGAGCTCGTTTCCTTTGTTGATGCTGATAACTCTACTCCGCCTGAGGAATTCTATAAACTGTTCAGGTTAATGAATCGTTATGACGCTGTTATTGGCTCGCGTGGCTTGTTTAGGGAGCACGCGATTAATTATCAAAGCTCGCTTATTAGGAAATTGTTTAGTTTTTGTTTATCAACTTTTTATGTTAGATTCCTTTATGGTCTTAAGATTAAGGACTCTCAATGCGGGGCTAAGATCTTTAAGAAAAAATTATTCATGAAGGTCAAGCCTGAGCTTAAGATCACTAATGCTTATTTTGATATTGAATTATTATGGCGTTACAGTAAAGTAGGCACTATTAAGGAATTACCTGTTAAGTGGACTGACGCTGCAGGCACTCACTTCAAATGGAAAGAACTTTATGAAGGAACTTACTGGCTAGTCAAGACCCGACTCGGGTTTTAGAAAATCTTATTAAATATATAACCTGTTGTCTCCCTTATGAAGATCACTCAATTCTGCCAAAGAACCCTTTCTCTTTACAAAAGAGAAAGTGTCTCTACTCCCAAAGAGAAACCCCAAAAAAGGTGTGATCAATGAAGATAACTCAATTCTGCCAATTGTATCCGCCGGCTGTTTATGGCGGAGGGGAATTTCTTTTCTTTCAGTATGCTCGCGAGCTCGTGAGGCAGGGTCATGAAGTTAAAGTTATTACTCAACGATTAAATGGCACTCCTCCTGGAGAAGTAATTGATGGAGTCAAAGTCTACCGTGTTGGCAAACCTGTTGATTACAAAGGACACTTAAGCATGAGTTTATTTGATAATCTTTCATTCATTATTAAGTCTTTCAGAGCTGGTTTAAGGATTGCTAAAGGCAGTGATGTTATTCACTCTAATACTTACGCGCCTAGCATTAGTGCTCAAGGTGTGTCTTTTTTTAAGAAAATTCCTCATGTGATGACTGTTCATGACGTGTACTCTCAGGGTGATTTCTGGAAGGATTGGTCTAGTCAGAAAGGTGTTGGTAAAAGCTTCAATTTCTTAGGCCCTTTACTTGAGAAAATGGTTTTAAAGCTTAAACCAAGTCTTATTCATACTGTTAGTAATACTAGTAAACGAGACCTGATTAAAGCTAAAGTCAGAGCCCCTATTAGGGTTGTGCCTTGCGTTATTAACCTTAAAGATTATAAGAAGCCTAAAGTTAAGGTCAAGAACCAGTTCTGTTATGTAGGCCGTCACGTATTCTATAAGAATGTTGATTCAGTGATCAGGGCTATGCCCGCGATTCTTGGTAAGAATCCTAAAACCAAGTTCATAATAATGGGTGACGGGCCTGTTAGGAAACAATGGGAGGTTCTTGCTCGTCGATTAGGGGTTATTAATAGTGTTCGGTTTACTGGCAGAGTGTCTCATGAGCATAAACTTAGAATCATTAGTGAATCAAAGTTCATAGTCTTACCTAGTCTTGTTGAAGGTTTTGGTATTGTAATGCTTGAGTCATGGGCTATGGGCAAGCCAGTAATTGCGAGCAATGTTCCACCTCTTAATGAGTTAGTGAATAATAAGAATGGGGCGTTAGTTGAGCCTTATAAGGTAATGGCTTGGGCTGACACTATTAATAAAATGCTTAAGAAACAACCAAAAGGTTTGAAAAAATATGCTGAACAATACTCAGTTGAAAAGGTTACTAAACGGTTAGCTAGTCTTTTTAAAACTCTTAAATAATGTTTCAGTTTTTAACGCCACTTTACTCCAAGTATGTTGTTTAACTATTTTTTTGCCTTGTCTTGATAACTTATTGTATTGTTTTTTATCATTTAGTAATCTTAATATGGCTCCACTTAATGATTTAATATTTGGCTTAACTATTTTAACTCCTTGTTTTAAGACTTCAGTATAACCTCCTTTAACCCCTACTACTGGCGTGCCAGTAGCTGTTGACTCTAAGGGGACCATTCCAAACATTTCTCTTATTGGAGTGTAAATTGTTAGTTTAGCTCTTGCATAATAATCATATAATTGTCTCTCAGATACTTCTCCTTTGAATAATACATTTAAACCAAGATTTTTCACTAAAATCTTAAGATTTTGTTCTTCTGGCCCTGTGCCAATTAACACTAATTTTGTTCTTGGTTTTTCTTTAACTATCTCTGCAAACGCTTTAATAACCAATTCTATTCTTTTTGCCGGGAAGAAACGTCCTACTGAAAGCAATAAGTTTTCATCAGTTTTTTTCTTAACTTTTAGTAAGCTCTCATCTATTCCTGGATAAATCACTTCTGAATCCTTATCATAGATTCTCTTAACATATTGTTTAGAGTGCTTACTATTAGCTATTATGAAATCAACGTTCTTTCTTGTTTTACTCTGATCCCATGTCTTCAAGAATTTAAAGTACACTCTTGCTATTTGCCTTTGAGTAAAAGTTAACTCATCTAGTGTTTCCTTATAAAGATCATAAAGCATTCGTGGTGGCTCATGACAAGTCCAGATATTATTAGGAAGCCTTAAAAAATTTGAAGGAAAAAGATGAGTATTATACAAGTCATGATCTTTTGATATTCGCTTATTAAAATACTTCATTGAATGAATATTAACTATTGTGCTAGCCTTAGATCCCTGAGTACTCTTCAAGAGATTAGGCATTCCAACATCTTTAACTAAACCTTTTACTTCTGGAAAAACCTTTGAATCATAATTCATAGTATAAATCTTAACATCATGCTTCTGAGAGAGTAACTTAGCCACCTTAATCATATAGATCTCAGCCCCACCCTTAAAAGCAAGTTTTGGGATCACAAAAGCAATATTCATAAGAATTCATACAAAAAGCTAATTTATAAAAACACATACTTTAATGGTATTTAATGAAAATGAAAAAAATTAATACAAAATTTATTCTGATGTTATCATTTACAGCATTATTCTTTATATCTTCATTTATTACAATGAAGTATAGAGAATCAACAATATCAGACATTCTCCAAACAATCATATTCTTTTTGTTATTATCTGTCTCATTAATCACTCTATTAAATTTTAGAAAAAATGAAAAAGATATAAAAAAAATTAAATCTTTAATCAATTTAAATTGTTTAAATAAATTATCAAAAAAAATAAATAATATCAAATTTAACAAAAAAAGAGCAATCTTAATCTATTTTATTATTTCAACGATAACACTCTCAAAGTTACTACTATCACCTGGAGTTATTGGATTTCGTGATGACTGGTCAATACCCCCTTATAATGAACAAGTAATAGAATGGGCTTTTGAAGAAAAAGAAGCATGGCAAAAAAATGGCTTTGGAGTTACAAATGTCTACCCATCTCAATACATGTTCAGATTTTCTCTAGGAGCACTATCATTTTTATTTAATCTCAACGGAGAAGCTTTGTCCAAAATCTTATTAATACTTATACTAACTATTAGCGGATTTTCAGGTTTTTATTTAGGAAAAGTTTTGGGACTTAAAAAAGATTCATCTTTTATTACAGGATTATTCTATATGTTAACACCAGTCTTATTTAATAGAATAATTCCAGGTTATCTTAGTTATTTATTCTCATACGCGATTTTGCCCTTTATACTAGGATTATTCATAAAATACACTAATGAACATTTTAAATTGAATAATCTCTTTAAATTAGGCGTAATTACAAGTTTAGGATTCACCCATATTAACTTCATAATACTAATACCAGGAATTTTAATCATATATTCAATAATTGATAAAGATTATAAAAAGATTTTAAAAAAAATACTTTGGATAATCGGCATGATTTCTATTGCTTCTTTAATGCATCTTAATTGGATTTTGCCTTTATTAAAAGATATGGCCCAAATTAATGAAATACTTGCTTCAAAAACAAATGTTTGGGTTGAATCATTTCACCCACCAATAACAAATTCTATGTTATTATTTGGAGCAAGTTTTGGTTTTTTTAGTCAAGTAATACAACAAAATCTACTATTATTCTTATTATGGACTTTTTCTTCTTTATGTTTAATTTCCATCATATTTAGTACAATAATATCAACAAAAAATAAACAAATAATCAAAATAAGTTTAATAACAATACTTTTTATTATAATCTCAAAAGGAAGTAGCCCTCCTTTTGGTTCTATTTTTAATTATTTTTATGACAATATTAATTTACTTATATTATTCAGAGACCTTCATAATATTCTTATCATAGTTTGTTTAGGTTATTCAATCATCTTAGGCTATTCACTGAAAATTTTTAAGATATACTTTAAAGAAAAATATGTTCCTTTTATCGGGATTTTTGCTTTGATTATTCTTTTTTCTTGGCCTTTTTTTACAGGAAATTTTGGAGGATATCTCAGAACATATAATCCAAATGAAGAATATCAATCATTATTTCTTGATTTAAAACAGGAAATTGGAGATCATCGAATTTTATGGTTACCACCTATTGGACCTATAAGTTATGATAATTATGAATTTGAAGGAATTGATTCATTGACGCTATACTCACCCAAAGAAACAAATTTACAAGTATTAAACTCTAATACTGATCAAGAAAACTATGTCAGAGTTCTGGATAAAATATTGCATGAAAATATAACATACAATCTTCATTCTTTCTTAAATTTAGCTAACATAAAATACCTAATCTATCGAGAAGACTATTATTCAAAATTTCCTGAGTTTAGTTATATGACCCCAGAAGTGAATCATAGTTATAATAACAAAGTAATACTTAACATACTTGAAAAACAAAATAAAATTTCCTTAATAATGAATGAATCTAGTTTCAGTATTTTTGAAGTCGATAGTTCTTCTTTTGATAAAATAAGTATTGCTACTAAAAATTATTTAGTCAATGATTACAATCAACTATTATCTGGCAACATATTATTTTCTGGACAGATAAATAATCTGTCCCCACTAAAAGACCTCGTTACTAATTCAATTAATAATACTTTAGAATTAATCAGTTCATTTATACCTAATAAGTACAAAATTGATATTGGCGATCATGCAATTCACGAAGATGCTAACAAAGGTTGGACACCATATTATAAATGGAGTTGGTATAAATGGGATTATACTTCACAAATTGAAAATGGTGCTTTATCAAAATTTCCTGATGAATTGGAAATAAATCTGAATATTGAAGAGTCAACTAATCATACAATCTTAACAAAAACTTTCTTTAGTCAGGATTCAAGCAATATCACAATTTCTATTGATAACATTCAACTTAGTAACATTAATACAACATCACATACTAAGGGTTTTAAGTGGATTAATCTAGATAACATTAATTTAGGTAAAGGAACACATTCAATCAAGATTACTTCAGGACAAGGGGAAAATGCTATTTCTCGCATAATAATTGTTCCAAATCATATTTTGAATAATTCAATCAGCCAAAAAGAAGAGTTCTTAAAGTCAAGTAAGATAAATTCAAAAGATAATTTCATTAATTCCACAAAAATAAGCAATACATTATATCAAATAGAGATTAATGCAACAACTCCATTCATCTTATCATTTAAAGAAAGTTATGACAAAGACTGGACTCTAAAAAGTGATGAAGAGTTTCATCATTTCAAATGTAATGGTTATGCAAATTGTTATCTTATCAATAAAACTGGATTCTTCAAAGCAAGATTATTTTTTGAAAGACAAAAATTTTTTAAAATGGGTCAAAACATATCATTAATTAGTATAATATCGATAATTTCAATAATTTTGTATAAACAAAAAAGAATATAAATAGTTAATAAAGAGAATTAAAAATGTTAAACATAATCCAAGAACAATTACTGTTAATTAAAAAACAAAAAGAATGGAGGGTCTTTTATTTAATGATCATAATAGTAGCTATTAGTTTATTTTTAAGTTATTTAATGAACTTCGGCACAGAATGGCTTTTGATCATATTTATCATTATAGGAATCTCATTTATTAAGTATAAAATTGATTCTCGATTCATTATCCTAGGAGGCCTCATATTTTTAAGTTTTAGCAGTACAATACTAATATCTAGAAACTTATTAACAGATCATTCTGATAGTTTAAAAGTTAGATGGATTGCTGAAAGTTTTGCTGATTGTGCATATTACTTAATATCAATCGGTATATTCTTTTTATTAATTGAAAACAAAACAAAAAATAAAATAAAAATCAAACTTCTAAGAGTTCTTAAAAGAATTGTTAAATCAAAAAATGATTTAATTCAATTATTAATAATTTCTTCAATAATAACAATATTGTTTTTTTTAGAACCAAATTTAAAAACGCCCTTTTTTACCGTTATCAAAGCAGGATTTATTTATCTTACAATTTCAATTTCAGTTTTTATTGAAATTTGTTTTTTAATCAAGAAAAAAAACAAAAAAACTTCGCCTGATTTTAAAAAAATTGAAAAGAATATCAATAAAAAATTTCAAAATTTTAAAAAAGAATTAATGAAAGATCTTAAAAATTAATTATCGAAAGAATATTTTTGTTGGTTTTAAACCCCTATTAATCATGTACACACATTGTTCTCCATAATAAAACGAATCAAATCTACTTACTCGAGAAAGTAGATCATTATTTTCATTATTAAAACAAAAAAGAGCATTAGGATTAATTGTTTGAGTGCCTAATTCAAATTCTAAACCATTTTGTTTAACTTGAAAGCCCCTAATTATTGAGTTTTCTGCAATTGGAACAACTGAACTTTTACCAGACTCACCTAAATCCCAATGAGGATACACCATTAACATCGAAGCTAAAATAGTTAATCCTTCATTTTGAAACCACATAGTACCCCCAATATCTTGATTAGGCAATATTTCTCCAGATGTAATATTAATACAACTAGCATAACCATATTTTTGTTTAATCAACTTAACACTCTTCTTTGCAACTTCTAAAGATTGATTAAGATAAAAATCCCCTTTAAACATAGATATCATAGCTGCAGATTTTAAAAAAGGATAAATTGATCCAGGACAAACTAAATCCAAAGTTTTATTATCACCTATAGAAAATAAGGGCAATCCTTCTACAAAACCTTCATTCATATAAGAATTCAAAGCTTTTTCAGAAAGATTCAAATAAGTTTCATTTTTAGTAATTGCATAAAGCCTAATTAACATATAGATATTTGGTTCCAATCTAATTGCTTCATAACTGTAATCTAAAGGAAAACCATTTAAATCTACTTTATTAATAAATCGGCCTAAATCATCATTCCAAAAAAATTCAATTTGTGTATCAATAAGATTTTTTAAAATATCTACATATCTGCTATTATCTGTTAAATACCATGCATAATAAACTGTTTCCATAAATTCACCCAAAGTACCTATTCCAGACCAGGCCCCTAATGATTTATTTTCAGCAATAAAGATCTCAGGAATTAAACCTGTTTGATTATTTTTTAAACTTAAAATCCCATCAATAGCTTTCTCGGCCGACTTCAAATAATGTTCATCACCAAAAACATCATACATAAAAAGCCATCCATCAATTAGTAAACATACATTTCCAATTTCTGAAGAACTCTTCAATGGTTGTAAATTAAAATCCAAATAATTATACAAAAGATTATTATCTTCATTAAAAAACAATTCTATCGAATGATTAGCTAACTCTGTTGCTCTTTCTTTAAAAACTGAATTATTAGTCATTTCATAGATATAACCAAGACCCATTAACAAATCACCAACAACATATGAAATAAGGGGTGTTGATTTCTCAATTTTTTTGGTTTTCAAATTATAATACCAAGGAAAAACTCCGTTAACAGATCTATTATAAAAAGTATTCATTACTTCAATCATATATTCTAAAGCCTTCCCACCACCACGAAGAGTGGCTAAGTTCCAATACTGAATAAATCTTGGATTAGAAACAGAATTTAAATAAGTATTATTAAGAACATTCCAAACTGTTACAGGAAAACCATCAATTGTGTGATTAATCTGATAATCTAAAATAATCTCAGATTCATTCAAAAGCCACCCTATCTCATCACTATACTTACAAACTGGACAAGAGGGTTTTTCAATATTATACAAAAAGATTAATAATAAAATTATCAAGAGGGTTGATATTATGGAAATCTTCTTTTTCACACGTTTTTTCATCTTCAATTATTATATTTTATTAATATTTAATTATATCATTTTCTCTTTTTACAAATTATTCTAAAATTATGTGCAAAATATCTCAAAGGAGTTGATAAAATTAGTTTGTCAATAATTTTTAACATAGGAAATAACAAATTTGTTATTTTTGCAGGATAGGTCAATAAAAAGTCTGTAATATCTTTTCTTATTGTTCTAAATTTATTTTTTTTCAAAAAAATGTCAATTTCCATATTATCATATAATTTTTCATGACAAGGTAAACCCACAAATTTGGCAAATCTTTCAGAATAAGACAATTTTCTAGGTAATCGCGAAATAAACAAAATACCTTTTGGTTTCAAAACCCTATGTAATTCTCTCATAACTTTTCGAATATCTTTTTTATCTATATGTTCCAAGACAGCATAAGCAACAATGCAATCAAAAGAATTATCTTTATAAGGAATTTTATTTTTATAATGTAATAATTCTAAATTTTTACATTCTTTATTAAAAATTGACCAAATCATTTTTTGATCAAAAGCCATAGTATTATGTGTTTTCTTTTCTTTTTTGAAATAATCAATATCGATACCTTTAGTATTATACCCAAGTGCAGCAAGTAATAATGCAATATATCCACTTCCTGTACCAAAATCTAAAACCGATCTTTTTTCTTTTACATACTTCTTAATTAAGAGCATGTCTTCAAAAATTGTTTTAGTATACATTTTTAAAAGAGCCATATCTCTAACCCCATTTAACCATGAATGATCATTACCAACTTTTTTGATTTGTTTATTAATTGTGTCAACAAAATATTTTGTTGTTTTTTCAAATTCATCAATCATAACAAATTCACAAAAAACATTTACTTAAATGTTTTTCTTATATTTTTAATTAAAACAAAAATTAGAAAACAAAAAAATGATGAAAAAATTGAGAAAAAACCTAAATAAAAAAATGATTGTGTTCTAAAAAAAACAACAATTTTAAAATCACAATTATCACTCTTATTTAATAAAGCACAAGCTTCATTATGATCTATAAACCAAGCGTTTGCATAACCATTAACTTCAAAGTGCTCAGTTTCATATTCTTTTTTGAATAAATAAGATATATCTAATAAATTATGTTTATAATCATAATACTCAGATTTATTATCTAATGGTTCAATAAATATCTTCCAATTATGATCAAAAAGTTGAGAAAAAACCAATACAAAATCATCTTTTTCTTCTGCATAAACTTCATATTTTGTTGGATTAATTTTAGAAAAATTCAGAGATTCATCATACTTTTTCAATGATTGATTGACAGAACAATTAGGTAAGTTTACTCCAGTTATCGTAATATTATCAAAATCGAAAGTAATAGAACCACTTACATTATTAATAATATTTATAATCATCCTATCAACCTGATAATCCCTACTTAAATCTTCAGATATATCAACTCTAAAAGAGTTCCATTCTCCATTAAAATTAAAATCCTTATCTATATTATACGTATTATTTTCAGTTATATATGATG
>Ga0180433_10001461_pt1 | contig 39357 bp, 45 predicted proteins | sample SS_ome_8_FD_132980 | JGI IMG/M metagenome (GOLD analysis project Ga0180433, IMG submission 132980) | Hypersaline lake sediment archaeal communities from the Salton Sea, California, USA - SS_1_D_1 metaG | ecosystem: Environmental > Aquatic > Non-marine Saline and Alkaline > Hypersaline >... | reverse complement strand
ATTTCCAAATCAACATTTAGACCCGGAAAGATATAATCATCCTTTATATTTGATGAAGAAGAATATATAAGTGAAGAAGAAATGCTGAAGATAGGATTGTTTAAATAATTATTCTTTTTTTCTGTTGATACAGTTACATCAGATGTATCGTTTGCCACATTTTGTGATATACCTGCGGTATAACAAAAAACAATCAGTGTTATTATAATTGCACAATTTTTACTAATCATTTTTTTTCCTTGTTTTGTTTATAAAACTATATTTCATACTCCAATTTTTTTAGTAAATGTTTTGCTTCAGTATGTTGGTTAAATTCTTCCATTCGCTGTTTATGTTCCTCTTTTTTCCATCTTTTAATTGATCTGGCATGAAGATCCTGAATTGGTTCTGCCCAGTGTTTGCTTTTTTTAACTGAAGTTTTCTCTTTCCAGGATCGGTCTGTAGGAATAAAGTTTTCATTTAAGAAGTGACTCAGTTTTTTGACTTCATGATTAAAATTAAATATTAAATTCTCATATTTAATGGTAAATACTTGAGGATGATCTTTAAATTTAAGCCCGTCCTTTACATCATCTACCCACCGGTCAACAGAAACCCAGTATCGATCCGGTTTATGCAACGGGTGTTTTGAAGTAACCACATCTCTTCCATCCCGGATCATATGAATAAGTCTTACATTTTCTTTAAAATAATTTAAAATTTTATCAAAATATTGGATGTTTCGCGGTGTCTTTTCGCACCACCTTTTTGCCTTTGGAGAAACTCTATGACGTATAAATTCCCGGTACAACCTATCAATTCTGGGGGGTATGCACGGTTCATCTTCAGTCCATTTGGTAAAGGCATAGGTTTGTCTTTGAATGGAATGTATATTGGGATATGCATCTAATATAGATAAAAGAAGAGTGGTGCCGGATCTGGGACTGGCGCCGATAATAATAGGGATTCCGCTGAAATGCTTTTTTTCTATTTTTTTGCCAATTTTTATAATCAGAGGATTTATAGTGTCATTTCGTATTCTGTCAAGTACCATTTGAGATTTTTTCATAAAATTTCCCTTTTAATGAGTTTAAGAATGAAACAGCATTGGCAACACAGTTTCCTCGTGTAGCGTAAAAACAATTATTGAGTAACATTTCATATATTTTTTTCTTTTCGTAATAATTATCGAGATTTTTTTCAATCAGTTTTACAATATTTTCTTTTCCCTCATATATATCGACATGTTTTAAAACATTCATATTATCAGGCATAGTATGCCGCTGTTTGAAATCATTTTGCACAATAATGATAGGCTTTCTGGTTATTAAATATTCATAGATAACAGATGAGACATCGCTCAGCATGAGATCAGATACAGCAAATGCGAAATAAGTATCATGCTTAGTCAGATTTGCTGGTTGAGAAAAGTAGAGGTGCTTGATTCCCCTTAATTTAGAGATAAAATACACAAATGAGCCGTAGCGGCGATCATGATAATGAGGCCGGATAATAAAATTGTATTTTTTTGTAATTTCCTTTATAAAAGGAAAGGCATATTTTCTGAACGTTCCGTTACCGAAACGCCAGGTTGGTGCATATAATATATTCTTTCGGGTCCGGTCTTTAATCCCCAATCGCTGCATTTCAGTGTCCCGGTCAATTTTACCCATAACATAGTCATCAAAACGCAATCCACCGATTTCTATAAGTTTCTTTTCAGGAATATCCAGATGAGAATCCTTTAATCTTTCTTTATTTTTTGGGCCTGAAAGAAATATATAATCATATTTCATAAGTTTTTTTCCGGCAATGCTTTTACCACCTCCGTATTGTTTATCACTGGTTCCATGTTCGTGAAATATGGTTATTGCATTTTTATATTCATGTTTTGGATTGATTGAGTTAGCCAGAAAAAGAATAATTCCCTCGAGTTTATACAGTTCATTACGTGGTACAATGATTACTTCAGGAGTTTTCAAAAATGTTTTTTCTCCAAATTTTGCCATGCCCTGCAGATAACGTTTAAAATGGTAGTATTTTTTTTTGGTTCTTACCACAAAAGTTCCACCTATCCGGTTATAGATAGGAAGGGCATAGGGAAACTGATAGATACTATTGGCAAAATAATATATATTCATATTTTTTCCTTACAATTCTTTTTTTACACAGTTATCATCTGTTCTGAAATTCCATTTTTTTACCGGAACTCTCCAGTTTCCATAATGATACGTAAGATATTCCTTATAATCAAGAGGGACATAATATTTTTTTCCTTTATACAAAATTTGGGTTCGTTCATCATAAAAATGTTTCGGGGTTGCCTTGAGAACCGGTTTCTTAACTGAGACTGTCCATTGATATTCATCCTTTACCGGATACTTGATAAATATATCCATAAGACTGGCATCTTTTATAAATAAACATTTTGTAGTTTGAATTTTCAGTATGCGGGGCATTCCCTTTTTAAAAGGACCAATATCTCTGGTAAATTTTCTTATCCGGGTTCTGTATCCTTTTTTCCAGAATCTCCATCTGATTTTTAGTAATGAACTGTATTGATCACTTGGTATGGTAACATCCAGATCATGATCCCAGGGCAATAATCGGTTTTCCCTTACAATACCCAGAAGAGTACCGGCTTCCAATACATAGTGAATATTTTCCTGCTCTAAAATGGCTGTTACCTCTTCGAGCATTTTATTTGCTAATATGGCATATTTCCCCTGCAGTTTTATTTTCTTCATCGCAGATATCCTTTTCTGAATAATGAATGGAAAAGAATTTGATATTTTCTAAATAGATTTACAGGTTTTTTCTTTTCCGGAAGCAGACTATTTCTTTTGATGTCTTTAAGAGTGTCTAGAATTCGTTTCGAGATGTTGCCGTCGAGATAGGGATTTACCTCAGCAAGTTGTTTTTTGGCACGGATGTTAAAAGAAGTCGAAAATGCTTTATTAACAGCTTCTCTGAGCTGATGTGGATAATGAATATTGATACCTTTATCTTTACGGCCGTGTGTTCGGTAAGTGATAACTGGTTTATGTAAGGTCAGGAATTCGTAGATAACCGAAGAAGTGTCTGATATGATGATATCTGACAGATGCAGAAGAGGTGTTATATCAATTGTGTCTATAACTCTGAGATTTGACTGGTTTTTATTTCTTATAGATTCAATTACTTTTTTATCCATTAGTTCATGGAATTTCAATAACCATATTTCATTTTTTTTAGCAATTCCGGGAATGACAGGCAGCAGATCAGAAGCTGATTCCATGGATCTGCTGAAGGTCGGGGCATAGAGGATTACTTTTTTATTTTTCGGGATTGAGAATTTTCCTCTCAAATTGGTTGTATCATAATTGAGGATATAGTCAACTTTGGGCCAGCCGGTTTCTTTTACTAAAAAGTAGCCATATTTTTTCTGTAATTTTTTAAATTTTTCAGTCACAAAAGGACCAGAAGTGAGATAAACATCAAAGAAATGGCGGATTTTGTAATGGGATTTTTTTTCTACCCCTAAACCATGAAAAATTTGGACTTTAATACCTGGTATTCTGAAATCAATAAAATTTCCCGGACAAATGATAAAGTCAGGATGAAATTTTTTTGCCTCAGAGACGGATTCAATTTTTTTATTCGGATCCCATTCATCAGGAAAATTATTTTCAACTTTTTGTGATATATAAAATCCATATTCGATATTTGTCTGGTTGCAATACTCAACCAGGGGTTTTATTATAGGTATAGAATAGATTTTAGCTATGTAGAATAAGCATTTCATTTTTCTTATAGATTAAAAAAATCCTGAATTTTCTTAAAGACTGTTTCCGGATCAATACCGAAAGTGTTGTCATTTTTCTGAGGTTTAATAATTTCATTTAAGTAGAGTCTGGTTTTTTATCTGATCAATAATCGAATCATAGTTTCATTTTCAAAATTTTAGTATAATCTTCAGTCTTACAATAAAATTAGCAGTTTATGACTTGTTGTTTTTATAAAAACCCCCTTTAATCTGTGTAGTAGAGATATCTTTAGTCCTTTTTAAATATACTACCTGGCAATACTCCTTTATAAAGTCAAACTTTCCCTCCCAGTCATTACCCATTACAAATATATCTATATTATGTTTTTTTATATCATTAATTTTTTGTTCCCAGCAGGTTTCCGGTATAATTTCATCTACATATTTTATCGCCCTAACAATAGCAGCTCTGTGTTCAAAAGGATATACACATTTCTTTCCTTTTACAGCATTAAATTCATCTGTAGAAACTGCAACTGTCAAATGATCGCCTAATTTTCTTGCTCGTTTTAATATTCTTAAATGACCATAGTGAAAAAGATCAAATGTGCCATAGGTTAATACTTTTTTCATGATAGTAAACCATCCTGTCTATTTTATTGTTATTTTTTTCTTTCTTCCGGAGGTCTGGTCTTCCATCGTTTGTGCATCCAGAACCAATGATCAGGATTTTTACGGATAGCATTTTCCAGCATATTGTTATGAGCCTGAGTGACTTTATAGATATTTTCCTCTGTTAATTTATTTAAATTTTCAAACGTTAACAGATCAACTGTGAATTTATATCTACCGTTTGGGAGATAAATAGTACTGCCGAATATTATAGGAGCACCTGTTTTCAGTGCAAATACTGCCGGTCCCTGATGAGCAGAAGCTTTTCTTCCCAGAAAATCAATAAAGATACCGTCTCTACCAGCATTTTGATCTGCCAGGAGCGCTACCATGCCGTTATTTCTTAAGGTACGGATCGCACCTCTTACTGCCACACCCATATGAATAATATGTATCCCCATCATTTCACGGTATTCATTCATAATATCATCAACTAATTTATTATGCTGTTCACCTACCAGATATGAAACCGGATATCCCATTTGGACAAGAGCTGCTCCCATAAGCTCCCAGCTACCGAAATGTCCGGCCACCACTACTGCTCCTTTTCCGTTTTCAAGAATCCAATCCAGATTTTCCTTACCCTCGATTATAAACAAATCAAGAATTTTTCTTTTATCCAGGATAGGGAAACGTATATAATCTATAACAGTTTTGGTGAAATTAATATATGTATTTAAGGCAATTTCTCTTATTTCTTGTTCACTTTTTTCAGGAAAGGATTTTCGAAGATTATCAAGCACTACTTTTTTTCTTGTTCCAAATATTTTATAGGCTATCCAGCCGCAAATCTCAGCACCGCGTTGTAATCCCCCAGGATTTCCTGACCAGATTAATAGCATAAATAATCGGAGTAATATCAACTCCAGTCGGTGTTGGATTTTTTTAATCCAGGGTATTTTCTTCGTCCGTTTGAAAATTTTCAATATCTTCTTTCTCCCAGTTTTGTTTGATTTTTTTTGTACTTTTCATTTTTAGCAGATAGGCTGCTAATAATAACAAAATAAATAATATACTTATTATAAGACGATAATCAAAAATTACCAGCCAGAGATATCGTTTCTTCATTGCGTTAATCCATTTTGATTCAAATTCATCAAACCCCATATTAATTGAGTTTTTCATGGCCTGATTCATATTTCCGGTCTGTTTTAGGTTGTCAATTAAAATTTTTACAGCATCCAGTCCCCCTAATTCTATTAAATACAATACTGCAGCATGCGCTTCTTCATAGGCAAGTGTTGCCTCAGATTTTCTGAAAGTGAAAACTTCATCAATTTCTTTCAGTTTTAAAAAGTTATTACTCATCAATCGTTTTGCCATGAGAATTTTTGCATGCATATTCAATTCACCTGAATAATATTGGGCAAATCCCTCATTAAACCATTTCATGAGATCCTGACCTTCTGTAGCCTGATATAAACCAATATGAGTTAACTCATGAACTATGATTTTTTCCAAATTTAAATCCGGATTTGTAATCCGGGGAGATTTCAAAAGGATTATACTTTGGGAAGGAATGGCTGCACCACTGCTCCATTCAGGAAGCGTGTTTCCTGCAATGTTATAAAATCTTTTAGTTGAAGGAGCTATGATTATTTTAATTGTGTCTTGAGGAGTAAATCCTAAATCAGATGAAATTTTTGTTAACTTTTTATCAGTAAAATCAATGATTTTTCTGGCATTATTAATATCATTTTCTATACATAAAACATGAATATTATTTTTCTGTAGTGTACACCATTTTTCTCCGCAAATTGAGATATTTGAACAAATAATAAATGAAAAAAAATAAAATAAAATTAATGTTTTTTTTAATGTCATTATTAATATTAAACTATAAATTACATATATTTATATTTAAAATTATATATTTTCACTTATAAGATAATTAAATTTGTATTAATTCCAAGAAAATAAATTTAAATAATTAGCATATTAAAATCAAGAATAAGACTCAGGGAGAAGTTCATATTTACAGGTGAATGTATGTTTTTACTGCTGGTACAGAACGTGGTTTCATTTACTTTTACGAGGAGATGGAAAAGAGTTTTTTATCGATTTATTTTCTTTTTTGTTTGTTCAAGCTTTTTAATTGACAATTTAATTGATTTTTTATAACTTAAACAAATTAAATAAGTAAGAATAAATGATATGAAAGTGTTTTTAAGTCTGGGTTCTAACAGTGGGAAAAGAGAGAAATGGTTACAATGTGCTGTTGAATCTATAGATAAATTGAGAAATACCAAAGTCTTAAGGGCTTCTTCAATATATGAAACTGAACCCTGGGGAAATAAAAATTTGGATTTCTTCCTGAATCAGGTTATTATGATTAATACAGAATTTGATTGCTTTGAACTTTTAAAACAGTGTCAGGAAATTGAGAAAAGATATGGAAGAGTAAAGGTAAATGAGAAATGGCAAGCACGCACCCTTGACATAGATATATTACTGTGTGATAATCAGAAGATTCTTATAAAAGAGCTTCAAGTTCCTCATCCATTATTAACTGAAAGAATGTTTGTTTTGAAACCTTTATCTGAAATTAATCCGGATTTAATTATCCCGGGTAAGAACAAAAAAGTTATTGAGATTATGAAAGAATGTAATGACACAAGTAAAGTTCATTTATATAAATAATAATTTAGTTAAGAGGAGTCTCTTTTGAATCAGCATTATTATTTTGCTGTAGAAGGAGTTATTGGAGTAGGTAAAACCAGTCTTGCAAAACTCCTTCATGAACGTCTGCGGGGAAGACTAATTCTTGAAGAGAGTGAAAAAAATCCTTATTTAGAAGATTTTTATAAGGATCCAGACTCTTTTAATTTTCAGGTCCAGCTTTATTTTTTACTTAATAGATACAGACAATTAATCAACATACCTCAGCGGGATTTTTTTCATGATTATCTGATTGTTGATTATATATTTCAGAAAGACAGGATTTTCGCTAATTTAAATTTAGATGACAGAGATTTACGATTATATAAGCGGGTGGTAAAACTATTGGAGAAAGAACTTACTAAACCCGATCTGGTTATATATTTACAGTCCGACACTAACAGTTTAATGTCGAATATAAAGAAACGGAAAAATTCTTTTGAGAAGCATATATCCAGAGATTATATTCAAAAATTGAACGAAGCGTATAACCAGTTTTTTTTCAAATATTCTGAATCACCTTTGTTGATCATTAACACCCAGGAAATAGATTTTGTTAACAATAAAGATGATTTGGATGATTTAATAGAACGGATAATGAATCCGCCTTCAGGTGTAAAATTTTATGTACCAAGAAAAAGGTAGCCAGGCTATGTTTTTAAGATTTATTTTATTAGTAATAATCGGATATTTTGGATATCGTTTTCTTAAATCCATCATTAAGAATGAAATCCGAAAAAGCGAAATTAAAGGACGACAAAAAAACGGATCCATTAATTTTAACAATGAAGATATAGAAGATGCTAAATATGAAGATATTGATGAAGAATAATAAAATATCATAAAGATAAGGATTATAAGATGAGTATAACAGCTGTTCATACAAATCAGGCACCAGAAGCAGTTGGACCGTACAGCCAGGGAATCATTACTGATTGTAATAAATTATTTTTCAGTGCAGGTCAGATTGGTCTTGATCCGACAGCCAACTCATTAGTCGGATCAAGTTTTAAACAGCAGGCAGAACAGGCACTCAGGAATTTGAAAGCTGTTTTAACTGAAGCCGGATCATCTTTTAACGAAGTGGTAAAAGTTACTGTTTATTTAAAAAATATTGAAGACTTTGCCAAGTTTAATAAAATATATGCTGCGTTTTTTACAAAAAATCTGCCAGCACGTTCTGCAGTTGAAGTGGCAGCACTTCCTAAAAATGCTTTAGTGGAAATTGAATGTATTGCCTGTATAACATGATAGTTAAGGAGAAAAAAAATTGCTGGAAAGTTTTTTTTCTTTTTACTCTATTTATTTATGGATATTGTTTTGCGCAGGCTGAGACAGATTCATTGGACAATGAAAAAGGAGAACATGTATCACCTCAAACTGCAGTTATACGATCAGCTGTTTTGCCTGGATTGGGTCAGTTATATAATGGAAAGATATTTAAAGCGATTCTGGTTTTTGGTGGAGAAGCGGCACTAGCAGGGAATGCTATTTACTATAATCAGCAACAGGTTCAGAGCAGTTCAGAAGATGAGAGAGAATTTTACCGGAATATCAAGAGCCAATTTCTTTGGTGGCTTTTTGCAGTACACATTTTGAATGTAATTGATGCTTATGTAGATGCAAGTTTAACAGAATTTGATACAGGTCCTGATCTCTCTTTTAATTCTGAATGGAAAGATGTTTTTACATTAATCTCTATTAAATTAACATTATAATATCGAGGTATACATATGACACGAGAGAATGCATTAGAATTAATAGACAAACATGTTTCAAAAAATAATTTAAAGAAACACATGTATGCAACAGAAGCAGTAATGGAAAAAATTGCTGAAAGATTAGGGGAAGATAGCGAGTTATGGGGAATAACCGGACTTTTACATGATCTGGATTATGATGAAACTGTTGATGATTTTCCCAAACATGGATTCCGCACAGCAGAGATGCTGACTGATGAAGATGTACCGGAAGCAGCAGTCCATGCTATAAAAGCTCATCCGGGTCACATATCACGGGATAATAAACTGGATAAGGCGCTGTATGCGGTTGATCCCATAACCGGGCTTATTGTTGCTGCAACCTTAATGCATCCAAGTAAAAAATTAAAAGAAGTTGATGTTGATTTTCTGAAACGCCGTTTCAAGGATAAACGGTTTGCTGCTGGAGCAGACAGAGATCAAATTAAAAGTTGTGAAGAGCTCGGTATTCCTCTCAATGAATTTATGAGCTTAGCCCTTCAAGCTATGCAGTCAATTGATAAAGATCTGGGATTATAAGTGGAAAAATTGATTTTTGTTCTCATTTTCTGTCAACTGTTTATTTTTTTAACTGATTGTTGTAGTCAGGGTATAATAGCGGATTCCACTGATCAGAATATCACAGAAGATAAGTGGTTAGGAAAAGATAAATTTAAACATTTTGTAGCCTGCTTGTATTATGCAGGTTTTACAGAATGGATTAGCAATCATCATTATGGATTATATAAAAACCAAAGTAGAAGAACTGGTGTTATTGTTTCCATAAGTATAGGTATTGTTAAAGAAATGTATGATAAAAAACGTTATAATAAATTTAGCTGGAAGGATATTGTCTTTGATATATTGGGAGCTGTATGTGGAGCATTACTGATAAACAAGTAAAACCGGCAGATAGTAAACAATTGTATGAATCTGTTGGTGCTATACATCTTCATTCTACTTGGTCGGATGGTTCGTTACCAATACCGGAAATTGCAGATATTGGAGCACAAAAAGGACTTGATTTCCTCATGTTTTCAGATCATCATACTCTGGAACCTAAACGGAATGGTTTGGAAAAGTGGTATGGTGATATATTGGTTCTTATAGGATATGAAATTAATGATCCTGATGAAATAAATCATTATCTTGCATTTCGTCTTGATAAAGAAGTAGAATCCGGAATCTCTGCTCAGGAATATGTGAAAGAAGTAAAAAGGAGAGGGGGGATAGGTATTATAGCCCACCCAGCAGAGAAAAGAAACAGTATTGAGGCATATCCCCCATATCCCTGGACCGCCTGGGATGCAGAGGGATTTGACGGTATTGAGATCTGGAATCAGATTTCTGAATGGTTAGAGGGTGTAACCCGAAGTAATTTTTTATGGAGAGTTTGGCATCCTTTACGTTCAATTCGATTTCCGGTATGGGAGATTTTACAGAGATGGGATGAATTAAATAAAAAGAGAAGAGTTGTCGGTATCGGAGGAATAGATGTTCATGCTTATGAGATGAAGATATTAGGATTTATTAAATTTCAGATATATCCTTATAAAGTTCAGTTTAAATCAATCAGAACACATTTTTTAACAGAAAAACCATTAAATAATAATAATAATAAATTATCCTTTAAAGAAGCGGAGCAGGAGATTTATAATGCTCTGTCTCTGGGCAGATGTTTTGTTTCAAATTATTATCTTGGAGATGCACGGGGCTTTGATTTTTACTGCAAAGAATCTGAAAACAGATATCCGATGGGAAGCAGAGTGAAGATTAAAAATAATACCGGCTTTTATATTTTTACACCTTCTCCTGGTTACATAAGATTATTACGAAACGGGAAGTTAATCAGTCAAAAAAAGGGGGAAGAACTATACGAAGAAGTGGAAAAGGATGGAGTGTACAGGGCAGAGGTTTTTAAGCGAAAGAAGGGATGGATCTATTCTAATCCTATTGTATTAGAAAAAATGTAAAATCTCTTATGTATTGATTATCAGATTACTTGTGACAATACATCTATTATACAGTTTATGAAAGAAGAGAAGATTGAAAAGATTATTACGGATTTTTGATTATATTTTTCTTGTACGTCCAATATTGATGTATCCGGTCTGGATTTATTTATTAGCGGGTATATGGGGTGGGGAAAGATCAGCCACAGAGGATATAAATTTCAGTTATCAGTCGGTAATATTAATTTTTGTTGCATGTACTTTGGTTATGGGGAGTGCTTATATTGTAAATCAGATTCAGGATCTGGATACAGACAGAATTAATAAAAAATTTTTTTTGATCACAAAAGATGTTATTTCTGTAAAAGCTGCCTGGATCGAAGCTGGAATTTTAGGATCAACTGGGATAGTGATTGGATTTTTGGTGAATATCAGTACAGGGCTGGGATTAATTATACTGTTAATGGTAGCAGGATATTTTTATAATTTCCCCCCTTTGAAATTTAAGAATAAACCTTTTGGCGGTATGCTGATTAATGGCATTGGCGGATATATTATCTATGCCCTGGGATGGAGTGTTGTTTATGATACGTTCATATTGCCTGTACAGGGAATTGCTTATATTTTTGCAGTAATGGCTTTATATATACATACAACCTTACCAGATCATAAAGGGGACAAGGAAACAGATAAGATAACATTTAGTGTTCGATTCGGCTTGCATACATCTTTAATAGTAGCTTTGATATTTGAAATAATAACCCTTTTTCTTGCATTATATTTTCGAGATTGGTTAATAGGGATTCCGGCATTTATGTCTTTACCGTTATTTATTAGAAGTTATTTTAAAAAAGATATATCTGTTTCACTGCAAGCAACAAAATTTTCTATTGCTGTGTTATCTGTTATGGTATGTATTTACAATATCTGGTATGCTGTTCTGGTAATTTTTGTTTTTGTTATAACAAAGTTATATTATTATAAAAGATTTAATTTTAACTATCCAAGGTTAAGGGTTTAGTGTTCCATGTCATCCTATACCATACATATTAACATGAATATATGTGATTTTTGCGGGGTGTGTGCTGGAGTCTGTTTTGCAAATGCAATTCTCATGAAAGAGAATCAAATATTTATTAATAATGAAAAGTGTGAAAAGTGCTGCTGGTGTGCTGATGTGTGTCCTGTGTGGGCAATTGAGGTAGATGGTAAATATAATGATGCTTAAAAAATATATATTAAAAAGTAATGTAAAGGAATTGTATTATAAAATTGTTGAAAAAATATGATATTATTGTTGTAGGTGCAGGACCAGCAGGCACAACGACCGCCAGAAAAGCATCTGAAGAAGGGGCATCTGTTCTTATTCTGGAAAAAAAGAGGGATATAGGGATACCGGTTCGATGCGCAGAAGGTGTATCTGAGCAAAGTTTAAGAGATTTGATAGATATTGAAGATTCCTGGATTGCTCAAGTCATTACTAAGAGTAAATTTATTTCTCCGGATGGAACTGAAATAGAATCTTTTCCTGGAGAAAGAGGATTAATACTACATAGAAAAATTTTTGATATTGCCTTGGCAGATAAAGCAGTAAGAGCAGGATCCCATATTGTAACCAGAGCTTATGTGAGCGGGATTGTTAAAGATAATGATCAGGTGACCGGAGTTAGATTAGAAAAAATGGGAAAAGAGGAGGAGATACAAGCTTGTGTGGTTATAGGGGCTGATGGGATAGAGTCACAAATTGGCAGATGGGGAGGGGTAAATATCATAAAAAAGAAATCATATATTCTCCCTTGTTTTCAGATGTTATTGTCAAATATTGATATTGATCCGGAATGTGTGGAGTTTTACTTAGGTGAACAAGTTGCTCCGGGTGGTTATTTATGGATATTTCCTAAAGGAGACAGCATTGCCAATGTCGGATTAGGTATTGATTCACAGAGGGCAAAGGAGCAAAATCCATTGAACTATCTCAATACTTTTATTCAAAGAAAATTTCCTCATTCTGTCTGTCTATCTATGACAGCCGGGGGTGTAACTTCCGGTCCCTCACCATCTGTAATTGTCGGGAATGGTTTAATGTTAGTTGGAGATGCTGCTTTTCAGATAAATCCTCTTACCGGCGGAGGAATAATTAATAGTATAATCGCAGGTGAAATCGCCGGAAGAGTAGCTGCAGAGGCTGTTAAAGAAGGAAATGTTTCAGCAAAAAGACTTGCTGAATACCAGAAAAAGTGGTATAAGAAGGAAGGAAAAAATAATGACAGATCATATAAAATAAAAAAGATTGTGTCGCAGTTTTCCGATGCAGATTTTAATAAGATTGCAAAACTTTTATTACCTATTCCCCCTGACGAGCGAAATGGATATCAAATTTTTAAGAAAGTTCTGTTTAAATACCCACAATTAATGTATGATGCAGCAAAAGTATTTGGAGCAAAATGAATAAGAAAAATTTATTTTCAATACCTAATATTATCAGTTGTATTCGCTTGCTATTATTAATACCAATTTTTTATCTGCTTTCTCAAAAGCAGATGATTTTTGCTTTAATAGTTATTCTCTTATCGGGATTGACTGATTTTCTGGATGGATTTATTGCACGAAAATGGAATTTACAGTCTGATGCAGGAAGGATAATTGATCCAGTTGTTGATAAAATAAGTTTGGTCGGATTAATGCTGTTTTTGATTATTTCTCCTCATTATATATTTCCGGTATGGTTTTTTGCTATTATTGCTGCCAGGGAAATTTTAGTTTTACTTTTCAGTTTTCTTGTTATTGAACACAAACATAGAGTGTTGGAATCCAGTATTCCCGGAAAGATATCAGCTTTTACAATCGGGGTGACACTTATTTTGTTTGTTTTACAATTTGATCCCTATATGTGGATTATGGCTTGGCTGGCAATAATACTGACATTATATTCTACCTGGATTTATTATAAGAGATTTCTGGAGCAATACAAAATTGATAGAAATAAAAGTTATATTGTGGATGATGCTAATAAGAAGATTAACAGTGAAGGGATATCAAAATAAAATGGCAAAATCATCCGAAAAACTAAGAAAAGGATTGTCAAAAACAAGAAAAGGATTCTTGAGTAAACTAACAGCAGTTTTTGCCACTAAAAATAAAATTGATGAAGATCAGTTAGAATCTCTGGAAGAAATTCTTATAGAAAGTGATATAGGAGTAGATATTTCTTTACAAGTAATTGAAGATGTGAAAGCAAAGTTTTCTGATTATAGAAATGAGGAAGGAAAAGATATCTTATCCATTCTGAAAAATGAATTAATTAAGGTATTCCCTTCTGAGGGGAAAGTTCCAGAAGTTCAAGAGCATTCTAAGCCTTATGTAATTATGGTGGTTGGGGTTAATGGAACTGGTAAAACGACTATGATTGGAAAACTGGCTTACTATTATAAAAATAAAGGAAAGAAAGTATTGTTAGGCTGTTCTGATACATTTCGTGCTGCAGCAGCTGAGCAGCTTACTATCTGGAGTAAAGAAGCGGGTGCTGATTTAATTAAACATTCTGAAGGAGCAGATCCGGCTTCAGTTGCCTATGATGCTATAGATGCTGCTGTTGCCCGAGAAAAGGATATTTTAATTATTGATACTGCAGGAAGACTGCATAATAAAAAGGGTTTAATGGAAGAATTAAAAAAAATTCATTGGGTTATCGGAAAAAGAATGCAGGGTGCACCTCAGGAAGTATTGCTTGTTATGGATGCAACTATTGGACAAAATGGTATATCTCAGGCCAAAGTTTTCACTGATGCTGTTGGTGTTACTGATATAGCCTTAACTAAATTAGACGGGACAGCTAAAGGCGGTTTAGTAGTAGCGATTCAGAAAAAACTTAATATTCCTATTAAATGGGTGGGGGTCGGGGAAACAATTGAGGATCTGGTTAAGTTTAAGGTTAGAGAATTCGTTAATGGACTTTTGGAAGAGGATTGATTCCTGTTGGATTTAACAAATACAAAAAAAAGGGTGTTGTTAGTTACTCTTGGCTGTCCTAAAAATGAAGTTGATACTGATGTATTGGGGGGTATACTTAAAACAAATGGTTTACACCTTGTAAATAATTCAGATGAGGCTGATATTATATTGATAAATACATGTGGATTTATTGAATCAGCAAAACAGGAGTCAATAGATACAATTCTTGAGGCTGTGGAATTGAAAAAGGAAAAAAAGGATTTAAAGGTTTATGTATGGGGCTGTTTAACAGAAAGATATAAACATGAAATTAGAAATCAGATACCAGAAGTTGATGGCTTTTGGGGGGTCGAGCCTTTTAGAGAAATAAGTAAATTTTTTTTGGGATCTCAGTTTATATATAATCCTCATAACTGGCAAACCCGAATGATTTCGAATTACAGGCATACTGCATATATCAAAATTGCCGATGGCTGTAATCATAATTGTTCATTTTGTATAATACCTGCAATTAAGGGTGATTTCAAAAGCAGAGACCTTACTGATATTATTGCGGAGGCACATATGCTGTCAGAGAAAGGAGTAAAAGAATTACATCTTGTTGCTCAGGATACAACAGCATATGGTGTTGATTTATTATATGAAGCAGATCTGTCCAGACTGCTAAAAGAATTGAAAAACATCGAGGGATTAGAATGGATTAGAATTTTATATGCCTATCCGGATTCTGTTACAGATAAACTTATACAGATAATTGCAGATGAACCAAAAGTTTGCAGTTATCTTGACATACCTTTACAGCATATTTCCAATCGTATATTAAAATCAATGGGCAGAAATCCTGATACAAAGAACATCAGAACATTACTCGATAAACTCCGTAACCGTATACCTGATCTAACCCTGAGAACTTCATTTATTGTCGGATTTCCGGGTGAAACAGAGAATGACTTTCAGGAGCTTATTAATTTTATTGAAGAGATGAGATTTAACAGAGTTGGTTGCTTTGTTTTCTCTCCTGAAAAAGGTACAAAAGCATTCAATTACAGTAATCAGGTAGATGAGAAGGAAGCAGTCAGCAGGTATAACCGGCTTATGGATGTTCAATATGAAATATCAAATGAACTAAATAATTCTTATATTGATAAAATAATACAGGTTATAATTGATGGATATGATGAAGATAACGGGATGTATTATGGACGATCTGAAGGAGATGGATTGGAAATTGACCAAACAGTATGGGTAAGAGGAGGTGTAGATATAGGTGAATTTTATAATGTAAAGATTGATCATAGTTCAGCTTATGATTTAGAGGGATACAGAATTTAATAGGTCAGAGGCTTTATAAATGCATTTGTGTAATATAAATTGGAGGTAATTGTGAGATATAAAAAAGTGTATTTAGTTATAGTGTCAGTAATTATATTGTTTACTGTTAATTTTAATAGTTGTGCCCAGCTTTCAGGGATACCGCAGAAAGCAGAGAAAGAACATCCGAAATTTTTTTATAAGATTTACAGAACTATAAGTAATGTTTCTGACGTCTGTGAATTAACATTCTTAATGAGCGTTCCTTACGATGAACTGCAATTTGTTTTCCAGGACAGTGTTTATAAAGCAGGGTATGAATTAACAATAACTATACTGGATATGGAAAATAATGTAATTGAAACAAGGATCAAAGATAAAAAAATTACTGTACAGAATTTTCAGTTAACTAACAGTTTGAATGAATACAGTTCTTTAAATGAATTATTTTATATTGCTCCAGGTGATTATAAATTAATTGTTGAACTTATGGATATTGACAGTAAATCAACCAGAATTCAAAAAAGTAAAATTAGCATTACAGATTATTATAATGTTCCTTTTAGTATGAGTGACGTATTATTTTTAAACAGAGAAATCCGGGAAGAAGGTGATGTTTATACTCCGAATTTAGTTGCAAATTATGATAAAGATCAAAGAGAAATATATTTAAAATTTGATATCTATAATAATAAAGAACTCGACTCTGTTGATATTGGTTTGAATATTAAAGATTTCAATGATAATACATATAATACGTATCAATATAAAGAGGGTTTAAAAGGATTTAACACAACTATATTGTTAAGAGTAGTAAGAGAAAAGCTTGCAAGTGGCAATTATATACTGAATCTGATAGTTAAAGGAGGTCAGGAAGTTATAGAAAGAAAATTGCAGTTTTCAGTTAACTGGGCACAAATGACATCTGTGAGTATTGATATTAATTCCGCAATTGAGCAGTTAAGATATGTTGCTACTACTAAGAAGATTAAAGAAATGCTTAATGCTGAAACCAATGAAGAAAAAGAACAGGTATTCAATGACTTCTGGGCTTCAAGGGATCCAACTCCATCAACAGAAATAAATGAATTAAAAAAAGAATACTATTCCAGAGTAGCATTTGCAAATAGAAATTTTTCAGATAGCAGAGAAGGGTGGTTAACTGACAGAGGAGAGGTTTATATAGTTTTAGGTCCCCCTGATAATATTAGAAGATATCCTTATATGACAAACAGCAGACCCTATGAAGTATGGTACTATTATAGATTTGGCAACAATTTAATTTTCGTTGATGATACAGGATTGGGTGATTATCGTCTTACTCCTGAATCCTGGGATACGTATAATATGCTCAGAAACGAATATTAAAATAACTTTCATCAATTTTTTTGTTTTATAAAAAAAATATAAAACAAAAAGGGGAGTTGGATAATGAACAGATTACAGTTAGGGGTTTTTGCTTCAGGAAGAGGATCAAATTTTTCAGCTATTTTGGATAAGATCAAACAAGGTGAATTAGCAGCAGATATTAAATTATTGATGACAAACAATAAAAGCGCTGGTGCAATTAAGAAGGCATTAGTTCATAAAGTTCCGTTTGTAGTAATCAAACGATCAATGTTTGATAAAAGAGATGATTTTGTAAAAAAAATGTTAATGATCCTAAAAAATCATAATGTATCATTTATTGCTTTAGCCGGTTATATGAAAAAAATCCCTCCTGAGGTGATTTCAGAATATGAAAATAAAATAATTAATATTCATCCTGCCCTTCTTCCATCATTTGGTGGTAAAGGTATGTATGGCTGTTATGTTCATGAACATGTTTTAAAAATGGGATGTAAAGTAACAGGAGTAACAGTTCATTTAGTAGATAATAAATATGATCATGGCCCTATTGTTGCCCAGAGATGTGTTGAGGTTAAAGAAGATGATACAGTTGACACTCTATCTGCTCGGGTATTAAAGATTGAACATAAAATTTATCCGGAAGTTTTACAATTATTTGCTGAGAACAAAGTGGTTGTTAAGGGTAATGTTGCCAAAGTTAAATAATTTTTTTAAAATTTATAAAAAAATACTTGCATTAAATATATTTATTGTATAAATTTTTAGGCTAAAAAGAATTTAGATTATGTTTGAAGAGTTAATAGAAAAATTAGACGGTACTGTAAGAAAACTCCGCGGAAGGGGAAAGCTAAATGAGAAGAATATCGCGGAGTCTATGCGAGAGATACGTAGGGTGCTTCTTGAAGCTGACGTAAATTATAAGATTGCAAAGAAATTTGTTGCTGATATACAGAATAAAGCGTTAGGCAAAGAAGTCCTTAAAAGTATAACTCCGGGGCAGCAGGTAGTTAAAATAGTTCATGATGAGATGATTAAACTGCTTGGTTCAACTCCCTCTCCTTTGCATTTAAAAGGCTCCCCTTCAGTAATTATGCTTTCAGGACTTCAGGGATCCGGGAAGACAACCTTAGCTGGTAAATTAGGGGTGTATCTTAAAAAAAATAACCATAATCCACTGCTTGTTGCAGCTGATGTTGTACGTCCAGCTGCTATTGATCAGCTTGAGAAAATAGGAGAATCTGTTACATTACCGGTTTATTCTAACAGGAATGAATCTCCATTAAAAATTGTTGATAAGGCACTTGGTAAAGCAAAACGAAACGGTAATGATATAGTTATTCTGGATACAGCAGGACGTCTGCATATTGATGAAAAAATGATGAATGAGCTGAAGCAGATTAAAAAAGAAGTTAATCCATCAGAAATACTCTATGTAGCTGATAGTATGACTGGTCAGGATGCTGTGAAATCTGCTCAGACTTTTTTAGATTATCTTGATTTTAGTGGTATTGTTTTAACAAAACTTGATGGTGATGCCAAGGGCGGAGCTGCCATGTCAATTCGGGCAGTAACTGGTAAACCGGTCAAGTTTAACTCTATCGGAGAAAAACTTGATGATTTAGAGGTTTTTTATCCGGAAAGGATGGCTTCCCGGATTCTGGGGATGGGTGATGTTGTTACTTTGGTAGAAAAAGCTGAAGAAACTATCGATGCAAAAAAGGCTGAAAAGCTTTCCCGCAAGCTTAAAAAGAATAGTTTTACACTAGAAGATTTTTCTGATCAGCTTCAGCAAGTTAAAAAAATGGGACCTTTAAGTCAGCTTGTAAATATGTTACCCGGGAATGCAGGTGGCATAAAAAATCTACAAGTAGATGATAATGCCTTGAAAAGTGTTGAGGCAATTATTAATTCGATGACCGTTGAAGAAAAACGAAAACCTGCTATTATTAATGGAAGCAGAAGAAAACGTATAGCACAGGGAAGTGGAACCAGGATTCAGGATGTTAACAGGCTTTTAAAACAATTTAAAATGATGAAAAAAATGATAAAAAATATGGGACGACATAAATCTATGAATGTCCCTGGTGGTATGCCAATTGGATTTTAATTATTATTACAAAGGAGGTATTTTTGGCGGTAAGAATACGGTTAACTAGAAAGGGACGAAAAAACAGACCTTTTTATCGAATAGTTGTGGCTGACAAAAGATCACCACGAGATGGACGCTTTATTGAAACCGTGGGAAGATATAATCCCCTTCCTTCTAAACCTGAAATAGCTATTAATGAAGAACGTATACTTTATTGGCTTGATAAGGGTGCAGTACCCTCAGACACTGTATCCAGTTTATTGAAACGGGAAGGAATTCTATATAAGCGATGGATGAAAAAGAAGGGTTTTGATGAAGAAAAAATAACCGAAGAGACGAAGAAATGGGAAGTACTTCAGATAGAACGTAAAAAGAGAAATGAGTTAAAAATAGAAGAAAAAAAGAAAAAGAAGAAAGAAAAAGCTAAAGAGACTGCAGAAGAGCCTGTTTCTCCAAAAGATGAAAAGATTGAAGAAGATGCAAAGAAGGAAAAAGAGAAGACAGAGCAAAAGGAAGGAACAGCAAAAGAAGAAAAGGCTGAGGAAACTGTTTCAACAGAGCACAAGGAAGAAGAAAAGAAAGAGACAACAGCTGAGATAGTAAAGGAAGAGAAAGAGAAAGAGAAAACAGATAAAGAAGCAGCAGATAAAACAGAAGAACAGAAAGCAGAAACAAAGCAAGAAGTAAAGCAAGAAGTAAAGGAAGAAAAACCAGCTGCTGAAGAAATAAAGGCTGAAGATACAAAAAAGACCGAAGAAGGGGGAACAGGACCTGTTAAAAAGACAGAGAAAAGGGAGAAGACGAAGGAAAAACCGAAAAAGACTGATTCAGCGAAAGCAAAGAAATCAGATAAAAAAGAAGAAAAAGCCAATGAAAAATCTGATGAAGAAGAAAATAAATAAAATAATTAAATTATACACTTTGAGATTGTATTATAATTAAAATAGTAGTAGTATCGGACTAGAACACTAATTATGGAGGATTGGATAATGTTAAGAGAATTTGTAGAGTTTATTGCAAAGCATTTGGTTGATAACCCAGAAGCTGTTGATGTAAGGGAAGTGGAAGGAGAAAAAACTACAGTATATGAACTGCGAGTTGGCGAAGGTGATCTGGGAAAAGTAATTGGAAGAAAAGGACAAACAGCCAAAGCAATCCGAACTCTTTTGTCTGCTGTTTCTGCAAAAAGAGGCAAGCGTTCTGTACTTGAAATTTTAGAGTAGTATAATAGAAAAATAATGGGTGGGGAAAGATATTTTGCTGTTGTTGGTAAGATTGTTAAACCTCATGGACTGGGTGGTGAGCTTAAAGTTTTTTCATATATTGCTAAGCCTGAAAATTTTAAAAAGTGGCAAAACGTTTTTGTTAAAAAGAGTAGGGAAGAGGGAAAGTGGTTTCGAATACAAAGTGTACGATTTCAGCATAAGTGGATTCTATTAAAACTTGCGAATATTGATGAAAGAAACAGAGCTGAATTATTTTGTGGCTCTTTATTGTATGTTCAACCAGAGAAAATTACAGATTTAGATGAGAATAATTACCCTTTGTTGCAGATCATTGGTTTTACAGTTGAAACACTTTCAGAACGCAAGATTGGGGTTGTTAAGGATATACTGATACATTCTGCTCAAAATATCATTGTTGTTAAGAAAGGGAATAAGGAAATTTTAATTCCCTTTGTAAAAGAGTTCGTAAGACAGATTGATATTGATGGCAGGAAAGTGTTAATTAGCCCGATTGAGGGTTTATTAGATAATGCGGATTGATGTAGTTACTGCTTTTCCTGAGATGATGCAGTCAATTTTTGATGAGAGTATTCTGCGCCAGGCTCAGGGAAAAAAGATAGTTGGTTTTCATGTCTGGGATTTGAGGACATTCACTACTGATAAGAGAAAAAGTATTGATGATTATCCTTACGGTGGTGGATCCGGAATGATTCTCAAGCCAGAACCCTTGTTCAGGGCGGTGGATAAAATTTCCGAAGAAACAGCAAAGACTCCTGAGCAAATAATATTGATGTCTCCTCAGGGAGAATTGTTTAATCATCGGAAAGCAGAAGATCTTTCTCATAAAGAAAATTTGGTTTTTCTTTGCGGTCATTACAGGGGTGTAGATGAACGGGTGGTAAAAAATCTGGTAACCCAGGAAATTTCAATTGGTAACTATCTATTAACCGGAGGAGAACTACCGGCAGCAGTTGTTATTGATTCTGTAGTACGTTTGATTCCTGGTGTATTGGGAGATTTTAATTCAGCTGAAGGTGATTCAATAATTAATGGGGTTTTAGATTATCCTCATTATACCCGTCCTTCTGTGTACCGGAGAATGAAAGTTCCGGATATATTACTGTCCGGAAATCATAAACAGATAGAAGAATGGCGCAAAAAACAAGCAATAAAGAAAACAAAACAGATAAGACCGGATTTATTAAATAATGATTAAGTATAATTTTTGTGGAGGTTAATCGGAATGGATGCTATGATTTCATTTTCTCAAAAACAATTAAAAGATGATATACCTGAGTTTAAAGCCGGAGATAATATTGCAGTTCATTATAAAATAGTAGAAGGTGATAAAGAAAGGATACAGGTTTTTAAAGGATTAGTAATTAAAAGAAATGGTAAAAATATAAATTCCACTATAACTGTAAGAAAAATTTCCGGGGGGATTGGAGTGGAACGAGTTTTTCCTCTTCATTCACCAAAGATATCAAAGATAGAAGTTATCCGTAAAGGAAAAGTTCGCAGATCAAAGCTTTATTACATACGTAAGTTAAAAGGTAAGGCAGCTAGAATCGAAGAGCAGAAACAGTAATTATATTTTTATATTGATTGTATTTTTTTAAATAGGGCTTCCTGCAGGGAAGCCTTTTTAATTTGAAAAGGAGTATTTAGTGTTTATCAAAGATTCAGATATAGAAAAAATTAAGAAATTTAAAAAAGTTGCTGCTTTAACCGGAGCAGGTATATCAGCAGAAAGCGGTGTGCCGACTTTCCGGGGAGAAGAAGGGTTGTGGAAAAAATTTCGGCCTGAGGAACTGGCTAATTTTGATGCATTTATGCAAAATCCCGAACTGGTCTGGGAGTGGTATAATTATCGTAGAAAACTAATACTGGAAGTTAAACCTAATCCAGGACACTATGCATTGGCAGAACTTGAAAATATTATTCCTGATTTTACTCTTATTACTCAGAATGTTGATGATCTCCATCGGAAAGCAGGCAGTACATCTGTTCTGGAACTGCATGGTAATATTATGAAAAGTAAATGTATCGATTGCGGTAAAATCGCAGAGTCCATTGGTCATATAGAAAAAGGTGAACTGCCCAGATGTGAATGCGGAGGTCTTCTTCGTCCCGATGTTGTTTGGTATGGTGAAATGCTTCCTCAGGATGTATTGAGCAAAGCTCTGAGAGTTACTGAACATTCTGATCTGTTTTTATCAATTGGTACATCTGCAGTAGTACAACCAGCTGCTTCTTTACCTGTTATTGCTAAAAGAAATGGGGGCTTTGTCATTGAGATCAATAAAGAGCCAACAGTGATTTCTGATACAGTTGATTTGTTTTTACAGGGTAAATCCGGAGAGATACTTCCAGAATTAATAGAAAATGTCTGGCAAGAAAGGTAATATGCCTGAATCCAATATAAAACATTTATACATAAATGATAAAATAAAGCGTATTCCTGGGAAGCCTGGTATTTATCTGTTAAAAAATAAAAAGAAAAAAATATTGTATGTAGGTAAAGCAAAATCCCTCAGGTCCAGACTTCGTTCTCATTTTAATCCGGGAAAGAACGAAGATCCAAGACATAGAGTAATGATGAGGCAAGTAACAGATTTTGAAGTAATAATTACTGATAATGAGGTTGAAGCCCTCATCCTGGAAGCTAATCTGGTAAAAGAGCACCGACCAAAATTTAATGTAAATTTAAAAGACGATAAATCTTATCCCTATATTCGGGTTACTAATGAAGAATATCCCCGTATTTTTGTCACCAGAAAAGTTGTTAAAGATGGATCAAAGTATTTTGGGCCTTATACAGAGGTGGGTCAAATCAGAGAACTTATGGCTGCTGTAAGAAAGATTTTTCCTATACGCAGTTGTAATCTTAAATTGAGTTTAGAAAATATTAAGAAAAGAAAGTATCAAGTTTGTCTGGATTACCATATTAAAAGATGTTCCGGACCTTGTGAAGAACATATATCCAGAGATAATTATGCGAGAATTGTCCATCAGGTAGTAGATTTCATCAGGGGGAATAACAGAAGTTTACTCGAGGAATTATCGCAAAATATGCAACAGTATGCAGATGACAAAAAGTATGAAAAAGCAGCAGAAATAAGGGACAGGATAAACGCAATTGAACATTTTCGTGCTAAACAGAAAGTAGTAGACAAAACATCTGTGCAGCGTGATTTTATAACCATTGTTATCAAAGGTACAGATGCCTGTGGTATGGTATTTAATGTCAGAGAAGGAAAGCTGATTAACAGACAGCATTATTATTTAACCTTTCAGGGCAGTGTGAAGAAAAAAGAAGTGCTCTCAGCATTTGTTAAACAGTACTATTTAAAAAAAGAATTTATTCCTAAAGAGGTACTGTTCCCTTTCAAACCCGATGATTTTTTCCAATTACAGGAGTGGTTAAGAAAGAAGAAAAGAGGTAAGGTTGAATTAAAAGTACCTTTGAAAGGCAAGAAATCTAAATTAATGGATATGTGTACAAGAAATGCTGAATTATTATTAAATGAACTTAAAGAACAGAAGAAAATATATAAAAATAAACCATCAGAAAGTGTTTCAGCACTTCAGCAGGAACTTTCTCTTCCTAAACCTCCGGTACGAATTGATGCCTTTGACATATCCAATATATCTGGGCAGGATACTGTTGCTTCGGTGGTTGTTTTTATAAACGGCTTTCCTCAAAAAAGTGAATATAGAAGATATAATATTAAAGATGTAAAAAACCCTGATGATTATAAGGCAATGTCTGAAGTTATAACCCGCAGGATGAGTCGTTTAAAAAATAACAAACAAAAATTACCTGACTTGATTCTAGTAGACGGGGGGAAAGGACAGGTTTCTGCTGCCTTGGAAGCTTTAAAAAATTGTGGAATACAGAATCAGTTAGTGCTAGGACTGGCAAAAAGACTGGAGGAAATTTATCTACCTTACTGTTCTGGTCCTCAGACATTACCTAAACATTCAGCTGGATTGTTCTTATTAAAAAGGGTGCGTGATGAGGCTCATCGTTTTGCAGTTAATTATCATAGAAAATTAAGAAAAAAAAGGACCATTGCTTCTGAACTGGATAATATTCCCGGAGTCGGAGAAAAAAGAAAAAATGCATTACTCAATCATTTTGGTTCAGTAGAAGATATAAGAAAATCCACTATAGATGAAATCTCAAGGATCAAAGGATTTAATAGAAAAGTAGCTGAAAAAATTATTGCTTTTTTATCAGCTAAATAATAGTTATATTTATCTTGATAATTATAGAATTTCCCGCATTATCAAGAAGTTGATATATGAAGAAAAAAAAGATACAAAAGAGGAAGAAAATTGTTGAGATCTGTAAAGATCTTAAAAAACAAGGCAAGAAGATAGCTTTTACTTCAGGAGTATTTGATATTCTTCATGCCGGGCATGTCCATTATTTACAGAAAGCTTCTGAAATATGTGATATCCTTGTGGTTGGTGTGAATTCAGATAGTTCTGTTAAAAAATACAAAGGGGATTTAAGGCCTATTATAAATGAGCAACAGAGAGCTGAGGTAGTGGCTGGATTGGAAACAGTTAACTATGTTTTTATTTTCTCTGAGCGCTGGAACAAAAAAAATATAGAATCAATTAAACCTCATTATTATATAAAAGCCGGGGATTACACCCCCCAACAGCTCACCTCCAGTGAGTTAGTGAAAAAATATGGAGGTGCAGTAAAGATCATTACTTTAAAAGAAAAAATATCTACAACTCAGATAATCGAGAGAATTATTCAGCTTGAAAATAAGGAAGGTTCTTTTGTAGTTGAAAAAGATAATACTGTGTATTTCAATAATAAGCATAAAAAATCCCAGGCAGCAGTGTTTCTGGACAGAGATGGTACAATTAATAAAGAAATCCAATATTTACATGAGCCGGATAAATTCCAGTTTACTAAGAATGCTGTTAAAGGAATAAAAAAAATCTATGATGCTGGATATAAAATAGTTATTGTGTCAAATCAGCCTGGTATCGGGCTTGGATACTATACTAAAAAAGACTTTTATCAAGTAAACAAAAGAATGTTGAAAGGTTTATCAGAGGCAGGAATATTAATAGATAAAATTTATTTTTGTCCGCACAGTAAATCTGAGAAATGTAATTGCCGTAAACCTGGTCAGAAACTAATAAATCGTGCAAAGCGGGATTTAAAACTCAATTTATCTGAATGCTGGTTTATTGGTGACAGAAAATCTGACATAGAAACCGGTAAGAGAGCACATATGTCTACTATTTTAGTTAAAACAGATTATGAGGGTGATGAAGAAGAGTTTAAGGTGGAACCTGACTATTCAGCTGAGGATTTAAATGAAGCTGCTGATATTATTTTATTTGTCAAAAACAAAAGAGATGTATCTGGTTGATTTTTAGATTTAATCTTTATATATTGTTATTCCAATTATCATTGAATATCTATTGATGTGATGATGACAAATAATAGAAAAATTTGGAGTGTGTATGGCCAGAAGTAAAAGTAAACAGAAAAGAAGAAAAATAAAATTAAAACGCAAGCGAAAGCAGAGAGAAAAAAAGCGGTTGAAAAAAATTAGGAATAAATCCGGAAAGTAGTATTTGGAGAGGGAGCAATAGTGAAATTTATAAAATTTTTACCTTTTATTATTTTATTGGTGCTGTTTTGGCTATGTGATTCCAATAATAATGTACAACCCAGAATGCAGATACCCGGATTTAATACTAAGTTGATTTTTCGGGACGATTTTGATAATAATGTATTAGAAAATTGGGAAAAAGAAGGTATTGGAAATATTACCATAACCTCTGACGGGAAAGCTGTTTTAAGTCTCGGTGAAGAAAGTAAAGGATTGGCATTATGGGCTTTAAAGGAAATCGATGTTGATTTTCAACTGGAATTTAATCTTAAGATCCCAAATCATAATGGATTATTTATTATTATAATATGTGCTCAGGGCATAAATGGCGGAGATGTAATAGATGACCTCCCTGAAAGAAATGGTGAATTACAAGAGTACAGTAAAGGGAATATCCGAAGTTATCATATATCTTCTCATTGTTTTACTGCAGAGGGAGAGCAGATACCAGGAAGTAAACTAAGGAAAAATCCAGGCCACCTTCTTCTATCTAAAAATGCAGTTGATCCCTGTACCAGCAGCAGAACATATTATATAGATGTAGTTAAAACAGGGAATCGTATACGGTATTATGTTGATGATATGCTTATACATGATTTGAGAGATAAAGGGGGATTTGGCCCTATTTATTCTAAAGGAAAGATTGGATTCTGGATAGGTGGCAACCCTGAAGATTTTCAAGTGATATTAGATAATATACACATTTTTAGACTCAAAGCTAAATAAGTAAAAGGAGTTATGTATGGCTGTTGTAAAAGCATTCAGGGGGTTAAGACCCCTGACGAAAAAGGTGGGAGAAGTAGCTTCACCTCCTTATGACGTACTAAACTCAGATGAAGCCAGGCAAAGAGCTAAAGATAATCCTATATCGTTTCTCCATGTCATAAAGCCAGAGATTGACTTTGATCCGGGAGTAGACCAGTATAGTAAGAAAGTATATGAAAAAGGAGGAGAAAATCTGACAAATCTGATTAACAATGGCATTCTTAACCAGGATCAAAAGCCCTGTTACTATATATATAAATTAAAGATGCGGGGGAGGGAACAGGTTGGTCTTGTAGCCTGTGCATCAGTTGACGATTACATTAATGATCGTATTAAAAAACATGAATTTACTCGCCCTAAAAAGGAAGAAGACAGATTAAATCATATTGATCATTTAAATGCACAGACCGGACCGGTATTTTTAACATATCGGGCTGATAGAGAAATTAATAATTTGATAAATGAGGCCATGGAAGCAGAGCCAGTGTATGATTTTATCGGGGATTATGATGTTCAGCATACTTTGTATATAGTTGATGATGAGCAATTGATACATAAGATTAAGTCAGCATTTGATGATATTGAAGCGTTATATGTTGCTGATGGTCATCATCGTTCTGCTGCTGCCAGCAGGCTTCGGAAATTAAGGAAAGATAATAATCCTGATCATACCGGAGATGAGGAGTATAATTATTTTCTTTCAGTTATATTTCCTCATGATCAAATGCATATTTTGGATTATAATCGGGTTGTAAAAGATCTGCATGGTATGGCCGAACAGGAATTTATTGATAAAGTAACTGAAATGTTTGAGGTTAAAGAGTATAATAAAAATGAGCCATTCAAACCTCAGAAAGTGCATGAATTCGGGATGTATATAAGCGGCAAGTGGTATCAGTTAAAAGCCAAAAAAGAAATTTTTGATGATTCTGATCCCATCGAGAGATTAGATGTAGCTATCCTACAAAATAATATCCTGGAGAAATTTCTTGGTATTACTGATCCCAGAAATGATGAACGGATTGATTTTGTGGGGGGTATTCGGGGATTAAAAGAACTGGAAAAACGTGTAGATGAAGGAGGGTATAAAGTTGCTTTCTCATTATATCCTACAACTATTGATCAATTATTATCAGTTGCTGATGCCGGTAAGGTTATGCCTCCCAAATCTACCTGGTTTGAGCCTAAGCTCTGCAGCGGGGTGGTAATTCACAAATTAGGATAAGTACTTAATTTTAATAAATCTATATATAAAAAACAGGAGGATAAAATTATGAAAATTTTAATTTCAGATCCTTTTGCTCCTTCACTCCCTGACAGATTAAAACAGTTTGGAGAAGTAACTGAGGATAAATCCCAGCTGCCGGAAGCAGATATTGTTTTGGTAAGAAGCAAAACTAAATGTACCAAAGAGTATATTGACCAAGCCAAAAATTTGAAATTAATTATTCGTGGTGGGGTTGGACTGGATAATATTGATCTGGAATATGCAAAAGAAAAAGGAATAGAAGTTCGTAATACTCCTGAAGCTTCCAGTATAGCAGTTGCAGAAATTGCTTTTGCTCATATGCTGGCAGCTCCGTGTAATTTAATTGAAGGTCATAACAGTTTAATTAAAGGAGAATGGAAAAAGAAAGAATTGAAACGTACAGAACTTATGGGGAAAACATTAGGATTAATTGGAATTGGAAGGATAGCAGCAGAAGTTGCAAAGAGGGCCAAGGCATTTGGTATGACCGTTATTGCTTATGATAAATATGTTGATCAGTCAGATCTGGCTGAGATGAAATCTCTGGATGAATTATTATCTGAGGCAGATTATATCTCTTTACACGTCCCCTTAACTGATGAAACAAAAGGAATGGTCGACAAGCACATGATATCTAAAATGAAAGACGGAGTTATTATAATCAATACCAGCAGAGGAAAATGTGTGATAGAGGAAGATGTTGCACAGGCATTAAAAGATAGGAAGATAAGAAAATATGCCAATGATGTATGGTATTCAGATCCTCCAGACTCTGATACACCGCTTCTTTCAGCACCTAATGTTCAGGTCACACCACATCTTGGGGCTTCAACCAAAGAGAATCTTTTAAGAATTAGTGATATAATTATAAAAATTATCAGTGAATTTAAATAATTAAAAGGAGGTAAGTATGGCACAGAGAATTTGGAATTTTAATCCCGGTCCAGCAACACTGCCTCTTTCTGTGCTGGAAAAAGCCAAGAAGGATATACCAAACTATAATAATACCGGTATGTCTGTTATGGAGATCAGCCATAGATCTGAGGATTATAAAAAAATCCATAGTGAAGCAAAATCCCTGCTAAAGAGTTTATTTAACATTCCGGATGATTATAATATCCTTTTTCTTCAGGGCGGGGCAAGTCTGCAGTTTGCTATGATCCCTATGAATTTATTGTCCCAGGGATCATCTGCAGATTATCTTATTACCGGAAGATGGTCAAAAAAAGCCATAACAGAAGCAAATATTATAGCTGAGGGTAAAATAGCAGGATCGTCTGAAGATAAAAATTTTAGTTATATTCCTAAAAATCTGGATTTACATTCGAATGCTGAATATGCGCATTTAACGTCAAATAATACTATTGCAGGAACCCAATGGCATACATTTCCTGATACTGGGAATGTACCGCTCATTGCTGATATGTCCAGTGATATTCTTTCCCGGAAACTTGATGTCGGTAAGTTCGGTTTGATTTATGCCGGAGCTCAGAAAAATCTCGGACCTGCCGGGGTAACTATTGTAATTATTCGAAAAGATCTGGTAGAGAAGGCCCGTAACGATATTCCTACTTTATTAAAATATGCAACTCATGTGGAAAAAGATTCTGCTTTTAACACTCCTCCCACATTTGCTATATATATGGTAAAATTGGTTCTGGAGTGGATAGAAGATCAGGGAGGTTTAGAAAAAATCGAACAGACCAACAGGGAAAAAGCTGAGACTCTCTATACAACTATGGATAATAACAGTGATTTTTATAAAGGCGCTGTAGAGAAAGAGGACCGCTCTTTAATGAATATTACCTTGCGTCTTCCTAGTGAAGAGCTTGAAAAAAAGTTTATTGCAGAAGGGGCTAAAGCCGGATTTGGTGGTTTAAAAGGGCATCGATCTGTTGGTGGAGTAAGAATATCGATATATAATGCCATGCCTCTTAAAGGAGTAAAAGAGTTAAATAAATTTATGATTAATTTTGCCAAGAAAAACGGTTAAGACATTTAGTGGATGAATTCAGGTTCTCTACTCTATGATATTGAAAGATATTTTTGTGTAATATTATTTTATATATTTTTTGGAATCTGAATTCATCCCTTGCTTTTTGAATTGATATTTTTCCCCTATATTACATAAAATTAAAAATTTATCATTAAAACAATTATGAGAAATTATCCAAAACCAGTGGTAGGTGCTGTGATTTTCAATCCAGAGGGTAAGGTACTTATCTGCAGGGCTCCGAAATGGGGTAATAAATATATTATTCCGGGTGGTCATATTGAGACCGGAGAGACAATGGAAGAAGCCCTGAGGAGAGAAATACGGGAAGAGACCAGATTATCTATTTATGACATTAAACTGATCAGTTTAAAAGAAAATATTCCTTTAAAAAAGTATCATAAAAATCAACATTTCATTTTTATTGATTTTATATGCAAAACAGATTCTTCTAAAGTTATTTTGAATAAAGAGGCTCAGGAATACAGATGGATAGATCTGCAGGATATTGATGTTTATGATCTCTGCAGTTTTACAAAAGAATTATTAATTGAAATCAGAGACAAAAATTCGACTGAAAATAAAGTAAATATTTTTTATAACCGGTATTTCCCTTGATTTTATAATAATAATTAATATATTTTGGTAACACTTAAAAAACAGGAAATAATAGAATTGGTAAAAAAATAATGAAGAAAAAATTTAGATCAGATGTAGATTTTGTGGTGCGGATCGGCGGAGAGGGTGGAGAAGGAGTTATTAGCTGTGGTGAGCTTTTTGCACAGGCTGTTGCCCGCACGGAATACCATGTATTTACCTATATAACCTATCCTGCAGAAATGCGGGGTGGTTTTTCAATGATTCAGATTCGTGTACGGGACTGGACTATTTATTCTATGGGGAGTGAAGTTGATTGTCTGGTGGTATTTAATCAGCAGGCCTGGGAACGCACCCATATGTATTTAAAAAAGGATGGGCTGGTTATTTATGATCCTGAATCTGTGGAAATAAAAGAAGGTAATTATAAGGCAAAATTTTATCCTATTCCTTTAACTAAATTAGCAAAAGAGCAGACTGGTTCTTCTATTGGTAAAAATGTGGTTGTTCTGGGTGTTCTGGGGTTTTTCTTTAGTATTAGCCCTGAAGTTTTAGAGGAACTCATCAGTGAGAGATACGGACATAAAGGCCAGGAAATCATTGAAAAGAATTATAAGGCACTTAAGGCAGGATTTAAAGCAGGAAAGAAGATAACCAAAAGCAATATTCAGTTTGGACTTGAGGGGACAGCTGAAAACAAAGAGAAATTCATGCTTCTTTCCGGAAATGAAGCGGTAGCCTTAGGTGCTGTTGCAGCAGGATGCCGGTATGTTGCCGGGTATCCCATTACACCAGCAACACCTATTTTTGAAACTCTTACTAAAATAATGCCTAAAGTGGGCGGTAAAGCTATTCAGATGGAAGATGAAATTGCCTCAATTTCTGCTATAATCGGTGCTTCGTTCGGCGGTGAAAAAGTAATGACTCCAACTTCCGGTCCGGGGCTCCAGCTTATGGGTGAACAGCTTAATCTGGCAGCTATGCTGGAACTTCCTATTGTGATTGTGAATGTGCAGAGAGGTGGACCCAGTACTGGTTTACCGACCAAAACTGAACAGTCAGATTTAAAGTTTGCTATTTATGGAACCGCTGGGGAGTCTCCCCGGGTGATTCTTGCTCCCACAACAGTGGAAGATTGTTTTTATCAGACTATCAGAGCGTTTAATTTAGCTGAAGAGTATCAATTACCGGTAATACTATTAACAGATCAGTCTATCGGATACAGGAAAGCTACTGTTAAACTTCCGGATTTTCATTCCTTCAAGAAGAAGGAAAAACATGGTATAGATGAATATCTTGAAATTCCGAGTGCTGAAAAAATCGAAGTAATATCTCGTCGGGAACCAGCCAAGGATGAAATTAGAAATTATAAAAGATTTAAAATAACAGATAATGGTGTTTCACCAATTGCCAGGCCAGGAACACCAGGAGGACAGTATCTGGCAACAGGATTGGAACACAATGAAATGGGTAAAGCTGATTATAGTCCTAAGAATCATTCTATGATGTCGAGAAAACGCTTTAGAAAACTGGAAATGCTTTCCAGCAAACTTGAACAAAATCCCAGAGAGTTCTATGGCTCAAAGGAATCGAAAATTGGCGTCATCGGATGGGGTTCCACAGAAGGAGCGATCAGAGAAGCGCGGTACAGAGCTGAAGAAAAGGGAATCCTTATCCGGCACCTGCATCCCAAAATTATCTCACCTTTACCTGAGCGTCAGATTCGTAGTTTTCTGGTAGGGTTGAAATATGTTATAGTGGTTGAGGAAAATTATACCGGTCAGTTCGCTCATTTTATAAAAGCAAAATTTGGGGTAAGACCTATTGAGATACATAAATGTGAAGGTGTACCTATATCATCTCAGGAAATATTCAATGGTATAAAAAAAGTAGCGAGGATAGCAGATGAAAAAAACATTACAAAAGTATGAGAGTGTTATTAAACCGGTCTGGTGTCCGGGATGTGGTAATTACGGGATTTTAAAAGCAGTAAAACAGGTATTCATGGAACTGGATCTGTCTCCTGAAAATATTATGAATATTTCCGGAATCGGATGTTCGGGACGCTTCTCTCATTATTTTAATACATATTCACTTCACGGAACGCATGGAAGAGCACTACCTACCGGGTTGGGTGCTAAATCGGCCAGAGAAGATATGACTGTAGTAGTTGTTGGAGGAGATGGTGATGGATTGGGTATCGGTGGCGGACATATTGTTCATGCTGCCCGGAAAAATGTGGATATCACATACATTCTGGTTGACAACAGAGTGTATGGTTTGACTAAGGGACAAAGTTCTCCTACTACTCCTACAGATACACATACAAAAACTTCTCCATACGGTGTATATGATACACCAGTAAATCCAATACCTATGTTTATCACGTATGATATTTCTTTTATTGCACGGACAAGTGTGGTAGAGTATAAAAGAATGACGGAATTAATAAAAAAAGCTATTGTACATAAAGGTATGTCAATGGTGTATATCCTTTCACCCTGTATTACCTATCCGATCCTGCCGCTTAAACAAGTAAAATCCATAATTGAACCGTTACCTGATAATTATCCGCTTGATAATAAGTTAAAAGCTATGGAATATGCTTATACTCAGGAACCTCTATATACTGGTATTTTTTATCAAATAAAAAAGACCACCCTGGATCAGCATCTTAAGAATCAGATCAAAACAGCTCATGAAAGAGAAAAAACAAAAAAAGGATTAACGATAAAGGAACTGCTGAAAAGTTATACCTGATTTATTTTGATAAAAAGAATTTAGTTTGAATATAATTTTTTATAATAAACCAGATGAGTAAAAAAATTAAAATATTTATTTCTGTAGCAATACCTTTGATCCTGTTAATTCTTCCTATGGAGTGGCTCGCGATTAAAAATCTATCTGTTGTTGAACACAGAATGATTAGTATTTTTATTTTAGCAGTTTTATTATGGATACTCGAACCCATACCTGTTTTTTCAACTTCTGTCATTATTATTGTAGCTGAACTGCTGATGATTTCCAATCAGGGCTTCATTCTTTTCAGAACCAATGCTCTACAGGATAATTTTGGTGAATTAATTAATTATAGAGAAATACTGGGCTGTTTTGCTTCTCCAATAATCATGCTGTTCCTGGGAGGATTTTTTTTAGCTATGGCTGCTTCCAAATATCAGCTTGATATTAATTTAGCCCGAGTCATGCTAAAGCCTTTCGGCACCCGTACATCAACAGTACTCCTTGGATTAATGATTATAACTGCAGTATTTTCTATGTTTATGAGTAATACAGCTACTACTGCTATGATGCTCGCCATTTTAACTCCACTATTAAAATATTTTGAAGAAAATGACAAAGGGAAGATTGCATTTATACTGGGGATCCCGTTCGCAGCAAACATCGGAGGGATAGGAACTCCGATTGGTACCCCACCGAATGCTATTGCTTTAAAGTATTTAACAGGAGCTCATACTATCGGATTTGGTAAATGGATGAGTTTTGCGCTTCCTTATGTTATTCTTATGCTGTTATTTGTCTGGATTCTGTTGCTCTTTTCTTATTCTCCCAGTCAGAAAAGGATGGAAATTAGTATTAAAGGGCATTTTAGTAAAGGCTGGAAAGCACTCACTGTATATATAACCTTTATTTTGACAATTTTATTATGGCTTTCAGATTTTCTGCATGGTATGAATTCATATATTGTTGCTATGATTCCAGTAGCGGTATTCACCTGTACAACCATAATATCCAGAAAAGATTTGAAAAGAATCAACTGGGATGTTTTATGGCTTATGGCTGGTGGTATTGCATTGGGATTAGGTGTGGAAAAGACAGGGCTGGCCAAACATGTAATCGAAGCATTACCTTTTAACACATTCTCACCTTATATTGTTGTAATTTTTGTATCAGTGCTTACTATTTTGACTTCAAATTTTATGTCAAACACCGCTACTGCTAATCTGTTTCTTCCTCTTATGGCTGCTCTCGGAACGAGTATTTCAGGATTGACACCTTTAGGCGGATCAGTGTTGTTGATATTAACTGTTGCATTTGCAGCTTCTCTGGCTATGGCAATGCCTATCAGTACTCCTCCTAATGCTATGGCATATGGTACCGGACTAATAAAAACCAAAGAAATGATTAAATCAGGGATGATAATAGGTGCGGTAGGTTTGGCAGGGGTATATTTGTTAATGTTCATTTTAAATAAGGTTAAGTATATATTATGAATAAGCTGCAAGGGGCAGATTTACCCTGGTTAATTAAAACTTATTTTTCGGATCCTTCAAAACGGATTAAGCTCAAGAAAGGTGAAATACTAATGGAAGAGGGGGGGTATAATGACAGATTATATCTGGTTTTACGGGGATATTTAAAAGGATATGTAGAAACCCCTGATAAAGGTAATTTTGAACTTTTTCAGGCCCCCAGATATAAATTCGTAGGAGTATACAGCTTTTTTTCCAAGACATTTTCAAGTTCCGCCCGTGTGGTTGCAGAAGAAGACAGTGAAGTTGCTTATATTGACCAAAACATAAAAATTGTACCCAGTGATAAAGGAAATTCTCTTTTTGAACAGTTCATGCCGGTTGTGGTGAGTGATCTGGCTCAGCGTCAGCAGGAAGAACAAAAAATTGGTTTTGAAAAAGAGAGAGCTTTAAGAAAATTAATTCAATCTGAACGTCTGGCTTCCCTGGGACAAATGGCAACCGGAATAGCACATGAGTTGAATAATGCAATTGTTGTCTTAGAGAGAAATACTCACTGGCTTTGTGATAAATTTTCTAAGATGTTACAAAAGAATTACAGTGAGGGCTATCAGTATTTTAAAAATGGTCTTACCAAAGGAAGAGAGCTATCTACACGAGAAATACGAAAAAAGAATAAAAATATAAAGAAAAAATTTTCAGTAAAAGAAGAGGCAGATAAATTAGCAGTTCTCGGGATTGATGAGAAATCAATAGCAGAAATTTTGTCAAATAAAGAAATATCAATCGATACTATATATAATTACTGGCTGATGGGTATAGCTTTTCATGATATGAAGATTGCAGCCCAGCTTGGTACTAATGTTGTTACTTCTGTAAAAGCGTTGGGTGGACAAAAATCTATTCAAAAAGAGACATGTGATTTAAATGAAACTATTAAAAAAGCACTGACTCTTTTAAGCAGTCCTCTGAGGGGATTTCAATTAACTCTTTCCCTTTCTGATTTACCTCTTGTATTTATAAACAAAAGTGACTGGGTTCAGGTATGGACAAATTTGGTGAAGAATAGTATTGAAAGTCTGAATTATTCAGATACAGATAACAAAATAATCGAAATATTTAGTTATTCGGATAAAAATTATATTTTTGTTACTGTTCAGGATAATGGTCCTGGTATACCTGAAGAGATCCAACAGGAAATATTCAAACCAAATTTTACCACTAAAGAAAGGGGGATGGAATTTGGTTTGGGATTGGGGCTGGTGATTTCAGAGAGAATAATAAGAAGTTATAAGGGCGATATTTTTTTATCCAGTCAGCCGGGAAAAACAATTTTCACCATCAAAATACCAGTATGAGGAGTCATGGAGAAATTAAGAATAATGTGTATTGATGATCAGCGTGAAGTACTGAATACTTTACGCAGAGATCTTGATTTATTCAGTGATCATTGTGTTTTTATTGAATGTGAAACTGCGGATGAAGCTGAAGAAGTGCTTGAGGAAATCGATCAATGTGGGGAGTATCTTGCTTTGGTAATTTGTGATCAGGTTATGCCGGGCAAAAACGGAGTTGATTTTTTTATCAGTCTCAATCAGGATGGTCGTTTTCCTCAGGTAAAAAAGTTACTTTTAACCGGCCTTGCTACTCACGAGGATACAATCAAGGCGATTAACGAAGCTCATATTGACCACTACATTGAAAAACCATGGAGTTTAAAAAATCTTCAACATACAGTGAGAATTTTACTTACTAAATACATTTGTGATTCCGGTCTGGACTACGAAGACTATATTGAAATTACTGATCAGGAAACATTGTATCGTGAACTTCGGGATGGGTGATAATTTTTTGAAAATCACCCTCCCCACAAATAATATCTGCTGACTTCTGACCACTGACAACTGGATTCTGAACCTAAATCCTCTCACGTTCTAAAGCTCTCACGTTTTAAAGCTCTTAATCCCGTTTTATCTTTTATCTTTATCCTTTATCCTTTATCTCTCCATCACCCTCTTGCCTTCTTTCTGCCCTCTTCAACATCCACCTGCATTAAAAGAACTGCACCGGCCATAAAAAAGAAGATCAGGGAAATTATACCGAAACGGCTGGATTTCATCAATTGACTGGTCAGGGCAAAGACTGCAGGACCGGCAATACCGGCAAATTTTCCGCTGATATTGTAAAAACTGAAAAATTCAGCAGATTTGTCTTTTGGGACCATAGAACCATAAAGTGACCGGCTTAATCCCTGAGTGCCGCCCTGAACCAGGCCCACCATAAAGGCTAAGATCCAAAAATGGATTGCTTTGGTCATAAAAAAAGCCCCAATGGTCAGTATTGAATATACCGTTAATCCCAGAAGTATTGATTTTTTTGTTGAGATTATTTGTGCCAGTCTGCCAAAAGCAAAGCTGAAGGGGACTCCCACGATCTGAACCAATAATAAGGCACCTATAAGATCAAGAGTTCCGATTCCGATTTCACTGCCATAGGCAGTGGCCATTTTAATGATAGTGCCGATACCATCATTATAAAGCCAGAAAGCAAGTAAAAAGAGAAAAAGCTGTTTATATTTTTTTATATGGTGAAAGGTATTTCGCAGACGTTTAAATGCAACCTTAAAAGGATTTATATCACTGAGAGTTGCAGTGGGTCCGTGAGGTTCGGGTACATGCCGTAAAATCGGTAAGGAAAAAATCCCCCACCATATGGCCACACTCAGAAAAGAAAGCTGCATTCCCAGGACCGGAATTTCTGCATGATCTAATGACAAGGTAGTTTTGGGTAACAACCAGATCATCCCAATATTAATCATTAAAAGCAGCCCTCCTCCGATATACCCAAAAGCATACCCCTTTGTTGATACCTGATCAATTTTGTCGGGGGGGCTGATATGGGGGAGTAAAGAATTGTAAAAGACTTCACTGCCGGCATATCCGATATTTCCTAATATGAAAAATAAAGAGACAAACATCCAGGTTCCAAAACCTGTAAAGGTTAATAATGTAGTGGATATCACTCCTAATATTATGAAATACTTCAGGAATTTTTTTTTGGATGAACTGTAATCCGATACAGGTCCGAATAATAGAGAAACTATACTGACAAAAAGCATGGCAATAGATGCTGTATACCCCCATAATGAGGTTGCAAGATGCTGCTGAGTAGAATCTAAATTAACAGTGGCAACTTCTCTGAAAAAGATGGGCAGGACAGCAGCCATTATCGTAGTAGCAAAAGCTGAATTTGCCCAGTCGTATAGACACCAGGCATTTATTGTTTTGGATGATTTTAGATTCAATTATTTACTCACGATATTTATAAGAAAATATTCGATCTATGTATCTGTTAAAGACAATGCATTTTTTAAAGATACTGAAAATTTTAAAAAGGATAAAGTATTTTTTGTGTTGATTTGTACATTATATACATATCTGTTAAAGAATTAATGGATTGTGGTATATCATTTGCCATTATAGTAGATATGAAACATTATAAATGTTGGAAAAATATCATAAGTATAATAAAAATAAAATTTTATAAAAAAAAGAAAAAATATAATAAAAATAATATATATTTCAAAATGAAAGATTGTAAAAATTATGTATTACATAACTTATAAGAATTTTTTAAAACATGGAAAAACCATAGATGATTATTTCCAGTGGGTAAAAACATACTGGCCGCTATATGAAAAATGGGGTGCTGATAATGTCAAACTATGGCAGGGAAAGAATAATAAAATTTTTTGTCAATACAGGGTTCACAATATTGATCTGTGGATAAAAATGATGACCAGCAAAAATGCAAAAAATTTAATCTTTTCTTTTAATTCAATAATTGAACCGGATCATTTTGCAGTAAAAATATCTTTTGATAAACCTCCTCGATCACAAAAGAGTAATGAGGATTTTTCACATTATAATGCTGCTTGTTTGAGTATTTATAGGAAAGTGGATAAATGATAGAACAGAAAGATAAAAATTTTAATTTCAGAATGTTATTAAGGAATCTAACTTATTATTCTCCCAAAAATAATGATTTTGAAAAGATTCGTAGAACTATAGTAAGTAAGGGAGTAGCCATCGGAGCTCTTCTGGCAGCTTTTTTAGTGCCAATTTTCGGTATACTTGATTATATTTATAAATCTGAAAATTTTGTACCTTTTATATATGTAAGAAGTATTGTTACATTATTTTCAGTGTTAATATATTTT
>Ga0180433_10001458_pt1 | contig 39368 bp, 50 predicted proteins | sample SS_ome_8_FD_132980 | JGI IMG/M metagenome (GOLD analysis project Ga0180433, IMG submission 132980) | Hypersaline lake sediment archaeal communities from the Salton Sea, California, USA - SS_1_D_1 metaG | ecosystem: Environmental > Aquatic > Non-marine Saline and Alkaline > Hypersaline >... | reverse complement strand
TATTGTTTTATTGTATCATTTCCATAATTAATCGTAACCAAATATTCTTTCAACATTTAAACTTACATAAGATGCCTCAGTATTACCTGAACCAGTTACATCATCAACATACAAAGATAAGTCATCTCCTGCGGTGAGCAGCATTATAAATGAAACTCCATGACTCATAGGATTAAGACCTTCGTGATAAATTTCATCTGCCAAATGTTCGGTGATAATCGTATCATCAATTCTTAATCTAATCTCTCCTTCATTCGTAGCATCTGTTCCTTTCATTGTAGCAGTAAAACTTACCCTGTAATAGCCAGTGAAATTTACTTCAATAACACCAGTAGATTCTGTTACTGTAACTGCTGCACCAACGTCTAATGCAGAACCAGAATCATAAGCCGTTATCTCAACTGGAGAGCCAGTAGAGGTTGTTGTTGCAGTTTTATGTATTCTGCCAAGACCCCCATCTTCCCACTCTACATCTCCATTAAATTCTGAATCACCCTCAACATCAAGAACCTTTGTAGCGTCAGGTGATATATGACCTATTGATACTGTGCCGCCTCCATTGTGTGCCAAAGATAAATCGCCATCTGTCTCAACTCTGAAATACTGGCTTCCATTCCATGCAACTGTAAATGGATGGTTTGGTGTGTTATCATTTACTGCTGCATAAGCACTTGTTGTGCTAACTGCATTATCTTGAAATAATGTTAAAGCATTTACTAAGTTTATACTTGATGTAGCGTTGTTTTCCTTCAATTCAAAATACATATAAGCATTAGTTGTGTTATCCGTATTTACTTCAATCCTTGCTGCCGCTCCTGCTTGTTCAGGAACACCTGCGGTATGGTTAAATGTTAAATTTGCGTTTCCCTTTCCATCGTTTATTGTCATAGCAACTCCACCCGAACCAACACCCGAAATAATATGGCTTGTAGCTTCTATTAGACCTACCACATCAAGTTCTGCATTTGGACTACCATTAAATATTCCTACTTTATTGGCACTTGCATCTCCGAATATCATATGACTTGTTGTTCCATTAACCCTAAAATCATTAGATGAAGATGCACCTTCATTAAAAGTTACCCCACTTATATTATATGTAGCTTTTGCAGATGCTGAACTACCTGCGTATGTCTGTATCTTATCAGTAGTAAACTTAATGTATGTATCACTATCATCCTTATGAGCTATCCCACTACCCGCATGTATGTATCCATCGTCATAAAATAAAAAGCTGCTTGTCTCTGGAAATCCTCCTGTGTGGTCTACTTTTGTTAAAGTGAAAAAGTCAGTCTCGCTATATACCTTTAATTCATCAAATCCCAATTCGAAATACTCTCCTATCGTACCTGTGGTCTTTTCATATTTAAGATTATCATATGAACCTGTGCGGAGACGATAATCATCAGTAGCACTATCAAATACCCAATACAAGTTGTTGTTGTAAGTAGTCATAGTTGTTCCAAGTGGATTGCTCGAACTGGCATCAAATTCTATTCGCAGATTTGCAAACTCATCTATCATTCCCCAGTTGTCTGTATTGAAAAAGATATACTCCGAGCCAGTAGAAGATACTCTCAATTCTTGGTCTATCACTTGAACTCTATTATTTGCCCTATCCAACCGAAGCATGGTCTGTCCCGAAGAAGATATATCCCAATGCTCTGATGTTGTTACTCCAGTTCTATAATTTAGTCCACCGCCTCCCGAATTGTTTTGGTATTCGATATAGGCATTGTAGTCATCTGTTGTCTGAACTATCATCGTAGCATCAGCACCTGTGTTTTCTATTTCAAGCTGCTTGGCGGGAGTGGTCGTACCTATACCTACGTTTCCACCTTCAATAGCTCTAAATACCTCATTACCTCCTACATTTACACGAAACACCCCTGCTCCTTGATTAGAATCATCAACCCTAACAGTAAAGACCTCGGCAGAATAACCGACATCAGCATAACTCAAGTCATCAGAATCTGTTAGTCTTATTTCGGGGCTTGTAGCCTCAATGTCTAATTCTTTGTCAGGTGAGACTGTGCCTATTCCTACGTTTCCTGAGTTTATGTAAGAATTACCACCGATAGGATTTAGTACAATCTTAGCAACGCCAGTATCATATAAACTCAAATTATTAGTATCAAGATACATCTTGGTATTTCCTTGCGTTTGCCATATAACATTACTACTATATGCAAGTATTATTGTTTGCCATTCCCTACTTCCTGTATTACCAAGATTTAATTGAATGCTTTGATGTCCTGATGATTTTGGTCTAATTTGCACAACACCAAAATCACTTTCAAAACCCCATCCGTTATAATCTGCTGATGAATTAGAAGCACTAACATCATACCACGACTGAAAGTATGTTGATGAACCCGATACATAAGATTTTACATTTCCTGCCACTTCGAGTTTTTGGGATGGGTTTGTCAAGCCAATGCCTACATCACCACCATTAAACCAACTATCCCCGTTTGTGTTTAGTCTTATATCTTCTGTCTGACTTGCATCAAACATTCTGTAAAATCCATTAGTACCGCTATCTTCTGCCAATAAATGTAACTGCTGACCATCTGAACTGTTTGCTCGTATAACATTTTGATTTGGCGCATCACTGTTCACTTGCAATCCTTGTGATGTTGATAGGCTCATCATATTATTTGAACTGCCTACATACCAGTTATGATATTGTGTTGGTTCTTTGACAATGTAATCTATACGCCCTGTTGACAGGTTTTGCAGACCAACATTTCCTGCTTGATTTTGATATATTGTAAAGCCTTTCTCTGAACCGCTTTGAGGCGTAGCATTTACATTAGTTAAATCTAACCTCGCCCAATTAGCTGCATCGCTATTTGAATTTATTTCTAATGCTGCCTCATATGCTGACCCTGTGTTTGTTATTTCAAGCGTCCTGAGAGGATTAGTCAAGCCAATGCCTACGTTGCCTGTTGTGGCTTCTATATGAAACCTGACATCTGTTCCTAAGTATTGAGAATTTGATATCTGAAAATCTCCATTAAAATCATTTCCTATACTATAATATCCACCTACGGGATTTTTAAAATACATCTGTGCCGCAGAACCATTTCCATTAATACCTACTGTTGTAGTTGTTCCCACATCCCTATGAAACCTTGCAATATCTCTACCTACATTTCCACCGAATACTTCTAAGCCTACATCTGTATTTTCATCTACTGTTAGTTTTGCTGATGGGTTGGTCAAGCCAATGCCTACGTTGCCTGTGGCATCAAATCTCATGACAGGGTTTGAAGTAATATTTGCTCCATAGCCTATTTGAAATTCATTTGTAGCAGGTATTCCCATGTGCCATATTCTCGCACCTAATGTTGTTCGTATTTGATAGCTTGGCGTATCACTTGCACCACTACCATTCAAAAATATTTCATCACCTACGTTTGACGGATAAATTAAACCACCTGACCTATCCCAATATCCGTTAGCTGAAATTATCTCATCTCCTAAGTTTGCAAGTGTTCTTTGACTTACTAAGCCTGTTGAACCATAAGTTAAAATGTTATCTGTATTCTCTGTTGGTACTGTTGCTATCTCTACGTCTCCGTTTACGTCAAGGGTTGCTGAAGGTGCAGTAATACCATTTAATCCCATACCTGTTGGAGTAATAGTTACTTCCCTTGTATTGTCAATATCTATTCTAAACTCATTCGTGCCACTACTTGTGCCTGTTGGGTCTATGTCTATTAATGTTACACTTGTTCCAGAACCATCATTGTGAAATATATCTGTATAGGTTGAACCATCTGCCAGTCTTATATTAGTGTTACTGGTTGAATAAATATACAAGTCTGCTGCGCTTGTCGTTGCATTTCCAATGGCAACCCTATTGCCAAACCTTGCATAACCATTGACGTGAAGCAACTCTGTTGGTGATGATGTTCCTATACCAGTATTCCCTCCGTTTTTTATAGTCATTCTTATTGGTAATACAGTTCCACTCGCAGTACCATTTCTAAAGTAAATATCTCCAGTAGGCAATAAATCAATACCACTCGCAGTTGATGTATTTCCATTAGTACCTATGTAAGTAAATCCTGAGCTATCGTTTCTGTATCCGTTAGAATATAAAGAAACTGCAAATGAACCACTTGAACCCAAAAATCCATAAGGTGTAAAAAAAGCAGAGTTATCACTTGAACCCCAATAGTCTGTAAAGTCAGTATATGTAGTTCCCCTTAACTGCATATTCCCACCGCTAACGACAAAACGCTCTAATGGGTTTGTCAAGCCAATACCAACGTTTCCCCCACCTACATTTAGCCAAGAATTTTGGTCATAACTCAAACGAAATAGTGCATTACTTATGTCATTGCTATACATCGAAAACCTATCTGCAACACCTGCTCCATCGCTTGATACTGACCATGTGACTAAATCATTGTCAGAACTAATTGTAGTAAGTAATGCCGTTCTACCAATTGCCCCACTCAGTCCACTTAAATCTGTATGCGAGTATCCGTCTTGGATTTCTAATTTTGAGTCAGGCGATGTCGTATTTATACCAACCCTACTATTCGCTATATCAACATACATTGTGCCATCTGCTACCGCTTGATTTGAGGCATTACCCACAAATAACCTACCTGTATTTAGGTTGGGTGTAGCATTAGTCCTTCCTGCGCCTGAGATTTTTATAGAACCAGCAGCATTGTCCACCCTCGTCACTTTGGCTATATTTTGTATCAATGCTGATTCGCCCGTTGGAGGAGTTGCAGTTAATTGACCTGCGGTAGTTGAGACGTATAATATATCACCTAAGGTAAATGCTGATGTGTTTAAATTTGCCAATGTACCAAAGGTATAAATATCGACAGGGTTGCCCGAATTGGCTGCGACTGCCACTACCCCAAAAGCTGGCATCTTATTAGCATCATCTGCATCTGCCTTAGAGACTATTGTAGTATTCCCTGAAATACCTGAGACATAAACGACTTCTCCTTTTGCTAATGTTTCTCCTGCCTGTGCTTTAAACAGAACTGCTCCTCTCAAATCTCCGATAAATTCATCTGATTCTACCTCTGCAAAATTCAAAGCCTCTAAGCCTCCTGCATCGTTGCCGCTTGTCAATACTTCTTGCAATGTTTGATCATCTGTACCACCTCCAAGAGTGCCAAGATCAACCCATGAAGCAAGACCATTTGCATCCGATCTTAGAACCCTATCAATTCCCTCAGTTGCATTATTCAACCTAAACTCTCCAACTACATCTAAAGCATAGGCAGGAGAAATACCAACTCCAAGATCATTATAATAATAAGCATCACCATCACTTTCAATAATCGCTTGAGCAGTATTCCCAATTCTGAACTCAAAAGGTGAAGCCGATTCACTACCTACAAAAGTTCCACTATTATACGCTCCAATCTTTGCTTGATGTGAGTTTGTATAGTTTGTCCATACTGCATTATTGCCATAAAAGACAACGTCACCAATTCCACTTTGAAGAAACGTAAGATCATAACCTCCCAATGACAATGATCTTGTTCCTGTTAGAGTGCCGTCAATGTTGTATATATTATTAAAGCTAAAATTTGCATTCAATGTATCAGCAGCCTCTGAAGCTGTCACAAACTGTCTGACATTGCCAAGTGTAGCATCATTTTTGGTCATCAAAAACATAGTTGGAGAAGCACTTGTCTCCATCTGTTTATTCTTGACTTGAGAAAAGCCAAATAAATACGCAAAACAAAATAATATTGAAAGTATTATTCTCATTACTTCTTGATAAATGTTCTATAAAGCTGAATGTCATCAGTCGCAAATGCGACATGAGGAGTTATCCTATTATTTGCAAAGTCAATAGTATATTCATTGATCGCAGTTGTAGTTCCTTTGTATGCGTATGTGACTCCATTAACAACAACCCTCAAACGATCATCAATCTCATCTTCTGTGAATATGCTTGGATGCGGAAGCGTAAAGTTTGCCACATCGTAATTTGATCCTGAGTAATTCAATGACCTTTCATACAGTTGAAATGTGAAACCTTGATTGACAGCAGTCTCAAGGTAAACATAAAGCACATCCAATGAACAACCAGAAGATGTCATTCTTGCAATGAACAAGCCTTCACCATCAATGTCATGAGTGTCACCTGTGCCGACAGAAACCTCTTCACTCCCATTGATAACCTTGAACCATTCGACAGAATAACTGACTGCTGTGTTGTTTACAACACTCAAAGTATTTGAAGCATCTTTCGACAGTTCAAAAGTAAACGAACAATCAACTGATCCTGTAATGTTCACAGGTACATTGTATATCTTTTCACAATCATTTGAAGAAACTTTGACTGTATGCACACCATCAGCAACAGCAGTATATGGCAATGAACTGCTGACAAGAGAACCAGATGGATTGTAAACTTCATAAGAGACAGTAGAAGGTGCATTCGATGTCGAAGCATTTATGATGTCATTGTTTACGCTCACGCTTGTCTGCATAGCGATGCAAACGTCTTGATAATTGTAATAGTCTGTTACAATGCAATTCTTCTTTTGTATGCGAACTCCATAATTGCCAAAATCACCAAGCGTGACTGTTGATCCCTTGCCCAAAAATCGACCATTTCTTGTCCATGTTATATCCTCAACAACTGTTGCATCTGGATCATTTGACAACGTATATGATAGCTGAAAGCCGCTTTGAACTATTGTGACAGCAAAAGCACCGCAAGTCAGATCACCCGGAGAAGGCGTGTCAGGGTCGGTATAAGGAGCGTTTTCATATGCGCTGATGTTACACTCAAGTTTCTCATAATCTTCCGTCTTGTACGTTATATCAAGCGCATAAGCACCATTTCCACCGCCACTTTCACCTTTTAAATCATAAATTGTCCACGTTTGTGAAGAGTCGATATGTGTCAACTCTATATTGTCGTAATATTTGATGTTATTGAATGCGTGGCGCAGAAAGTTTGAGCCTTTTACTTGCGCTGTGTAAACGATTTCTGATCTTTGATATATTTTCTTGTTGTTGCCATAACCATCAGCACGTTCTTCAATCTGTTCTTCAATGTTTGTGACTGTCGGAAAAAAGTCATTGAGATACAAGATGTTCTTCCATCCAGAATCAAAATTTCCAAAGTCTTTTGATGAGCAGTCATCATACCACTCAATCTTGTACTTGGCTGAACAAATGAAAAATACTTCTGAATAATACGTCACTCCATCAATCAAGAGTTCAATCCAATATTTATCTTCTGTTGGTGGTGTTGCATAAGTAAAGCCATCGAATTGAAGAAAGAACTCATCATTGCCATCATTGTCAACATCTTGTGTGATGCTATTGTATGACACAGAGTCAGGAACGTACGTTGCTGTATCGCTCTTTATTGTAGCACCTTGATACGTCTGAAGATCATTTTTAAATATAAGCTGAAACTTAATCGAAGCAAAGTCAGGAAACAGTAATACAGGAACATTGCTATCAAATGTGTAGAGATGCTGCTCTTGTCTTGACGTGTAGAATGGTATCGTTGATAATTCTGAAAACTTTGTTCGCATAATAGATGCAATTATTTGACTAAATCAAGGCATGAACAATGACTTTGTTTATTTATCTTTTTATTCTGAAAGCAACACTCAAATCAAGTTCTTGTGTCGGTTCATTATATTCAGCAGACTGTGGCTCACCCCATCCAAACTGCGTTTTGACTCTATCTTCTGGCTTGAAATTAGTGAAGAAATCAGTTCGTGACATCGAAACAGTCAAATCATTCTGCTTTCTTATTGGCTTGGTCTGTGAAAACTCTGTCACCTTGCCATTGATAGTTCCTTCAAGCAATGGTCTGTTTCTAAGATGATATTTTGGCAATACATTTGCCCACGCAAAAACACCATTAGCGATAACATTGCCAGTTATTTCACCTTTGTCATATATTACATTATTGCTCGAATCAAGCGCAACAATTACCATCGCTGTTCTGATCTCTTTTTCTTCAAGCAACTCGTCTTTCTTGTATATGGCAGCAAGATCATAAATACTGTTTTCGCACTTATACTCATTTTCTTTCGTTTGAGAATCATTGGATGAACAGATTGCCTCATATTCAATTCTGGCATCAGCAAAATCAACACCCGAATCTTCATAAGCATCAGTAAACAACTCAATCTGTGGGAAATCGCTTTCATTGTATTCGTAGGATCGTTTCCCTCTGAGATCGTGTGCAAATTCGCTCTGCTCAAGATTCAACATCCTTCTTCTTGCTCGATAGCTTGAATGCTCTATTCGTAGTGCAGAAAGACTCGTGTCATAAAAGACATATAAATCAAGTTTTGTCATCAAGTCACCAAGCAAAGTTTCAAACGACTGTTCAAGAATGGTTGCGTTTTGATTGGCATCTGGAATTATTAAATCACTCGCTTGATAAATTACAACATTATTGAAATCAACTGTTGCATCTTCATATTCTTTCAGATATATTTCTTCGCCTGTGGAATTAATAGAAAAGAACTCGCTTATTACAGACAATGAACATTGCGAAGCAAGATATTCAATCGCATCTTTCAACGGAATGCCATTGTCAGCAGTTATGTCAATGATATCCCATTGTGTCGTTTCTGTGACTTCAACAGCTACACCAGAACCACCAACTTGAACAGCTGATGTCGATGTTCTTTTGTTCGCAATCGCAGGTTCTCGATAATATGTGCCACTAATCAATGTCCACTCATCGCTGGTCTGAACAGATGTAGTGTATTCTCGTGCATAAGTGACAACATATTCTATATAAAGCGGATCTCCTGTGTATTGATTGTCATCATATTCTGTGATCTTATCAATTCTGATTGCGACCCATCCAACTCCCGGAGGTGGATCGGGAATGACATCATATCTACTGACAATTTTTTCTTCTATTTCTCCAATGATAGAATTTAAAGTCTTTCGTGACTCTACATCGAAAAGGTTCTTCTTTATCTTCCAGTTGTTTATCACACATCGCATTGAATCATTGCTGACAGGCTTTATTTCAAGCGTTGCCCTTGAATAGTCCCATGTACCTTTGCGATATGGTAAATATCCAACATAGCATTGCTGCCATGTCTGATCTGACTTGCGATACTTAATCGTCAAAGGTATCTCATAACAGCCAACTGTATCTTCTTCAAATGCTGACAGTTTTGAAAATGTAGCATGACCTGTGTTGTCAGTAAAGACAAGATCAGTATCAAGTTCAAGTGTCCAGACACGCTGATCATCATGATACTCCCATTGCCATGACAACTCGCCAACGTCTGGATATACTTGAGTCAATCCAGTATCTGGAAACGTCAAAAAAAACTGATATGCCTCGTTGATGTGTTTCAATTCGCTGTGATATTATTTGCTTCGTAAACCATAGGAGTTCCAAGATATTGAATAAATCGTGAAACGTGACAGTCAATCAGATATTCTGCACCCATTATATTGATGACCATGAACTGCTCATCAACTTGATAGAATGCTGGTATCTCACTCATATCGACATAAATGTAAGTTTCTGTATCTCTCCAATCATAGTCATCTTCCATATATTTTTCATAGTCATAGCTTGTAAATCTCACAATCATCTATTCGCTTTTTTGTCTTTGAAATATTGTTCTAAATCTGGTCTGCGCCTTATAGCTTCTTTCTCATCAATCCACCCTGCGTGATGTCTGCAATTATACCCTCCCATATTTGAAAGAGGATCATAACCGCCAGAAGGCTTACCCTCAAAATCTTCAAATGCCCATTGCTCTGCTTCTTCTCGTGTAAATACTTTACCATTCTTCTCTTTACAGAATTCTCTTGATGTTTCAATCAATCCTCCTTCGTAGATGAACGCCATCAGTCCAAGTCTGTCTGCAAATTCGTTGTTCACATTTCTGTCATGCTCAACAAATAAGTCTTGCGCTATCGTCTGAAAGTGACTCTTTATCTTTCCAAACTTGCCCTCTGGTAAAATCTCGTTCTTTATAATTGACTGAAATTCTTTCAATGGCATTCCTTGTGCAATCGCTCGTGTGCCTATATTTCTGATTGCCATATATGGTTCTTCAAACTTGCTCAACTGATCCAGCAGACTTCCCTTTGCTATCTTGACAACATTGCCAGTCTTTTTGATGCCATACTTTGCAACGCTATCTTTCGTAACCTTACCTTGTATCTTCTTCACATCAAAATTGTCAAAGTATTCGACATTCGTCTTGGTGATTTTGATAAGCTGATTTGCAATCCATGTAATGACTGGCATCACCTTTTCTTTCTTAAACTTTTCTTGAAATTCGGCAAGTTTATGAAGAGCAACGTGATTCTTTGTAGAGTTGACAATCATGTTGTCTTTGAATGTCAGAAGATCACGAAATTCATTTATGATGGAACGATAAAAGTCACGCTCCAGCTTTTCAAACAGAAGCAATGCCTTCTTCTCGACAGAGTCAACTAATTCTGATCGTTTTCGTGATTTCTTGCGCATTATTCATCAATATCATCATCTAAATCAATGACTTCTTCGCTTTCAAGCTGCGCACGATAGATTGCGACATAATATCTGATGACATCTTTCTGCTCATTGTAATTAAGGTAATGGAAAGGAATCTGATATTCACCTTCAACGCCTTGCAAGATGCTTTGACTTCTTATCTCATTGAATATATCCTCAAAAAATAGCCACAAAATCTTCTTGCTATGATCTACCGGGAGCATCGACAATGCTGACAACACTTCGTTTTCTGACTTATTGAAGAAAGGCTTCCACTTGTTTTTCTGCGAGAACCATTGCAACTCATCATCGTTGTCTTTGTACTTCATAGCCATCAAGTCAGACTCCAGATTTCTGATGTATTCCATCGAAACATTTGCAGTCTTACCTTGACTTATTAGCGATATGATCTGCTCGTCACTTAGAGGAACTAAATCTTCATCAAAGACCATGTTTCTGTTCACCTTGCCTCGCAGATTAAAATAATGCAGCATCTGATCGACAATGAAACGCCATATCTTCGCCTTATGCTCTGCATACTCATGAATCACATTGTTCTTGCTTTGAACAAGTTCTCTGATGCCTGTGGCTGTTTCCGCTCCGCTTTCGTTGTTGTACTTGTCAAAGATATTGGTGTTGAACAAGGCAAGTGATGTCAGCTTTGCCAAATGATCAACTTGATCTTGATACATTTTGAAAACGTTTTCTGGTATCTCGACCATGTGAACCAATCGTGAAAGATCAAGAATCTCACCATTGTCACCGCTTGTCGGCAATGGAATCTCAACCTCTGTGATCTCAAACTCATTACGACTGATGCGTGATTGTTTCTCACCGCTTACAACTGCTGTTCCATCGCATGATGGACAGACATGATCGTTTATGTAACCATTCGTACAATAGTTTCCATCAGAGTCTCTGTAACTGCAACGCTGCGTGTAAAAGTAAGCACGAATAAAGCCAAACAATGCCATCTGATTGTCAAGTTTTGACTTCTTCTCGCAATGCTCATTCAAGACCTCCTTCGCTGGTCTGTAAATGCTTTCATTTATGTCATAGTTAGCGGATAAATCCTTGACATATCCCAGACTTATGGCAGGTACATTGCCACTATTATGAACTCCTGAAGAATAATAAAATGATACTGAATTTGTCTTGCCTTCTGCTGTGGAATATGTTTCAGTTCTCAGTTCAGAATTGCTCACATCATACTCTGAAACCATTGCGACATCTTCAACAATGATCTCATAACTGTTGTTTCGAGTATAGACATAATAAACATACAACTGCTTTTGTATGTCCGTCTTTGATGAATCAAAAGTCTGCTTATATGACTCAGGTGCGTTTGCTGATCTCTTTATTGGTTTTCGGAAACAAATGAACTGCAAACCAAGATGATCAGAACCTTTCAAGATGGTATCTGCTGATGAAAAGATCATTGGATATGTGACAGGAAACTCTCTTGCATTATCAAAAGGAAAAAAGTCAATCAGCAAGTATGCGTTCGGATCAGTAGTTGCATAATCAATCAGTCTCGTATTCAAATAATCATCAAGCGATTCTTCTTGATAGAACATTCTTAATCTTTGCGAGAATGATGCCCACGCTTGATCTGAGACGCTTTCTTGTTCAATTGGTGCAAGTACCTTGTTGACACGCTTCGTCTTGTCTACCTTCTTAAAAACAGACTTTAAACGATTTGTGAGATATGGTGTGTGTGTGTTGAATAATCTGACTGATTCTTCCTTCTGAGCATTTGTGTCATTTGCTCTTTTTTTCAAGATAATTGATTCTTGATTTTCTCCAGAGATTATAGACCTCCAATAATCAGCAATTTCAACAGTCTTAGCGTAATGAGAATGAAACTGACTGACTGTCAGCGACTGAAATACAAAATCTAATATCTCTTGTTCGTTGAGCGTTTCCATATCATGCAATGATGACTAATTTATCAATCTTTTCCAATGACTTTATTGTTTTAATATGGACATCAAAAGAATCAAAATTGATCATGCGTAAATGATTTGCTTGTGTAAAAAAAAGAGCCAGATCAAATGATCTGACTCTCAAAAACTAAAAACTATGAAAAATTATTATAGCATATTATTTTCAATTTTAAAATCCATGCAACGTGCCGCCCATACTGCTTCCTTTTTTGTTTCATATTGGTTCCAACCATAAATATCTTCTAAAAGTTTTTCATTATCGCCTGTGTATTGTAAAGACCAGTATGTTGTATCATATGTTTCCTTCTCAATATCAAGCGTAAAATTTTTGCCATTGTATTGATAGTACCCAGACGCGATTTTTGTTACTTTTCCAAATTTTTTAATATCTGCTGTTGTAAAATTTTTCATGTTTGTTTTTTTTAGTTGCTAATCAATTACATCAGCTAATATACAACAACATTTTGAATTAAAAAATAAATCACAGTTTTTTTATAAAAAAAACATAAAGAAAGCCAGATCAATGTCTGGCTCTTCCTAATCTATCTGATACGCTGTTTTAAGCTAAAATAATATATTTATCGCCCATTTTTTTTGCGCACGAAGAACCAATTGGAAATAAACCTTGTGACTCTATTCCTGCTTGTTGCAACATTTCGTCTGTTGCGAGAGCAGGTATCACCTCCCACTCGGTGGACATATGAACGAAGAAATCTTCATTCGTTGGTTTGTTACAGCAGATGCAAGATTTTGCTGTAATGCCATATGTTTCTTCATTTCTTGCAGCTGCTTTAGATTCATACAATTTTTTAGTTTTCATGTCTGTTTGTTTTTGTTTAGTTTAAAAATATGAGCAGTTTCAAGACTTGCTCAGGTCAAGCGGTTAATTTCTAAAAGTTATAATCGTAAAAGTTCTGTGGTCTATCGCTTATTCTCCAACGCTTGTTCTTCATACTTGTATTGCTTAACGTAGTTTCAAATATTAACCCACGCTCAAAAAAATCATAGCTCTGGGCATAATTATTAGTTGTGTGCCCACTATATCCACCAACAACTACATGCATTTTAGTCTTGTTTTCAGATGCCTCCACTGGTTGTATTAAAACTTTTGTTTTGCCCTTTATTCCAACAATTTTACCAATAGGATAAACATCAGTCCAAAGGTGGCAGTTAATGTACTTTCCAATCAATTCTTCTGTTACTTGAAATTTTGTTTTTGAATTTTTCATGTCTTAGTGTTTTTAGTTGCTAATCAATTACATCAACGAATATATATGTTTTTTTTATTAAAAAAAAGAATTAATACTTTTTTTATAAAAAAAATAAAAAAGCCAGATCAATGTCTGGCTCTTTCTCAATCTATTTAATACGCTGCTTGGCAGCTAAGGGCTTCGTGTATCCTTTAGTCTTTAACACCTCAAGGGGAGCTAAACCGCTGTCAAGTAACTTGAAATACTCCTCTACGGAAAAATTCTTGATTAAGAATCTCTTGAAAGCTCCCATGCCCCCATACTTGAATCTCGCTACGACTACGCTTCTTTCTCCTGAGTTCAATTCGTATGTAAGGTATCCTCCGTGGTAATCAAATTTTTGTTTGTCGAATTTCATGATGTTTGTTTTTAGTTGTTAATTAATTACATAAACGAATATATATGTTTTTTTTATAAAAAAAAAAGAATTGATACTTTTTTTATAAAAAAAATGAAAAAAATAGATCGCATCATATTTCGTGAAAATCTTTCAAGATTCTTTTGTCAAGACAATAGATCACACCATTGTGATCAACCTCAATGACATCACCTCGCTTTCTTAGAACAACGATCTCAAAGTCATGATGCTTTGCCTTGTATGTTTTAGGATAACACGCTGAACAGCTTATAATGAATAATAAAGCGCATAATTTGATCATATTCGCATAGTTGATTGATTCCATTGTATTGCTGGAGCAGTTGCAAGTTCAATGCGACAGATAGCACTCAAGCAATCGACTTGATCATCTCTGCCACTCGGAAACGTAATGCACTCGTCAATGAATGCGTTCACCCATGTTTGATCAGATTCATTGCTCGGCAATAACACCTCGCCACGTTCAAGGAATGGTGTGATGACTTCAACTCGTGTCACCTTTGATTCTGTCGGTGCTTTATCTTCTTTGGCAAGAATACCAGAAGAAGCGAGGATCTGCTTGAGTGTCTTTCCGGATGCCTTTGGTTCAAACATCACTCGTGTATATTTCTCATTGCCATACGTTGCAATGATCTCTTGTATGCGCTTCAAAAGTTCTGGTGCTTCAAGCCACTCTTGAAACGATCTCAATATATGTACCTTTCGATTTATCATCGCATATACAACGATTGCTGATGGATCATTCGCTTTATTTGATGTATATGCACCATCAATGTAAATGCGTGTCTTAGATCGCAAATTATTGATGTTTACAGACGTTTTATCATAGCTTTTAAACCACTCACGCTTGATGATTGCGCCTTCTGTCGGTGCAGGTCTTTGTTGATACAACGAAGCAAATGTTCTTGGATTCTTATCTCTTATTTCTTCAAGTCTTTCAAGCGAGTGCAATTGCGGAAACAATGCTTGTCCTATCTTGCGAGGATCATCAGCATTTTCGTTCGTTTCTTTTATTGCTGGTATGGTGACAACTTTCCACTTGCCTCCCTCTTCAACTGTGCCATCTCTGTCAAGCAATCGACCTGCAAGATCATCCATGTGCCTTCGTGTGATCGTGAATGCCACTCGTGAATCGTTGTGTAACCTTGCCTCAAGTTCATCGGTGTACCAATTGTAAACACGATTCCTGTATGTAGGTGAATACGCCTCTTCATAATTCTTAATAACATCATCCATGAGTGCCATCTTTGCTGGAGTTCCTGCAATACCACCAGAGACACCGACAGCATATAGAAAGCCTTGCTTGTTTACCACTTCAAACTTCTCTGAGTTTCTCACATACTGACTTTTCGCATCAGCAACAACATTTCTATCATTCAATCTCGTGTCCGGAAATATCTCGGAGTATTTCTCATCAGTAATCACACGCTGAATCTTTCTGTTGTACTCGGCAGCCTTCGTCTGATTATACATCGTGAGAATGATCTGCTCATTTGGATTAATGCCAAGCGCATATGGAACAAGAAATTCAACCAACATCGTTGACTTCTGATGTTGTGGAGGCATAAAGATCATCAGATTGCTATGCTTACCTTCAACAAACTCTTGCAAGACACCGCAAGCATATTTATGATGCCAGTTCCAAGTGACATCTTTATTCTGAAATAAATACTTTAAAAATGTGAAATAGTCAGTCTTGCACTTGTCTAATAAGAGCCACTTTTTGAGTTGTCGTTTGCGCAGTTCAAGATCATTGCTGTTCATCTCTTTCGTTCAGTATCTTGTCAATTTCTTCGATCTCGGCAAGAATGTCTTCCTTGCTTGGTCTTTTATCTTCAATCTTTATGTTCTGATTCGCCTTGCCATCAAATGTCTCTAAATATAACTTGATGGCATTCATAGCAGCATTCGGGTTTTTGCCCATTGCAATCTGAAACATCTTTAATGCCATTGCTTCTTCTTTAGGAACTTTGACTTTAACCTTATCCTCTAAAATCTGAACATCTTTTATATCGAACGTCAGCCACCCATCCGATAGAGCGACCTTTTCAAGTTGCTTCTTTAATGATGGTTTTCGACCTGCTCTGTTTATGCGAGGGTCATCTTTTGTAAATTGTTTACCATCTTCTGGCTTTATATTTCCTTTGCCACCCGGCATTTACGTCTGTTTTTCGTCTGCTAATAAACGTTTTCTGTATTTTTCAGTAACGTCTGTTCCATTTCTAAACAACTGTATATCCTCATCAAGTTTCAACATTCTGTCTATCCCAATTTGACAATACTTCTCATCTAATTCCATTCCGTAACAGTTGCGCTCTAATTGATGCGCTGCGACCATTGTCGTTGCAGTTCCTAAAAAACTATCTAAAACAATATCTCCTTTTTTTGAAAACTGCAAAATCAACTCAGGAAGATGAACAGGAAAGGTAGCTGCGTGATATTTTGAATATTCATTATGTTTTTGTCCTTGATTTCTGTAAATATTATTTACAGTACCTTTAAATTCTGCATATGGAATTGCTTTACTTGCATTGTCCTCTGGAGAGATAAATATTAAAAACTCCCATGAGGAAGTCATAACATTTTTTGCCATAGCTGGTGCCCCATAACCTTTATCCCATATTGCAATATCAATAAGTTGGCTCTTATATTGATTTAAAAATTCAATTAAAGCAATCTTATTCCCTGCTAACATTTGTATATTACAAATCAAATAATTTGAATAAATGAGAGCATTGTTCACAAATTCTATCAACAATTTTAAATAAGAATCTTTACTTTGATTATCATTATATTTTTGATATTTATTATCTCCTGAGTGAGTGTTTCCTGATAATTTTTCTGATATACCTGCATTGTATGGAGGAGATGTAAATGACATTTTTGCTATATAGCTATTCATTAATTTGTCCACATCATCAACACTTGTTGAATCTCCACAAAGTAACCTATGGCATAAATCACCTTTTTTTAACTCAAACAAGTCTCCTCTAACAATATCCGTTTGTATTTCCGCAGGAGGCACATAGTCATCTTCTTGCGCTTCCAGATGCACCTCTTCTTCCTCTTCAAATGTGATACCCCACTCTTCTGCTTGTTCTTCGCTTGTGAACTCCATTGACCATTGACCTATATTCCAATTTGAAGCATAAATGTAACGCTCTCGCTTCTCTTCGCTCCAATCCTTGCAGTCAATAACGTATTTGTCTGGAATCATCTTCCAGCCCAATTCTCTTAATGCCTGAACTCTTTTGTTTCCAGCAATAATTAGATTATCTCTTGATGAATCAAAAGCTATTTTGTTGGCTTCCATAAATTCAGGGTCTCTGTCCAGCTTCTTCTTAAAATCTGCCCACTCTGTATCACTCCCAGAGAATGGATATGGGTTGTTAGGGTTTATTCTTAATTTGCTTAGATCAAATCCTTTCATATCATTTTATTAACACCTGTACACTCGTGATGGTTTCTTTGCCATTAAACTGTGTTGTCTTGATTGTTACTCCAGCACATCTGACTTGAGTTTCAATCATAAATTCTGCGATTAGGTCTTGTATTTCTCCTTCAAGTATTTCTTTTGCTGCATAGATTTCATTGATTGTCATTTTCTGTGTGTTTTTTGATTAATAATGCTGCCCATCTAAGCCACTTCATACATTCTTCATAGTTGTTGTTGTATGCTTCAAGATTTGCTGCTGATATGCTTTGCAATAATTTGCTTTTTTCTTTTTTAGTCATTCTATAAGTTGTCGAGATCATTTGGGAATATAAAGTCATCAACTAAACCATATGTCACATCCTTGTGCAGATAATACTGAACATAATCGAGAGCAATGTCATATGTGTCAATCAATGCTGTGTCTTTGAGCTGCAAAAAATCAAGATATGTGTCAATGTGATCTCCAAGTTCTCCATAAAATATTCTGGCATCACGCCAGAACGAGAATGTATATTCTACCCAGTTCTTTCTCAGTCTTTTATTGATAATATCATTGACTTCAAATGCAGCTTTGACGTTTTTCAGAAATGTGGTTCGTGTTCTTGGATATTGGCGCAATAGAGAATCCATCGGAAAATCATCTTCATCCCAATTAAGAAAACGCATAAAGTCATTGACAGAGCGTGTTGGATGGTGTTCCTTTGTTGCTGATATCCAGAATAAAAGAGCAAAATTGATCGCATTGTTCTTGTTAAACAATGGATTTATCAATCTGTTTGAGTATCTTTTCGTATTACTCATTGAACTAAAGTTTGATAAATATACGAAATTAATTTAATATATGTCTAACTTATTTTATTAGATTTGTAAAACATGACAGCGAGGCAATTTGCAGAAAAACTGAAGCTGTTCTCAGAAGAATGGCAAAACAAGAGAACAGAAATCGCTTTGAAGGCATCATTCACGCAGATAAACATTGCCAAACAGCGAGTCATTGACACAGGTCAATCATCGAAAGGAACTCCATTTGGAACATATGCACCATCGACACAGAGATTCAAGCAACGTACTGGCAGAAAATCAACGACATCATTTCCGTTGATAAATTTTAGTCAAACTGGTGAAATGTGGAGAAAGGTCTTGCCACAAATAACTGATGTCACAGGCGATTCTGTGACTATAAAAGCAGAGCCTGTTTCTGGTGATCGCAAAAAGGTTTTTGGTATTCATAATAAAAGATTTGAAGATAGCAAAGGAAATCTTGTTGCATTAAACAAAGAAGAAGCAGACAACTTGGCGAACGATTACAAAGGTTATCTTGATGAACTTATAAAAAAGTATTTTGCATGAAAACTAAGGCGTTGAAATGGCTCAAAGAATGGGCAGAAGAAGGTCTGTTCAGGATAGAAATAACAGAAGATAGACAAGTCATCTTCTGGATTATGGGAAAAGGCATAAATGTAACAAAATGATAAATAAAGCAATTGCACAGTTTCAAAGTGATCTCACGTCTCTTGCATGGGTTCAGAACTATGGAGGCTTGACACACATTGTCAGCAATCCATCTATTTCAGACGATGGTTCTCGCTTCCCGGTGTCTCAGTTCTGCAATTTTGATCAATGTTGGAATGGTGGCGTATATAAAGCACTTGTTCCAGATAGCAACACGAAATCTCTGATGTATTATGAGCAAATAGGGTCAACGACAGATGCTGGTGATTCTTTTCGTGTAGGTGATGTTTCACTTGACACACCTGTTCGACTCTTTACATGGGTAAATCTTCAGAAGATTGGTCTTGATGAAACAACGACAAAAAGTCCATTCATAAATGATATTTTAAATATATTCAAGGTTGTAAAATCATCAGATGGCGCACGTTTTGAGGTTAAGCTGACAGAGATCGAGACTGATGACATCACGAAGGAGCAGTTTGCAAAATACAATTATAATAATGTAGAACGTCTGCTTTATTATCCTTACCTTGCTATTACCATGACATTTAATTTCAATATAAAAGGCGATGTCTCTTGCATGGATAGTGTTGCTGTTGGTGAAGAGATAGCTTGTAAAAACTACTCATACACATGATCTTTTATGCCATCACTTGCGGAGTCATTGCTTCAGTTTGGATTCATCTGATGACTAAGCCGGGCAAAATATTTGATTTCGCTGAGTTCTACTTCAAAAAGTACATCACAACAAACAGAAAGATAAATACTGTTTTATTTGAGTGTGCAGCTTGTCTGTCTGGACAACTTGCGCTCTTGTGGTACTTGCACAACAAATTTTTTATCTTCTATGATGACACATCAATTGCAATGATTTTCTATGCAATCCTTTTTGGTGCTGTCATATCAAAATTATTGACATATGAGTCTGAAGCGTATTGACTTTGAAAAAGGAGTATTTGAATCGAATGGAAACAAATACTACATCGCACCACTTGAAATGCCTTACAATAGATTGGTCAAGTTCTCACAGTTGCAAAGTGAGATCACCAGAGGTGTTAAGCTGGAAGATGCTGCTAAGTTCATCTATGATGTATATAATGAGATGAAGAAAGGTGAAGATGGCACACACAAAGAATCATTCATGTCTGCTTTTGAGAAGATAGCCGATTTTGTCAAGTCAATGGAAGGCTTTAATCCTGAGAAATTGGCTGCTCAGAACTATGACAGGTATATGGAATTTTGCACTTTTTTCATTCTTAGAAATGATGAAGATTATACTGTTTGGGATGCCAGAATTGCTGAAGAAAAGGTCAATGATTGGCGCAGAGACATCTACCCTAAAGACTTTTTTTTTGCAGTATTTTGGCGATTAAAATTGTTAACGGAAGAATCGCTCAATTTTACCCAGCAAATTCAAAGCCTGTAACTAAAGAGAACAACAAAGAGGCTTCATCAAATCCTGACAAGTTCAATGTATTACTAAATTTAGAAAGACTGATGCGATTTGCATTGTCTGTTCTGCCAGATGATCGCTCTGATCTTGAGCGAATGCCTCTTGAACAATTGTTGACTTCTTTCAAGGAGGCAGAGTATATCTATGAAAAGAAAAAAGAGGCTCAAAGAACCTCTTAGCCATTCAATTCAATGAAATAACTCAACTTTAATAATACATACAAAGTCATTGTTTGATAATGACTTGGATTGTTTATTTGTCAAATAATTTTAAACAATGGCTGATTTAATTTATACTATCAAGTTTGATGATGGTGAGTTTCTGAAGAAATCTTCTGACATGGTTGCTGCTGTTCAGCAACTTGAAAAAGAGGTTGACAAAGCAGGTGGTGAAATTTCCAAGACGATGAAGGAAAATGCGAGTGCAACAGACAAATCAGCCAAGTCAACAGATAAACTGACAAAGACACAAAAACAACTCACTAAGGAGCAGAAAGAAAGTCTTGATGTCATAAACAGATCCATCAAAGATTATAAAGTCTTTGGTCTTTCAATAAATGATGTCTCTGGAAGCCTTCGATTATTGAAAAACTCCGTCATTGCTTCTGCAAAAAGTGTGACTACATTGTCTGGAGCATTTAAAGTGATGAAAACTGCACTCATTTCAACAGGTATTGGAGCAGTCGTTGTGGCTTTTGGATCACTTGTTGCATTTTTAACAAAAACACAAAAGGGAGCAGAAATTTTAAATAGAGGGATTGCAGCAATAGGTCAAACTTTTACAACTGTCACCGATGCAGTCTCTTCATTTGGTGAAGGCTTGTTTGGTTTTTTTACAGGTGGAGGCAAAGATGCTCTTGTCAAAGGCATAAAAGAAGCACGAGAAGAAATAGGCAATCTTGGTGAAGATTTAAAAGCTGCTGATGACCTTGCAAGAAGAAGAGATGCTCTTGCCAAAGGCATGATTGATCTGCGAGTTGAAACTGCAAAATCAAGAACGGAAATCTTCAAACTCCGTCAAACAGCAGAAGATTTATCAAAGCCATTTGATGAAAGATTAACTGCTGTTCAAGAAGCGTTTAAGATAGAACAAGACCTTGTCGCTAAAAGATTAGAAGCAGCAAGAGAAGAATTAGCTATTGCAGAAGAGGAAAACGCACAAAATAAAAGCAAGACAAAAGACTTTGAGGCTCAAACAGCTGCAAGAGAAAAGGTTGCAGCCATTGAATTAGAATCAATTCAATTGTCGATTAGATTGAAAACTCGTGAAAACGCACTTTTAAAAGAGCAAGAAGCAAGAGTCAAAGCATTAAGAGATGCTTATGTGTCGCAATATAACACGATGAAAGAGCAGTTGCTTGAAATAGAACTTGCCGAAAGTGATCCTCTTGAAAGACTTGAGAAGCAAAGAGAAATTGCTCTGAAAGGTCTTGAAGAACAAAAGAGTTCATTGATAGACATTGCAAAGTCTCTTGGAGAACCTATTGAAGACATTGAGAAAGCATTTGAAAAACTTGCTGAGAATGTAAATCTTGGCTTTGATGAGCAAAGAGAAAAATTTGAAAAGCAATTAGAAGGTGTTGAAATCATAGCAGAAATACCATCAAAAGCTGCTGAGAATCTGAAAAAAACAATTGAAAGTAATGACAATGAAGCACCAGAATTGACGATCAAAGTTGCTCCAACAATAGATGAAAGCTATTTGTCGAGAAGGATTAAACAGGTCGGAAAAGATATTGATTCATTCTTAAATTCTCCAGAGTTCCTCGCAGCCTTTGATCTTGGAAATAAACTTGCCGATAGCTTTCAAGACATCTTGCAAAGTCAAATTGATCAACTCGATGCTCTATCTGAACAACGTGGAAGACAAATTGAACAGCTTCAAGAAGATTTAGAACTTGAAGAACAGTTGATGAAAGAAGGTTCTGCCAATAATGTAGCAACAAAGCGTGAAGAACTTGAAGCACTACAAAAAGAACAAGAAGAAGCAAACAAGAAAGCAAATGAACTGCGAAAGCAACAGATAGAAATTGAACTTGCGCAATCATTAGCACAACAAGGTGCCGCTTTAGCACAAGCAGTTGCGAACATCTTTTTACAAGGTTCAAAACTGCCTTTATTTGTAGGTGTCGCTGCTGCGGCAGGTATAGTTGCAGGAATGTTGGCATCAGTTGCTTCAGCCAATTCACAGATCAAAAACTTGACTGCTCTTTCTGGAGGTGCAGAGCGTATTGGCGATTACACAGGCTTTGTCGCTGAAGGCTATGGAACAGACAGAGTTTCAGCTTCTCGTGGTCTGCGTGTCGTTCATTCATCTGGTCGTGATACAGGCGTCAGACTTGGAGGCAATGAGATGATCGTTGATGAAGGCACATCAAGAAACATTGGTCACATAATAAAAGCAGCAAAGAACAACTCAAGATTTGTGGATGATTTAAATGCTTGGTATAATGGCGTAGATGCAACACCTAACATCATATATCATTCGCAAAAGATAGAGGCTTACAAGCAACCTGAGAGCGTTTCTCGTGAAGAAATGGAACAAGTCTTTGAGTCTGTCATGGACAGACATCTTGAAAAATACTTCAAAAAGCGAGGCAAAGAAATTGCATCTCAAAGGTTCATATCAAAAGAAGCGAAAAGAGGCATTTTGGAGACTGTCCTTAAAGATGGTTCTGTGAAAAGAAACAGATCAGCGAAAGGATAAAAAAAGACCATCCAACTGCGTTCAGTCAGATGATCTTCGCTCCGTAATTAATAAATAACTGCGGTATGAAAGAAATTGATAACCTTAATATTTAAGAGAAACCTTGTTTCTATTTCTCCAATTGTAAATTTCTTCTATTAATTCGATATATTGATCTTTATTGGAACAATCAACCAAAGCTGTTGGTTGTTTTGACAACTTTTCAAGAAAGAAATCAAAGTCGAACTGTGGTTTTTCTCTCAATTTCAACAATGCGTAAATAAATGATCGTCTTTTAAAACCTAAGTAATAAGGCTCAATCTGATATATTTCCTTTGCGATCTTTTCTGCTCTTATGTATTGCGCTCGTGATATCTTCATTGTTCCATCTGTAAAGGCTTCACTCATTCCACCAGAGAACTGAGAACCATTAAGTAAAGCCATAGTTTCATTGTGTCCAAACTTCCACCTTTCTTTAAATTCCTTGTATTTGATATATGATTCAATGCCAAGTTCAGCATAACCTTCCATGTAGTCATCAGCGTTCCACTTTCTTGATGTCGTATTGAGTCGCTGTACTTCTTTTAGACCATAACCATTGCAGATAATGTAGTTGATTGGCAATTCAAGTTCTTTGGCGGCTTGAAATCTGTGCTGTCCATCTATAATTTCATGGTTCTGGTTTATCAGAATCGGTGAAATCAGATAATCTTCAGCCATTGAACTCTTTAATCTCTTTAAATGTAGTCGATTAATCTTCCTGTTGCCTTTCATACTTTTGAATGAAGAATAATTTGTTGTCTTTAAGACTTTCATTTGTAAATTTTTTAATTAATTAATATGATTATATCTCATCGTCAAAGACGATCATTGGATTCAATCCAGCCACTTTGCAGAATTTGTAAAGACCTCCGATTCCCATCTTCCCTGTCTTTAATTTATCAAACGTGTGATATACGCCAAGTTTACCATATTCTTTCACAAGTGCTTGTCTTATTTGTTTATCTACATCTCCTTTGAATTTGTAGAACTTATTTGACACGATCTCAAATGCTTTCATCTGAAGATCAATCGGTGCTTTTATCTGTTTACTCATTTTTTTGTTTTTATATTATTTCAAAAGTCCTCTTCGCTCTACTTTTAGAGCGAAAGAGAAACCAACACTAAGAATTAAATTCAAATTTTATTAAGTCTTTTATTTTGATATTATAGCAATCATCTTTGAACTTCCAACCATTGACATCACTACTTCCTTTTTTATTGAAATCAGCTTCCGCAAAAAAATCTTTTTTTCTCTTATAACCAAGCAAGAAGCATTGACTCAAATCTTCCAGAACCCGAACAAAGAAATAAAAGTCACACTCTTGTGTTGTGTTATGAGCTGAGATACTGCACAGATAATGAGGCTCAGGCGTGACAGTTGTTCTCTTTGTTTTTACATCAACTGTGTGACCTTCAATCTTTAGATCATAGTCATACGTTGAATCAAAATCAACATTAAATCCAGCATCAACAAAAGTATCAAAGATTATGATCTCACCCAATGCGCCAAAGATGTTTCCTTGTCCAGATGTAATTGATCCACGCAATGATTCAAATGGATATAAATTCTTTGCTCTTTCAATCTGATCTTCTCGTACTTTCACTTTCACTTAATTATGATATGAGTTTCAGTAAGTTAATATTACGTTTTTTATTTCTTCTGATACAGAATCATTATAATTATTCATCATTACAAACTATTCGGAATTAGAATGTTTCTTTATCATAGCAGCCAAATCCTCCAAAGCCTTTATGGCTTCTTCTGGAGAGCAATGGTCTGCTTCTTGCACCTCCGTTATATACACATCACCAAAAGATGTGTACTGAAGGCTTAAGCCAAGACGTTTAAAGCCCCAAGATAATTTAGGGTTGCAGAGTTTTTTTATTTTTTCTATTCGGCTCATTTTTGATTTCTTTTTAGTCATTGTCTTTGTTTATTCCCCTACCTTTTCAAATAATGATTCTGTTAATACATCCCTGCATATGTCAGGCTAAAACCTGATTAAAATATATGGTTTGTCATACTATAACCTGACACTCCTTGTGAATTATGATTACTCATATACTAACTTTATGAATTTCTATTTTTTTATTGTTAATTCCTCGCCTGTTAATGCGTAATATAAATTTTGGAGTTGGTGAACGTATCTTATTGGATACTGACTCCATCCTACCCAATGATAACTTGGCGTATGTTCAATAAGAATATTTCCTACACCTGTTGATTTCCCGAATGCAGAAGATGTTACTTTTTTAAAAGCAAACTTCTCCAACCATTCCTCTGTTATTGGGATAGGTCTATAATCATCATACTCCTGACCTTGTAGTCCACCAGCCCAAATATAATCATCATAAGGGTCATAGCCCATAAAATCCACAACCTCGCTACATTCAACGTCCTCTATAATACCATTTCCCCTGTCTATTTCTTGCTCCCAACCAGCTTCAATGTAGTTCCCTATTCTTAGTTCTTTTACGTTTATATCTCTCATGGCTTAAAGTATATCTTTTCCCCACTCTTCTTGTCAAAGAAAAAGAATCTTGGTACTGCTATCGTATCAAGCACAGTCTCTGTTCTGATGAAGAACTTTGTCTCCTCCGTAATACCCACGCCAGTAGTATCACTCGCCACAATGGGAATAAGCCTTTGCACCTCCGCTACTGCATAAACTATTTCCACTTGTGCATTTGCGTCAATAGTCATCTCAGGCAATGGCTTGTATTCCGGTTGCTTGGCTTGTTGTGAAAAGCCGATCATCGGCAATGTGATTAGAATCAATGTTTTCAATACTGTTTTCATTTTAATTATTTTGTTGATTAATTATTTGAATGCCATATTTTTTCATTCCAAAAGCTGACAATCAACTCTTGCAATTTGTGATCTGGCTGTTTTCTAAGTTTAAAAGTGATCATTTCCATTGATTTCATGCCATAAAGTAAACAGCAAAAATAACAAGAATAACATCATCACGAATATACGGATATCATTTATCATATCTTTTAATTTAAGTAAATATGCCAATGTTTTTCAAATTCTTCGCTGTTCAGTTCAGAATAAAACAAAATGAATCTTATATGATTTGGAAGCCAGAAAGAATCACGAGGCTTCCACATTTCCATTGTCAAAAAATCTATTTCTGCGTAGTCTTTTATCTTTTCCATTTGTTTATCTGTTTGCTTTAACAATTCCAGCACCTTCTCTAAGACTGATTTTTGGTTTTCGATCAATGTCATCAAATCTGACTTGTGTCCATTTTCCTGCATTCCATGATTGAGTTCCTCTTCGATCACAAGTCCACAACTTACCTTCAGCGCATCGAAACAAGTTCTTTGCATACTGGTTTACTAAAACAGCAGGAAATTTTTTCCCTTTGTAGCTCACGATGACTTCTTCATTCTGCGACATAAAAGATGTTTTGATTTTTCACAATTTTACCCTCCCAAGTATAGACATTTGATTTATCTTTTAAGCGAGTGACTTTCTTCTCTTTGTTCAGATAAAAAAAATCCAAGTCGTTGATCACAGGAACATCTTTGATCATCTGATACAATAAATTACGCTTTTCAAGAAATTGCTCATGTCTGCCCATTATTTCATCTTGTATCTCAACCTCACAAGGAACATTGATCATCTCAAATCTGTCTTGCAATGGTATCTTGTATTCAATTTTATTCCCATATTCATCAATCTTATTTGATGTGAGATAATAGCAGAGAACTCCTTTTTCATATCCTGTTGCCAACATCTGACATTGTATCTGTGCAATGTAAGTCTTTGGAACATTGCTTATATTCTTGAAAAATGATGATATGGTGTACGGACATTTTATGTCAATGACACATTGTTGATCTTCATCTGTGATGTCTGGAGTTGCCCAAAGATGCTCTTTTATGAAGATCGTTTCATCTGATCTCAGACGTGAACTCGGAAATAGAGGCTTCACCACATGGTGAAATGCCTCTTCTTCGTTGAATAAACCATGCTGCATTGCAACAGTTGTCAGTTCTCGCCTGTAACCGTTGATCATTTCTTCGACCTTCTCCAAGATCAGAGATTGCGCTGTCTTAGAGTTTATGCCATCTCTGGTGAACAGTTTGCCAATCTCACTTGCACCAATGCCACCAATCTTGTCTGGATTCATCATTGTAGCAGCATTTTCTTGGTTGTGAAAATGGTCTTAATTTCGGGATAAGTATCAATCTCTGATTTACACTCTTTCCACGCTTCTGTCAAGTCTGATACTGATTCGCAGCCTTCCAATTTTAGACTGACCTTTGTCAGCACATCTTTTGGGATTGCTTTTTTGATTAGCTTCGGTTTAGGTGCAGTAAATGTTCCACTTTCTTTTTGATTATTAATTGCATTTGTCACCTCTTCAGCAGAAGCGATGCCAGAACCCGGCAAGATGCCGAGACCAAAAAGTCCAATACATCGACCGACACAACTTGTCTCACAGTTTTCGACATACGATGTCTTATTGATAAAAGAAGACGATTCTTTTTCATAAGCTGTGCCTGTGGAAACTATGCGACCATCTTTGTCTTTAATGATCGCTCTCATTACTATCATGCCATCCTGCATAGTTACAATCTCTGTCTCAAGACTGTGATTTGGAAACTTGTTTCTGAACTCCATCACCCTTTCATCAACTGTGATGTATTCTTTGCCTTTAATATTTATACTTTTCATGTTTAAATTGATTTATGTAAGTTAATTTTCGTCACATCGCTATCTTCTAAAATAGCAGCAGTCACCAAAGGAAACTGCATGAACATCTTGTAATTGTTTTTTGTGTAGTGCAGACATTCTTCTGCTCCCATCTTGGTATATTTGATAAGACCAGCACAAAACTGATCTGTATCAACAATCCAGATTTCATCATCAACTGTAAACTCTAATGCTGTCGCTCCTGACATAGCAGTCAAAAGTCGCACAGACTGTAATTTTTCTGATATTCTGTCTATTTCTGTAATCATGTTACTTTGTTTTAAAAGTTTAAAAATATGAGCAGTTTGCGACTTGCTCAGGTCAAGCATACAAATAAACGATTAACGCTCATGTCTCTCTTCAACATCGATTGGCTCAATATCCAATGGTTCAGATGGATATTCTAAATGCCAATTTTGTGCTTCTGGTGGTAAATATGGATTAAAGTGATTCATGTCTTTGTTTTTTTTAAGGTTTAAAAAAAATCTGATGGGTCTTTCCATAAAGGCACTTCCTGAAGATTTACTACCCATCTTCCAGATACCACTACAGAACCGTCAATTAGTGATTCAACATAAGGGATATCTCGTTTCTTTTTTTGAAGTTCAATCAACCTCCTTTTGCTTTCATGTGCAGCTTTTTTATTGGAGTAATACTCTTTTGCGCAATAGAATTGAAGTTTTGTGTCCCGGCAAGTTAATTTATAGATCTTTTTCATGTGTCTGTTTTTTTTTAGTTGTTAATCAATTACATCAACAAATATATATGTTTTTTTTATTAAAAAAAATATTTATTAAAAAAAATGCAAAAAAAAACCTCCTCAAACTTGGGTGAATGAGGAGGAAAACGTGTAACATGAAAAAAATCTACTTAAAGACTCTGCAAATATATAAAATATTAATCATGTATATTTGCAAAAAAAAACTTTTACAATGAAAACATTTAAAGACGAGAACGGAGAAATTCGCATCTTACAAGATCATTCAGTATTTGATCTTTTTCAACAATTCAATGATAACATCTGGCAAGGTGTAGCAAAAGAAGATCGTGCATCACTTCTTCAATTAGAATTTGACAAGATGTCTCGTGATCTTGATCAACTGGGAGATCTATTGCAAAAACTTAAAAACAGATAAATATGAATAAAGAGCCATATGGCATCTTTTATGTTAACTGGTTGGATGACAAGAATCTAAAAGCTGCTGAATTGAGATTGTTGTTGAGATTATCCAACTTATCTGCAACAGATGGCTTCGCCTATCCTTCAAATGAGTATTTAGCTGAAAAAATGGGTTGCGATCCTTGTACTATTTCAAGACATATATCCTCGCTGATTAAAAAAGGATATATCAAAGTTAAGTATGAAAAAAATGGTGCATTAGTAAAGAAAAGACTGATTTTTTTAGTGCATTCTACGATTGACAAAAATGTCAAGCCACGATTGACAAAATTATCAACCACGATTGACAAAAATGTCAAAGAGAATAATATAAGTATTAATATTAAAAGTATTAATATTAGGAAACCGATTGATTTGTTGAAATCTGATGCTTCAAAATATGAGATTTTATGCAAACAATATTTCAGTCTATCAAACCTTGATGATCTGCTCTTCAAATGCTCTAAATCAATAATTGAAAACAACAAAGATTGGCAAGAATGGAAATACAGCCAGATTTACAACAGATTTGCAAAATATCTGTCGTCCTGTCTCAATAATCAACCAGAAAAAAACAAAATTGAAGATAATGGAAGATATAAATGGTTCTGAAATCGCTTTTAAGCGCATTTACGTTCGATTTAAGCCACTTTTATTGAAAAGTAGTATCAATACATCAAAATAAAATTTAAACGTCTTAAAACGCAAAATATGAAGAATATCGAAAAGAGTGTCATCGGAACTCTTCTACTAAACAACAAAAAGTTTCTTGAAACAGAAAGTCTTTTGAAACCACCGCACTTCTTTGAGCGAACAAATCAAGAGATATATCGACAAATTCACAAGCAATACCAATCAAAAGAACGCATTGACTTGAACATTCTTGCAGAAGATGTATCGAAAAAATGTCACATTACACTTGATGATCTGCACGAGTTGATGAACAACTCAGTATCTGGTTCTTTTTACGAAAACATCGAAAGACTTGATGACCGATATAAAAAATATCAACTGACAATGCTTATTGATCAAGCCAAAATGTCTATAAACGAAAAAGATTTGTCTGAAACAATTGGCAAACTTGATGATGGCATCAACGAGATTTTGAGCAATATCGACAATAAAAGCACAGGACATATTAAAGAAGCCTCACTTGATGCACTTGAAACAATTGCCACAGCAAAAGAAACACAAGGTCTGACAGGCATCGACACAGGCTTCTCAGATCAGAACTTTCACACAGGTGGCTTTCAACTGACAGACCTCGTAATCTTAGGCGCAAGACCGGGAATGGGCAAAACAACGCTTTCAATAAATTGGATGCTACACGCTGCAAAGCAATTTCCTGTCGTAATGTACACACTTGAAATGTCACCACAACAAGTCTTTTACACAATTATTTCTATTGAGTCAGGAATATCTGTCGAAGATATGCGCAAAGGCAATGTCACAGATCAACAAATGCAAAAGATTTATAATATCACAAACGAAATCAATCAACTGCCAATATTTGTAATCGAAAAGTTTAAAATAGATGACATCATCGCTTCGATGCGTTTTATGAAGCGTAAATATGGAATACAGATGGTCTTCATTGATTATCTTCAGTTGATTGATCCCGGTGATGTACGCCTATCAAGAACAGAACAAGTAAGCGTGATGACAAGAAAGCTGAAACTTGCATCGAAACAATCTGACTGTAATGTATGCACCATTTGTCTTTCACAACTGTCAAGATCACTTGAGCAAAGAGCAGATAAAAGACCAATGCTTTCTGATCTCAGAGATTCTGGTGCAATAGAACAAGATGCTGATCAGATATATTTTGTGTACAGAGACAATTATTACAACCACGAATCACAGGATCAATACACAGAATTGATACTTGCAAAGAACAGGCATGGTGAAACAGGCAGATGGAAAAGATCATTTAACAATAGAAAGTTTACTGTATATGATGAATTAGTTGAACCAGATGATAGTCCTTTTGACATATTTTAATTATTTTTAATCAAAATCATAATTATGTACAATAAGATCATTTTAATTGGCAACATCGGAAAAGATGTCGAAAAAAGAGATGTCGGTGATCAGACAGTCTCAAACTTTTCATTAGCTACTTCTTCAAGCTATAAAGACAAGAATGGAGAATGGCAAGAATCAACAGAATGGCACAACATTGTCTATTGGCGAAACCTTCCAGACTTTATTCAGAAAGGAAGCCAAGTATTTGTAGAAGGCAAAGTGACAACACGCAAATGGCAGGACAAAGAAGGCAATGACAGATACACAACAGAGGTCATCGCATCACGAGTGCAAGTTGTTGGAAAGAAGAATGAATCTGCGATGCCAGAACTCGTCTCTGTCGGTGCAGATGGTAAGATGAACGACCTTCCTTTCTAAACCAACCAAATCAGAAGAGTCAGCACAATCTGGCTCTTCTTTTTTACTATGGACAAAAAGAAAAAATACAAGTGTAGAGTCTGTGGTGAGTATTATGAACGTTGGATGAAGGCGCAGCACTTCATAAAATGGTGCAGCGAAGAATGTCAAGACATTTACATCAAACAAGTATTGGAAAAGGAAAGAAAGAAGGCTTGGAAGAAGAAAAAAGAACAGTACAAAAGAGAACTCGGCATAAAACCGAAACAGTCACAAGATCAACTGCAGAAAAAAATAAATAAAATAGCTGTATTGCTCGACAAAGATCAGCCTTGCCTTGCAAAACCATTTGATGAGAACAGCAGATTTGAAGCTGGTCACGTTTATGGTGTAGGCAGATGTCCTGCGCTTCGCTACAATCTTTGGAATATACACAAACAAGGAAGCTACTCAAACAGATCACAGACAGATGATCAACTGATGATCGAAGGAATAGAACTGCGCTATGGCAAAGAGAAGCGTGAAGAATTAGAACAACTGCGCAGAGATTATCCTGTTCTGAAAATGACAAAGCCAGAGAAAATGGCTGCACTCAAAAGAGCAAACGAAATACTGAACAGATTAAATGCTGGAGAAGAAATGACAAGAGACTACATCAACGATTATTTGAACATATATAAAAAAGATTGACATGATAACAGAAAAAATGACTATAAAAACACCAACAATCACTTATAAAGTCAAAAGAAAACACGAAGCAAAGAAGCACAACAACTCGATTCAAAGTTGGATTTGCTCTTGTAAAAATCGACAAGGCATGAAATTTGAAGGCATAGTCTCTGAAGATTTACTGCTGAAAACATTGCAAAAATTCAATCAGACATAAAAAAAAGAGGCAAGATCAATCGACCTCACCCCTGATCCTAAGATAGCAAAATGGATATTTATAAACACATCAATTCATTGATGCAAGTCTTTCCATCTATTATGACAGCACAACCAATTGCTGGTTTTTTGCCTCTTTTAGCATATGCCATTGCATACGAATCGTGATCAATGCCACAGCCTACTTGACAACCAAAGACTTTAAACTTTGCGCCCACATACCATTCTGTGTAACATTGAGTATGCAGATGACCTTGAACTGTTGACATCATATCTGCCTTGCACTTTGTTCTCGCAGTTCCACCTTCGCCATGAAGATACTGAACATCATCATAAACAACTCTGTCAACAAAGTTCCACGATGCCACTTCTAAAACATCAGTAAAATCTTTGATCCATATTTTGGGAATACCACCAGAGAATGCTTTGCGCATAACTATTCTGTCGTGATTGCCAATGACAACATCAGCTTTTGGAAATGTCTTGTACCACTTTTTGATCTTCTTTTTTGCAAGTGTCAATTCATCACCTGCCGACATTCCGTCTGGATCAGTCTCATGATACGATGAATAATGTGAATCAATGATGTCTCCTATAAATACAACCTTGTTGCATTTATGCTTTTTGTACATCTTCTTACAAAACGAAAGATAACCTTCAAGACAGAATGGCTCGTGAAGGTCTCCGATTACAAGAACTTTCATTAATGATGGATTTTAAGTCTGTCAATTGTGCCAGATTGTTCAAATTCTCGTTCATTTAAAGCATCCCGGAAAGGATCACTCAATTCATTGATCGTGACCTTCTTCCCTTTCACACAAGAAACGATCAGCTTGATCGCATCAATAAAGAATTTAGCAATTCTGAACCACTTGAAAAGATTCCAGAATTTGGGAAGCACAAGTTTTTCATCAATAAAAAATTCTTTTAAAGAAAAGGTCAGAATAATAGTCACGATGTCAATAAAATTACAAGTCTGTATTTTATTTGAGTTCTTTCTGTGATCTATTATGTAAAGCGTGTCAACTAAGTCTTGTCTCGTCAAATTCATAGATTTCTGCATATAATTTCAAACAACGATTGATCCATCCGACATAAAAGACTTTTTGAGATGGATCGTTTTTGATGATCCTGTGATAGTAGTCCACTCTGAAAGCCATGATGCGAAACAACTCAGGTTTATATGACATCAACGCTCGTTTCGTCTTTTCACCAAAGATGCCATCAACAGAAAGTACATCACGACCAGCCTTTGAATTTATAGAACGCTGCACAATCAATGCAACCCCCCTTGGGGAATGATTCACATACATATCCATGATCAATAAACGATAAAGGTCAGGAAGATCATTGATAGAATACTTCAACCAAAAATCTTCAAGATAAAGCATCTTCGCTCTATCCTTTGTCAATCCCTCGATGTCCTCATCTGGATATCTCGCTTCAGTGATGCCATACTTCGTTCTTCCACCTTTATCAACAGCATGGTCAACATAGCCTCCTTCAAGGCTCATTATATGGTCAACAGCTTTGTCAAATGTCATGCTGACCGATATTACTTTTTTGCTTCTTCTCGTGCCTTAAATCGGTCAAGAGAAGGCTTCAGAGCGTTTATCTTATTAGTTCCACTTTCTGTCAATACCTTGCTTGGTTCAACAAATATGGAATATACACCAATTGCTGTCGCTATTATGACTGTGATCGCATTATACACTTCGTCCATGTTTTGAGATGCCAAATTGAAAGCAGCCAAAAGTTTTTCAATAATTGGCAAGTGAAGAAATACAGCAGCAGCCGAAAGTATCTGAATGGCTGCTCGAATGAAAGAATCTACAATTTCTCGTTTCATATTTTCTTGATTATACTATTAAAGTTCTTGTCTCAATATTGTGTCTATTTCTACAACTGAAACAATCAACAAAGTCATTCGGCAACTGCGAAGCCAACTCTGGCATTGTCTCATTCAAAATCTCCATTATTTCGTTGTTCTTAGCAATCAAATCATCACCTTTCACAAGTGTGTAATAATTTATGCGATTGCTATTGATAATCTTATTGTTGAATTTCATTGAAGCATACAGTTGATATAACTTCGCATACAATCGACCAAAAGACGTTGATGTCCAATAGTCATCATACATATCACAAAGCCATTCAAGGTAATCGCATTGATATGTGAAATCAACAAACAAACCATATGAATAAGCATTCGTACTGCCACGAACTAAATCATCATTTGTTATGCCATTTGTTGTCACTCCTTTGATCTCTACTTGTTGAGTATATGAAGGTCTACGACCAGAGCATGATGGACAATAAAGTTGTGAATTGATAGGAAATCCATCTTGCCTGTCATAAAGCAAATATAGTGTTTCATTCTTTGTAAACCTATACTTCCAAGTAACACTTTGACTTGTAATAGTATTACTTCCACCAGAAACAGTAGTGCTTTGAAGAACAGTTCCATCTTCATTCACCAATTGAATGGTATATGTTCCGGTTTCAGCAATGGCAAGACCTATGGAACGAATAGTCAACACATTACCTCTCGGATGGTAAGGTCTTATTCGCAAACCAAGATAATCTCTTGTCAATCCGTTGATGTTGCTTCTGTACTTTTGATGCTCACCAATTGTCGCTCTTACATTGCCATATCTTGGAGTTTGATACTTTGAAATATCAGTCAGCAAATGAGCATTCAAGTCAATGATTGCCTCATCACGAGCATCAGCCAAAGTTTGCCATATACCAGAACCACGACAGTCAACAAAGATGTCATCATTCAATGGAATAGACCACTCATCATTGTCAACATAATAGCCACTATATGACTGATTGATTGTGGCAAAATCAGCAGGCTTTGATGTTACATTTTCAAGACAATTGCAGTCAGCTTGACTTAAACCAATGACATATTTTAAACAATCCATATTCTATAAATTAAAAAAGGAGACTGATCACCAGACCAATCTCCTCGACCATCACTTCTATGACAACACTTTATTGATTATGCTTCGATTGAAATCTCAACAATGTTCGGATAAATTGTCTGTTCTGGTTGTGGTGCTTCAGCAATAACACCTGCTGCCTTACCTTCGTAATGTTCAGCGAATGCAGAAGAACTTGCACCTGTGCAAGCCTTTCTCATTCTCCAATCAAAAGGAACAGGCAATATCTGACCTCCGTCACTATATGTCAAGTTCATCGAATTTTCATACCAGAAGAAAAGATCAGCAACATTGCTCAATGGCGATGTATTCTGATTCTCTTGACTCGGAATATAGGCAATCGAAGCAGCATCAACAAGATACATTTTCGTTCCACCTGAGATCGTATCAAGATCAACTATGTTGTGAACTATCGGAAGATTCGGATCAGTCAACAACGCATTGTAGTTCTGATATCCAGAACCCGGTTCAGCATCAGCCTTCATTCTTTCCAAGAAATAAGCATTACCGCAAACGAGAACAGGATCAATCATTCTGAACTTGATCGCTTCTCTTTTAATCTCTGCGATGAACTCTGCTGTTGCTTGTGCTGGTGTGATCACCCACTTGTCATTGGTCTCATCCCATGTTCCTGTTGTTGGAGAGAAACCTGTCAAAGTTCCTTTTGTATTTGCTGTAATGAATGTCAAAAGGTCTTTTTCAAGTTCCAATTCCAAGTCCATCTTGATGTTCATCATCGCTGTCGCTCTGAGAAGATCAAAATCATCTTCACGAACACACTTGACAGAATTTACTGTTCTTCTGAAGATACCAAGATCAGAACTTGTATAAGTCTTAGCATCAGAACCCAGTTCTGCTCCTGTGAATGTGCAATCGGCTGAATCTCCAGAATAAGTTTCAGAAGATGTATCATTGACATCATTCAAGAACCATACTTCGTGCTGATTACAGTATCTGCCATTAATAAGTGTCTGAACTCCTGTGTCTCGGACACGAACAGCTTGTCTGTTGGTTAAAAAATTGAAAACACCTGTTGGTCGTTTCCATTGTTTATTCCAGACATCAGATGCCCACATCTCCGATGCCTTTGCTCTTGCTTTTTGAAGAGCAGTTGGTGTGAAAACACCTGCGCTATAAGCCATATCTATTTATTTAAAAATTAGTAATCAATTTAAACTGCGAGGCTTTCAATTTGCTTGTTCGCCTCATTGATGATGGCAGACTTTTCAGATGCTGTGTAGTTGTTATTTGACTGCACACTCTGAGTAAATTGACCCAATTCTTCAAAATCTTTAAATTTTGGCATATTGAACGATTTATCGCTCCCAAGTTCCACCTTGACCTTGCCTTGTGCTGGGTTTGGAGATGAAATCTTTGGCGTTTGGAGTTCTGGAAAATAACCTTCCTTTGCTACCGATGTAATGTAATTATTGAAATCATATGGATTATAACCATTCGACTTGTCAATGGCAGGTTTGCCATCTTTGTCAATTATAACAGGCACACCATCGACATAATCAACAGACATCTGATCATTGAACAAATCTCGCTCAATCATTATGTTTATCTGTTTCTTCAATACTTCATCATTCGGTGGAATAGCAAGTTCATTCTCTTTGCCCTTAAAGAAAGAAAACAACTCAGCCGATAAAGACCTTGTCACAGTTTCCTTCTTATAATTCGCCAACTCCTGTTGGTGATTGCTTGATAGTTCTGTCATCTTATCTTCGTAGCTTTTGACCATAGCTTGAAACTCTTCAGTCTTTGCTACATCGACAACTTCTGACTTCTTCTGTTGCTTAGTCAAACTATCTTTGATCTTTGACAGTCCATGATCTGACCATCGCATATCAATTCCAAGTTCTTCTTTCGCTCTATCTTCAATTTCTTTAAATGCCAAACGCTTCCACTTTTGTTCAGCCTCTTTTTCAATTGATGAAGATTTCTCAGAAACAACACCATCAATGCGTTCACCGATCTTGCTCAATAATTTAGATCGAATCTTCTGCTCATCTATTGGTGACTTTTCACCATCTTTTTCCTCAAAAAAAGTTGAGAACTCCTCGCTGCTTAAATTGAAGGTCGCAGCCAATACCTCCTCTGATAGAGGCAAAAATGCCTTATCCATATTTTAAAGTGTTTTGTTACTTTTCCTCAGATGCCTTTGCATCTTCAATGATGTCTTTTGCCTTCTTGTTTGTCACTTTTTTTAACGTGAAAACAGTCGGATATTGCATCATTATACGCTTCGCTTCTTCTTCAGCACTCCTCTTTTCACCATTCTTTTCAACAGCGTAAATTGGATATTCTTTCAGCGTTTTGTTGTTTATCAATAGAACCATGATCAATCTTTTTTTCTTCTGCTCCTTGTCACTTTAGGCTTTTCTTCCTTTTGTGAGTTCGCAATTATTTCAATGCTTTCTTTCTTCTTTGGCTCATCATTTATCTCTATCCATCCCGCTTTGTCATAGACTTTGCCATTATGCAAAAGAGGGAACAACCGCTTGTATTGTTCAGCAGTCAATTCCCTTACCTTTCCTGTCAACAAATTCTTATATCTTGCCATAGATTACTTTTTATGATGTAAATGGTGAATCGTATCTTGGAGGCTTACAAGTCTGAACAGTCGTTGCAATGAACTTGATCGTCTCAACTGATTCTGTGCCTCTTGTCAACTCAAGATCAGAATCAATTTTGCAATGCAACCATCCAAAAAGTGAACCACCATCAGTCTCATACGCCAACCAGCATTGCTTGTTGTTGTCAAAATCTCTTGATAGTGTGTAGTTTGTTTCATTAACGTCTATCAAATCAAAATTGACAGTATATGTCTTGGTCTGTATAATAGACTGACCCTTGTATTCAAAAGTATTTTTTTCTGGAACAGGCACATCACCCACAACATACAATTCACGAATGAACGCTGATACTGTTTCTGAATTGCTGATCAATCCTGTCCACGTTGCCAAATCTTCCATATTTGCATCGGCAATTGGCGCAGTTGACGTTCCATCAAAAGGAGCAAGAAAAACTCTCTTTATTTCTGATTTTCTTATATCCCACGAATCCAAGCAATTGTTTGAATCAGCAACCACGATGGTTGTAGTCGAACAATCAGCAGGTTTTGTCGGACAAGCTAAATTTGGGTAAGCAAAAAATCCACCGGGCATAACTATTTATTTTTTTAATTATTTGTCAAAAATCTTAATCAATAAAACAATTTCCAATGACTTACTTGTTTTAATTGGCAACAATTGAATGAATGATCATTATAATTGTTAAAATTGATCTGTAAAACTTATTTAAAATTTATGCTTGTTGTGTCTGCATTTCCACCTGACACACTTGCTTCAATTTCTCAAGAGCCACAATTGAACTTTTTGTCAATTCAGCACTTTGTGTTTTTATGATCTTACTCAACGATCTTTTGATCTTATTACTTTCTCGGCACATAATTAACAGAATTAATGAAATTCATTGTTTCTTGGCGAATTGCATCAAAAGACTTTTCAGCCTTTTCTTTGTCATCACGCAGTTCTGCAATTCTTTGTTCATATAGTTTTCTTTCATTGTCAAAGCTGTCAAATGCCGATTTCATCGCTCTGTCGTGCATTTTTTTTATATAAGCAATAGCACCTGCTGAGAACGCCAAAAGCAGCGAGATCAGTCCTATTTCTTCTGTCATGTTTGATTTCTTTTTATATTTTATAAGGTGCTATTCTTAAAAGCTATTAGTTACGCTAAACGTAAGTAAATGATCATTTCCTCTTCGGTCTTGCTACTATCTTAAAACCTGACCTGAATTTGTAATCTATTACATTACCCAAGCTATCCAAAACTGGATCTTCTTTATCCCAAAAAGTGATATAGTATTTTTCTTGATTTACTGTAAAGCAAGTAGAACAAACATCAAGTGCTGGTTGCCATACAACATTGGTATCAGCCTCACATAATAAAAAAGCCTCGCCAAGACTTGTGAAATTAATCTCTTTCACCTCTTCGTACAAATGGCAATGCTGCTCCCTCGTGTACTTGGCAAAATTCTCGCTATTAATAGCTTCGTTGATAGGCACTTCAAGAATGATAGTGCTATCCTGTTGTGCATTCATTGATAGGCAGAATGCAAATGCCATAAGTGTCATTATTGTTTTCATCATAAT
>Ga0180433_10001457_pt1 | contig 39383 bp, 40 predicted proteins | sample SS_ome_8_FD_132980 | JGI IMG/M metagenome (GOLD analysis project Ga0180433, IMG submission 132980) | Hypersaline lake sediment archaeal communities from the Salton Sea, California, USA - SS_1_D_1 metaG | ecosystem: Environmental > Aquatic > Non-marine Saline and Alkaline > Hypersaline >... | reverse complement strand
TCCTCTTCCTCCGGGTCGACCGTCTGGCGTCGCGCGATCTTCTGAAGCGGCTTCGGCGGTTCGTCCCGTTCCTCGCCGTCCTCGGGCTCGTCGCGCTCGCCGCCGGTGCGGACGAGATTCCGCTGTACCTCAACGCCGACGAGCTGTTTATCTCCTCGGATCGGACCGAGGCCCGCGCCGAAGGCGACGTGGAGGCGACGTTCGAGGACGTCACCCTCTCCGCCGACGCGCTTCGCTTCCACCAGGCGCCCGACGGGCAGTGGCTTTTCGAGGCGACCGGCGACGTCCGCCTCGCGATCGAGGACGGCCTGACCCTCGCCGGAGACCGAGTCGCAGCGGTCGTGGAGGTCACGGAGACCGGAACGCTGACCCGCTCCCTCAAAGCGGGTCAATTCCGTGGAGAGAGCCAGTTCGTCAACTCGGCCGGCGAGGAGCACACCCTCTACTTTCGCGGCGAGACGGGCCGGATCGAGTTCGACGAGGCCGGGGAAGCGAGCCTCCTCGAGGTTCGCCGCGGGGAAGTGACCACCTGTGACTGCTGCGGCCTTCCGTTTCGGTCCCAGCCGTATACCCTGCACGCCGCGCGGCTGCAGCTGTATCCGGACCGGCTTCTCGTCGCCTACGGATTGACGGCGAGAGTCGCCGGCGTTTCGGCGTTCTGGCTACCGGTCTACGTCCAGCCGCTCGAGGAGACGCTCGAGAGCCCGCTGTTCCCGGCGATCGGCCGGAGCGGCCTGCGGGGATGGTTCCTCAAGTGGAACGTCCCGTTCTACCTGAACGAACGGCTCTACGGAAGCCTCCTGTTCGACTACTACAACGCCTTCCGCGAGCTCGGCACCGGGCTCGTCCTCCGCTACGGCTTCGCGGAACACGAAGGCTCGATCGACGCCTACTACTTCCCCGCGAAGGTCGGGGATCGAGTCGTCCGCCTCGCGCTCGACCACTCCTTCGACATCGCGTCGTCCTGGCGTGGCGGCGCCGATCTCGAGTACGAGGCCGTCGGCGATGCCGAGTCGCTGTCTTACGCCGCAAGCGCGACCGGACGGCTCGACGGTTGGCGGCTCGCTCTGTCGGCCACGCGAAGCTGGGAGGAAGAAGGAAACGTGACCACGGAGCGACTGCCCGAGATCACCCTCTCTCACGAATCGCTTCGGATCGGCCCCGCGACCGTGACGCCGCGGTTGAGCGCGGGCTCCGTCAGAGAGTGGGAGGACGGAGCGCTGTCCGGCCGGGCTTACAAGCTGAGCGGAAGCGCGTCGATCGGCGTCGATCCGCTCGAAGCGGTCGGCTTCTCCGTCGCGCCTTCTTGCAGCGCCTCCTTTACGCGGTACATTGGCGATGCGGTCGACCTCACCCGGGGCGCGCTGACCGTCTCGATCCCCGCGACGTGGGACGAGCTCAGACTGGATTACGACGGTTCCTTCACCACGGCGCAGAGTCCGTTCGAGTTCGATCGGATCGATACGGAGCAGCACATCGGATGGCAGGTCCGCCGTTCCGGTCCGCCCGGCCTCCGGATCGAGAGCGGGATCGATCTGATCACCGACGCGTTCGATCCCCTCTCGGTCACGCTCTCCTGGGGCGACAAGGTCTCGTGGACGCTCTCCCTTTCCTACGATCTCGCCGCCGCCTTCCTCGACGAGATCGTCCTCGAAGGCGACTGGTCGAACGAGTCCCTCAGCGCCTCGTGGGAGATCCCGTACGACCCGGCCGCCGCCGGATTCGAGCCGATCGACATCGAGATCACCGCGATCGAGGATCTGACGGAGGTCGTCGTTCAGGTGGAACTGGAGGGCGGGTCGCTCGCTTCCCTTTCCGGAACCGTCGAGGCCCGGACGCCGACCGACTGGGGCGCGGCGATCGGCGCGGACTACGAGGCGGACGAGATCCCGCACGTTGCGAACCTCCGTTACCGTCTCTTCCGGGACATCGGGGATTGTATTCAAGTCGGAATCGAGCGAGCCTCTGATCAGATCTGGCTGTACGCATCGATCCTCGCCTTTCCGGAGGCGATCCTCCGGTACGGCCCGGAGAGTGCGAGCCTCCAGGTGGGAGAGTAGACCGTGCACTTCGATCCGGTGCTCGGGCGAAAGGAGGGGGCATGGATCTCGATCTCTCGGCGCTCGTCTACGTCGCGTTCGCGATCATCCTGCTGATCAAGTTCTACGTCGGCAACTGCGGCGGTACGTGCGGATAGCCCTCAAGCGCTAACGTTCGGTCGGCTCGTTTCCGCTCATTCGGAGTCGCCCTGTTCCGCGTTGTATTCCGGCGGCAGGCCGAGCCACTCGCGCCAGCCCGGCTCGTACAGCTCGATCATCTCCGCCGGTCGCGAGCCCCAGTCGGGGAGGGTCTCGAGGAACCCGCGGGGCGTCAGCAACTCCACGAGGTAGCGCACGAAGCTCTCACCGATCACGTAGTCGTCCAATCCGTAGACGCCGTCGGCCAGCCGGTTCGACTCGAGCCACTCGCGCACGTAGTCGTCGTCCCCCCGGTCCGCGCCCCAGAACAGCGCCGCCGTGCCGCGCCGGTCCACGCTCCGGAACCGCGCCGCCGTCACTTCGGCCATCCCTTCTTTGATGAAGCTCGGCGGGGAAGAGTATTTCTCTCCGCCTTCCCGCATGTACCACTCGAAGCAGAGCCAATGCGTGAACTCGTGTGCCAAGGTCGCGGTCGACTCGTTGACGTCGCACAGCACGATCCGCGGGCAGCCGAGCAGCGTTCGAAGCCACAGCTCCGCCCCGCTGATCGCCGCTGCACCGGCCGTGAACATCGCGCCGACCAACGGATCGTGAAGCAGGCTCCGCATCGTTGCCTGATCGCGAAACGCGATCACCAACAGCGGATACTCTGCTCCCCCCGCCAGTGCAGCGGATCGAGCCGCCACATCTCGCCGGTGGAGGGGTCCTTCTTCCGAATTTGCGGGAGTCCCGTGAAGAAGCCCCGCCCTTCCGGGCGGGGCTTCTCAGATCAACTTCAGCTGCTCTGGGGCCTCGGCCCTCTGCTCGTGAAACCGAACGTAGCGCGTGATCATCTCCGTAGCAACCTCATCGCCCACCGTCTGTGCGAAGTACCCGTCCTCCCAGAACTCCCCGCCCCACAGTTCGTCCTTCACCTTGGGAAACTCCTTGCGCACCTCACGCGCACTCACCGCCTTCAGAATCCCTACCACCTTCGCAATGGAGTACCTGGGAGGAAACCCCAGGAACACATGTACGTGGTCTTTCGCTACCTCCAACTCCTTCATCTCAAACCCATCATGACCGGCAATCTCCTCGAACAGCTCCTTGACCCGCTGACGTATCTCTCCCTGTAGTACCCACTTGCGATACTTCGGTGCCCATACCAGATGGTAGCTGGTATCGTACACGCTGTGGCTCGCTCGCTTCATGACCATGCCACCAGCGTAACACACCCCTGCTGCCTCCGGCGGCAGCCTTCTTATCCCCGCCCTTCCGGGCGGGGCATGCGATGGCTATTCCTCGTCAACGAGAACTTCGACGGGTTCTCCACCGGACGCTCCCAGGACGCCGGAGGCGTCGGGGGGGCGAGCCCCCAAAACGTGAACGCGCAGTCTGCGGCCCGCGTTAGCCGGTCGGTTAAATCGGCGGCGCGAAGCGAGACCGTCTACACCCAAGCGATCGCGCCGTAGCGCCAGGCCGTCAGGTAGTAGGTGTCGTCCTCAGCCGCCCGTCCCGAGACGCAGACCAGCGTCAGAGCGACGAGCACGAGGTACAGGGCCGCAGTGCGCGACGGCGCCCCGCCGAGCCGAGGCCTTTGGCGCTCGTTGTGCTTCATTTCGATCCCGCCTCGGAAACGCCGCATTCCCGCGGCAGCCCGAGCGATTTGCACCGGCCCGGCATTTCGGCATGGAGTCAGGTCACTCCGACCTCGTCCACCAGGTTCCTCGCGATGCTCCCTCCGAGCGTGTATCACATCAGGTACGGTAAGAACGCAACATGTTGCACTCAGTATACTCAGTTGCATCATCGTGAAACCGCGACAATCGCTGCCTCGATCGGCAGAAGGCTTATCAGAACAACGAATCCGACATCGCGATCCCCACACCTTGCGACAGGACGGCCGATTCGGTAGAATGCATCATTCCACCCCACCATATCAGCCGTCATCCATCGACTCGAAACCGGGACGCACAGGCCGGTCGGGCGTGAAACGCTCGCGCAACGCATCCCCGCTACCCTGCGGAAAGCTGTCGACGCAACGCCGTCGTCCGCGCCGCGCGCGGGGGCCGTCACGACCGCAGCCGGTCGATCATCCCACGAAACGAGAGGAGGCCGCGTTGTCGAAGCTGCGAATCACCGTGCTGAAGAAGATGCACTTCCCGGATCTTCAGGCGACCTACGCGAAGGAAGGGACGTTCGACGTCTGCAGCGCGTTCGAGGAGGGACAGGTGTTCGAGACCGCGGAGGGCAAACCTGACGGCTTCTGCTCGTGGGCGTGGGCCGACATCCAGCGGGACGTGACCCTCGTCCGAAGCGGAGCCGACCTTCCGTGGATCGGACGGAAGAACACGATGATCTCCTGCTGCACCGACGGATTCCGTCCGGTCGTCTTCCGGATCGATCGGGTCGACGTGGCGGAGTCCTGAGAAAGGAGGCTCGATGGCCGCCGTTCGAATCACGGTCCTGAAACGAACCGTCAACTGCGACATCTGCGACGAGTACGGCGACGTCGCCTGGAAGCTCCGGGGCGGATGCCAGCCGTGCGGGGCGTTCGAGGACGGTCAGCGGTTCGTCTCCGAGCGAGGCGAGAAGCCCGAAGCCTTCTGCTCGTGGGCCTGGGCCGACATCCAGCGGGACGTGACGATGATGCGCCTCGGCGGCGCCCGCGATTGGCTCAAGCAGGACGGCACGTGGCTGTCGTCGTGCACCGACGGGATGAAGCCGGTCGTCTTCCTGCTGGAGCGGCTGACCAACGGGCAGGGAGGCGTCGGATGAAGAAGGTCCGAATCACCGTCATCAAGAAGGGATTCGACGAGGAGCTGATCGCGAAGCACATGGAGCCGGACGCGGCGAAGGCGTTCAAGCCGTGCGGCCACGAGCTCGGCGATTCGTTCGTCGTCGGGCAGCCGGTGGCCTGTCCGGAGGGGATGTGCCCGTGGGCGTGGCACGACGTCGAATCGTTCGTCCGGATCGCGGCGTTCGAGGGGAAGGTCGAACACTACCGCCCGGAGAACAGCTGGATCCGATGCTGCACGGACGCATTCCGCCCGGTAACGTTCCTGATCGAGCCCGTGGAGGACTCGTAGCATGAGGACGCAGCATCTCGTTGTCCGGGCAGCATCGAGTCCGTCGCGCCCGAAGCGGGACGGACTCGGGCATCCCGCAGAAGCGCAGCTTCTGCCCCCTGCCGCCGCTCGACGAAACGCCCGCGCAGCCGGCCGAGGAAGACTAGACACAAAGGAGGGTGCGATGGCGAAGGTAAAACTGACGGTCGTCAAGCTTCCGGCGCACGAGGACCTGATCGACGAGCACATCGACAAGGAGCGCTACCCCGACGGCTTCGGCCCGTGCACGCTCTGGGAACTGGGCCAGGAGTTCATCATCGAGGACTGGCCGGCCAAGCCGGCGGACTTCCCGTGCGACTGGGCGTGGGCCGACATCCAGCGGGACGTCGCGATGGTGATGTTCGGCGGGAACCCGCCGTGGATGGCGAAGAAGGGAAGCGCGATCACCTGCTGCTCCGACGGCTTCCGGCCCGTCTCGTTCCTGGTCGAACGGCTCGAGGAGCGCTCGTAGATGTCGAGGATCCGGATCACGGTGCTGAGGTGCCTCGAGGTGCCCGACCTGGCGGCCGACTACGCGCCGTCGGGGCGCTGGGGCACGTGCTGGATGCGCGAGGGAGACGTCTTCGAGGTGGACGGCGGCTCGGACTACCCGACACCATTGTGCCCCGATGCTGCGGGGCACGCAGGATTCTGCTCGTGGGCGTGGGCCGACATCCAACGCGACGTCGCCTGGGTCGCTCTCGGCGGCGTCCAGCCGAACCACAAGCTGCCCGGGACCGCGATCTCCTGCTGCACCGACGGGCTGAACCCGGTGTTCTTCCGCCTCGAGCCGGTCCCCGCGAAGGACGGAACGTGAGCTCCGCCAGCCACCGCCTGCGCGTCGGCCGGTTCGACTGCCTCGTCGTCAAGGACGGCTCGGCCGAACGGCCGCCGCTTTCTCAGTACATGGACCCCGTACCGGCCGAGCTCGCCGCGTACGAGATGTTCATGGAGGGCGGCCTGATGCTCGTCGACACACCCGACGGGCGGCTCCTGATCGACGCCGGGAACGGGCCGTCGCGCGGGCCGCGCAGCCACGCCACCGAGGAGGCGCTCGCGGCGGAGCGGATCGCGCCGGAGTCGATCGACGCCGTGCTGCTGACGCACGGCGATCCCGACCACATCACCGGGCTGCTGACCGCGTCCGGCGATCCGGTCTATCCCAACGCGTCGTACGTCCTCCATCGCGACCTGTGGGACGCGTGGCACGCCCCGCCGAGCGCGGGGCTGTACTTCCCGGGACAGGAGACGTTCGTCCGCCGGCTCGCGTCGGTCGTCGGCGACCGATGCACGCGGTTCGACTCGGAGGAGGAGGTCTTCCCGGGCGTCCGCGCCGTCCCCGCCCTCGGCCACCGGGCCGGCCACACCGCGTACCTCCTCGAGTCCGAAGGCACCCGCCTTCTTCACGTCGGCGACGCCGCGTTCGATCCTGCCTTCCTGGAGTTCTTCTCCGTGCCGAACGTCCGCGACACCGAGCCGGAGCGGGCCCGCGACGCCCGGCGCGCGCTCGTCGAACGGGCGATCGACGACGGAGCCCTCGTCGTCGGATCGCACTTCCGCTTGCCCGGCGTCGGTCGGTTAGAGAAGATCGATGTCGATCGCGCCCGTTGGTCGCCGGCCGATAGGTAGGAAAGGAAGAACCGCTGTGTACGATAACGTGCATCGCTTCACCCATGAGGACATCGAAGGGGCGGTCATCCGCGTCCTGGACGACGAGATTGTCTCCATCAACGAATTCCTTCCCGCCGAGGAGAAGCTCGATCGGCCCGGTGAGTTCCGACTCGCCTACACCTGCTGCTACCTACGGCACCGCGGAACGCACGTACTGGTCGACGCCGGCTTCGATCCCGACACGGTTCCCGGGGCCCTGGAGTCGATCGACGTCTCCCCCGAGGAGATCGAGTGGGTCCTTCTCACCCACGCCGACCGCGATCACGCCGGCGGGCTTCTGAGGCAGGACAGATCGTTTACCTATCCGAACGCGCAGCACGTGATCGGGCACGACCTGTGGGAGGCCCTGTGCCGTCCGGAGACGCTCGACTCGCTCGACGACGAACGTGGGCCGTTCTATCGGCGGCTCGTCGACGCGTTCGACGAGCACCTCCAGTTGTACGTCGAGGAGTCCGAAATCGTCGACGGCGTCCGGTTCGTCCCCAACCCCGGACATCGGATCGGTCACGCCGTCTACGAATTCGCGGCCGCCAAGTCACCGCTGTTGCACACCGGCGACGCGTTCATGCACGCCATCTTCGTCGAGCAGCCGGGCCGATCGAACCGGATCGATACAGACGCCGATCAGGCCGCCGTGAGCCGGGTCCGCCTGGTCGAGCGGGCCGCCGCGTCGAACGCCCTCGTATTGGCGACACACATCCCGTTTCCCGGGATGGGACGCATCGAGCGGTCGGGCGGCACGACCCGCTGGGAGCCGGTCCGATGACCGGCCCTCGGGATCCGCTGGAGGACCGGATCCACCTGTTCGCCCACGGCGGCGTCGAGGGGGCCGTCCTCAAGATCCTGGACAACGAGCCGCTCCCGCTGAATGACCTTCTCGACGACGCCCATCGCCTCCCCGAGGATCAGACCCTTCCGTTCGCGTACACCTGCTGCTATATCCGACACCACGGGCGCCACGTGATGGTCGACGGCGGAATCGACGGGGACGAGGTCGCCGCGCAGCTGGTCTTCCTCGACGTCCGACCGCAGGACGTCGACCTCGTCCTGATCACCCACGTCGACCGCGATCATGTCGCTGGGCTGATCCTCCAGATCGGCGACGGCGAGCTGACGTATCCCAACGCCCGGTACGCGATCGACGCCGGGCTGTGGCGGCTGCTGCACGAGGACGGGACGTACGACGAGCTGCCGAAGCATCTCCAGCGGCTGTTCAGGGCGCTCGTCGCCCGGCTGGAGGACCGCGTGATCCTCTGCGACGCCGAGACCGAGGTCGCCAACGGGATCACGTTCGTGCCGTGTCCAGGACACCGGCCCGGTCACGCCGCGTACGAGCTCGACAGCAACTCAGGAACCGCAGCCGGGCCGATCCTCCACGTCGGCGACGCGTTTCTCCACCCGCTCTTTCTGGAGCACCCCGATTGGCCCCTGGCGGGCGACACGAACCCCGACCAGGCCGTCGAAAGCCGAAGGACACTGATCGAGCGGATTGCGAAGACGAACGCGCTGGTGATCGGGACCCACTTCCCGTGGCCGGGGATCGGGAGGATCCGTACCGACGAAACGTCCATTCCCTGGGTGAGCTCCGCCGACCGGTGAGAGAGATCGCGGTCCGCGGTTCATTGCGCTACCATCCCGCCATGCGCGTCGGAGTGGTACAGACGTCGCCGGTATTCGGCGAGCGGGATCGGAACATCGCGGAAGCGGTCAAGCTGATCGGCCAAGAGCGCGCCGACCTGTGGATCCTCCCGGAGCTGTTCGCGACCGGGTATCAGTTCGTCGACGCGGACGAGGCCCGCGCACTGGCCGAGCCGGTTCCGGACGGTCCGACGACGCGGGCGTTGATCGAGCACGCGAAGGAACTCGGCTGCTACATCGTGGCCGGATTGCCGGAGCGTGGCGGCGATAGGTTCTTCAATTCCGCCCTTCTCGTTGGCCCGGACGGCCTCCTCGCCTGCTACCGGAAGATCCACTTGTTCTATCGGGAGACGCGCATCTTTTCCCCTGGGGACCGGTCGTTCCCGGTACTCGACATCGGCGCCTGCCGCGTCGGACTGATGGTCTGCTTCGACCACCTGTTCCCCGAGTCGGCGCGGACCCTGGCGCTGCTCGGGGCGGACGTGATCGCCCACCCGGCGAACCTGGTGATGCCTGATCTGGCGCAGCGGACGATGGCGGTGCGCGCGCTCGAGAACGGCCTGTTTGCCGCGACGGCCAACCGGGTCGGGAGGGAAGCGCGGACCGATGAAACGCTCGTCTACACCGGTCAGAGCCAGATCGTCGGTCCGGACGGAGCGATCCTCGCCCGCCTGTCGCCCGAGGAGGTGGGGATCTCCGTCGTCGAGATCGATGTAAAGCGAGCCCGCGACAAACGGATCACCACGTTCAACGACGTCCTCGCCGACCGGAGGCCGGACCAGTATCGACTGGGAGGAACCGGGTGATCGAGATCGGGGCGACGAACGAGATGACCTGGACCGTCGAGCGCGAGCACCTCGCGAGCGCGTTCGGGAGCGGGCTGGTCGAGGTCCTCGCCACGCCGGTCCTGGTCGGGTTCTGCGAGGAGTGCGCTCGGACGATGGTCGACCCGCACCTCCCGCCCGGGCGGAAGACGGTCGGCACGTCGATCCGGCTCGATCACGTCGCGGCGACCCCGCTCGGGATGCGGGTCACGGTGACTGCGGAGCTCGTCGAGATCGATCGGCGAAGGCTGCGGCTCGAGATCGAGGCCCGCGACGAGATCGAGCCCATCGGCCGTGCAACGCACGAGCGATTCATCATCGATGCACACCTGTTCGAGGAGCGGATCCGCGAGAAGTCGAACCGCAAGGCGAGCGACGTCGCCTGAATCGACCGTTCTACACTCGCTTGGAGGCCCCCGTCGAGGCTCGCCGAACACCGATGCCTCACCGGAAGCACATTCCGTCTTCACAAAGAACACACATCCCGCCGGCAGTGTTTTATTGGCAGCAGAAATGCCGCTCTTCCGCTAAACCTCCTTGCGGATAGCCACCACACCGGCTGGGGAGGATCGAGGGAACCCTCGGAGCTCTCCAGCCGTGCCTGTTGAGGGGTCGCTTCGCTACCCGCCCCCGACCGGAGCAAGGATCGACAGACGGTCTCCGTCCTCGAGGAGGGTGTCGAATCGCTCCCGGAACTGGACATTCCCGCCGTTGACCAGCGCGTGGATGTTCCGACGGATCTTCCCGGCTTCGTCGAGCAGCCGTGCCGCCACCTCGGGATAGCGCCTGGTCAGCGCACGGATTCCCTCCCGCACCGTGGCCCCATCCGCCGGCTCGAGTGTTCGATACCCCTCGCCGAGCGCCCGCTTGAACGAGAAGTCGAGCTCGACGGAGATCCTCACCCCGGTCCGGTGAGTACGCTCGAGAAGCGGTTGTGAACTGGGATAAGATCGAGAATCGATTCGTCGACCAACCGTCCCTTTCGCACCCTCCACTCGCCGTTCACCATCGCGAGGTCGACCCGGTCGGCCGCGCAATGCACGATCGCCGCCACCGGATCGGCGTGGGCGCCGGCGAACGCGAGGCCGTCGAGGTCGAACGCGATGAGATCGGCCCCCTTTCCCGGTTCGATCGAGCCGATCTCTTCCTCTCGATGAAGCACCCGGGCGCCGCCGATCGTCGCCATTTGCAACGCGTCGCGCGCGCTCAGTGCGTCGGCGCCATATGCCACCCGCTGGAGGAGCATCGCCTGGCGGACCTCCCGGATCATGTTCGACGTGTCGTTGCTCGCCGAGCCGTCGACCCCCAGCCCGATCTTGATTCCGGTTCCCTTCATCTCGCGAACCGGGGCGATCCCCGAACCGAGCGTCATGTTCGAGCTCGGGCAGTGGGCCATCCCGACCTTCGCCGCCGACAGCTTGGCGATGTCGGACTCGTTGACGACGACGAGATGCGCGTACCAGACATCGTCGCGCAGCCAGCCGAGGTCCTCCATCAGGTCGACGGGGCGCATTCCCGCGCGGTGGAGGCAGTACGCCTCCTCGTCGTGCGTCTCGGCGAGGTGCGTGTGCAGGAGGACCCCCGTCTCCTCGGCGAGTGTCACCGACTCGCGCATCAGGTCCGCGGTGACCGAGAACGGCGAGCAGGGGGCGAGCGCGATCCGGAGCATCGCGAACGGCTCGGGATCGTGGTACGCCTCGATCATCCGTTGGCAGTCGGCCAGGATCTCGTCCTCCGTCTGGACGACCGAATCCGGGGGCAATCCGCCGTCCTTCTTCGACAGCGACATCGACCCGCGGCACGGGTGGAACCGGATGCCCGCCGCTTGAGCCCCCTCGATGTCGGCCGCGAGCACGTTCCCGCCATCGCGCGGATAGAGGTAGCAGTGGTCGCTCGTCGTCGTCGCGCCCGAGAGGAGCAGCTCGCTGCACGCGATCGTCGAGGCGACCCGCATCGCCTCCTCGCCGAGATCCTTCCATCGCTCGTACAGGAAGACGAGCCAGTCGAACAGCTTCGCCTCCGACGCGCCGGGGACGTTCCGAGACAGCGATTGATACAGGTGATGGTGCGTGTTGACGAAGCCCGGCAGGAGGATCTTCCCCGAGCCTCGGACGACCTCGTCGGCTTCGATTCCCGTCGGATCGCCGCCGACGTCGACGATGAGGTTCCCCTCGACGAGGACGTATCCACCGGCCAGCTCCCGGCCGTCGTCGTCCATCGTCGCGACCACATCGAAGTCGGCGAACAGCGTCCGGCGGCTCATCCGGCCAGGTCGATCGTGTCGGCGCTCTCCAGGAACGCCACGAGAAGCCGGATCGCGGCTTCGACATCGTCCGGATGGACGGCCTCGACGACCGAATGGACGTAGCGGGCCGGAATCGACAACGTGATCACCGCCGAACCCTCCTGCGCCATCTGCAGTGCCCCGGCGTCGGTCCCTCCCCGCGGCAGGACCTCCATCTGGTAGGGAATCCCATGCTCCTCGGCCAGAGCCCGCATCGCCCGCAACAGCGCCGGATGGGAGATCGATGCGCTGTCGCGGACCTTGATCGCGACCCCCTTGCCGAGCTGCGACACCTGGTCCTTCGGCGGGACGTCGGGGGTATCGGCGGCGATCGTCACGTCCAGCGCGATCCCGATCTGCGGATGGGTCGCGAACCCGGCGACGCGCGCGCCGCGCAGCCCGACCTCCTCCTGCGTCGTCCCGACGAAGTACAGGTCGCAGGCGAGTTTCTTCGCTCGCTTCAGTGCCTCGATCGCGACAAACACGCCCACGCGGTCGTCGAGCGCCTTGCACGACATCAGGTCTCCGATCTCGATGAAGTCCTGGCGAAGCGTCACGGTGTCCCCAATCCGCACCTTCTCCAGCACTCGCTCGGCCGGCAGGCCGACGTCGACGAACAGGTCGCGGAGGTCGAGCGGCTTCTTGCGCTCCTCCTCCTTCAGGATGTGCACCGGCTTGCGGCCGATGCACCCGACCAGGTCGCCGCTCTCCGTATGCACGATCACCCGCTGCGCGACGAGGTTGACGGGGTCGAATCCTCCGGCCGGGTTGATCCGAAGGAACCCCGTCTTCTCCTCCACGTGATGGACGAAGAACCCAATCTCGTCCATGTGCCCAGCAACCACGACCACCGGCCCCTCGCCCGACTTGTGGGCGATCACGTTCCCCAGTACATCGGTCTCGACGGAGTCGACGTGCCCCTCCAACTCCGCTTCCACGATCCGTCGGACCTCAACTTCGTATCCGGGGATTCCCGCCGCCTCACACAGCCTCCTCAGTAACTCCATCGGCCCTCCTTCGCGCGGAACAGTGTAATCGCCAGGCGTGGCAGATCAATTCCTTGCTTGATCGCGGAGCCCCCGGATACCATCGGTTCATGATCCCGATACGCGACATGATCCGCAGCCGACGGTTCCCGGCGATGACCGTCTCCCTGATCGTGATCAACCTGCTGATCTTCCTCTACCAAGGGTACATCGGGACGCGCGACCCCCTGTGGGACAACTGGTCGGACGAGCGCTACGCCTGGCTCCAGGCCGGCCACGAGGCACCGCCGGTCTTCGACCCGTACTACACGTACGGCGCACCCCGGCTCCCGGGTCAGTCCGCTTCGACCTATGGGATCGCGCAGGACGACTGGCTCCTGACGCAGTACGCCCTCATCCCCGCCGAGTGGCTCGGCGGGGCGGACCTCCCCCCCACCATCCCCGTCCCGATCTGGCTGACCTTGTTGTCGTCGATCTTCCTCCACGGGAGCATCCTGCATGTCCTCGGGAACATGCTCTATCTCTGGATCTTCGGCGACAACGTCGAGGATGCGATGGGGCCGATCCGCTTCCTGATCTTCTACCTGGTGTGCGGCGCGATCGCGTCGCTCTCTCAGATCGCCATCGGCCCAGGCAGTTCGGTCCCGTTGGTCGGCGCATCCGGCGCGATCGCCGGCGTCCTCGCGGCGTACTTCATGCTCTACCCGCATGCCAAGGTCTTGACGATCATCCCGATCTTCTTCTTCCTTCGCCTCGTTGCCGTTCCCGCGGTGTTCCTCCTCGGCTTCTGGTTCATCCTGCAGGTGATCAGCGGCGCAGGATCGCTCGGGGCCTCGGGCGGCGTCGCCTGGTTCGCACACGTCGGCGGGTTCGTTGCCGGGTTGGTCCTCGTCTTCCCGTTTCGGCGACGCGACGTCCCGGTCACCCTTTGGAACTCCCTCCGACGCAGACAGTGGCGCCAATAGCAGGCTGGTCACATGTCCGCTTGCAGGGTCCCTCCAGCCTTCACACCCGCTTCATCTGCGGGTATGATGGATCCAGCGTGCAGTCTGAACATCAAAGGAGTGATGCATCATGAAGCGGGGTGCCGCGTTCTGTTGCACAGTGTTCTTGTCCCTCTTGATCGGCTCCGCCGCCCTCGCGGGGGACCTGATCGAGCATCGTGCCATTGCCATCACCAGCGACTACGAGTTCACAGCGGAGAATGGGGTCTGTTCGGGATCGGGGGAGCTGAACGATCCGTACATCATCGAGAACTGGGTGATCGACGCCGGATACGACGACTACGGAATCCGGATCCATGGGACGAAGCGGGCGTTCGTCATCCGCAACATTCAGATCAGCGGAGCCGCCAAGGCGGCCGTCTACCTGAGCTACGTGCAGAACGGCCGCATCGTGGATTGCCTCTTCGAGGGGAATTGGTCCGGCGTGACGCTGAGCTTCGCGCGGCGGAACCGCGTCGGCGGCTGCACGTTCTCCGACAACACCGACGGAATTCGCGCCTACTTCTCCTCCGCCAACCAGTTCCTCGCCAACACATTCGATGGGAACGACACGGCGATCTGGCTGGACGCGTCGAACGAGAACGAGATCATCGGCAACTACATCGGCACGTCGCACATGGGACTCTACCTCAACCTCGGCTCCGAGGGCAACTACATCGTCGAGAACGCGTTCGTCGACAATCTGCATCACGCGCACACCGACGATCCGAACCTCTGGGACGACGGGTCGAGGGGCAACTACTGGAGCGGCTTCGAGACGATCGACGTCGAAGCGGACGGGATCTGGGACAATCCGTATCGGATCACGAGCGACGGGGATCAGGACAACTTCCCGATGGTGTCCCATCCACTGGTCCCGGCGCCCCCTCCGGCGTCCTGCGACATCTGAAGCACTCCGGCACCCCGGAGGACGCGGCGAGCGGGCGCACGATGCGCCCGCTCGTGCATTCTGGGTCTAGAGCAACGGCGCAAAGCGGTTCTCGCTCCAGTACTCCTCCTTGAGCGTCTCGTCCTGGCGGAGGAGCATCCGGTAGTGCGCGTCCTCCCAGTTCGCCAACTCGCGGAAGAACCCCGCGACCGCCTCGTCGTCCGCCGCGTCGGCTTGGCGCGAGTAGAACGCGTAGGCGTTCTTCTCAAGGAGGATGCCGATCGACAGGGCTGACATCTCCAGATGCTTCCCGCGGATCCGTCGGGCGAAGTCGTCGGAGAAGATCCCTTTCGCCTCCGGTTCCCGGACCTCCGCGAGGCAGCTCGGCGGGGTCCACGTCTCGCCCTCGGAGATCGCGCGGTACCCCTCCTGGAGCGCCTGGTAGTGCTTGCGCTCCTCTTCGGCGAGCTGCGTGAACGTCTCCCGGGCGCCGGCGTCCTCCGAGCCCTCCGCCGCCAAGCTGTAGAACGTGAACCCGTCGCGCTCCGCCTCCATCGCATCTCTCAAGATTCCGGCCAGATCCGTCTTCCCCATTCGGCCCTCCTTCCCCAACCCAGGGTAGCCGACCGCCGCCCTAACGCCAATCGTTTGACTTCGACCGACCCGCCCCTACACTGTGAATCCGGAAAGGACGGGATGCCTTCAGAACGGCTCTTCGATCAAGCGCGCGGCGAGATTCCCTATTCGCTCCTTCACGTTCCGATCAGCGATATCCGGGAGGGTCAGCGGATCAGTCAGTGCTTCCTCGTGAAGCGCAAGGCCCAGCGATCGACGCGGACCGGCGATCCGTACCTCGAGATTCAGCTCGCCGACCGCACCGGAACGCTGTCGGCCCGCGCGTGGGCCGAGGCGACCCAGCGGTACGCCAGCCAGTTCGACGAGGGTGAGTTCGTCTTCGTCGAGGGGCGATCGGAGACGTATCGCGGGAACCTCCAGCTGATCGTAGAGTCGATCCGCCGGCTCACGCCGGCCGAACAGCAGGAGTCGGGCCAGCTCCCCGGGTTCGATCCGTCACTGCTCGTGCCTTCGACCGATCGGAACGTCGACGAGATGTGGGACGAGCTCCTTGCGCTTGCCCGGACGGTGGACCCCGAGCCGCTTCGGGAGCTGACGGTCGGCCTTCTCGCGGAGTACGAGCCGCAACTGCGGGAGTTCCCCGCCGCCGCATCGAAGCATCACGCCTACCTCGGCGGTCTGCTGGAGCACACGATCGAGGTCGCACAGGGGGTCTCGACGTATGCGGATCAGAACCCCGCTCTCGCATTGCACCGCGGCGTCGCGGTCGCCGGGGCACTCCTTCACGACATCGGGAAGGTCATTGAATTCGAGAACCCGATTGCCGTCAGCTACACGCGCAAGGGGCAGCTTCTCGGCCATCTCCTGCTCGGTCGGGACATGATCCGGGAGGCCGCAGCCAAGCGGACGTGGCCGGATCCTCGTCTGCCTGACCTTCTCGAGCACATCCTGATCTCGCACCACGGCGAACTCGAATACGCCGCGGCGATGGTCCCCAAGTCGCTCGAGGCGATCGCCGTCTACTACTTCGACAACCTCTCGGCCAAGCTGAACATGGTTCGAACGTTCGTCGCTACGGACAACGAGTCCGGCGATTTTACCGACTGGGAACCGAATTTCGGACGGCGGTTCTTCAAGGGTAGGCTGGAAGGCGCCTAGCCGGCGCGCATCGCGCACTGCCGATTGAAGCGAGCCGGACGCCGTCTATAATCGGTCGCCATCTGACGATCTTGGGGGAGAGTCACCATGCGAACGGACTACTGCGCGGAGCTGAACGCGGCGGACGTCGGCCGAACCGTGACCCTGGCGGGGTGGGTCAACCGCCGGCGCGATTTCGGCAGGATCACGTTTGTCGATCTGCGCGATCGCTCCGGGCTGGTCCAGCTCTTCTTCCCCGGCGACGAAGCGGCCCTGGCGGAGGCTCACACGCTCAACCGGGAGGACGTCATTCGCGTCACCGGGACGATCGCCAGACGCGGAGACGAGAACATCAACCCCGACATGGCGACCGGCGAGATCGAGGTGCACGTCGATCGACTGGCTATCCTCAACCGCGCGAAGACGCCGCCGTTCCTGGTCGAAGGCGACGGATCCGACACGACCGAGGAAACGCGGCTGCGGTACCGATACGTCGACTTGCGGCGCTCGAGCATGCAGCGCAATCTCGCCCTTCGCCATCGCGTGTTCAAGGGAATCCGCGACTACTTCTCCGAGCAAGGTTTCCTCGAGATCGAGACGCCGTTTCTGACGAAGTCGACCCCCGAGGGCGCCCGCGACTTCCTCGTGCCCAGCCGGATGAGTCCCGGGTCGTTCTACGCGCTGCCCCAGTCACCTCAGCTGTTCAAGCAGCTGTTCATGATCGGAGGCATCGACCGCTACTTCCAGCTCGTCAAGTGCTTCCGCGATGAGGACCTGCGCGCCGATCGGCAGCTCGAATTCACGCAGCTCGACCTGGAGATCGCCTTTCCCGAAGACAAGGACGATGTCCTTCGATTCCTCGAGGGCGCGATCGGACGTGTCTTCCGGGAGACGCTCTCCGTCGAGCTCGAGCTCCCGTTCCCGCGATTGTCCCACGCCGAAGCGATGGCCCAATATGGCATCGACAAGCCCGATCTGCGGTATGGGATGGAGATCCACGACGTCTCGGGCCTCGTCGCTGACTGCGGTTTCCGCGTTTTCTCCGAGACCGTGACCGATGGAGGCGAGGTCGCCGGGATCCTCGCCAAGGGCTGCATCAGCTACTCGCGGTCGGCGCTGGACGACCTCCAGGAGATCGCCGTCGCCGCCGGCGCCAAGGGGCTCGTCTGGCTCAAGGTGGAGGAGTCGATCTCCTCGCCGATCGCGAAGTTCCTGAGCGACCAGGAGTTGCGTGCGATCGCCGACGCGTTCGGCGCGGAGCCCGGCGACTTGATCCTCCTCCTCGCCGGAGACGGGATCAAGCCGCCGCTCGGCGAGCTGCGCCGGACGATCGCCCGTCAGGAGAACCTCGCGCGGAACGAGTGGAACTTCGTCTGGGTCACCGACTTCCCCCTGTTCGAGCTCGACGAGGCCGGGGAGCTGACAAGCTCCCATCATCCGTTCACGTCGCCGCGGGCCGACGAGATCGATGCACTGGAAGGAGACCCCCTGTCGATCGTGTCCAATGCCTACGACCTCGTCCTCAACGGGATCGAGCTCGGCAGCGGGAGCATTCGAATCCACGATCGATCACTCCAGGAGAGGATTTTCCGGCTGTTGAAGATCTCGCCCGAGGAGGCCCAGCTTCGGTTCGGCTTCTTCCTGCGTGCGCTCGAGTACGGCGCACCGCCGCACGGGGGCTTCGCGCTCGGAATCGACCGCTTGGTCATGCTGATGGCGGGCGAGTCGTCGCTACGCGACGTCATCGCCTTTCCCAAAACGACCACCGGCTTCTGCCCTCTTACCGAGGCACCGATGCCGGTGGCAAAGGAGCAGCTCGACGAACTCGGCATCGTCACCCGATGACCCATGCGAACGCACGTCGTATTGTGATCCCCGCCGCGGTCTGCGTCGGCCTTCTCGGCGTTCTCCTCGTCCTCACCGCGAATCTCGACGACCTCATCCTGCAGCCCGGCCAACCTTGGTCGAGGGCGCAGCCCGGTCAACGCATCGACCCGACCGCCGGAAGAGGCAGCCTCGCCGTGGATGTGCGCTTCCTCCGCCACGTGCTGTTTCTCGCGTTCACGATCTCCCTGGCAATTGTCCTGGTGGGGGCCCTGTTCACCAAGCTCCTGCGGAAGTGGCTCTACTTCACCGTCGGCCTGTTCGGGGCACTGATCGTCTTCGATCTGTTCGCGTCGAAACTCCCGTTCGCCGGAACCGGCGGTCCGGAGGAGGTCATGCGCCCCTACGTGATTGCCCCCGTCACCGAGCCCGGCACCAGCGATTGGACCCGTGTTGCGATCGCTGTGGGCCTCTCCGTCGGGACCGGCGCCGCCCTGGCGCTCGGCTCCGGCTGGATCGCTTCCCGCTGGCGCGCTGCTCGGGACCGCCGCGGCGACCGGGGGTCGGCGTGGGAGCTCGAACTGCTTGCACAGCGGACCCTCTCCGCCGGCCGGGACACGAACCTCGTCCTTCGCTGCTACCACGAGATGCTCGACCTGCTGAGCCAGAGAGAGCACGTGGCCCACGCGGCGTTGACGCCGCGCGAGTTCGCCGACCGGCTGCGCGCCCTCGGGCTGCGGTCGGAGCCGATCGATCGCCTCACCGCGCTGTTCGAGCTCGTTCGCTACGGACATCGACGCAGTGACCCCCTGTCGGAGAGCGCCGTGGCCACCCTCAAAGAGATTCGAAGCAGTGACCGCCCCATCTCGAGGGAAGGAGGGAGGGAGTGAGCCCCGCACACGACATGGAACCCCGCTCTCCCATGCGCTATTCTCGTAGGGTGTGGTGGTTCGCGCGCCGAGGCCGGCGCGGAGACGTTGCGTGGGAAAGGTGGCCTTCACCGTGACGTCACAGTACCATCCACTGCCGATGACCCGAACCGCCCGAACGTACCTCCTGCTCGCCGCCGTCGTCGTCCTCATCGGGGTCCTACTGGTCCTTGTGCCGAACCTCGATCGGATCGATCTCGCCCCGGCCCAGCGGGATCTCACGTTTCCCGAGACGGTGCCAACGCTCTCGGTGGATCCCGGCGCCAATCCGACCGGTGCGGGCGTCATGGCGCTTTTCCTGCGGATTCTGCTCATCGCGGCATTGGCCGGCCTCGCGTTCTTGATCCTGGGAGCATTCTTCAACAAGACGCTCCGTGCATACCTCGTCCTGTTCGTGGTCCTGTTCCTGATCGTCGTCGGAGCGTACTACCTGCTGAAGCCCAGAGCCGACCGATACCGGGCGGAGCCGACGATTGCGGAAGGCGCTCCAGAGCTGCAATGGTCCGAGGGAGGTCCACAGACGACGGCCGAGCAGCAGGCGCCTCCGCCCGGATGGTCGTTTACCGCCGCGGCCATCGGCCTCTCGATCGCCGCCGTCGGCGCGGCCGCCTTCATCTGGGCGAAGCTGGTGTTCCGCCGGCGACGCCCTGGGGAGGACGCCTCGAGCGAGCTGGACGAACTTCTCGGAACCGTCGCCGCGGCCGCGGACGCCATCGAGTTGGGCGACGATCCGCGATCGGCTGTGCTTCGCTGCTACCGCGACATGATCCGCATCCTCTGCCGACACCGCCCGATCGATCACATCCACATGACCCCCCGCGAACTAGCCACGGCCCTCCGTCGGGCCGGCTTCACGATGGAATACGTCGATCGACTGACGGAGATCTTCGAATTGGTCCGCTACGGAAAGCGAGACGGGGAGGCCCTCGCCGAACGTGCGACCGGCTGCCTGAAGGCGATCCGGGAGGCGTACGCTACGCCATGAACCGGAAGCGGCTCGCGCGGGTCGTCGTCCCGGCCGTCGCGGTCGCCCTCGTCGTGGCGCTGACGCTGCTCCTGCTCCACCACGCACCGCTGCGGCTCGCGATCCTGGAGCCGGTCACCTGGATGTTCAGCGATATCCACTCCACCCTGTCCACGCTCCCTCAGGCGCTGATATGGGCGGCCGGCTTGCTGATCGGATGTGCGATTCTCATCGCGTCGTGGCGCCGTCTCCTCGCCGGCCTGACCGTGCGGTCCCAGCGCGCACGCCGACGGGTCGTACGACCGCACAACGCCAATGCGATCGCGGGCCTCGCCCGCGATCTCGCCCGATCGCCGCGGCACCATGTCAGCCGCGTCCGGGTCGTCCGCGAGCTCTCGGTCCTGGCCGTTCGACTGCTCGCCCAGCGGGAGGGCGTCCCGCTCGAACAGGCCCGGAAGCTCCTCCAATCCGGGCAGTGGCCGGACGATCCGCTCGTCCGAAGGTTCTTCGGATCGCGGCGCGACGACGCGAAGTCCATCCCCAAGCACGCGTTCGTCGACGCTGCGAGGACCACGCTCGCGTTCCTCGAACGCTACCATCAGGAGGTCTAGATGCTGCTGCGCGAAGTCGGTGAGAAGGCAGACCGGATCATCGGGGAGATCTCGAAGGCAATCGTCGGCAAGGACCATGTACTCCGTCGGGTGATGAACGGGGTCCTCGCGGGCGGGCACATCCTGTTCGAGGACTACCCCGGCCTGGCGAAGACGATGATCGCACGGTGCTTCGCCCAGGTCCTCGGCATCCAGTTTCGACGTATCCAGTTCACTCCCGATCTCTTGCCGAGCGACATCACCGGCTCTCACATCTTCGATCGGGAGCGGGGGGAGTTCGTGCTCGCCCCCGGGCCGCTATTCGCCAACATCGTCCTCTCCGACGAGATCAACCGCGCGACCCCGAAGACGCAGTCCGCCCTGCTCGAGGCGATGCAGGAGGGACAGGTGTCGATTGCCGGAGACACGCGGCGCCTTCCCCGTCCGTTCGTGGTGATCGCGACCCAGAACCCGATCGAGTACGAGGGGACCTTCCCCCTCCCCGAGGCCCAGCTCGACCGGTTCATGCTCCGCCTCGGGGTCGGCTACCCGACGGCGGATCAGGAGGTCGAGATCCTGCAGCGACGGCTCGAGCGGAGACAGGACGACGTGGAGCTGGCGGCCCTCTCGACCGCGGACGAGCTGCTCGCCATGCGCGACACGATCGAAGACGTCATCGTCGATCCCGACATCGAGCGCTACATTGTCACCATCGCAGCCAACACCCGTCTCCACCAGAGCGTCCTCGTCGGAGTCAGCCCGCGGGGGTCGCTGGCACTGATCAAGCTGGCACGCGCCAGGGCGGCGCTCGACGGGCGCGACTTCGTCCTCCCCGACGACGTGAAGGAACTCGCGGCCGATGCGCTGGCCCACCGCCTGATCCTCAGCCCCGAGCTGTGGTCGAAGCGGGTCACCGACCGGGACATCATCGCCAGCGTGGTCGGATCCGTCCCGGTGCCGAAAGTGTCGTGAGAATGCCCAGCGCCCTCCTCTTCCCTCTCGGAGCCGGGCTGGCCCTCGTCGCCGGCGGTCTCCTTCTGCTGAACGGTTCCATCATCGCCGCGGCCGTTCCGGTGCTCCTGTTCGTCAGCGTTCGCCTATTCTCCGCCCCGCGCCACACCGCCTCCGATCTCGAGGTCAAGCGTGTCGTGTGGCCGATGCGGGCCGTCGAAGGAGAGGAGATCGACGTCAAGCTAACGTTGACGAATCGAGGACCGGAGGTCAGCCTGTTCTCCGTCGCCGACGCCCCTCCTCACGGATTGCCTGTCGTCGACGGGGACGTCCAGTTTCTCGGACGTCTCGCGGCAAACGCAACGGCGTCGATCGCTTACACCGTCCTCGCCCGCCGCGGGCTTCAGGCCTTCGACGACCTCTCGATCCGGACCTGGTCGCCGTGGGGTCTAGCCATACGCGAGTCGCGCCTCGCGATCCACACGGACGTGAAGGTACACCCTCGCACGGAAGTGCTGGATCCGATCACGATCCGGCCACAGCGCACCCGAGCCTTCGCCGGGCCGGTGAAGGCGAACCGAGGCGGCCAAGGGCTCGACTTCTTCGGGTGCCGTGCCTACACGCCGGGGGACGACATCCGCAGGATCAACTGGAGAGCGTATGCCCGTCAGGAGGCGCTGATCGTCAACGAGTACGAGCTCGAGCGCATCGCGGACGTCAACATCATCCTCGACGCTCGGGCGAAGTCCCACGCCCAACTCGAGCGGGAGACGACGTTCGATCACTCCGTGCGCGCCGCAGCGAGCCTCGCGTCGCACTTCCTCGCCCAGGGGAACAACGTCGGGCTCCTCATCTACGGGGACTACCTGCACTGGGTGTTCCCGGGAATCAGTCGGCTCCAAGAGGAGCGGCTCCTCGACGAGCTCGCCGAAGCTCGGCTGGGCGACAAGGCCGTCTTTGAGGAACTGCGCTTCATCCCGACGCGGCTCTTCCCTGCCCGTTCCCAGCTGGTCCTCGTCAGCCCGCTCGCCGACGAGAACGACATCGAGATCGTCGCGCTTCTCATCGATCGCGGCTACTCCGTCCTGGTGATCTGTCCGCATTCGCTGACGGTGCCGAGTCACGCGCCGCTCGACAAGGCCGATCCGACCGTCGATCTGGCTCGCAGGATCCTCGGCCTAAAGCGAGAGCTGTTCCTCGGCGGCCTCGCCGGGATCGGGGCGAGCGTCATCGACTGGAGGGTCGACGAACCGTTCCGCGTCGCCTGCCAGCGGATCCACCGCGCCCGTCTCCGGAGGCATCGGATATGAGGATCGCGTCGCTCCTCTCCTTCATGGCCGGCGGCGTCACACTCGCCGCGGCTGGGTTCGCCTACGGGCTTCCGGAGCTTGGGATCGTCGGCTTGGTCCTGGCCGCCTTGTCGCCGGTGGTCCTCGGGTTCGGGCGGATGCCCCTTGTACACGGGCTGTTCGCCCTCAACGCCCTCAGCGCCGGCGCGATCGGTCTGTTCCACTTGCCGCCGGTCCTCTGCGCCGGTGTAGTGGCCGCCGCACTGATCGGCTGGGACACCCATCGGGGCGCCCCGTCCGTCGCGAAGGCGCCGCAAGGCGCCCGGCGGTGGTTCGCGCGGACCTATGCGATTCGAGCCGCGGCGGTCACCGGCCTCGGCGTCCTCCTGGTCGGCGCCGCCGGCACGGTGCGGATTCCTCTCACCTTCGGCACGGGATTGGCCCTCTCCTTCGCGGTCCTGGTTCTCGCCGCGCTCTTTCTCCGGTCCCTCCGACGTGCTGCGTTGAAGGAGAATTCGGCTCGCTCCGATCGCGAATGAGAAGGGCGGCGGGCACTCGGCCCGCCGCCCCCTCGAGGTAGCAACGTTGTCGTTCGATCTAGACTACTGCGACATGCCGAGCTCGCCGCTGATCTGGCCGACGAACCGGCCGTCCTCCGTGTAGCCGCTCAACTGCCCACTCAACGCACGAAGCGTCGACGAGTAGCCGGGATAGAGCCGATACGAGAAGGTCAGTTGATCGCCGGCCGACAGCTGCATCAGCCACACGACTTCCAGCTTCTTCTCCAGCGCGTTCATCCGGGTCGTCGCGCCACCGGCGTCGACCACCTCCATCTGCCACCCTTGCGGCATCATCTCCTGAAACCCGACCGCCGAGCAGTCGGCCGAAGCGGTGACGGCGACCAGCACGAGGATCGACCCGTCGGACTGGGCGAGCAGCTCCCGCACCGCGTACGCGGGCTGGCTTCCAACCAGGATCCCCTTGCGCCGCGTGCTCGTCCACCCGCTCGTTGTGCTGCGGACGGTGAGCACCACCTCGTAGTAGCCGGCGGATGGGAAGGCGTGGCTCACCAACGCATCCTCCGTCTCCTGCTCCGGCGCGCCATCGCCGTCGAAATCCCACGTGTACCGGAACCCGCCGCCGTCCAGGCACGACTCACAAACCTCGAAGCTGACAATCTCCGAGACGCTCGGGTTGTACAGCGATGGATCGAAGTCGGCCTCGAGGGCGTACGCGGCGGCGGCGAGGATCAAGACCGAAGCGATCGAGCCGGCAAGACCGATCCACTTCCTGTTCATTCCCCCTCCTTCTTCGTCGGGCGACGACCCGCCTCCCTACGGAAGCGGGTCGTGCACAGAACTCCCAGTCAACCAGTAAGCGATCAGATCCAGCATCGTCGCCAGTGGAATCACCTTGTCGGCCGTGTAGGGTACCGTCGCCTGGGACAGCCACAACGACACGGCGTACTGAATCTGATCGAAGGCGATCGTCTCTCCGAGATACGGATCGATGCCCCCCGCCTCGACGTCCCAGCGCGAGATCACGACCGGAAGCGGCAGGACCGATGTCGCAGCGACCCGATCCTCCCCGGAGACCGTCTGTGCCATCCTCGGCGACGAGCTGCCCAGCTTCCCGACGATCGTCCCCTGCAGCCGCTCGCTCACGGTCGCGGGAGCGGTCAACGTGTAGCGGATCTCACGGCCCGAGTTGGCGCTGTCAGGGAGGAACTTGTCGAGGAACAGCCATTCGATCGTCTGGCCGTTCTCCCGCAGCGTCGCTCCGTCGTTCTCGACCGCGGTGAACGTCCAGCCGGCCGGAATGGTCTCGGTGATCGACATCCCGTTCACCGTGGCATTGGCCTTCAGCTTCAGCCTCACGTCCACCACGCCGGCTGCGATCGTCGAGTCGTCCGGAATCCCGGTCTCGATCGTTCGCAGCGTGGTCACCGTGGCGACCACGTCGATCGCCTTCTCCGCCGTGGCCCGCGCGCCTTCCGCATCGACCACCGTCAGGAGAACGTGATGCATGCCCGGCTCGTCGAACGTGTGGGCCACCTCGGGGGTCTCAGTCGTCTTGTCGACGGTTCCGTCCCCGTCGAAGTCCCACAGATACCATTCGATCGCGTTGTCCAGATCGTAGGAGCCGCTCGCATCGAGCAGGATCTCGACGCCGGCGCGCGGCTGGTCGGCTGTCCGAATGCTCTCATCGGCATCGTCGGTCTCGATCCCCCGCGTGCTCAAACTCGCGAACGGCGGGGTGTTCCCCACCACGACATCGGTCGCATAGACGACCGACCTCGCTCCGCGGTCGTCGGTCACGGTGAGTTGCACCTCGTAGGTTCCTTGCTCCGGGTAGCGATGCCTCGGATTCTGCTCAAGGCTCACGTCGCCGTCGCCGAAGTCCCACTCCCACTCCGCGATCTCATCGTCGCCGTTCGTGTCCTCGGACCGGTCGGAGAACTCGATGATGTCCGATGTCGTCGGCTCGCTCGGCTCATACTCGAACCACGCCATCGGTGGCCAGTTCGCCATCGGGATCGAGATCGATCCTACGACACCTCGGAAGTCGGCGTACGTCAGGAGGGATTCCGCCTCTCGAGACCACGCCCCGGCCTCGTAGGCCTCGATCACCATGTCCATCGTGATCCGCTGACCGATCTCCAACTCGGCGATCCGCCAGACGATGGAAGTCATGCCGTCCGACAGCGTCTTCACTTCGGACGGCTTCGGCGCGGCCGAGACGTATCCGAGACCTCGCGGAAGCCGTTTCTCGATCCGAAGATCGCTCGCCGCGATGTCGACATCGAACGCGCCGTCGATCCCGAGGAGGGCCTGATCGGACGGGTAGCTGTAGAACAGCCCTTCCGTCTGAGCCGCGAAGCCCTCGAGCAGGCTGCGGTTGATCAGGTTTCCGATCCCTACGGACACGATGCGGATTCCGACCTCGGCGGCAATCTCTCCCTCCACGGAGGGATCGAGGCCGGTATTGCTCTGGCCGTCCGATAGCAGGATCTCGACCAGCATCGCATCTTCGCGTCCGGAATCCAACAGCTGTCTGCGGGCCATCTGCATGGCGACGCCGAGCGCCGACTTCCCGCCGGGCTCGAGATCGCCGACCGCCATCTTCAACGTTGTCCGATCGTAGCCCAGCGGAACCTCCAGGCGAGCGGTGGTGGCGTACGAGACAAGCGCGATCCGATCCCCGCCCGAGAATCGGTCGATGAGATCGAACGCGAACGCCTTCGCAGTCGCCACGTCCGAGGTGGCGGACGTATCGATGAGGAGAACGTAGTCGATCGGGTACCCACTGACCGGGCCGACCCCTTCCAGGAGGAGGGTCACGTCGGCGAGCCTCGGCTCTCCGTCGAGTCCCGCGGCCCCTTGGTTTTCGCTCCACTCGACCGTCTGACTCACGGAGACGGATTGCGCCGCGGCGGCCGTCCACGACATCGCGACAACAAGCATCAGGAAAAGGAGGGCGGCGAGAGGCCTCCCTCTCGCCGCGCAGCTGGTCGTTCTCATTCGTATCATCCCCCTAGACGGATTGTGTACCGTGTCCAGCACACATCAGTCGCAGGTCGACGTAGCCGGATCGCACGGGCCGTACGGCGCGCTCGGAAGCGGATCGCAGATGTTCGTGCTCGTCAACCAGTAGGCGATGATCTCTTTCAGCGTGTGGTAGTCGACGGTCTGCCCGCACGTTCGCGGCACGATCTCGTCCTCGAGCCAGAAGGCGATCGCCCGCTGGACCTGCTGGAACGAGATCTTGTCCGACAACGTGATGTCGAGCCGATCGTTTTCGACATCCCACCGTGAAATCGCGACGATCACCGATACGCAGTCGCTGACGTCGACCCCGGAATCTCCTGTGACCACTGTATCGAGACAAGGTAGCGCCGCATCGACCGTACCGTAGAGGTCCGTACTGGTGGCGTAACACGGATCGCTTGCCGCGATCTCGATCGCCTCCGTCTGCGGCACCTCCACCTGGTAGATGATCGTCTTCATCGTGCCGGCCCGAACCTTGCTCGGGAAGACCCACTCGATCGTCGAGGCCTTGTAGTAGAAGCCGTCGTTGTCGATCGGAATGACCTTCCAACCGGTCGGCAGCTCTTCCCTCAGCCCAACGCCGTAGAGATCCTGGTCCGCCCAGATCTCGACCTTCACGGTGAACGTGCTGCCCGCCTTGTCCCCGCCAGGACCGTAGTAGTTGAGCAGGACGTTGTTGCACGGCACCGGCGTGTTGATCGTCCGGACCGCGTTCACGTCCGCATACGGAACGAGCGGAAGCGGGAGGTCGACCGGCGTGCATGTGTACGCGTACGCCGACAGCTCCTTCATCATCTCGAGATCGATCGTTGCGCCCTGGGTCCACGGCACGACCTCGGTGTACTGCCACATCTCGAGCGCCCGTGCCAGCTGCTTCGGATCGATCTTCTGCGACATCCGGAGGTCGATAGTGTCCTCGGTGTCGATCCCGATCCGCGGGACCAGGTGTGCAATCGCCGTCTTCATTCTCAGCGCGTCGGTGACTTCGATCTTCGCATCGCCCTCCACGGGAAGCTCCATGAATGGCGTCATCGCCTGAAGCGTTCCACTGAGGGTGAAGCAGACCGGAAGGGTCGTCGCGATCAACCGATCGCTCTCCGGAACGGTCAGCTCGTACGAGATGACCTTGGTCGTCCCGGCGCGAATCTGATCGACGAAGACCCACTGCACCGTCGATCGTTTGAACGCGGCGCCGCCGTTCTCCAGCGGCTTGATCTCCCAGCCGATCGGCAGGACCTCTTGCAGCCCGACGCCGGCGAGATCGATCTCCGGCTCGATCCGGACGACGACCAGGAACGTACTCCCGGGCAACGCCTGGGACGTTGAAATGGTCCGCGTCACCGAAACAGCGAGCTCGTCGACTTCGATCGAGAGCGACGTGCGTGCAATCGCTCCCTCGTCATCGGTCGCCCGGAGGGTCACCGACTTGACCCCGGCCGTCCCGTACGTATAGCTGACCACAGGGTCCGTCGTCGCCTGATCGAACAGCCCGTCCCCGTCGAAGTCCCACTCGTACGTCACGATCCGACCATCTGGATCGAACGAGCTGGTCGCATCGAGCGTGATCTCCTCGTTGATGTGCGGGTCCGTCGGAGAGACGAAGAACGAGACCTCCGGCGGCATGTTCGGCGTGCCCTCGACGATGATCGGGTCGATCAGGTTCAGAGACACCTCATCGCTGCCCGCACTCCCGGACAGGAACTTCACCCGCGTGATCCCCGCGGTGAATTGCGGGAACAGCGTGAGTTCGAACTCGGAGCCGAGCGGTCCGAGGACCATCCCGTCTCCGCGTGTCTCATCCCACGTCCACGCGATGCTCCCCGTCGGCGGCGTCAGCTCCCACGTGTCACGGAAGTCGGTGGCGTCATCCTGGACGATGAAGTCCGCACCCGCCGGGACGCCGGACAGGGTCATCGACGTCGAGCCGGCGGTGCCCGCCGCGCCGCCGAGGATGACGAACAGGGACAGTCCTCCGCCCGCCGTGTCCTGGTACAGGAAGAGAACCGCCGTGTTCGCTTCCTCGAACCCTGTCGCGGCCTGCATGTTCGTGATGTTGTAGAACTCGGCAGCGCCGCCGGGGTTCTCCAACGGCATGATCTGAACTCGCGTCTCCCCCTGACTGACAGTATAGAAGCCCTCTCCCTGACCCGCACCCGGTATCGGAATCAGGAGAACGACCGCTGCCAGAAGGAAGGAAAGGCCAAGAGTGACCTTACGCACCTTCATTGCTACCTCCTTTGTTGACATGCTCATCTCTCATCGCGATCAAAACTGCAATCCATCATCACTTTAGCAGATCCCCGCCTCCCAAGTCTGTAACACCGATTACGATGTTTCAGCCTCCTTCTGCCGTCTCTCTCGCCGCTCAGAGCGCCACGGCAACTTGGTACAGCGCCGAGTCGATCGCGCCCTTCGCCGCCTCCACCGGATCGGCCGTCAGCAGGGACAGGAGCGGGTGATCCTCGTAGGTCACCGTCGTGGAGAACTCGATGTCCCCCCGCGGACTGAACACGGTCGCAAGAAGCCCGACCGTCGCCTCTTTCTCGATTCCCATCAGAAGGCCCAACGGACTGATCAGCACCTGAAGCGACGTATTGAGAAACGACGTCGCCCCCAGAAGCAGCAGCGACCGCTCCGGCACGTACGACAGCTCCTTCTCCCAACGAACGATCCGAAGAATGACGATGTGCTGTACGCCGAGCGTGCCGGCCAGCTGTCGCATCCCCTCCACGGTGATGCTGCTGCCGATGTAGCTGTTCGTGATTCGCTGGGCGTACATCAGCTCCCCCTGCGTACAGATGCTCGCGCCCGTGATGACTGCGCACCGTTGGTTGGCGTAGTTCCTGATCAGTTCGAGATCCGAGGCCGGAACCGGTGCGGCGGCCTGAACGAAGACCGCCACCTTCTGCCCGAACCCACCGGCCGCGATCGCCGCGACGATGGTCAGCGCAACGATGATGGACACAACCCCACGTAGACGGTTCATCATTCTCTTCCCCCCACCCGGATTCCGTGTTGCTGCTTCGGAAAGGAGTCTAGCCCCGGGTCCGAGGGGCGGACAGGAAGGGTGTCAAGACCCTCTCCCGACTTTGTCTAGGGGATTGTGGACAGATGTCCGGACGGAATGGAAATGCTTTCTGGATTAGAGCTCCAGCTCTTTCGGCTGCTGAGCGACATGGGGATGGGCCGGTCCCTCGTAGATCTTCAGTTTGCGGAGCATACGACGTCCGAGCTTGCTCTTCGGGAGCATCCGCCGGACCGCTTCCCGCACCGGAACGGTCGGACGACGCTCGACCAATCGACGGTACGTCATCTCCTTGAGACCGCCGATGTACCCGCTGTGACGCTGGTACATCTTCTTGTCCCACTTCTCGCCAGTCAGAACGATCTTCTCGGCGTTGATGACGATCACGTAGTCGCCCGTGTCGACGTGTGGCGTGTAGATCGGCTTGTGCTTGCCCTGGAGGATCCGCGCGATCTCCGACGCCATCCGTCCGAGCCGCTTGCCGTCGGCGTTGACGACGAACCACTCCCGCTCCCAGCTTTGGCCGATTTCCTCGTTCTTCGCGACGTATGTCCGTTGCATCCTGAAGCTCCTTCGTCACCCTCCGTTGAGGCGGGAATTATACTGAGCGCGTTTCGTCGTTTCAAAGCCCGCGATAGATCGTCGCTTCCGGTTCCGCGCCGACGGAAAGCATCTCGACCGGCACGCCGGCCGCTTGTTCGACACGCTCGACGTACGCCGCGGCCGCCTCCGGCAGATCGCGGAACGAGGCGATCCCGTCCAGCGGTTCCGTCCAACCCGACAGGACGTCGTACACCGGCGTGCACTGCGCCAGGACCTCGCCCGACGCGGGGAATCGATCGATCTCGACACCCTCGATCTCGTACGCCCGGCAGACCTTGATCTCGTCGCAATCGGTCAGCACGTCGATCTTCGTCAGCGCGAGGTCGGTCGTCCCATTCAGCGCAATCGCGTACCGCAGCGCGACCAGATCGAGCCAACCGCAGCGTCGCGGTCGTCCGGTCGTCACGCCGAACTCGCCGCCACGCCGCTGCAGAGCGGCTCCGATCTCGTCGTCCAGCTCGGTCGGAAACGGGCCCTCCCCGACCCGGGTCTGGTACGCCTTGACCACCCCAAGGCGATGCGAGACGGCGGGCTCCGGGACTCCGATCGAGTTCGCCAGTCCCGCGTAGGTCGTCGACGAAGACGTGACGTATGGGTACGTTCCGTGATCGATGTCGAGCAGCGTCCCCTGCGCCCCTTCGAACAGGACGTTCCGCCGTTCGGCGAGCGCCGCCGCGATCGCGGCGGTGGCGTCTCCGACCGAATCGATGAACGGCTCGGCCGTCGAGAGCAGATCCTCGGTGAGTTCCACCGCGTTCAGTCCACCGACCTCCTCGCTGTCCGGCCACTGGCGCTTCAACGCGCCGAGTCGCCAGGTGAGCTGCCTCGCGAGCTCGTCCGGGCGGTGGAGGTCGCCCGCCCGGATCCCGACCTTCGCCGCTTTGTCGCGGTACGTCGGCGCGATCCCCCGCCGGGTCGTCCCGAAGCGCGCGCCGCTGCCCTCCAGTTCCTCCAGCAGCCGGTGATACGGGAGGATCAGATGCGCCGTCTCGGCGATCACCAGCTCCGGCGTTCTTCCGGTGTGCGCGGCGATCGCGTCGACCTCGCCTCGCAGGATCTCGAGGTCGAGCACCATCCCGCCGGCCAGCACGTTCACCGTATCCGGGTAGAAGACGCCGGCCGGAACGAGGTGCGTCCCGAACTTCACGCCGTGATCGATCACCGTGTGGCCGGCGTTCGGGCCGCCGTTGAACCGGACGACCATCTCCGCCTCGCGCGCCAACAGGTGGGTGATCTTCCCCTTTCCTTCATCGCCCCACTGCAATCCCAGCACCGCGGTGGCCACTGTCGTCCTCCTACTCCGCCACGCCCGCGCGGACGCGGGACACGCCGATGGTGATCGACTCGCCGTCCAACTCGAACGACTCCGTATGCTCCGCGTCGGCGGCGTTCCGCTCCACGATCGAGACCGCGAGAACCTCGTCCGCCACCTCGTCGCGGTTCGCTTCCACCACCTCACGCAGTGGAGGATCGGCCTCGTAGAACAGCTCGATCCGGTCGGTCACCTCGAACCCCGCCTCCTTGCGCGCGATCTGGATTCGATGCGTCAGCTCCCGGAGCCGACCGCGCTCCCGGAGCCGCTCGTCGATCGCCACGTTCAGCAGAATCCGGCAGGCGCCTTCGGCCGCGTTGACCCACTCCTCAGGCAACGCCGGCTCGAACGTGACGTCGTCCGACCGGATCTCGACCGCCTCGCCCTCGATCTCGACCGACACTGGGCCGTCCGCAAGCCTCTCGCGCAGGTCCGCGCCGTCCTGTCGCCGGATCCAGTTTCCGACCGCCTGCCCCTTTGAGCCGAGCCGCGGCCCGAGCGAGCGGAAGTTCGGAACCGCAACCTCCCCGAAGAACGCCTCAAGATCCTCGGTCGGTTCCACGGCGTCGACGTTCAACTCGAACGCGATCAGGGACCGGACGGCCTCCGACAGCGTCGCTCCGCCGGCCCGATTGACCACCACGCGCGACAACGGCTGCCGAACGCGGATCCCCGCTTGGTTTCGCGCCTGATGACTGAGCGCGACCACCTGCCGAGCCAACGCCATCTCCGTCTCCAACGCCTCGTCGATCCGCTCTGCATCGGCCGCCGGATACCGGCACAGATGGATGGATTCCGGATCGCCGTTTCCTCGCAGGTTCCGGTAGATCGACTCCGCCAGGAACGGGACGAACGGAGCGAGGAGCTTCGACAGCTCGACCAGCACGGTGCGCAGCGTCTGATACGCTGCGATCTTGTCCTCCTCCATCCCGCCCCGCCAGAACCGACGCCGGGAGAGGCGGACGTACCAGTTCGACAGGTCGTCGACGAGCGTCTCCAGCGCCGCCGTCGCGCTGACGACGTCGTAGCGGTCGAGCGCCTCGGCGACGCCCCGGGCGGTCGATGCCAGCCGCGAATCCAGCCAACGATCGAGCACGGATGCGGTGCGGTCCCGAAGAACGTGGACGTCCGGATCGAACCCGTCGATCGACGCGTACAGGGCGAAGAAGTCGTACGTGTTGCGGATTGTGTCGAGGAACCGGTACAGCGGCTCACCGACCCCCTTCTCCGACAGACGGCGGGTCTTCCACGGCGTGCTCGTCGAATACAGGTACCAGCGGATGCAGTCCGCGCCGTAGTCGCCGATCAGCTCCCAGGGATCGAGCACGTTTCCCTTGCTCTTGCTCATCTTCAGGCCGTGCTCGTCGAGACCGAGCCCGGTGCTCACGCAGTTCCGGTACGGCGCCACCCCGTGGATGATCGTGCTCGTCGCCAGAAGCGTGTAGAACCAGCCGCGGGTCTGCTCCATCGCCTCGCAGATGAAGTCCGCCGGGAACTGGTCGCGAAACGTCTCCTCGTTCTCGAACGGGTAGTGCCACTGCGCCGTGTGCATGCTCCCCGAGTCGAACCACGTATCGATCACGTACGGGACCCGCCGCGCTACCTCACCGCACGAGGCGCAGTGCACCCCGATCTCATCGATGTACGGCCGGTGGAGTTCGACCTCTCGCGCCGCTTCCGGATCGATCGCTCGCTCGACCAGCTCGGCGCGGCTCCCGATGCAGGCCACCTCCCCGCAGTGCGGGCAGACCCACAGGTTCAGCGGCGTCCCCCAGTACCGATCGCGGGAGAGCGCCCAGTCCTTCAGGTTGGCGAGAAAGTCCCCCAGCCGACCCTCCCCGACGTGCGCCGGAATCCAGTTGATCTTCGCGTTGTTCTCGATCATCCGGTCCTTCACGGCGGTCGTTTGGATGTACCACGAGTCCATCGCGTAGTAGAGCAGGGGCGTGTCGCAGCGCCAGCAGAACGGGTAGTCGTGCTCGTACGGCTCCGACCGATACAGAACCCCGCGTTCCTTCAGGTCGTCGACGATCACCGGGTCGGCGTCCTTGACGAACTGCCCGGCGCAAAGCGGGAACGCCTCGGCGAACCGTCCCTCCAGATCGACCGGCTGGACGAACGGGAGGCCGACCTCCTGGCCGAGGCGGTAGTCGTCCTCGCCGAACGCGCTCGCGATGTGGACGATCCCCGTCCCGTCGTCCAGATTCACGAACCCCGCCGCGTACACGCGATGCGCCTTCTCCTCCTCGGTCAACCGGTACGGCGGCTCGTAGCGAAGGCCGACCAAGTCGCTGCCGGGGAACTCGCGGACGACACGAACGTCCTCGCCGAGCAGCGCCTTGTCAAGGAGACTGTGAGCCAGGATCAGCCGCTCGCCGCCCGACTCGACCTCGGCGTAGATCGCGTCAGCGGCGATCGCCAGAGCCACGTTCGCCGGGAGCGTCCACGGCGTCGTCGTCCAGGTCAGCAGCGAGGTCCTTCCCGGAAGCTCGGTGTCGTACGCCGCGTCTTCGTCGGAGACGATCGGCATCCGGATCGTCACAGAAGGATCGTCGACCGTCTTGTATCCCTGGGCCACCTCGTGGCTGGACAGCCCCGTCCCGCAGCGCGGGCAGTAGGGAAGAGTCTTGTGTCCGCGGTAGAGGAGGCCGCGGTCGTACATCGTCTTGAGCTCCCACCACACCGTCTCGATGTACGCGTCGGTGTAGGTGACGTAGGCGTGCTCGAGATCGATCCAGAAGCCCATCCGCTCGATCATCCGCTCCCACTCGCCCTTGTACCTCCAGACGGACTCCTTGCACTTCTCGACGAATCGCTGAACCCCGTATGCCTCGATCTCCGGCTTGCTGTCGACGCCGATTTCCTTCTCGACCTCGAGCTCGACCGGGAGTCCGTGCGTGTCCCAGCCACCCTTCCGCGCCACGTAGAACCCCTGCATCGTCTTGTACCGTGGGAACAGGTCCTTGTAGACCCGCGGCATGAGGTGGCCGAAATGCGGCATCCCGTTCGCCGTCGGAGGCCCCTCATAGAAGACGTATCGGGGGCCGTTCGACGTTGCCGCCAGCGTCCGATCGAACGTCCCATGCTCGCGCCAAAAACCGAGGACTTGTTCCTCCCTCGCAACCGGCGAGCTCATCAGCTTCTCGTACCGCTTCATCTCTCGCTCTCCTTGCCGAAACATCCCCTCGTCAGCGTGCACACTCTGGCTCTTCAATGGAAACTCGCGGCAGCGCCCCTAACGGGGCTCGGGAATATAGATCAGAAGGGGCTGGTATCGATCTGTTGGACCATGCATGGCTCGATCACGCGCCATCATAGCCGCCGGCCAACCACACGTCAAACGCGGCGCGGGTCCCACGTCGTACTTACTGCGCTGGTCTTCTGGACTGGGGATGGTTCGTCTAGACGCCTGAGCGATCGAGATACTGAAGGATCGCTTCCACGACGAGATAGTTCACCGATCGATCCCGTTGGTCACCGAGCTTCATCAGACGCTCGATGGCTCTCTGCTTCTGCGCCTTCTCGGGAACGTAAAGGGAAATCGTCTGGGTCGTCCGTTTGGGTGACATGTTCCCTCACCTCTCTTCTGAAGGGATTGTGCCTTGTGTCGTTCCGTCTCAGTCAACAGGGCCGGGATCCCCTCGATCCTGGATACTTCCTGGCCGAAGGGCGCACCGATCGAACGATCACGGGGGACCAACTACGAGGGTTGCCGCGGCCGCGCCTGGACACCTGTCCTGCTTCATCCGTTGACCAACGTACGCCGTTCGCTTCCCACCGTCCGTGGCGACGGCCACGCGTTCCGAGTAGGCTCCCCCCATGAAGGCTCCAGGCTGTCTGCACACGAACCGTCTCCTAAGCGTCGGAGTCGCTGTCCTCGTCGCGCTCGTCGCCCTCTCCGGGTGCCGTCTGTTTCAGGTCGACCCGCTGGCGATCCTCGCCAGTCCGGCGATCACGGGACCCACGCCCCTCACGATCCGCTTCGATGTTTCGCACAGCATGCACCCCAAGGGGCGTCCGCTGGCGTACACGCTGGAGTTCGGAGACGGCTCGCCACCGGAGACCGGAACCGATTTCGGGATCATCATCCACCACACGTACGAAGACGGAGGGGTCTACGAGGCGGTGCTCACCGTCACCGACGACCTCACCCGAAGCGCCACCGACGCCCTGACCATCACCGCCAGCGCCGACGGACCGGAAGAGGGAACCGAGGTGGGGATGTCGGCGCCCGACTTCACGGCGCACACGATCGACGGCGGCACGTTCACGCTGTCCGAAGCCCGCGGCCACGTCCTCCTCATCGATTTCTGGGGCGCGTGGTGCACCCCGTGCAAGTCCAGCCTCCCGCATCTTGACGACCTCGTCACGAGCTACGCCGAAGACGGACTGATCGCGGTGCTCGTCAGCACCGACGCGGTCGAACAGGATTCGATCGACTACTTGGCCCAACACGGGTACACCGGTTTCGTCAGCGTCTGGGAACCCGGAGCCAAGTACACCCCGATTGCCGAGCAGTACGGCGTCTTGAGCGGCGGACCCGTCGGAATCCCGCACACGTTCGTCCTCGACCGCCAAGGGGTCATCCGGTGGCGCGGACATCCGCTCGACCTCTCGATGGAGACGATCGAGGCCCTCCTCTAGGTCCGGGATTCGGTCCCCTCGCCCGCCGCGGGACCGCGTCGTCCCCCGAGCCAGTAGGCCACCAGACCAGACCCAACCAGCCCGACGGCGCTCCCGAACGGGAAGGCCGCCCCCACGCCAAACAGGTCCGAGAATGCCCCGAACGCCATCGGGCCGGCCATCTGACCGAGTGCGAACGACGACCCGTGCAGTCCCGCGAGCGTCGCCATCCCGTGCGTACGACCGAGCTCCGTTCGGATCGCGAGGATCGATGCGCGGGACAGGGCCGATAGCGCGCCCATCGCAAACATCGCCGCGACGATTTCCCACGTCGAGCGGAGAAACGGAATCAGAACGAGGATCAGGGGGGCCCCGACGCTGCCCGCGATCACCTGCGGGAACCGCCGGAACCGGTCGGCCAGGAACCCCAGCGGAATCTGCAGCAGCCCCCCCGCGACGAAGTACGCGGACAGGACCGTACCCACGCCCGCCTCGTTCCACCCGAGCATGGAGACCGCGAACAGCGGGTAGAACGCGCTGAACCCCTGTCTCCAGAACCCTCTCGTCGCGAAGTACGCCACCAGCCCCTTGACCGCCGGCTCCTTCGCGATCTGCCGGAGCGGGACCAGCTCGCGGGCCGCCTCCTCGCGTCGCTTCCCCTTTCCGTGGTCGTTGGGAACCGTGCCCAAGACCAGCAACAAGGCAATGAAGCTGAGCCCCCCCATCGCGCCGAACGCGGCGCGATACGACCAGATGGCGCTCAGCTGGCCTCCGAGGAGCGGACCCATGGCGACGCCGAAGAACATGGCGGCGTACAGCAGGTTGATCATCCGCCCTTCCCGCCCCTTCGGCGTGATGTCTCCGACGTACGCCTGAGCAATCGGTGTCACCATGACCGACGCGGCGCCCTGGAGGAATCGGAACCCCGCGAGCTCCCAGACGTTTCCGGCCAGCATGTACAGGATCGAGATGACCGAGAACGCCCCCAGCCCGAAAAGCAGGATCCTCTTCCGCCCGATCCGATCGGACAGTCGGCCGACCCAAGGACCGAGCAGCGACCGCGAGATCGAGAAGGCCGCGAACACGAATCCGATCGCCACCCCGCTCGCCCCGAACGTGTCGGCGTAGAGCGGAAGGATCGGCACGATGATGCCGATCCCGAGCATCGCGACGGCCACCGCCACGAACAGACTGGCAAACGTGCGCCACATGGGCGGACCCACCCCCGATGGGAAGCAGGGTACCCTCGGCCCGGCCGAACCTCCACCTCGATCCGCCTTCTCGGAGGCCGGCACCGCGGATGTCCGCTCCCCTCGCCGACGATTCGGTTGCCGCGGTCCGAGCCCTCTCATAGTATCTTCCCGGTCGAACACGGAAGCGAAGGAGGCTCGATGAAGGATCAGCTCGCCGCCACGGCCCTGGCGCTGCCGGCGGAGTACGCAGACATCCGCTACGAGGAGAACCGCAAGGTGCGCATCCTGTATGAGGGGAAGAAGCTCAGCGACGTGGCAACGACGGCGTCGTCCGGTGGACACGTGCGCGCGTACGTCGACGGGGGGAAGGCCATTTCGTCGTTCTCGGACCCCGACCGCGCTGAATCAATCGCGCGTTCAACGTGCGTCTCGGCCGGCCTGGCCGGGAAGCTTCGGGAGAAGAAGCTGCGTGTCGCCGAGGCGCCGGTGGTTGCCCAGTCGTTCCCTCTCACCCCGAGGACCGATCCCCGCTCGATCCCGTTGAAGGAGAAGCTGGATCTGGCGACGCACTACAACGAGATCATCCTCGCCGAGCCGAATGTCGTCACCACCCAGACGGCCTACGACGAGTTCGCCTCTCGCCGGCTGTTCGTGAACACTGAGGGATCGGTGATCGAGTACGAGCTTCTGAACTGCGGGATCGTCGGATTCATCGTGACGAAGAAGCGGGACGTCGTCCAGCGGGTGCGCTTTGCCTTCGGCGGCTGCGAGGAGTACGGACGGCTGCTCGACCGTGAGGACGACCTCAAGGAACGCATCACGAAGGCGTGCGAGCTGCTCGAGGCCGACCCGGTGAAGGCCGGTGTCGTCCCGGTGCTCCTCGACCCGAGCGAGGCCGGCGTCTTCATCCACGAGGCGTTCGGTCACCTCTCCGAGGGCGACGGGCTCCAGAACAACCCCGCGTTTCGAGCCCGGCTCCAACTGAGCACGAACCTCGGACAGCCGATTCTCAACGTGAGCGACGATCCGACCCTCGAGGGGCGGCCGGGCCACTTCCTCGTCGATGACGAAGGGGTTCGCGGCCTCAAGACGCGACTCATCACCGAAGGGATTCTCACCGGCCGGCTGCACTCCAGAGAGACGGCGGCCGAGTTCGACGAGCCGCTCTCCGGGAACATGCGCGCTGTCGATGCCGGGTACACCCCCCTCGTCCGCATGTCGAACATCTTCATCGAGCCCGGGGATTCGTCCTTCGACGACATGGTCTCCACAATCGACCGCGGCTACTACCTGGTCGGAGCCAGGGGCGGCCAGACCTCCGGAGACCAGTTCACGTTCGGTGCCCAGTGGGGGTATCGGATCGAGAACGGTCGGATCGGCCCGATGGTTCGCGACATCAACATGAGTGGCGAGCTGTTCTCGACCCTCGAGGCGATCTCGATGGTCGGCGACGACCTCGCGTTCGGGGAACGAGGCGGCTGTGGCAAGGGCTCCCCGATGCAGACCAACCGCAAGTCGGGGACCGGCGCCCCTCACATCAAGATCGACGCCGTGACGATCGGAGGTGTCTAGATGCATCCGCTGATTGAGACTGCCAAGGGAACCGTCGACCAAGCCGAGCTGTACTGGAACCGTCGCCACACAATCAACGTCCTCTATCAGAACTACCGCCTCCAGCACGTCGAGGAGAACGACCTCTCCTCGGTAGCCCTCCGCGTCATCGAGAATGGCCGCCTCGGCAGCGCGTACGGGGTCTTCCCCGATGCCGGCGACCTCCTCGCCGGCGCCAGGACGGCGGCGCGCTACGGGGACCCGGCGACGTTCTCGTTCGCCCCGGCTGCGACGTATCCTATCGTCCGCACTCAGGACGATCGAACCGCGGCCACCATGAGCCAGGACCTGATCGACCTATGCGAGTCGGTGAGACAACGCATTCACAAGGAGCTGCCCGATGTTCCGCTGATCGTCCGCGCTCAAGCGGAGAGCGCGCATCTCGTCGTCGAATCGACGGAAGGCGCCGCGGGAGAGCTCCTTGCGACCGAGTTTGGTGTCGCGTTCGGCGCTCCGTTCCGCGGAGTCGGAATCGGGATCTTCAAGGGGCACCGCGCGATCTCGCCGCTCGAGATCGACGAAGCCCTCGCGGACGAGTTCATCGAGTGGTACCGCTGGGGGGATCGGACGTCGACGCCGTCGACCGGGCGCCTCCCGGTGATCCTCACCCCGGAGGCTGCGTTCCTAGTCCTTCTTCCACTGCTGATGG
>Ga0180433_10001456_pt1 | contig 39389 bp, 31 predicted proteins | sample SS_ome_8_FD_132980 | JGI IMG/M metagenome (GOLD analysis project Ga0180433, IMG submission 132980) | Hypersaline lake sediment archaeal communities from the Salton Sea, California, USA - SS_1_D_1 metaG | ecosystem: Environmental > Aquatic > Non-marine Saline and Alkaline > Hypersaline >... | reverse complement strand
GACGCGTGGGAGGAACTGAAACAGGTCGGTAGCGAGGTCTCCGAGAGCCGGTTCCGGACCAAGGACCGCCGGACGTTCCCCGTCGAGATCACGGCGCAGCACCTGGAGTTCCGCGGGCGGGAGTTGGAATTCGCGGTGGCGTTCGATACGTCGGAGCGAAAGCGTCTGGAGGCACAGCTACGGCAGAGCCAGCGGCTCGAATCGATTGGGACGCTCGCCAGCGGGGTCGCCCATGAGGTCAACAACCCGCTCACTGGGATCATCAACTACGCCCAGCTGATCGCCGAGCGGATCGAGGCCCCGAAGCTGAAGGAATACGCGAGCGGGATTGTGGAGGAGGGGGAGCGGGTGGCGAGGATTGTCCGGAATCTCCTCTCGTTCTCCCGTCGGGAGAACGAGCCGCACAGGCCGGCCCGGATGGTCGACATTGTGGACGCGTCGCTGTCCCTCTGCGCTGCGCTTCTCCGCCGCGACGGGATCGAGATCGACATCGATGTGCCGGAGAACCTTCCGCAGATCCGCTGTCGCAGTCAGGAAATCCAGCAGGTGGTCATCAATCTGCTGACCAACGCTCGGGATTCCTTGGGCCTCCGATCTCCGGCGCGCGACGGGGCCAAGCGGATCGATATCCGAGCCCGCCCGCTCGAAGAGGAGGGGGCATGGGTCCGGCTGACGGTTGAGGACAACGGCCCGGGGATCCCCCCGGAGGTCATCGGTCAGGTCTTCGATCCATTCTTCACCACGAAGCCCCGCGATCAAGGGACCGGTCTCGGCTTGTCGATCAGCTACGGCCTCGTACGGGATCACGGCGGTCGGATGCGCGTCGAGAGCACCCCGGGCGAGATGACCCGGTTCTCGGTCGACCTTCCGCAGGACGGTGCTTAGATACCGCTCGCGACCGTGTATCGCCCCTCGCATCACCTGTGTGCACGTCCTATTGCGAAGGGGGGCATGCCGCCCCTCGCATCACATGTGTGCACGTCCTATACTCCGCGGACGAGGGACAGGCTGGAGGTTCGATGCGTAACCCGCTGCAGGTCGCGCTGGATTTCGCCGTGGCCCGATCGCAGGAGGCCGAGGCGTTGTTCAAGGAGTGGGCCCCGAGGGTTCGTGACCCCGAGGTCCAGGCGCTGTTCGCCCAGCTCGCCGCGGGGGAGCGCGGCCGCGTCGAGATGCTCTCTCGGATGATCCCAGAGGAGCTGGCCCCGCCCGGAGGCGAGACATTCGGCCTGACGGACCTGCTCGTCCACCCGAAGACCGTTCGCCATCCGACGCTGGAGAAGACGGTCCGCCTTGCGATCCGCCACAAGGAGGTTAGCGCGTCGCTGTACGAGCGGATCGCCGGCTTCGATGGGGAAGCCTGCTCGTTCTTCCGTGCGATGGCGGATGCGGACCGGCGTGCGATGAGGGCTCTGGAGGCGTACGCGGACCGGCTGACGGAGGGGGAGGCTTCCCTGACGCCTCCGCAGTAGGCCATCTGTCTCATGAATCATCCGCCCTTGTGTCGTCCCTCCGCGGCCGGCGGTCCGGGGGCGCCCACGGAGCAAACGTCCCCTCTTCGACCGACGTCCGCCCTCGGCCGTCGGCCTCTCGTCCTGTACGGTGCAGATTGCACGATCAAAGGAATACGACGCCTCCTTGACTCTGGAGGGAGGGGCGCGAAACGAGAGCCGTTCCCCTCCCTCCTTCTCCGTTGGAGAGGCAGTCGCTTCCCCGCCTGGGTACACTCCGTGCCGGGTGAAATGATGAGAGGGGTTCTCGTTGCAGCGATCGCGACTCTGGCTGTCGTGCTGGTGTCTTGCGACCGCTCCGCTTTGATCGACTTCTCCGATTCCGCGCTGGAGACGTCCGTCCGTGAGGCGTTGGGGATCAGCCGGGGACCCCTCCGTCGGAGCGATCTGCTGCGCCTGACGGAGCTGCAAGCGATCGGTCGGGGGATCGGCCGTCTGGAGGGGCTCGAGGCGTGCTCGAACCTCCTCCGCCTCGATGTCGGTGAGAACTACGTCTCGGACCTCACCCCGCTCGCGGAGTTGCACCAACTGGAAACGCTGATCCTTCGGAGCAATCGGGTGACCGACGTCTCTGCGCTGTCCGAACTCACTGGGCTGCGGAAGCTCGATCTCGACTTCAACTTCGTCACCGACGTGACGCCGCTTGTCGGCCTGGCCGAGCTCCAATGGCTCGGCCTGTGGAACAGCGGGATCTCGGACGTCGGACCGCTTGCAGGATTGACGAAGCTGACCGAACTGGGCCTCGGCGGAAACCCGATCGAGGACTTCCGGCCGCTGGCCGGCTTGGTGAAGCTTGTTTGGCTCGGTCTACCGAACACCGGGATCGAGAACCTCGCGCCGCTGGCAGGCCTGACCGATCTCGTCAAGCTGAGCCTGGGGGGGAACTCGATCGAGGACCTCGCGCCGCTTTGCTCGCTCACGTGCCTGGAAGGGCTCGGTCTCGATTCCAATCGGATCGTCGACCTCTCCCCGCTCGCCGGACTGGTCGAGCTCCGTCGACTGAGCCTGTGGGGGAACCGCATCGAGGACGTCTCCGCGTTGGCCGGCTTGGTGCAACTGGAGGAGCTGTGGCTTGATCGCAATCCGGTCTCCGACGTCTCCGTCCTCTCGGGCTTGCCGCACCTGCGGATCGTCGGGTTGTCGGAGACCGCCGTGACGGACCTGGCCCCGCTCGTCGAGAACCCGGGGTTGGGGGAAGGCGACCGGCTCAATCTCCGGGGCGCGGCGATCGACGTCGAAGACGGCTCGATCGCCCGGGAGCGGATTCATCGCCTTCTCGATCGGGGGGTCCTCGTCGAGTTCGGGCCAATCGGGATCGATCCCTAGACGTCCTTGTCCATGGCGCCTTCGACGTAGGCGTTGTGGAAGATGAACAGCTGCTCTGAGTCGAAGTCCGTGAAGACCAGCTTGTAGCAGTTGGTCAGGATGTAGACCCAGACCATGATGTTGGGCAGCGGGTCGCTCATGCTCGCGATGTCGTAGTAAAAGTCCTTGTCGGACCACCACTGCTTCCGCAGCCGCCGCTCCCCGGACCAATCCTTGAAGCTCCCCAGGTAGCTCTCGAGCAGCCAGACGAAGTCGCCGAACTGGAGCTTCGTGCGGATGCCGGTCTGTGCCTCCGGCATCCGCGGCACGTCCTCGCCGTCGACGACCCGGATCCAGCCCTCGATCATGTCGCATCCCCCGTGGTACGCCATCGTGATCGCTGGTGTAATCCGGCAGTTCCCGTCGACGAGGTACGGACGGCCGGACCCGCGATCGACCACGAAGTCGAACCCGCACAATCCGTGAAATCCGAGGTGCTCGACGAGCTTCGCCGCGGCCTCGGAGCAGGCCGGATCCGACATGCTCTCGCGGAACATTGTGGTCCCTCCGCTGCGGGGCATCGTTCGGACGCCGCGGTACATCACCTCCCCGAGCACCTTGCCGTTGCGACAGAGTTCGAGCGTGCAGGTCGTCGGTCCGTCGATCAGCCGCTGAAGCATCGGAAGGCTGTTCTCGCCGAGTCGGTTGACGCGCACGACGTCGAAGTACTTCTTCTCGAGTTCGTTGCGATCGTGGACGATCCGCAAGCCGGCCGCCCCGGAGGTCTGCTGCATCTTGACGACAATCGGGAGATCGATCGTGGCGATGAGCTCCTTGGCCTCCTCCATGGAGCGCGGAACGAAGATCTCGGGCGTGTCGATACCGATCTCCTGGGCGAGCTCGGCCAGTTGAACCTTGCTGTGAAGGCGCATCAAGGTCGCGGTATCGAGCATGGCGGTCTTGGTCACGGCGAGGATCCGGTCTCGGAAGCGGCTCATGAGGATGATCTCTTCGTAGGAAGGGAAGTAGTAGTCGTACGACCCGGTTTCCAGCTCCGCGAGCAGCCGCTCCGCGTATCTTCGAGGTCTGTGCCGCATGTTCGGGAGGCGAATCCTCTGGGTGACGTACTTAGAGTACGCTGCGTACGCCAGGCGGTGGCCCTCCGCGGTATAGACTTCATACCCCATCTGTCCAAAGCGACGGATTGTGTGCAACGCGGCCGGCTCGAACAACCCGGTGACGAGTACCTTCATCTGTCATCTCCTCGATCCGTGTGAATCCGCTGGCGTTCTTTTCCGGTGTTCCCCTCTGCCGGGCGGTCCGCCCACATGGGAAGGAATCCTACAGGGAGGCGCACCGTTGCGCCAGCGAAGGGGCGAGCCATGGCCACCCAAGAGAGAAAGGGGGAGCGCTGTGCGCCCCCCCTTTTGCCTGGAAGGTCCGGCGAGTGTCGATGCTCACCGGTTCGTGACCTGATGAAGCGTCATCGTGAACTCGCGCTCCACCTCGTTCGGATCGATTCCGTATCGGAGACCGTCCTGGATCGCGCGTCGCAGCGTGCTGCGTACCCGGGACCGATGGAGCGCCTGACGACGCGTCCGATGCAATGCGGCGTCCCGAAGGCGCTCCTGGTGGTTCGCCTGCATCATCTTTTCAATCTGGTAGAGTGTATACATCGCGTCCAACCTCGCTTTTCCCGTTTTCTTCGATCGAATCCTCGCTTCGCGTCTTGCAGATCTCGGCGCCACATGTAGAGAGCGCCGCCACCCCGCCGCTCGTCTTGCTCATTGCGTCCTCCTTGTGGGTATGCCTCCGAGTGCCGTTCGGTTCGAACCAACGTTCCGGGGAGGCGGGTGACGACCACGGGGCGATGGATCAACCGGCACGGCACGACGGGCCCGCAAACCGGAACGAACCGGTCCGGATCGACGACGTGGACTTCCACTCGTGAGCGGCTCGTTGACCGGCGACTCGCCTTACCGCGTGGCTTTCGCCCCGCGCCCGATGAAGCCGTAATGGAACTCTAGACAGGTGAGATGACGGACGTTTCGACCGCTACTTGGTCCGTCCCCGGAGGGACCGAACGTCGACTTGTCTCAAGCTATTGAGCATCGCTCGCACCTCCTCAGATTTGTTGCCCGCTCGATGGACGCTCCCGACGGGAGCGCAACGAGAAGTGCAGTATACCCCACCGATTGTGGGAGGCAACCCTGTAGGGCGAACAGCCGCACAGCGACAGTTGCCGATCGAAAGGCTACTTCGGTTCCGTCTCCTCATCGTCTCGGTCGGCGGCACCCGGCTGGGATCGCGGCACCCGATCGAGAAGCCGCGACGTCTCCGGCGGCAAGCCGAACAGCGGCCGCTTCGGGTCGGGTGTCAGGTGGAGCTTCTCGAGCAGGAAGGAGACGGTGCCCGCGATGAACACCCGGTTGGACACGACTCACTTGGAGAGAAGAGGGAGCATCCCCGCGTCGAGGGTCGGCCGGGGAATCTCCAGCAGGCTCTCCTCGGGGACGTTGGGATCCTGGACGACGAATCCGTCGAGGCGCAGGCTCGCCGTGAACAGGCTGAACGAGCTGTCCTGTACCGCGACCTCGGTCCCGGCGAGAAACGGAACGATCAGCGCGGCGTGGAGATAGCAGACGGCGTAGACAGCCGGGTGGCCGATCAGCATCTCTCGACGGATGTAGCGGAACGGGCCTCGGGGTAGCGGTCGGGAGTCGCATCCTACCGTTTCCTCCGGCGAGGAACCGGTGTGCGAGCCCGACCCCACCTCCCGCATAGCCAACCGGCAATCCGCCATCCGGCGACCCACGCGGTGAACGACGTTCGGGAGCGCGCCACCAGAGCTCGGACCTCAGGAACACCGGGATTGTGATCAGAGGGTCGGTGACCAGGCTTCCGAAGAACAGATGGTGCCCGTATCCCCACCACGGGGCCAGAACGGGGAGGAGGGACAACCGGCGCCACAGCGCGTCCAGCCCACGGCTGGCATCGAGGGCCATCGTCCGACGGCATGGGCCCCGGGCGCGACCGCGAGCGAGATGAGCTAGAACAGTGCCGTCGAGATCAGGACGCTCGAAACAAGCATCGAACGAGGAGCGCGAGCGTGCACGGGACAATCACGTGGAGCCCCATCGGCGGGAGTCCGGCGAAGACGCCGAGTGGAAAGGAGAACGCAATTTGATTCGGTGACAGGTTCGACTTCAGGATGCATGGCACCTTCTTCGCCGAAGTCAGCGGCGTCGGAAGCATCGGATCCCCCGCTCGTTTCCTTCCATGGATCATGGGAGTCCCGACACGGCGAGTCAACCGATGTTGGCGGGCCCGCCCACGGGAGAGCCAATGCACAAACGGCTACATTTACCGAAGAGATTCACGTTGGATAGAGTATCACTCATGCGAAGCGAGGGCGCGCGAGCCGAGCGGCTGGGCTGGCTCGATCGGCCGAAGGTACGATGCAACCGCTGACCCCTCCGCGGCGGCCCGCTCACGCGCAAGGTGAAGGAGGATCTCGTTGCCTCCTGGACGTTCACCCACCGGAAGTGGGCGGCACGGATGACCGGGGGCCTGAACCGACCTTCCGTTCACTGCTTGGACGTGCCCGTCGTCGGACGATGCCTTCGGATGCGGACGCGGGTTCATCGAGGGGCGGGCATACCGAGCGGCCGGGGGAGGGGGATCGTCGTCCGGCGCTTGGGACTTCCAGTCTCGCTTCACAGTGAGGGACCGACGGACTACACTGTCGGGCGTGGAATGAATCAAAGGAGGGGGTGCACGATGAGGAAGTGGATAGTGGTTCTCGGGGTGGTCGTTGTTGCGGTGGCGGTCGGCGTGCAGGGATGGGGGATCACGGTCTGTGAATATCGCTCCCCGAAGACGTCGCTTACGGACGCCAAGCTGTCGTTTGGATACCGATACTACGACGACGCCAACACCGCCGAGATCGACGTGAGCTCGGGGCGGTTGGCGATCGACTACGACCAGCTGTTCGACTCGCCGAACTACGGCTTCTCCTTGGACGGCGCGGCGGAACTGACGCTGGTCGACATGTTCCCCGCGGGGTGGCTGGGCCAAGGGTCGGCGACGTTCCGCTACTACCCGATCGAGGAGGCGTTGCTGTTCGCGTTCGGCGGCCTGGAGACGTCGATGGCCACGGGGCGGCCTCGCCCCGGAGTCGACGTCCGGGTAGGCGTCGGGATCGGCCGGTTCAGCGACGTGACGCCGCTGGCGAAGATGATCACGATCCAGAAGAAGCTAATCGATCTGGGGGCGATCGCCGATCCGCTCGCTGATGACATCCTCTTGGCGGCCGCCAAAGCGATCGGGCGGAGGGTCGAGTACGAGACGCTCAAGGACTTGGTCGCGGACATCGAGGCGCTGATCGAGGGAGCGGCGGGCGTCGATCTCGACGCGCGGGCTCTCCTGACGATCGAGGAGATCATCCTCGCGACCGGGGACGAACGCCGGTGCGGCTGGGCGCTCCAGGCGGGGATCGGATACGAGTTGATCGACCCGTACGGCGGCGCACAGAACATCGTCGTCGGGGGCTCGGCGGACGCTGCGTTCGCGTTCGGTCCGGACGACCAGTTCCGCTTCCACGCGAGCTTCTCCGGCCCGTTCGCGATCATGAACGAGAACACGCTGACCGCATCGGTCAAATACGAGTACATGCTGGCCGAGGACAGCACCTTGTTAGTCGATTACGCGCTCCAGCGGGTGAAGCCGGACGGGCAACCGGCGGCGTCCACTCACTCCGCGGGGTTGGCCCTCGGCTTCGACATCGCCGGGATCGACATCATGATCCAGGCGTCGTTCACCAAGGACACCGGGGATCCGGGGTGGTCGACCGATATCTCGATCAGTGCGGCGATGGACCTCTTGTAGCCGCGACCGACGGTAGGGATGCATGCCGCCCTCTCGGAGACGGGGGCGGCATCTTCCTTTTGCGAAAGGGCGCCGCGAAGAAGCGGCGGCACGCCGCCTTCGCAGGTATAATCCGCAACATCATGCGAAGATCTGGGTGGGCCTTTGGGTTTCTGCTATGCCTGGTGGTCGCACTCCTGGTCGGGTGCGGCACGGACACGACCGAGCCGGCCGTCGGGGAACCCACCGAGCCCGCCTCGTGGACGGTGGTGGCGCTGAACGCGTGCTGGCTGTTCGACGGGGAAGGGGAGGAGGCGTTCTCGACCGCGCCGCAGTGTCCGGAGGACGCCGAGGCCCATCTCACCGACGTTACGTCGTATCTTGCCGGCGTCGACGCCGACTTCATCAGTATCGCCGAGATCGAGGACGAGGCGATGCTCGCGCGGCTCAACGAAGGTCTCGGAAACGGATATCACCCGGTCTTCGTCCAGGGGACCGACGATTACACCGGTCAGGACGTCGCGGCGCTGTCGCGGTTCCCGGTCGTCACATCGGGTCGGAGCGACGCCGAGGTACGATACCCGATCCCGGAGTCGCGCCTTCGGGCTCCCCATGGCGTCGAAGACGTCGCGAAGCACTACTGGGCGACGACGGAGGTCGGCGGACGGACCGTCACTCTCATCGGCGTTCATCTTCTCGCCTACCCCGACGAGCCCGCGCGTGTGACACAGCGCGAAGCGCAAGCGAGCATCATCCGCGACCTCGCGAGGGGGTTCCTCGATGCGGGGCACGAGGTCATCGTCCTCGGCGATGTGAACGACTTCGACGCGGAGGTCCTCGATGCCGCGGGCAACGAGCCGCGATCGTGCGTCAATCGGCTTCTGAAGAACGTCGACCCGGATCGCGAAGGCGACGAGCTCGTCAACGCCTGCGAACGTCTGGACCCGTCCGAGCGCTACTCCTACTGGTACGATGAGAACCACAACGGTCTCGACGACGGGGCCGAGGAGCACTCCCAGATCGATCACCTATACGTGAGCCGGGGCCTCGTCGCCTATCTCGTTGACGTGCGAATCGACCACGCGTACGAAGCGCAGACCGTCTCAGACCATTGGCCGATTGTGGCGAGGTTCGAATTCCCGGCTGAGTAGCTTGGGACACCGTGCGGTCTACAGATGCCCGGCCGACTTCAACGACAGGAAGCCGTCCTCGGTCACGATGAGATGGTCCAGAACGCGGATCCCGAGGAGCTCGCCCGCCTGGACGATCCGGCGGGTCAACGCGAGGTCCTCCGGGCTCGGCTCCAACGTGCCCGACGGATGGTTGTGAGCGACCAGTACGGCGGCGGCGCGATCTTGGATCGGGTCGGAGAAGACCTCGCGTGGGTGCACCTGATTCGTGTCGAGGAGCCCGACGGTGACGACGCGGGATTCGATCACCTCGTTCGCCCCGTTCAACGAGATGCAGACGAAGTGCTCCTGCTTCTTCCCCCGGATCGACTGAAGGTACGGCAGGGCGTCCGCCGCGTTGCGCACCGCGTGCCGTCCCTTGGCGATGTGGCGCCGCGCCAGTTCGAGGGCCGCCTCAATCTGGCAAGCCTTCGCCTTCCCGACCCCTGCGATCGACTGGAGCTGCTGGAGCTTGTCAGGATCCAGACGTCCGTCGACCGCTCGTAGGATCTTCGACGCGAGGTCGAGAACGCTGGTCCGCCTCGTGCCGCTTCCCAACAGCACCGCAAGCAACTCGACGTCCGACAGCGACGTCGCGCCCCTCCGAGCGAGCTTCTCCCTCGGGCGATCGGCGTCCGGCAGGTCCTGGATCCGGTGCTGCTTGTTCGGATCCCAGCGGTGGAAAGGCTCGCCAAGCCGGGTCGTGTCCATCCACATCACCAAACCTCCATTATGCTCTTTTCATGTCATCGATCAAGAGATCTATCGGACTCCCTGCCTGGGCGGCCTCCGTTCGGCACGAACGACGGGCGCGGGTGCGCCGGAGCCATCGCATTGAGGACGAATGTCCGACTCGAACGGATCGCGCAGAACGACACGGTGCCTCGATCCACAGTAGCCTGAGATCAACCGGGTGTCTGCTAGCCGCTGGTTTCCGGAAGAAGGGACCGACGATGCTAGCGAACAGCTCGCGTTCACAGCTCGGGCCGCGATCGGCCCGGCGTGGGGAACCGCGTCTCCGAGCTTCGATGCGCGGCCCCGGTGCTCCCGTCTGGCATCCGCGGAATGCAACGCCTCGGGTCCTTGGCTCTCCGGCTGGCCGAATGTCTCGGACATAGGGAGGTAGGGCGATGCGACGCGCATTCATACTCGGAGCCATACTCGTGGTGGGGCTCGGGCTGGCCGGGTCGGCTCAGGCGCTGACCGGGTACTGGTCGATCGATCTGGCAATCAATCCGCAATCCGCTTCATTCGTCGAGGCGTTCAGTTACTCGACGGATCTGCTGGTGAAGTACACGCTCGGCGACTGGACGTTCAGTTCGTTGAGCCAACTCGACAAGTCCGGATGGACCGATCAGGACTTCTCGGCGGTCGGCGTCCTCGGGGGATTCACGATCTCCTCCGCGTTGGCGTTCGACCCGGACGTGCCCGAATTTGACAAGTGGACGACGACGACGACGGTGGATATCGCCGGTGTGACGTTCAGCGGTACGTTCGCGCTGTACGACGAGGATTCCTATCTGACCCTTTCGGCGCGGGGAACGTCCGGCAGCGTCGATCTCGATGTCACGGTACAGTTCGGCGACGATGACGACCCGATCGGCGAGTGCGATCTGGACTTCTCGGAGCTCCAGATCGGCGTCAGCTTCCCCTTCTGCTGTGCCGAGGTCGACTCGACAGTCTACTTCGACTGCGACGGCTTCGTCATCGCCATCTTCGAGGCGACCGGAATCGGCATCGCGAACCTTCCATGGGTGACCTTCGACGCCACGTTGGAGTTCACGGTGCAGTCCAAGTCACTTGTCATCACTCCGGAATTCGACTTCTCGGCCGTCTGTGTCGAGCTGTACGTCGGAGTCGAAACGACTGGGAACCTGACGATTGAGGCGTTCCACTTCGATGGGTTCAAGCTCGAGTGCGACATCGGGAACGTGGAATTCACGGCGATCTCCTTCTGGGGCGATGGCGAGTTTGTCACAAAGCCGGGGATCCTCGGCGACTACTGGGAGATGTACATGATCGAAGCGAACGATGATGGCTGCTGCGGACCGTTCGACTTCGAAGCCGCCGTCTTCTTCGACGAGGACAGCGAGCATCTGTTCGACGTCGCCGAGTTCACGTTCGACATGTCGATCGACCTCTCGGCGAACATGGAATTCAGCATGGGAGCGGACTACGTCCTCGGGGCCGGCGTGACGTCGCTCGACTTCGGCTTCCTCGTCAGCTGGTAGTCGACGAGGCGGCTGGTACGGCGAGCGACTCGGCGCCGGGGAGGGACCGCTCGATCTAGCGGATCGAACGAGAAGGGAAGACGGCCATCCTGGCTGCGGCGGCGGGAGCGCCGCCGCAGCGTTTGAAGCACCCCCAATCATTCGCCTTCCGTTCGGCCATCTTCACAGCCTCCTCATGCCAACCACGCGATGTGCGCACACGAGGCCGTCATCCTCCGAGGCTTCCCAAGCGGTCAGAAGCGAAGGAAAGCAGTCGAGGAGGCGAGTCGACATGAGAAAGAACAACCGTGGCTACGTAATCGGAGGAACGGGCCTTGTCATGGTTCTGGTCCTGGGACTCGTCGCCGTTGGACAAGTGAGGACAGGAGACTACTCATTCGAGGCAGGACTGCCACTGGTCATCGGCGACATCGATGATCCGTATCGATACAACGGAGAGAACGTGCGCAGACTGGAGGGATCGGCGATGTTCGATGGTGATCCCACGACCAATGCCGGCCTTCTGTTGGCCGTTGTCAGGACGACCGAGGAGAGCGGGCCGATCGTTGTGAGCGAGCATGAGTCACTCGAAGGACGGATTCGGATCGAGATGGGCCGGTTCCTCGGGAGCGAAGGCTTCATGAGCGGCGGGCTCGCCCGAGATTTGCGCCTTCACGGCGACACCGGCGTGATGTCTGCTGTGATGCCAGAGCTGACGGCGGAACTCGCCGGTTGGGGACTGCTGGACGTCTACGTGGACGGGGTCCTGGTGTTCGACGACCTGCCCGGTCACTTCATGGTTACCGAGAGGGTTCGGCGCGACGAAAGCCAGGGATACGCCATTCTCAGGCGTACCGACGGTGCGATCTACAGCACGGAACTGGAGGACAAGACCGGATTCGTGTACACGACTGAGAGGGAGCTTCACCTCTGGGCCAGCTCGTCCATCCCGGGGGTCCCTGTCTCGTACGCCGAGCCCGTCGCATTCCATCTGAACTTCCTGTTGTCGGATGAGACGGCTCTTGTGGCCGGCGGCGGGGGAACGTCGTCGGAACCGGCGGACCCGACGGGCGAGGAGCCACAGGATCCCGAAGTGCCCGAGAAGCCGGACAACGCCGGTCCAAAAGGGAACAACGGGATTGGAAACGGTGAAGACGATCAGCCGCCGGGAGACCCGAAGATCAACGATGACGAGGAATCCGTCAACGACGGCAATGCCTCGGCAGGCAAGGGGAAGAAGTAGCCGCAGAGTGACCGCTGGCTGTGGAATGCGCCCGCCCGCGCGGGACCCGCGCGGGCGGCGTCATTCTCCGTTTCTTGTCAGCGATCTGGCCAGCTCCGCGGTGGCGAGCGGTTTCACCTTCAGCTTGTACTCCGTGATCTTCCCGTCCTTGTCCACTGCGACGTGGGAACGCAGGATCCCCATGAAGCTCCGCGCGTACAGCTTCCGCTCGCCCCACGCGCCGTACGCCTCGGCGACGGCGTGGTCCGGATCGGACAGGAGGACGAACGGAAGGTCGTACTTCGCGCGGAAGGCGGCCAGCCTCTCCGGTGAGTCCGGGCTGATCCCGATCACGACGATGTCCCTCTCCTTTACGTCCGGGTGGATGTCCCGCAGCGCACACGCCTGTTTCGTGCACCCCGGCGTGTCGGCCTTCGGGTAGAAGTAGAGCAGCAATCGCTTGCCGGCGAAGTCCTCGAGTCTCACTTTCTTGCCCTCATCCGAGGTCAATTCGAACCCTGGGGCCGTGTCTCCTACCTGGAGCATATCGCTTCTCCTTTCCGTCGCGCCCCTACTGCCGGTAGTACTGCCCGACGAACACGGTGTTCATCGGTGTGCCGGTGCTGTCCGCGCCGCCGATCACGTAGACCCGCTCATCCGACGGAACCATCGAGACGAAGCTCATGTTCCTCGGGACGCCGATCCACGCGTTGCGGAACCAGATGTTGGTGGTTGTGTTGTACACCAAGGAGTCGATCCGGTTGGCGCCTCCGGCGATCAGAACGGCCGGCGTATTCTCGATCCGAATCGTCACGCCGACTGCGCCGCCGCACGGATGCGGCATCTCCGCTTGGACGGTCCACGTGCGGGTCGGGATGCTGTAGCGCTGGCAGGCGGTGGCTCCCGGCGATTTCATCCCACCGATCACGTAGATCTCGTCTCCGACGGTTCCTGCGAACGCCATGTTCCGCGCCACCGGCATCGGGGGCAGCCATTCGAACGCGAACGTCTCCGGATCGAACGTGTACGATTCACTGTAGTAGTTCTCTTTCGGAACGTACATCTGGCAGCTGCGGCTTCCGCCGAACAGGTAGATCCGATCTTCGTAGACGGTCGCGGCCATTCCGGCGACCGCGTCCGGCAGCTGCCCGAGGAGCGACCAGGCGTCTTTCGCCGGATCGTACGCATAGACAGTGTCGGTCACTTCGCCTCCAACCTCCGCACCGCCGAACACGTAGATCATCCCACGGAAAGCGACGGCCGGCATATTGAACCGTCCTTCGGGCAGCGCGGCCATTGTCTGCCAGCTGTCCTCCGCCGGATCGTACGCCTCGACTGTGGTCCCCGTCGCGTCCCCCGCTTCCAGCCCTCCGATCGTGTAGACGATGTCGTCGACGACAGCCGCCGCTCCGAAGTAGCGTGGCGTCGGCATCGGTGTGCCTTCGAACCACGTGAAGATCGGGTCGGCTTCCGGGGGCGGAGGCGGCGTGTACGACGCGGCCTCGAGATCGGGGCGCCCCCCCTCGGTCGTAGCGAGCGGGGCTCCGTCTTGTGTCCTTCCTCCGCAGACGTAGAGCGCGCCTTCGCACACTGCGGTGAACGCGTCCTCACGGGGAACGGACATCGGATCGCCGACCAGCCAGGCCCCGTAGTCCGGCGCCCAGACGTCGACGGCGCCGGACGAGACGGCGTGCTCGTCGCGGCCGCCGACCAGGAACATCGCCCCGTCGATCTCCGCGCCGCCCCAGAACCGGCGCTCCCAGAAGACCGGCTCGAGCATCTCCCAGGAGTCGGTCTCGGGATGGTACATCTGAGCGTTCGCCGCCGCGGTGGCGGAGATTCCCCCGAGGACGAGAATGCCTTGCCCGGTCGGGATTGCGCCGGTCTTGAATCGGGCCATCGGCATCGGCGCGATCGGCGTGATCGACAAGGTGGCCGGATCGAATGCGTAGGCATCGGCAACGTAGTCCTGGGGAGAATACGGATCGGTGCTCGTGGCCCCGCCGAACAGGTAGATCGTGTCTCCGATCGCAGCGGCGGAGAGGCCGCACAGTGCTTGGGGAAGCCGCGCGATTCCCGCGGTCCACGTGTCGGTGGCGATGTCATAAACGTCGATCGTGTCGCGGACCTCGTCGCTCAGATTCGCTCCGCCGAACGTGTAGATCCTCCCGTCATACGCGGCCGCCGCCAGCCACATCCGCCCCTCGGCGCGTCGCGCCACCAGATCGATCGGGTACGGAAGATCGGCAAGGCGGGTCCACGTGTTTGCCGAGGGCTCGTAGGCCTCGACGAGCGTCCCGGACGTGACGTCGTACGACTGGCCGTACACCGTCATCGAGTTTCCGTACTCGATTCCTCCGATCGCGTACAGCAGTCCATCGATGGCGACTGTCGTGCCCGAATGACGTGGCAGCGACATCGGCGCAGCCGTCTCCCAGTCGATCGGAACATCCGTCGCGAGAGCCGCGAGCGCGACCCCAAGAAGAACGAGCCATCCAGCGAGCGACCCACCGTATCGGACCATCGCATCCTCCCTTTCGGACCACCGTGCCTTGGCCTGAGGCAGCGTAGCGCTGAATCTCGGGCCTGCCAAGCGCTTGGCGGTCGGAAGGGCTGAACGACCTGACGTGGACTGGGCCTTCCTTCACACGGGGGACGTGTAGATCAACGCCGGCGCGATCAGGTAGCGGCCGATCCTTCCTGAATGGGTCCGCTGCCCGGCGGAGATGCCGCCCCTGCCGCGCTCCTGCTGGCGAGGCTGGGGCTACGCCGCTCCGCCTGGCCGGCCGAGGCCGGGAACGTACTCGCCTCCGGCGAGCACTTCAGCGCTGGATCCGTCGAGATCGCTGCCGAACGGCTCGGCCCGGCCGCCGAGAATCGGCGCGAGGAACGCCTCGGTGATTGCCGTGAACGACAGCCAGTTCTCCGGACGCGCGAAGCCATGCCCCTCGTCGGCATACAGCACGTAGGTCACCGGGATGTCGCGCTCCTGCATCGCCTCGACGATCTGGTCGGATTCGGAACGCTTCACCCGGGGATCGTTCGCGCCCTGGCCGATCAGCAGCGGTACCTTGATCCGGTCGACCCGGAACAGCGGCGACCGATCGCGCAGCAGCGCGCGACCTTCCTTGGTGGCCGGATCGCCGACCCGCTGGGTGAGCGTCGGCAGCATCGGGATCCAATACGGCGGGACATTCTCAATCAGCGTCATCAGGTTGGACGGACCGACGACGTCGATGCCGCAAGCAAAGACGTCCGGGGTGAACGTCACGCCGACCAGCGTCGCGTAGCCCCCGTAGCTGCCGCCGCTGATCGCCACCCGTTCGGGATCGGCGATCCCCTCCGCGATCGCCCAGTTGACCGCGTCGATCAGATCTTGATGCATCTTGCCGCCCCACTCGCGATCGGCGGCGTTGAGAAACGCCTTTCCGAATCCGGTCGAGCCGCGGAAGTTGATGCTCAGCACCGCGTAGCCGCGGTTCGCCAGCCACTGATGGAACGGATCGAAGCCCCACGCGTCCCGCCCCCACGGCCCGCCGTGCACCCACAGGATCATCGGCAGCGCGGCGTCCGGGACGCCGTCTCCGTCGGGATCGCTGTCCGGCGGCAGGGATAGGTAGCAGACGAGCGGCAACCCGTCGCCGGCGGGGACGACGCGGGAGTGCATCGCCGTGAGCGGCTGGCCGTCCAGGGCATCCCGGTCGACGAACAGGAACCGCAGCTTGCCGGCGTCTCGGTCGTAGAGGGAGTAGCGGATGGGGCCTTGATCGCTCCGATCGGCCACGATCCACCGCCGGTCGTCGAGCGCCCGGCTGACGACGTCGACCTCACCCTGGCAGGCGTCCGTCAGCCGCTCGAGGTCCCCGCGGACCGCCTCGTCGACGACCTCCCACCGGCGGCGTTCGTAGGTGAAGCCGACCGCTTGGACCGTTTGCGTTCTCGGGTGGATCCAGAAGCTTTCCGCGTCGGCCTTTGCATTCTCGGCCAGGACCCGAAGCGCGTCGCGCTCGAGGTCCCAGGCGGCCAGCGCGGCGGTGTCCCGCCCGCGGCTGTCGGTCAGGTACAGGATTCGGCCGTCGGCGTCGAACCCGATCGGATTCGTCGTCAGTGCATCTTCGGGCGCGATCGTGACACGCGACGTCCACTCGTCGCCGTCGGGGGCGAGCATTTCCAGTCCGCCCTCCGGGGTCATCCGCGCGGCGAGGCGGACCTCATACCGGGCATCGGTCAGAAACCCAAGGAACCCGTCGTTTCGCTGCAGTAGGGTGCGTTCAGCGTTGGGGAGCGCCACGCGGTAGACATCGTGGTATTGCGGATCGCGATCGTTGAGCGCGAGGAGGACCTCGTCCGGATGCTGAGGGCTCAGCTGCTGAATCCGGGCTTGGACCTTCTCGCCGGGGGTGAGATCGACGACATCGCCGGTCTCCAGCGTGACGCAGTACACGTGCCAGTTCTCGTCCCCATCGGCGTCCTGGAGATACAGCACGTGCTCGCTCGTGTACGCCCATGCGTAGAAACGGATCCCGCGGGTTCTGTCGTGCGAGACCGGCTTCGCCTCCTCAGGTGCATCGATCGGTGCCACCCACACGTTGAGCACCCCGTCGCGCGGGGCGAGGTACGCCAGTTTCTGTCCGTTGGGACTGATTGCCACCGACGTGCGGTCCGGATTGCCGAACAGGACGGAACGCGGAATCAACTCGGTCTGGCTCACTTGTCGCCACCTTTCCTTCTTGTCGTTCGCCCGCCGATGTCTCAAGCCGATCGGCGGACCTCATGCGTGAGTACCGACCGACTGCCGGACGGCTCAGCGGAACGGCTCGCCGCATCGACGGAGACCCGGTCTCCTCGCTATTCTATCGATTGAGCTTGACGGAAGGAGAGAGCATGCGGATTCTGGCGCTGAGCGACCGAGCCGACGAGTACCTGCTGACCCCGGCGGGGCTCGATCGCGTGCGCGACGTCGATCTGATCGTCGCCTGCGGCGATCTGCCGTACGACTATCTGGAGTATCTCGCGACGATGATCCAAGCGCCGTTTCTCTATGTCCTCGGCAACCACGACGGCCCGATGCTGCGCGAGTCCGGCGCGGTCACCACGAAGCCGGGGGGGGGAACCGACCTCCACGGAGCGGTACACGCCGTTCGGACGCGATCCGGCCGCCGCCTGCTCGTCGCCGGTCTGGAAGGCTCTCGGCGGTGCGGTGGCTCGGAACACCAGTGGACCGAACGACAGATGTTGGCGCGGGCCTTGCGGATGATCCCGCGGCTCCTCTGGAACCGCCTTCGGTATCGACGGGCGCTCGACATCCTGATCACCCACGCGCCGCCGGCCGGCGTTCACGAGGGGGACGATCCATGCCATCGTGGATTTCGCACCCACCGGTGGCTCATCCGCTGGGCCCGCCCGCGCCTCGCGCTGCACGGGCACATCCACCCTTCGTACGGGGTCGACATTCAACCGGCGTGGCTCGGCCCCACGCAAATCGTCAACGTCTTCGGGTCGACCGTGCTGGAGGTGGACCATGCGCAGCCTTGACTTCGACCGGATCCGACGGAGAGCGACGTGGAAGCGGATCCTATCGTTCGTCACCGGGCGGCCGACGATGCTCCTCCCGTTCGAGGTCGTCCGCGAGCGGCTCGGCGCGCGCCGGGTCGGCTCCGAGCAGGTCCGAGCGATCGATCTCGAGAGGATCGTCGGCAGCGTGAACCGGTACCGCGACTTCGACCGGGAATTCCTGCCGCTTCGTTGGCAGACCGGCGAGCGCTGGGAGCGCGTCCGGGACTCCCTCTACTGCGTCGATGAGTTCCCGCCGATCGACGTGTACGACATCGGCGGCGCGTACTACGTCGTCGATGGGAACCATCGCGTCTCGGTGGCCAAGCAGCTGGGACACAAGCAGATCCGCGCGCACGTGATTACCTTCCGGCCGGACGTACCCGTCGGGACGCCCCAGGACGCGCGCGATCTGATCCTCAAGGCGGAGCACCGGGCCTTCCTGAAACGGACCGGATTGGATCGGCTTCGTCCGGAGCAGAGGATCGAATGCACGCGCGCAGTCGGGTATCGGGTGTTGCTCGATCACATCGACGTGCACCGGTACTTCCGAGGGATCGAGGAAGGGCGTGAGCTGACGTACGAGGAAGCGGTGCGCTCGTGGTACGACAACCTGTACCGGCCGATCGTGCAGATGTTCCGCGAGCACGGGCTGCTCGACCGATTTCCCGATCGAAAGGAGGCCGACCTGTACGTCTGGGTGTCGCGCCACCTGTTCGTCCTCGGAGAGCGGCAGCGGGTCGGCCGGGATCTGCGGCGGGCCGCCGAGCGGCTGGCGAAGCGATACAAGATACCGTCCGTTGCTGAATACCTGCTCCGATTCCGGCTGTGACCTTCGAAACCGGTGGACGCGTGTCTGAATCGGCCGTGCCAGCCGTCCACGACGACCCGCAGGCCAGGGAGTAGCCTCGACCTGAGGGGGTCGTACGATGTCCTCCTTGGATGGCGGCCACCGCAGCTCCGCGAGCACTTCCTTCCGGTGGCCGCCCCACTTCTTCGAAAGCGCCTTCGGAACGACAGGCGCTTCGCGATCGCGTATCCTCTGAACATGTCGTCCGACCGAAACGAAGCCGTCGCGGGGGATTCGCAGCGGACGGTCCGATTGCTCCTGGTCGGTGTGGGGAACCTCGGTCGCCGGTTTGCGACGCTGATCGGAGAGAAGCACGGCGAGCTTCAAGCGCGGTATGGGCTCGATCTGCGGCTCGTCGGTGCGGCGGACTCCCGCGGAGCGGCCGTCGACCCGCAGGGGCTCGACGAGAGGGCGATCCGCCGGATCAAGCACGCCGGGGGAAGCGTCGCCGACCTGCCCGGCGTCGGCCGCCCCGGGATGACCGGCCTGGCGCTGATCGAATCGGTCGAGGCGGACGTCTTGTGTGAGGCGTCCCCGGTGCATCTCGAGGCCGCCGCCGAGCCGGGGCTGTCGCACGTCCGTCGTGCGCTCGAGCGAGGCCTTCACGTCACCACGCCGAACAAGGGGCCGATCGTGACGGCCTACCGCGAGTTGGTCGCGCTCGCCGAGGCCCGCGGCGTCCTCCTCCGATTCGACGGGACCGTCGCCGGAGGTCTTCCGGCGATCGCGCTCGGCGCCCGCGATCTGCGCGGGGCCAGCATCGAGCGGATCGAGGCGGTGCCGAACCTGACGACCGGATTCGTCTTGGACCGTCTGGCGGCCGGTGCCTCGTGGGAGGCGGCGATCGAGGAGGCGCGCGCCGCCGGCGCCCTCGAGGGGGACGGAAGCTGGGATCTCGACGGATGGGACGCGGCGGCGAAGCTCGTCATCCTGGCGCAGGCGGTCCTCGATCTGGACGTGAGCCTGGAAGACGTCCGGAGGAACGGGATCCGCGACGTCGATCTCGGCCGGCTCCGATCCGCCGGCTCCGACGAGCGCGTCCGGCTGCTCGCGACCGCCGAGCGGCGGCCGGACGGCGGGTACGACCTGGACGTCGCGCCGACGCCGCTCGCCTCGGGCCATCCGCTCGGCCGTCTCGGCCCGAAGGGGATGGGGATCGTGTTCGAGACCGACCTGTTCGGCACGATTCACTCGATCATCGACGAGCCGACCCCGCTCCCCTCCGCTGCGACCATGCTGCGTGACCTGTTGGACATCTACCTGGATCCGCGCGGGGCGATACGGCGGGCCGTCTGAGGGCGGAATCGATGGACCGGACGCCGTAAGATGTCGTCCGAGGGGGTGTTCGCGTGGACCGAATCGTCGAGGTCCTTCAGCGGCATTGGGGGTACGATCGGTTTCTCCCGCTGCAACGCGAGGCGATCGAGTCGGTCGTCGCCGGCCGCGATTCGGTCGTCGTCCTCCCCACCGGCGGCGGGAAGTCCGTCTGCTATCAGGTCCCCGCGGTGCGCCTCCCCGGGATGGCGATCGTCGTCTCGCCGCTGATCTCGCTGATGAAGGATCAGGTCGATGCGCTCGTCGAGTGCGGCGTCGCCGCCGACTGCCTGCACAGCGGCCAGACGGAAACGGAGCGGGACGACGTGGTCGCGCGCGTCCGCAGCGGCGCCGTGAAGATCCTCTACGTCTCGCCGGAACGGTTGATGATGGACGGCTTCCTCCGGTTCCTGAAGGGACGGCGGCTGTCGTTCGTGGCGGTCGACGAGGCGCACTGTGTGTCGATGTGGGGGCACGACTTCCGCCCCGAATACCGTCAGCTCGGTGGGCTGAAGCGGGTCCTTCCGGAGATCGCTGTCCATGCCTATACGGCCACCGCGACCAAGCAGGTGCAGGACGACATCGTCGAGCAGCTTCACCTCGACGAGCCGCGGCGGATCGTCGGGTCGTTCGATCGTCCCAACCTGGTCTACTCGGTCGAACGGCGGGTCGAAGTCGTCCGTCAAGTCTGCGACGTCCTCGATCGACACCGCAACGAGTCCTCGATCGTCTACTGCATCCGCCGGGCCGACGTCGACGACCTCACCGCGCGGCTGCAGGACGCCGGGTACCGCGCGGCCGCCTACCATGCCGGCTTGTCCGCCGAGGAGCGCACGCGGGCTCAAAACGCATTCGTCACCGAGGACGTCGAGACAATCGTCGCCACCGTGGCGTTCGGGATGGGGATCGACAAGTCGAACGTCCGCGCCGTCGTCCACGCCGGGATGCCGAAGTCGCTCGAGCACTACCAGCAGGAGTCCGGTCGCGCCGGACGGGACGGGCTCGACGCGGAGTGCGTCCTGTTGTACGGGTCGGGCGACTACGGGACGTGGAAGTACCTGATCGGGCAATCCGAGTCGGAGGAGGCACGGAGGATCGGACTCGCCAAGCTCGCCGACATCGCGTCCTACGCGTCCGGCGTGACCTGCCGCCATCGGGCCATCCTCCGGTACTTCGGACAGGATCTGGAATCCGAACGATGCAACGCCTGCGACGTCTGCTTCGGCGATCTGGAGCTCGCCGCCGACGCCCTCGTCGTGGCGCAGAAGATCCTCTCCTGCGTCTACCGGCTCGACGAGCGATTCGGTGGCGACTACACGGCGGCCGTTCTGACCGGATCGCGCGAGCAGCGGATCCTCGATTCCCATCATGACGAGCTGTCGACGTACGGCCTGCTGTCCGAGCATACGAAGAAGCGGGTCCGGGACTGGATCGAGCAGCTGGTCGGGCAGGGCCATCTGGAGAAGCGCGGGGAGTACAATGTCCTCCGGATCACCGATCGCGGCTGGCGGGTGATCCGCGGCGACGAGACCCCGCGCCTCCTCCGACCGGCCGAGCGCCTGCGGAGGCGGACGTCCGATGATTCCTGGGACGGGGTCGATCGGGGGTTGTTCGACGCGTTGCGCGAGGTACGCCGGGAGATCGCTCGCGGAAAGGGCGTTCCCGCATACATCGTCTTCGGCGATGCGGCGCTGCGGGACATGGCGCGACGCCGCCCTTCGTCGGTCGATCGGTTCCTCGAGGTCAGCGGGGTCGGGCGGACGAAGGCCCGGCAGTACGGCGAGCGGTTCGTGGCGGCGATTCGAGACTACGCGGCAAGTCATGGCCTCGAGCTCGACGTCGACCCCTCCGTCCGCCCCGCTCCCAGGCCGAAGCGGGTGCGCCGGCGCTTCCGTCGCACGGTCGACCTGGCGCGCGGCATCGCGTACGAGCGGTTTGACCGGGGAGAATCGGTGTCGGTCGTCGCGGCGTCGATCGAGGTGTCGCCGGCCGCGGCCCTCAAGTACCTACTCGACTACATCGACGACAAGGGACTCACCTCGCCCGAACCGTGGGTCGACGGCAGGCTGTTCGAACGCGTCGCGGGGGCGGCCGAGGAGGCTGGACTGGCCCGGCCGATGAAGATCGTCAAGGCGCTGGGCGGGGACGTCGAGTACGATGAGGTGCGGATTGCGATCGCATGTCTGGAGAACGCGGACTGACTCGTGCCGGATCTCCGGGCAACGGATCCCGGAAACCGCTCGCCGTCCCGCGTGTAGGTTGGCCGTGCGGAATGATGGAGAGGAACACCACGTGGAAGGGGCTTGGAAAGGGGGAGGGTCTCCGATGAAACGATTCGGTTGGGTTGCGTTGTTGTTGGTCGTCGCGGTGTCGGTCGGGGGGTGGGCACAGTGCGGGTGTGAGGACCCGGAAGAACCGACCTGCTACCTCACCTTTCAGTCGAACGAGACGATCGAGTTCTCGCTGATCGTCCCGGTCGACTACTTCGTGTGCCACGGGACGTCGGTCTCCCCGAGCGTCTGGGGCTGGCGGGCCGAAACGCTCGATGGAGTGGTCGTCCGAACGTTCGCGTATCCGCGCGGCCCGGTCGGCCGATGGGTCACGATGGAGTGGGATCTGTACGACGACAGCGGGTACCTCGTCGATCCGGGCTGGTACCGGATCGTCGTCATGACGACCGACGGCGACGTCTCGTACCCGGTTCTCATTCTCGAGCGGTGCCGCCCGTGCTGGGGATGCTGGTGTGGATGCGGGTGCACCCCGTGCATCGACTGCGACGTCCCCTGCTGCATTCCGTTCGGCGAGATGTACCTCTCGCTCGCGGTCGGGGAGACACGATCGTGCTACGGCCTGTCGTTCTCGCTGCACTTCCGCTTCGAATGTGAGTCGCCGTAGGGGCCGATCTCGTTCGACCTCGTTGAGCCGCCGCGTCTTGTTTGCGCAGCCGGAAACGGCGCGCTACAGTGATCGTGCGAAGGAGGCGAGCATGGCGCGGAGAATCGGTTCGCTTGTCACTTTGGCCCTGGTCGGTCTGTCGGTGGTTGCCTCGGGGCTGGAGAACACGTTCGGGGAGGCGACGCTCGGGTATACCATTGAATACCCTTCGGATTGGGTGATCGAGCGACCGTCGGAGTACACGGTCCGTTTCGCCGGGGCGGCCCGCACGACCGCCTCCCGAGTGAGTTTCGTGATTCAGAACGTCGCCTCGACGACGATCGGCGGGCAGTACGCCGACGTCGGTGAGTTCCTCGACGCGCTGAAGTGTCAACTGGTCACCGGTGCGGAGGACATCTGCATCTACACCGGCGACGCAATGGTGGTCGTCGATGCATCCGGCCGCACGCTCACCGGCCCTCAGATTCTCGCCGAGTACGAATACGGCGGGGACGTCTACAAGGAATGGCTCGCTATTGTCCCGCATAGCTCGGGCAATGTGTTCTACCTGCTGACCTACACGTCCCCCCGGGCCGACTACGATCGCTTCGAGCCGATCGTCCTCGACATGGTGGCCACCTGGACGATCGGCTCGACGACCGCCGCGACGGGGTCCCCTCCCGCGACGACACCATCCACCTCCGGCGGGATCAGCGTGCTTCTCCAGGAAAGCGGCCACATCGGGCCGTACGACTACGCCGCTGGTGCGTACGACAAGCGATTCTACGACGTGTCCGTACCTTCTCACGGCTACCTGGCGATCGCCGTCGTCGACGAAGCCGGCGAGTCGATCAGTGGATGGGTATACAGCTCGAGCGGGGTCGAGCTCTTGCACAAAGCCGGGAACTTCGCCGAGATCTACACCGGCACGTACGAGATCCTCCCCGGCACCTATCAGATCAAGGTTGGCCAGGACACGATGGTCACCGAATCCGACTTCCGGTTGACCGTCTACTTCAGTGCATCTCCGTTCACGGTGGCCGACCTCGAGGCGGCGTTCGGCTCGCGGTATCAGACGATGCCCTAGTGCCCGGTGCCCCGCCGACTACGGCCGGTATCCGGCGTGGGTAAGCGACTGTACCAGCAGTCCGAACGGCTGCGACAACGGGATCGCCGGCGCCTCGTCGGAGATGGGCAGCGAGATCACCGACAGGCCGATCGCTTGACCGAACACCCACACCTCCGACGGGGCCCATGAGACGTCGACGGCGAGGTTCGGGGTCAGCACCGGAGCGACGGTCCATGAGCCCAGGTAGCGGATTGCCGTCAGTGAGATCGGGAAGCTCGACAGCATCAAGCGGAACGAGGAGGTCCGCCCGGCGATGTATCGGGCGCCCGCACTGACCGACATCTCGGCCCACGCAGCACCACCAACCATCGCCGAGATCGCCGCTTCGGCGATCCAGCGGTCGGCCATCCGATGCGACGACGAAAGCTCGAAACGCGGCAGCCAAGCGGAGAACGGGTTGTCGATCGTCACACGCAGTCCCCACGCGTCGCTGACCGCGAGCTTCCCGTACACGCCGATCCGCGCTCCCAGCTGCATGTGCCCCTCCGAGAGCAACGGCTGATTCACGACGTACAGCTGGATTCCGATCTCCTCGACCTCGACCGCGCGTCCGGGGATCCCTCCCATTGCCATACCCGCCAACACACAACACAACATCACCGCACGACGCATCGTTCCTCCTCTCGGGCCTGAGCGAAGCGACGCCGTCCGCGAGCTGACCGGGCAAGGCCTCCGACTTCTCACCGCCCCCCGGGAGCTCAGCCACCCGGCCACTCGCTTCTCCGGCGCGATGCCTCTCATCCTGTCCTCCTCTTCGCTTTCGCCTGGGTCGCGCGCGAGCTCCGACGGGACAAGGGACACGGCCCTTACGACCTGATGTTTGATTGAACGGAAAGCCGGCGTTCGAGACAAGTGGTTCGGCGCCTGTCGGCGATGCGGGAAACGACACGGCCCGGGCCGGCGGACCCGGACCGCGCCGCAAAGGAGGTCAGCGCTGATTCTGGTGGGTCTTTCGCAGCGCTTGCGACGTGAATGACAGTCTGGCAAAGCGTTCTGGGAATCCGATGCGCGGCGAGTGTCGGTTTCGTGTGGTTCAGGGACCAGCTGCTACAGCAGGTCCATGGTGGAGAATGCGTTCCCATCGGGGTTCCAGGGCCTCAGCTCCGGGGCGAGTGGTGGAGAATCTGTGGAAGCCCGTGAACCTCGCGTGAACGCCGTGTGGACGGATGATGAACGCGACTCGGTCGCGTCGCAGCAGGGCGGGGGCTCGCCCGGGCGTCTCCGAACGTGATGTTCATCACAGTCCGAGACGCAAAGATCGGATAGGCTAACAGGTGCATTCTGCATCCGTTGGCCTCGGAGTCCACGAAGAGGCAGGACTCCAAGGCGCGAGAAGGAGGGATAGGATGAAGCGTGCATTCGTCGTGGCGGTCTTGTTGGCGCTGGTCGCCTTACCGGCGTTGGGCAAAGGGGGATTCGACGAGTTCGGCTACAACTACGGTGCCCGCCTGTTCTCGGGGCCGGCCGACGGCGTCGACCGAACCCTCGACGGAACGGTCTGGGGCGATCCGCTGTACGCGGCCGATCGCTTGGCCATGAAGTGGAGCAAGGCCTGGGACGCCGCCAAGTTCGAAGGCGCGGCCTGGGGGGCCGATGCTTGGTGCACCAACCACTGGAACGGCCAGGTACCCGGCGGCAGCGGCGAGACCTGGCACTACAAGATCGTCTGGGTCGGACCTGAGCTCGAGGACAGCGCGTACTGGCGCCCCGGCGGGTACCCGATCTGGGGACAGTTCGAGGTGATCTTCTCTCACGGGACGACGCCGGACGGGCACTTCTGGGAGACGCACGCCACCCCGGCCGGACTCGGCTTCTAGGGGCGATCTTCGGCCTCAACGAGGGACCGCTGAACGGAACGAGGACCGCGCGATCCAATCCGTTTCGCGCGGTCCTCGTCTCGCCTTCTCCGATGGTTCCAGTCTCGAAGCTCCGCGCTCAGCCGTTCGCCTTCCCTTCCCCCGGTCTCCTTTGCTGCCACCGAATCGGCTAGACTGAACGGCGACACACGGAAAGGAGAGCCCCATGACGTTCTTGTTCTGGCTGAAGATCATCCTTGCGGTCGCGACCATGGCGTTCGGCGTGATGTCGATCGTCTCGCCGTCGGCCGCCGAGCGCTTCACCGGGCTGACCGCTGCCGGCCCGCGCGGGATCTCGGAGATCCGTGCGGTGCTCGGCGGTCTCTTCGTCGGTCTCGGACTGGCCGCGGTCATCTACCGCACGGCGTCGGCGTTCGGCACCGTCGGCATCGGGTACCTGGTCATCGGCGTCGTCCGCGCGGCGTCGATCTACTTCGACAAGGCCCCCACGCCGAGCAACTGGCTCAGCCTGGCGTTTGAATTCGCCTTCGGGATCCTGCTGCTCATCTAGGAGGGGGACAACGGGCCGCCGCCCCGCTTCCTAGCCCCCGCCCTCCTGCCTGAGAATGCGGATCACAATCTGCCCGGTGGAGCCAAGTCCGGCCGGGTCGACGGCATGGTACGACACGGGGAAGACCCCGTGAAGGTCACCGGGGTCGGGGATGTGGATGGCCAGCGACCCGTCCCCGCTCACCGCCAGCGAAACCGGCGTAGGTAGACCGTCGGATACGACGGACAGCGGATCGCCGTCCGGATCGCTGTCGTTGATCAAGACGCCGGGCGCCGGGATGTCGACGAACACGCCGTCTTCCGTGAACGTTCCTGTGTCGGACCAGTCGAGGCTCGGGACGCTGACGGTCCAGATCCGCTGTTCCGGGGAAACCGAAAGGTCGAAGACGTCGTCGGACACGATCGGAGGATCGTTCACCGGATTCACCAAGATCGTGACCTCCCCGGACGCGTAGAGCCCGCCTGGATCGGCCGCTCGATAGGTGAACCAGTCGATACCGTAGTAGTCCGTGACCGGCGTGTAGGCGAACGTGCCGTCGGGGTTCAAGGCCAGAGTTCCGTGTCGCGGGCCTTCGTCCACGGTCGTCGTGAGCGGATCGGAGTTCGGATCGAAGTCGTTGGCCAACACCCCGTAGTCCTGCACCTCGAGGGCGGCATCCTCGTCCACGATGTAGAGGTCGTCGTTGACGTAGGGCGGCCGATTGCCCGAGTCGGCCATCTGGAAGGTGTGGTTGGCGCAGTGCGTCCCGCCGAGCCACAGTTCCGCGGTGTAGGTCCCGGCCATCCCGAACGAGCTGCGATCGAGGGTCACCCAGCCGGCGCTGCTGAAGCTCGACAAGCAGTCGGTGTTGTAGTCGGCCGGATCGAGCGTGCTCGATCCGATGTACGCCGGCGTCCCGGCCGGACCGTAGAACAGCCACTCGACGTCGAGTGGAGAACACACATCCTCCACCTTGTACCACGGCTTCAGTACGTCCCCCACGGAGAAGGGTCGATTCGGGTCGTAGCGGGTCGGCTCGCCGCCCGAGACGTCGAGAGCCAAGGTCGAGTCGACGTACGTCTCGTGGACCGACCGTGGCGTCTGAGACACGTGGCAATCCCCGCTCGGATCGCCGAACGTGTGAGACTCCGAGAATCCGCGCGCACCCGGTTCGACCAGGGCGTCCCATTCGAACGTCGGCCCGACTGGATAGGAGATCCCCAAGCAGTCGAACAGCTGCCTCGCGGTCGGCCCGTCGAACGCTACGTTCGGATCCGGCGCGTAGCAGACCGGTTCCTTCCATCCGAGCGTCACGCACTTCCCCGCTGCGCGGAGCTCGTTCAGCTTCGCTCTCAGGGCGTGGCAGTCGAACCCCGGGTAGACCATCACGAGCGCCTTTCCTTGCGTACACCCCAGCTGCTGTTGGACCAGGCCTCCCGACGCGGCCCACTCCAACGAGTCCTTCGCCCGCCGTGCGTCGCGGAATGCGAGGTAGAGGGAATACGGACTGAGCGACATCTCACTGTCGATGATCTCCGCAGCGTTGTTGAGGGCGTACTGGATGTCGTAGAGGGCGCTGAACACGTCTGAGAACAAGAGCCCCGCGACCGGCATCGCTGCGAGCACCTCGGTGAACGCCGTCATCGCATCTTCGAGCCGCTCGATCAGCCTCGCTTGTCCGAGGGTCAGGCTGTCCATGCCCTCGATGATCTCATCCAGTATGCGGTTCAGCTCGTCCAGCCGCTCCACGGCCATCTTGGATACCGTCGTCGTTCCGCCACACGTGGCAACGACCATTCCGACGAGGCCGATGACCAGCAAACACATCCACCTCTTGCGCACGTTCGCCTCCGTTCGGGCTCACTGTGGTAGCGTGCGATGACGAGCGCTGGTCAGTGGAACGTCCCATGGCGGAGCCCTGGCTTCCGAGGGTAGGACGGATCGTCTCCTGGCGTCAACCGCGGCCGCGCTCCGTGCAGAGGCCGGAGGTCGAGGACCGTCCCCGGACGAGGTTTGCGCCTCGACGACCGATCCGCGTACGATGGCGGTCTCGGGGGTGGAACCGATGAACGAACCGTCCGCCGTTCGCGCGTCCGGTTACCGTTGGGTCCTGCTCGTCGCATTCATGCTGGCGGTCGCCGTCAACCAGCTTCTCTGGATCAGCTTCGCTCCGATCACCGGGGAGGCGGCGGCGTTCTACGGCGTCGATGATCTGGCGATCGGCCTGTTGTCGCTCGTGTTCATGGTCGTCTTCATCGTCGTGTCGATCCCCGCATCGTGGGTGATCGACACCTACGGGATCCGTGTCGGCGTCGGGATCGGAGCCGTGCTGACCGGCGCCTTCGGGCTGCTGCGAGGCCTTCTCGCCGCGGACTACGCCTGGGTCCTGGTCTCGCAGGTCGGGGTCGCCGTCGGACAGCCGTTCGTGCTGAACGCCATCGCCAAGATCGCCGGCCGGTGGTTCCCGGTCGGCGAGCGGGCGACCGCCGCCGGCCTCTCATCGCTTGCGATCTACGTCGGGATCTTCGCCGGCCTCGCCGCCACCCCGGCGATCGTGCTGCGCTCGAGCCTCCCGGCCGCCCTCCTTGCCTATGGGGCGCTTGCCGCCGGAATTGCCGTCCTGTTCCTGTTGTTGGCGAGGGAGCGACCGCCGACCCCGGTGGGCCCCGAGGAGCGATCGCTGGTCTTCGATGGGTTGAAGGAGGTGTTCCGGAATCGCGGATTCCGTCTTCTCCTCGTCTTGTTCTTCATCGGGCTCGGCGTGTTCAACGCGGTCACCACGTGGATCGAAGACATCGTCCGCCCCAGGGGATTCACGATGGACCAGGCGGGCCTCGTCGGCGGACTGATGGTCCTCGGCGGGATCGTCGGAGCGATCGTCATCCCGCCCCTGTCGGATCGGCTCCGGCGGCGGGTCCCGTTCCTCTTGCTCGCCCTTGCCGGGGCGATCCCGGGTCTAGTGGGGTTGACATTCGCGGCCCACTACGGGCTTCTCCTGGTTTCGGCGTTCGTCCTCGGCGCGTTCCTGCTGGCGGCCGGGCCGCTCGGCTTCCAGTACGGCGCGGAGATCACGTACCCCGCGCCCGAGGGCACGTCGAACGGGCTGCTTCTGCTCGCGGGGCAGATCTCGGGGATCGCGTTCATCGTCGGAATGGACGCCCTCAAGTCGCCGGCAACCGGCTCGATGACGTTGTCCCTCGTCATCTTGACCGCCTTGCTGGCGTTCGCGGTCCTCCTCGCGACGCGACTCAAAGAGTCGCGCATCGGAGCGGAGTGATCGCCTGCATGAAGGACGCTCCTCCTTCCCCTCCCCCTGGATGAAGGGGGAGGGTTGGGGTGGGGGTGCCGTCCTGGAAGCGGAAGTCCCCCCTCACCGTGGCGTCTCCCGCCGTGGGGAGAGGGAACCCACCGTGATGGAGATCCATGCATGGCCATCAGACCGGGGATCGGTCAGGAGAGGGACAGGGCGGCTTGCAGCGTCGTAGCTTGCCTGTGACGTTTGGGCTTGCCACCGAGGCGCGTTTTCGGGGATCCTTGCGTTGTGACACGAAGACGTATTCCTCCCGGAGCCTGCCGTGGTCTGTCTCGACCGCGGGTTGCGATTCCCCTTCTTCTCTTGATCACTCTCGCCGTCTCGGTCGGCGGCTGCCTGTTCTTCCCCAATACGGTTCCCGTCGCGCACATCCAGGCAAACCCGACGGACGGCATTGCACCGCTGACGGTCCAGTTTGACGCAACCGGCTCGTACGACCCGGACGGGGCGATCCGAAGATATCGGTGGGAGTTCGGCGACGGGGAGGACGGGACCGGACCGCAGATCGAGCACACGTACTCTGAAGCCGGGACCTACCAGGCCACCCTCACCGTGATCGACCGCCGGCAAGGTCGCGCAGCGGCGTCCGTCACCATCCACCTTCGGGACTCGAATGCCCTTCCGGTCGCCGCCTTCTCGATCTCCCCGTCGCCCGCGTTTCCGAATCAGACGATCCGATTCGATGCTGGTGCGTCGTACGATCCGGACGGCGAGATCGTGTCGTACGCGTGGGCGTTCGGTGACGGGGTGACCGGTCATGGGGAACTCACGTCGTATCGGTACGATACCGTGGGAACGTACGACGTCGTCCTCACCGTTCGGGACAACGACGGGGACGTTCGAACCGCATCCACCGAGCTTGTGATCGGGACCGACATCGATACGTCGAGGACCATCTCCCGTCACTACGAGTGGGAGTACGACGGGCGGTCCCAGAGCTGCGATCTGGAGATCCCGGTGGACCTGTACAACCTCTACCGATCCCAGCCGCGGATCGTTTGGACAGGCCGGGAGTACGACGAATACGTCCTCGACCCGCTCGACGACGCGTATCTGAGCGTGGTCACGCAGGAGGTCGTCAGTGGTGCCGCCGGCGACTACCACGCCGAACTAGAGAATGCCCTGTTCTTCGTGCAGCACTGCATCCGGTACGTCTACGATCCGCTATGGTTCGAGTATCCCCGCTATCCGGTGGAGACGTTGGTCGATGGGGGCGGCGACTGCGAAGATACGGCGATCCTGTACACCAGCCTGGTACGCACCCTCGGGCACGGGGCACTGATGGTCGTCGTAGATACCGACGGGAACGGACAGATCGACCACATGGTCGCGTGGGTTCCCGTCCAGCAGACCTTCGTGAGCCAGCATCCCGACCGCAGCTTCTGGCAGTACCATGGAGCAACGTACGCGTTCGCCGAGACCGCCGTCGAGGGCGGCTACCTGCCGCTCGGGGTCGATCCGTGGGGGCTAACGGAGGTGAACATCGACACGATCTACGACGTGTCGAGCGTGGATCGTTCGCCCCACGTCGTACGACGAGCGCCCTCCGCGACGTCCGACTCGCCATCGCTTCGATGAGGCATCCTCCACCGATGCCGGGATTCATGTGGTTCCACGATCGTCACTTCCAACCAGCAAACGGCTATGGACGAGTCACGATCGTTGGATCTCGCGATTCCTGTCATCGCGACAGGGCTTTCGCTACGAACGCAACGAACTCGGCGAATCGCGAATCTACCGTCGCCCCTCCCCTCGAACCTAGTCCCTCCAACCTGCCCTTTCCGTCACTGCTCTCCCGTCATGGATCACTGCTGTTCCCTCGAACCTGGAACGCAGAACATCGGGCTTGTTCTTCCCCTACTCCTATTCCCCCGCCCGCCGCTATCTCTTGACGAACACGATCCCCTTGCCCTCGTACCGGTTCACGCTGTCGGTTGCGGTCACGACGAACACGTACGCGCCGTTGGCGAGCGGTCGACACGGAGCGCCCGCCGTCCCGTCCCAGACGATGCCGCGGACGTCGGACCGTTCCTCCGACCAGACGAGCTCCCCGGCCAGGTCGTAGACGTCGACCGCCATCGTCGCGGCGATCCCTCGTCCGCGATAACCGAACGTGCAAGCGGTCTCGAACGGGCTCGGCATCGCGTAGAACGACTCCACGACGAGCTCGCTTGCGACGATCGCAATGGTGTCGCTCGACGTGTCGCTCGGATCGGTCGGGTCGGTGTACGTCGCGGTAATCTCTTCGCCGGCGGCGAGACCGAGCTCGATCCCCTCGGTCCGGTAGAGCCCCGGGTTGCCCTGCACCGCGAGCAGCTCGAGCGCCTCGCCCTCGATCGTGAGTGCGCCGACAAGGACCGCTGCGGACTGCGAAGGGTCCTCGACCTGCACGTGGACGAGCTCGTCGTCCGTGTACGTCGCGACCTCGTTTCCTCCCTCATCGACGAACGCCGTCGTCGAGGCCTGCTCCGACGGCGTTCCCGCGCCCCCGATTCCGACTCGAATCGAAATCCACGCCGAGTCCGAGTGGTTCGACGGATCCTGGTAAACGGCGAGGATCGTGTCGCCGGGAAGCGCGCCGAGCGTCGGGACGCAGGCGTGGACGTCGGCGAGGTCGAGGCAGATCGTCGAGACGAACTGCCCGGTCTCCGTTCCGGTCTCGAACAGGTCGACGGCGGCCCAGTACCCGTTGCGCGGGTTGAGCACGTAGACCTTCGGCCCGCAAAGCGTGTTGAAAACCGACACCGTGCCGAGGTGGTTGTTGACCGTGTGATCCCAAACCAGGTCCTCCGGACCGCAATCCCAACCGCCCAGCGCTTCCGGCGCGAACGGCCACGCGTTCTGCACATCGGCCCAGTACCCGTCGATCCGCTCCCGTCGACGCGGGTCCTCGTTCTGGTCCGCATCGGCGATCTCGATGAACACGCAGTCGCTGTTGACGTACCCGGAGGCTCGATTCCCCTGGCGATCGAGGAACCACATCCTCGTGGTCTCCCCGTCGAACACCTGCGTGTCGCCGATCGACATCATGGCGAACGAGACATCGTTGGCGACGCGGACCCGCTCGATCCGCGGCGGGAACGCCGACCAGTCGTCCAAATCGCCGAGGAGCGGGAGCTCCGCCGGGTCATGGGCGACGTCGTTGTACCGGACAAGGACGTCGTCTTCGTTCAGCGCCTCGAACGTCCAGTTGTCGAGCTCGAGCTGGTAGCCTCCGAGCGCGCCGAGTGCGTTCAGCCCCGACGCGCTCCACAGCGGCTCCAGTCGCATCCCCGCGTCGGAGAAGAAGGTCGGCGAGTTCGAACTCACCTCGTCGAGGATCCACCACTCGCTGTCGTCCTCCTCGTGCGGCGTGCACGCATGGACGACGACCTGCTCGGGGCAGCACGGGTCGACGTTCGCGTTGGCGTCCACGACCTCGACGTAGATCGGATCGCGACCGATCCAGTACGTCGATTGCGGCGCACGCGCGGCGTCGGTGAACGTCGTGACCGAGTGCCGTCGCTCCTCGATGTACGCTGTGGCGACCTTGAAGTCGTCGAAGTCGTTCGGGTCGAGATAGTACGCCGCGAGAACGTCGCGGACGCGGAGGCTCTCGAACCCCAGGTCGGCCAGCAGGCTGTTCAGGTTCAGCTGGAAGACACCGGTGTCCGGGCCGATCTCGTGCGCGTAGAACATCACTCGCGTCACCCCGCTTTCGCTGGCGGTGTCGACCCAGACGACGTTGTCGTCGTCCTCCGTCGGATACTCGACGTACCACGTCCCGTCGGCGTTCGGTTGATTCGAGCCGTTCCCGGCGAGGTCGATCATCGGAAGGCCGCTGTCGTAGATGTTCCACGGCCAGATCCCGGCGAAGCCGAGGTCTCCGTCGAGGTTCACCACACCGCCGACACGCCACAGCATGCAGAACGTCGTCGGGCTGTCCACTTGAATCGGGTTCCACGAGCCCGGATTCAGCAGGATGAAGACCGGCACGGACTCGACGACGTGGCCGTCGACGTTCTCGTCCGCATCCGTCACGGTGAGCGTCGCCGCGGTGTTCGCGTCCCCGTAGACCTCGCGATCCCACGAGATGGTCGCTTCGGTGTCGACGATCTTCATCATCGCGATCGCCACGTCGGAGGGATCGTTCGGGTCCTGGATGAGCCCGACCAGCGTGTCCATGTTCTCGAACCATCCGTGTAACGGTCCGTAGAGGACGAGGAAGATCCCAGCCTTCATGACGCCGACAAACGGAGCGTACTCCGGATCGATCTCAAGGGAGAACATCTCGCGGATGCCGGTCCCGAAGAAGGTTTCCCCGAAGTAGTACCAGTCGCCGAGCTCTCGGTTGAACAGCCTCCCGGCGGCGTCGTATCCGTCGAAGTCGAACCCTACCCAGTGGGTGTGCCCTCGCTCGGTCTCCCAGTCGATCCGTCGCCCGATCCGGAACGGCACGTTGCTGACGAACAGGTCGGTGTCCGCTCCCGTCTCCTCGAAGAAGTGCCCATGCGCGATCGAGCCGTCTCGACCGACGTAGTCGTACGGGTCGACGTCGGCGTCGTCCTCCCAGCTCTCCCAGTCGACGTTCGCTCCGGTCTTCGGATCCATCAGCTTGACGTCGGTCCAGAACTTGTCGCGGACGTCGCAGTCGACGTTCTCGTCCGGGTCGTGAACGACGATCCAGATCGAATCGCCTTCCTGGATCCGGCGGACGCGGTCCTGCCCGTTCTTGTCGGGCGAGAAGTACAGCTCGGCGTCGCTCGCCCGGGCGCACCATCCCAACAGGAGGGTCAACAAGAGGAAAGCCGCCGTCCCCCTACGCGTGCGATACATACCGCCCCCCCCCGACGAAGAGCCTTGAAGGTTCAGGACTGACCATAGGCTCAAAGCCTGCCCGTGTCAACGGGCCGACCTTCGACCCGAACGCGACGACGTGCCGCACGGTTCGCGATGCGCTCTCGTGAGGCGCCACGATCGTTGCCTTCCGCTATCAATAGGCTATTGACTTTTCACGATCGTTGAACTACACTACCCCGTGATGAGCCAGGAATCGCAGTCCGCCTTCAAAGTTGGAGGAAGGATCGAGGACCCATACTTCATCGACCGGCCCGACGCACAGGACGTTCTGCTTCGGGACGCGCGCGCCCTCTCGCAAAGCCACGTGGTCATCGCCCCACGTCGCTTCGGGAAGACGGCCCTCCTCCAGAGGGTCTGTACCGAGCTCTCCAGCGAGATGCTCGCGGCGTACGTGAACTGCCTCCCGCTGCATCGCCCCGAGCTCTTCCACGATCGAATCGTCGAGGCGGTGCTCGACGCCTTCGAACGCCGACGCGGGCGGACCCGCCGGCTTCTAGCGACCTGGAAGGACGTTCTCAAGCGCCCGGTGATCGGCGCGTTGGAGCGGCTGGAGGAGGTCGGCGGAAGCCTGCAATCGGTCGGCAGCGTCCGGCTGAAGTTCCGCACCCAGGAGGCCGATGCCGACGAGCTGCTGCGGGCCGCGCTCGACTTCCCCGAGCGGTTCGCCGAGGAGCAGGGCGAGTCAATCCTCCTGGCGCTGGACGAGCTGCAGGCGTTGACCGCTTTGGGCGACGGGGTGTTCGCACGGTTCAAGAGCGTGATGGACACGCAGCGAAGGGTCGTCTACCTGTTCAGCGGGAGCAGCCTCGCATTGCTCAGCGACGTGTTCGCCCGCGAGGGGAAGAGCCCCCTCTACCAGATGGTCGGGCGTACCTTCCTCGGCGAGCTGGAGCGCGGCCTCGTCTCCGACTTCGTGAAGCGCCGGCTCCAGACCGTTCATCGAGTCGCCATCACCGAAGCGGCCCTCGCGCGCTTCCTCGACTCCGTCGGAGGGATTCCCTACTACGTGCAGAAACTCGGGCTTCTCCTCGAACACCGTCTCCAGCTCCGCGGCCTCGAGACGCTGGAGGAAGCCGACGTGGACGACGCGTTCGGCGGACTGCTCGACGAGCTCGATCTCGATTTCCAGGAGCGCTGGACGACCCGATTCAGCGACCAGCAGCAGGCGATCCTTCTCGCGCTTGCTGAGGGTGCGGCGACGTCCAGCGAGATCGCCGAACGAGCCGCCACCGCGCCCGAGAACCTCACCTACAACCTGAAAAAGCTGCTCGGGACGATGGTCCTCCGCAAGGACGAAGGACGGTACCGGGTCACCGATCGCGTCTTCGCCGCCTGGCTTGCCCGCCTGTAGCGTCCCGTCTCCGAGGCGACGTCGTCCGAGCGTCCCCTCCCTGTCCCCTAGTTCCGCTCTGTCTCGGCTACATGCAGTCCCTCACGCAGCGCCGGTTCCCCTGCGCGTCCACGAATTCGACTCGCGCGCCGTCGGCGAGCACGAGATCCTCCGACCAGTGAAGGTAGTTGTCCGGGCCGCTCCACATCATCATGCCGTAGTAGACGATGACTTCAGCCCCCGGATCGAGTACGTAGTGGTCGAACGTGTACGTGTACAGCACCTCACCGCTGTCCGGATCGACGCTCTGGAGCTTCCAGCCAGTGAGGTCGATCGCGTTCTCGCCCAGGTTCCTCAGCGTCACCATGCCGTCGGGGCCACACGTCACGCGGGCGATCTGGATATCAGTCACCGCCCCGATGCCCTTGGACGCGTTCTCGATGGCGTCGATCGCGTTGACGTAATCATCGGCGTAGTCGGACACCAACTGCCCGCCCGTTCCGTCGGTCGTCGGATACCACGAGCTGGGGATCGGCGAGATGATGACCTTGCTGCCGTTGAGCGCTTGCTGCGCCAAGAACGGCCGGCGCGTGTCGTCGGCAATCTGCAGCTCCACCAGCGGGGGGCCCGACTCGTCGGCGCGCGGTGTGACGGGCGCGGGAAGCGGAACGCACCCCTGATCCGTGATCGTCTGAATCAAGGTACCGCACGGATACGCCGGCATCGTCGTTCCCTGCGGCAGGGTGCCGGAGAACAGGACCGGGTAAATCCCGGGGCCGATGGCGCCGACCACGCCGTGGTCGGAGAGCTGCCGGCCGAGGAACCAGTTCATCGCTTGCGAGTAACTGGGGACGATCGGGCCCGTCTGTCCGTTCGCGGGGAAGTACTCGTCGTACCATCCGGCGCCGAACGTGACCGTCTTGTCGTAGAGGAACTCGAACGCCATCATGTCCGGGATCACCGTCACCCGCGGCCCGCCCGAAAGGCCTGTCTGAAGGTTGAAGAAGGGCGACGGGATCCTCGCCTTCAGGGCGTCGAGAGCACTTCCACTCGTCGTCGCCACGCCGGTGACGTAGATATCCGCTTCCCTGTCGACGAATTGCTGCAACACACGGACGAGTTCCTCGTCGTGGAAGTCCGCCGGCAGGATCAGCAGCACCGACTGCGTCCCCAACCCCCCCATCGGCTGCGACAGCCCCGACAGGCTCCCGCATAGAATCACCACCGCCACAACCGCCCACACCAGCCTCCTCATGGTCCACCTCCTCCTGGCGCCCATTGGACCGCATCGACCGCGTTTCGGGCAAACCGGAGGTGGCCATTGCTTCGGGCCCGAACCAGCGAACTCGATTCTCCGCCCGTTGGCATCGGGTCAGCGACTGGGATTGCGCGTCTCTTTGGTTAGACTGGAGGGAAATCGATGGGGGATGTGATCGAAAACTGCGATCTCAAGTTGGGGAGGGCGCTGCACCTCACCATGCGCATTCACGGAACGCGGCGCGATCATGGCGGCGAACGTCCTGCGTTCTGACCGCGCACCACGAACTGGTCTTGACTCAATGAACTCAACGAACTTCGTTCCCCGATCTCGACCACGAACCGTGAACCTGTCTCGATCCTTCGCCGCTCTCCGAGTCGTGACTGTGACGTGCGTCACGTCGCCCCGCGCAGCCTGTCCTCGATCAACGAAGGCAGGAAGTCACCGTGGCGCGGCGTGTACTCCAACGTGTGTCGTAGCTTGTCGATGCGGACCGACACCATCGCCTGCGCCGGCTCCTCGATCGGTCGCACGTCGCAGCCGCCGGCCTGTTCCGCGATGAACCGGGCAAGCTCCACGTCGGAGTACGTGTGTGTCCCGGCCACGTTGAACGTTTCCCCTTCCGCACGCGGATCGGCGAGGCAAAGGGCCACGACGTCCAGCGTGTCCTCCAGGTGCATGTATTCCCCGCCGGCCCCCGCGATCGGTCGAAGCGCGTTGCCGCGTCGAGCGGCGGCGATCATCGCCTCGAACGGACCGAGACGGTCGGCGCCGAACACGCCGTGAAGACGGAGGACCGTCACCGGAAGCCCCTGCGTGCGGTACCTGTCGCAGTACGCCTCGCAGGCGCCCTTGGTCGCCGCGTAGAACGGTCCGCCGATCGTCGATCGCCTCGGCTGGAGCAGGTCACCCTCCGTCGCCTTGCGATCCGCGGTCGGTCCGTACACGACGGCGGTGCTGGCGAACACGAAGCGCCGGATGCCCTCCCGCAATGCGGCCTCCAACAGGTTCATCGTGCCGAGCAAGTTTGTGCAGACGACCTTGCCGATTGCTCGGTCGTCGAACGCCCACCCCAGATGGACGACGGCGTTCATCCCTCGGACCGCTCCAGCAGCAGTTGACGGAGTCGCCGCCGAACCCAGGACCATGCGTTGCTCCGGGATCGCGACGATCTCTGGCGGAGCGGGCTGGGGGTCGAGGATGCGGACAACCTCCCCTTGATGCTGCAATCGAGCCCCGAAGTGGGAACCGATGTAGCCCGACCCTCCGCTGATTAGGACCCGCAAGGTCTCCCCCCCACCGAGAATGGGGTAGAGGTGCGCCGTTCGTCAAGCCGTCGGCCCCGTCACTTGTCAGTCAACAGGGGTGTTCGCTCACTCATCCCGGGTCACCTGTCCATGCGCCTCCCTCGCCCCTACCCCCTGGCTTCTGCCTCAGTGCCTCAGTGCGCGAGGTCGACGAACACGACCCCGGCGGACACGATGGTGGCCGTAAACAGGTCGCCTTGGTCGGCGTTCGACAGCGCCTCCGCCACCTCCGCCTGGCTGACGTCCGCCAAGGGGACAGCGAAGAAGTCGGCATCGCCGATCACCGACGCGTCCACCGGAGTCATCGGCCAGGAATCCGTGAGGAATCGCCCGATCCGCTGGCGGACCCGCGGCGACAGGTGGATCTCCCGGATGCGCAGGAGCGGTCCGCCGAACTCGATCTCTTGCGACCAGCTCCCCACAGTCACGGTCCACCCGTTGTTCGTCTCGTCCGTCTCTCCGACGGAGTCGTCGGGATCGACCGTGACCGAGAAAGCGTACGGGTGCTCGAACCCGTCACCCGCGTCCCAGTCGTCCCGATCCAGCTGCCAGCTGTGCTCGAGGTGGAGCGTCGACTGTCCCGACCAGGTCACCGTCTCCGTCGACGACGTGGGGTACAGCGGGTGGACCGTCACCTGCGTGCCCGAGCCCGGTCCGGGTCGTCCGACCGCGCCCGCCGCCGTTCCGGTCTCGACCTGCTCCCAGTGGACCGCGAGCCCGCCCGCGTACGGCGCCCGCGCCTGCTGGAGATTGCGGAGCTCCACGTACAAGGTGAGCTTCAGCGACGTTGCCGACAGCGTATCGACGTGTGCCCGCACGTAGACCGGCTCGAAGTCGGGCTTGTCCACCTCGCCGGTGTCCTGCCCGGTGGCGGTCGGACTCGCACGCCAACCGGCGACGAAGCAGATCCCGTCTTGCAGGATGATCTCGTCGGTCATGCCCCAGTCGTCCTGGCCGTGCCACATTTTCTCCTGGAACACACCCACCTGCTCG
>Ga0180433_10001455_pt1 | contig 39408 bp, 37 predicted proteins | sample SS_ome_8_FD_132980 | JGI IMG/M metagenome (GOLD analysis project Ga0180433, IMG submission 132980) | Hypersaline lake sediment archaeal communities from the Salton Sea, California, USA - SS_1_D_1 metaG | ecosystem: Environmental > Aquatic > Non-marine Saline and Alkaline > Hypersaline >... | reverse complement strand
TGTAATGGACTGGGGCCTTGCGGACATAGTGGCACATCCATTCCTTCACACCAAGCTCGGGAGGAGAGGGAGGGTGAACCCGTTGGATGTGATGGAGCACTACGACTGGGATCTGGTGGAAAGGGTACTCGAGAGGGCTGGGGGCGAGTGCCTTTCCTTCGAGATCAAGCCGGGATACGTGGACATGGTCCCGGATTTCATGAAGCAGCTGGTCAGGATCGGGAGGAAACACGGGGTCAGGTTCAGCCTTGGTACCGATGCCCACAGGCTCGTCGAGATTCCCTTCCCCGATGATTTCGGGGAAAAGCTGGAGGGCATCGGACTTGGGGAGGCGGACCTTATCGACCCCGAAGATTTCCTGTGCTGAGACATGTGACGTTAACATCAGTACAGTATCCAAAACCTATAAGAACCCGTGCCTACATCGGCCGATATGCAGCTGTATTCACGATCGAATCTCGAATTTTTCCCGACCCCGGGATCTCCGGGAGGGTGGTCGCAATGACCAGGTACGTCGTCGTAACGGGGGGTGTGATGAGCGGCCTGGGGAAGGGCATCACAGCTGCCTCGCTAGGCAAGATGCTGCAGGCCCGTGGATATAATGTGACGGCGGTGAAGGCCGATGGGTACTTCAACTACGACGCGGGAACCCTCCGACCAACGGAGCACGGGGAGGTCTGGGTGACCCACGATGGGGGGGAGATAGACGAGGACCTGGGCCACTACGAGAGGTTCCTGAACCGGGACATCCCGAAAAACCACAACATAACATCTGGCCAGATCTATGGCCAGGTAATCCAGAACGAGAGGCAGGGTAAGTACCTGGGCAAGACGGTCCAGTTCATCCCTCACATAACCGACGAGGTCAAGAGGAGGATACACGAGATCGCACTCACCGAGAAGATAGACATGCTGATCTTCGAGATCGGTGGGGTTGTCGGGGACTACGAGAACTCGCACTTCACGGAGGCGATGCGCCAGATGAGGATGGAGGAGGGGCCGCAGTCTCTGGTGCACGTCCACGTTAGCTACGTGCCCATACCGAACCACCTCGGGGAACCCAAGACCAAGCCAACCCAGCACTCGGTCAAGAGCCTGAGGGAACAGGGGCTCCCCCCCGATTTCATAGTCTGCCGGTCAAAGGAGAAAATTGACGAGGTCAGGAAGAACAAGATATCCCTCTTCTGCGATGTCTACCCACAGGACATCATATCAAACCCCGACATCGATTGCATATACGAGCTCCCCCTTATCTTCGAGGAACAGGGTTTTGGCTCAAGGATCGAGGAGAAGTTCGGCCTGAGGTGCAGGAAGCCCAGGCTCGATGACTGGGGCTCGGTTGTGGACCGGATGAAAAATCCGGAGGGCCGCGTCGAGATTGCCATAGTCGGTAAATACGTGGATATCGGGGCCCACAGGCTTCCCGATTCCTACGTCTCGATCAACGAGGCCCTCAAGCACGCCGGCGCCAGTCTAAACACTGGCGTGGACATAAGCTGGCTGGACTCCAAGGAGTTCGAGGAGAATCCCGAATCCGTGGGGATCCTGGGGTCAAAGGATGGCCTGATAATACCCGGGGGTTTCGGATTAACCGGGGTGGAGGGCAAGATACTGGCAGTGGGGTACGCGAGGGAGAACGGTTTACCCTTCCTCGGGATCTGCTTCGGGTTCCAGTGCGCGGTCATCGAGTTCGCCAGGAAGGTACTGGGGCTTGATGGCGCCCATAGCACGGAGCTCGATGCGGAGACCCCCCACCCCGTAATCGACATCATTCCCGAGCAGGAGAAGATACTGAGGGACAGCAATTACGGTGCCACAATGAGGCTCGGGGCATATCCCGCGATCCTGGAAGAGGAGAGCAAGATTTCGGGTCTCTACCACCGGCTTGGAAGAGTCGCCGATGATGGGAGGGTGTACGAAAGGCATCGCCACAGGTACGAGGTTAGCCCTGATTACGCCGAGAGGATACACGATGCGGGGTTGAAGTTCGTGGGACGTTCACCTGACGGCATCCTCATGGAGTTCCAGGAGATCGACGACCACCCCTACTTCGTTGGAACCCAGGCCCACCCGGAGTTTTTATCGAGGCCTCTGTCCCCCGCCCCACTTTTCTACGGTTTGATCGAGGCGGGCCTGGCGAGGTCGAAGGGGAAAAAGGGTGATTAGCGTTGGGAAGGGGGTACCTGTTCCCCGAAATCCCGGTCGTGGTAACTGCACAGCAGGCCTCCATTATGCTGGAGATATGTGGAGAGCCCAAGCCGGGAAACGTCTCGGAGGGCAAACCGTTCCCCGATCTTTCCCACGAGGATTTCATATATTCGGCGATATCGGTCTGGGAACCCCTGTGCGATGGTTACGGGAAGGCACGCAGGAGGGATGACGACGATGAGCACCTTGGCGGTGTCTTCGGTAGTACGCTTCTGTCCTCCGCGCGAGAGGCAATGAGTAATAGATCGAACTCCATTTTCGGCACGCTGCTGGTGGGCATCCCCCTGGGTGTAGGTGCCTGCCTGTCAAGGAAGGCCGGGGATATCGTTCCCAACGCGAGGAGGCTGGTTGCCGAGAGCGACGTCGAGGACTCCCTGAATTTCGGGAGGGCCATCGAGGTATGCCATGTCGGAGGCCTTGAACACCAGTTCATCAGGGAGGAGGCGGTCGAGATGGACCTGAACCGGCCCGATTTCGATGCCGTCATAGAGAGAAATGGCGTTAGGCTGGGGGAACTCCTGTCTCTCTCGACCGGATATGATCTTCTGGCGGACGAGCTAACGGGTGGATTCCAGATCACATCCAGGTACGCCCGGGTATACCTGGATCTCCTCAGAGAGCTCCATGATCCTGGGAGGGCATCTGGGGCGCTATTCTGCACGTTGCTTTCACGTTACCCCGATACACTAGTTGCGAGAAAGGCGGGTACTGAGGAGGCCGAGAGGGTGAGGGGCATGGCGGAGGAGGCAATGGAGCTGGACTTGGGCTCCACGTCATGGAGAGAGTCCATGGAGAACCTCGATGGCTACCTGAGGGGGAAAGGGCTTAACCCGGGTACGCTTGCAGATATCACTTCGGTCAGCATCTTCCTGGCCCTTCTGGACCCGGGGAACTAGTCGCGGCGGATTTTCCGCGTTCCGGCATCGGTGGCTATGATAGCGAGGCCGGCCAGGCCCGGGAATATGCCGCTATCCACGACTCCTGTGATGGACTTAATTTCGCCCTCCAGCTGTGCCGGGTTATCTATCGGGCCAAACCTGCAGTCAATGATATTATTACCATTATCGGTGAGGAAGGGCTTTTCATCCGCTCCGGCCCTCAGTTCCGGTGTTCCGCCCAGGTCCTCCAGGGAGCCGGAGACTAATGGCCTCGCCATCGGCAGTATCTCCACCGGTACCGGGCTTTTGGTCCCGATTCTGTCCGAGAGCTTCGAGCCGTCGGCGATAATTACCAGCAAATCGCTTGACACGGCGATTACCTTCTCCCTGACGTGGGCGCCGCCCCCACCCTTGATAACGTCAAGCCGTGGATCCACCTCATCAGCCCCGTCGATATCGATGTCTATCCTCGGGTTCTCCACCAGGTTTGAGATGGGAATGCCCAGCTCTCCTGCGAGGTCTTCCGTGCTCCTTGATGTCGGGATCCCGACGATGGAGAGCTCCTCCTCCTTGATTCGACGCGAGATCTCGAGTAGTGCGTGGCGAACCGTCGAGCCCGTGCCCAGGCCGACCACCATGCCATCCTCTACCATGCGGACTGCGTCGATGGCAGCCATGTGCTTGAGATCATCTGGGGAGAGACTCATGATTTCCCACTATCAGCGGGTTAGATAAATCATTCTGGGTTCCCGGTGCTCAGGAAGATTGAGTTCTTCCAGATGGTTTCGAGCAGCTCCTCGTTGGTTCTTTCGGCGGGTTCGATGCCCAGAGCCAGCGTCAGTGTTGATGGAATAGTGGCCCTCTCGAGTTGGGTGGATCTGCACGAGTTACACCGTGTGGATCCCGGACGGGATATTGCCATGCAGCGGGAGCACTCGAGCTCCCCGGTCTGCTCATCACCACCCCTGCCAACCTCATGGAATCCGCGGGTCTGGTACATTATTAGCCTCTCCTCGAACTCGCGGAGCGTTGGGGGGGACCCGCCTGGCCTCCTGTCTGTGAGAACCAGAAGGATGCCCTCCTCAACGTTTCTGAATTGGAGGTACCTGTCGCCAAGCAGGGACGATATACGGCTGTTTACCCCATCATCCATGAGCAGGGATACGATCACGCCGGTGTTTGCGGGGTTTTCCAGAAATGCTGCCAGGTCCCCGGCGGGCATAATTCTGGATGATTCGATCTCCAGAATGTCTATCAGGCTTGACAGGCTCAGTCTTCCTCCCTGAGCTTCTCCGAGATCTCCATCCGTTTGCCCTTTCTCTGGAAGGAAATCGTGGGCTCTATCCCCCTGACCTTGCGTTCGATGGCCTTGATGATAACAAGGTCAATCTTCTGCCGTATTCTCCTCTGGACAACTAGTGTGATAACAGTCTCCTCGATCTTTTTGGCCACCTGGGGACTCCGGTCGCGCATGTTCCTCAGGTAGCCTGTGGCCTCTGGCATGAGAACCTGGTCAAGGATTCGGTCGACCTCGGAGCGCTCCCTCTCCATCCGCTCCTCCTGTTGCTTTCGCTGAGCGAGCCTCTCCTCCATCTTCCGGATCTTCCGCCTCCTTATCTCCTCAATGTCGTCCATCTTAATCCCTATAGGACCTTGCGGAGTTTCCAGAGGAGCCTCGGTGAGGCCCGGGACATGGCCTTTAGCATACCAAGGGTATTGAGCTCAACCCCCTTGGTCTTTCTGAAGGTCTCCGCGATCTCGTCTATCTCGCTATTCTTGAGGCCGATGTAAATGTTCTTGGCCTTGAATAGCTTCCAGTGGTAGTTGCCAACCGCCTCTATCCACTGTTCATCATAATTCTTGAGGGCGGGTCCAGAGAAGTCATCGCCGAGGGCTGTCTTTCCAGCTATCTTTCCCGCGATCTTGCCGCAGGTTACCGATGAGTTTATTCCCCCACCCGTTAACGGGTTAACCTGCCTGGCAGCGTCTCCAACGAGCATTACGTTGTCTCGCACGGCAGATTTCATGGGTCCAGAAACCGGTACTCCGCCTGCCTTTACCTCGATGATCTTTCCCTTGTTCAGCCTGTCACCGAGGATAGGGTTATTGAGGAATTCCTGGAGGTACTCGACTGCCGGCTTCTCGGCATATTTCGGTATTACGGCCAGCCCGACGTTGGCCTTGTCTTCGCCCTTTGGGAAAATCCAGGCATAACCGCCCGGGGCATAGCAGCGCCCGAAAAACATCTCGATATCGTCGGAGATATCGATGTTGATCATCTCGTACTCTATACCGGACTCGATATCATCCTGCTTTAGGTGCGTGTCAAAACCGGCCCACCTGCCGACCTTGGACTGGATTCCATCAGCACCTATCACCACGTTTGCCTCGATCTCGCAGGGGTCGCCGAACTCCTCGTAGGATACCACTACCTTTCCGTTCTCCCTCCTCAGGCCCACGGCCTTTGAACACAGCTTCACATCGGCCCCGGCATCAGCGGCCATCCTGCCAAGCTGCTTGTCGAATATCTTCCTCTCGAGGACGTAACCGAAGTTGAATCCCTCGACGTTCTGGGATAGGTCAACGGTTATCCCGGAGGGCGATATCAGCTTGACGTTATCGATCTTCTTTGCCGTCCAGGGCCCCTCACCCAATCCAATTTCGTCGAGGACCGGCGATGATACGCCCTCGGCACACTGCACCGGCTCGCCTATCTCGCTCCTCTTCTCTAGCAGGGTTACCTCTGCTCCAGCCTCGGCGGCAAAGCGAGCCGCAGTTGATCCTCCGGGTCCAGCCCCAACGACCAGTACATCAGTCCGCTTCAACTTTGGACTCCCTCCTTCTGGATATTGCCCCCAGGGGGCAGGTCTTAACGCAGGCAAGGCAGTTGTTACAGCTTTCCTCGTCGTAGACCACGTTGAACTCGGAGATATCGATGGCATTTTTCGCGCAAACGGCGGCGCATGCCCCGCACCTGAGGCATTTGTTAAGGTTAATGCGGATCATTCCGCTCACTTCCCGGGACTTGTAAGGTATTCTATTAAATCGTTTCTGAGCTCACCCATTGGACGATGACTGGGCCTAGTGTATGTAGCCCTCCTTTCCCCACCCCACCTTGGGTTTGAGACGCTCGACCTTCTGTATTCTATTCATGATGTCCTCCATCTCCCTCTCTATTGAGTGGGAGGCCTTCTCCAGGTCGTTCAGGTCTATCTGGATATCGAGCATCGAGGAGATAACGTCCAGGACCGCCGAGGCGGCCTCGACATCCGGTTTGATATCACCGCTGGTCTGACCAAGCAGGCAGACAGCATCAATTTCACTGGACATGGCGGGCAGCAGCCCCGATACACCGACGATTGGCGTGCCGGGTTCTTCGTCGAGCAGCTTGACATCCGGCCCTTCGTACCTCCCGGCAAGACCGGGACTTGAGGTTCCCACGAATACCTTTCGCCTGCCATCGGTATCCTCCCCGAGCGCATAACCACCAACTGCTATTATTGATTTGACATTCATTTTCCCGCAGAATTCGAGTATGGAATTTGCCATCCTGTAATGGCTGCCGAAGTCGGTTGGAAGTGGCTGCATGTCCCCCGTCAGGATGACCATATCCAGTGGGTCGCTTGTGAAGTGTATCTCGTTTCTCATCATCCTCAGGGTACCGTCCGGTAGATTCTTCACCTGGTGAGGGAAGGAGGTGGAGTACAGCTCGCCGAACTTCCTGCCTCCGAAAACGCTGATCAGGTGGGTAGCAACGATCCTGCCCACGTTACCGACCCCCGGCAAACCTTCGATAAAAACCGGGCTCTCGAGGGCGGGCGTCTCACTAATCACGAACTCGAACTCATCCAGGGCTATAACCTCCCATCCTTCTTCAGCATCCTGCGGTATTTCCCGAACCTGTCCTGTGGAGAATATCTTGGAGGATGGGGACTTGCGGATTTCCCCTCGCAGGTTGGACAGACCGGGCTCAGGGTGTACCTCTGGCAGGCCTTGCAGCGCTTGAGCTTTTTCAAGGCCCTGCCTCACTTGGAGGACCGGGAGAATTCGAATTGGTAATCGTGGTCACTAAGATAGGATTCGGCGGAGTCCACGCGGTTCTGCATGATGCTCTCTGCCGTCTTGTAATCCTCAGCCTCGAGCGTGACCCTGTACTTGGGGGGGCCTATTACCTGTACCGAGACTTTTGACTCACCATCACCATCGGTGGGTTTGACCAGCTCTGCAAGGGCTCCCCTAAGAAGTTCAACTCCGTTGGGTTCGAAAACCTGCATTGTAATGTACCCATCTATGCTGACTGTTGGGAGAGCGATGTTGGCCAGGATTACCTCGGATAGGGAATCCACCCATGCCTTGGGAACCTTGTGTTTGGTCAAAACCTCCCTTCCGTACCTCACCACGTCCTCGAAGGCCGAGTAAAGGTCGGGGTACTCGGTGAGAAGCCTATCGACGACCTCCTCGTTTGCCTTTTCAGGGGTTTTTTTCAGCTTCTTAGTTACCATCTCGAGGAGCTTTCCAGCTTTCTGCCTCTGTTTCCACTGCTGTATCTTGTACTTCTTCTGCTGCTCCGTGGTTCTCTTCAGGGAAAGGTCGACCTGGTTCTTCGCGCGGTCCAGGCGCATGACCTTGACGACGACCTTCCTCCCCTCTTTGAAGAAGTCCCTGATGTTCTTGACCCAGTTTGTCGAGACCTCGGATATGTGGATGAAACCCTCAATGCCGCCGTACTCGTCCAGGTTAACGAAGGCCCCGAACTTCTCCACCTTCTTGACGGTGCACATCAGCACCTCCCCTTCTTTTGGCCAGTCCTGCTCGTCCGCTGACATCAGATCGCCTACTCGAGTACCTCCATTATCGTCGTGCTAACCCGTCCCTTTCCAGATCTTGGAACGGCAAGTGTATTCTCACAGACCACGCACTTGATGAGGCTCGCCGGGGATCCGAAAATGACCTGCTCGTTTCCGCAGCTAGAACACCTCACCCTCAGGAAACGTGATTTGGGATTCGGGATGTGTTTCTTTATCTTGTCATCCATTGTATCCACGCCTAGTCGGTAAATTCCAGTACTTTCGTCCTGAAGCCCGGCCTTGTCTGGGCCCTCTTGCAGACGTTGCAAATGTACCTTAGGTCAGGCCTCCTGGTGGGTTTGGTCCTCTTCTGTGAGGACTTAGGGTAACCACGGGCTCCCCTGGTCTTGCCCGTGGGCTTGACCTTTCTCCGGAACCTCCTCTGTCCCTTTCTGAGTTCCCCTCTCTTCCTCGTCCGGGACCTCTGCACAGTGTGATCTGTGTGCTTCTTGCACCTCGAGCAATAAACGTTAATCTTCCTCGGCATCTTCACTATCTTCACCGGCTCCTATTCTCTCCCCCGCCCTCCTGGCCAGGAGTATTTCCGAGACCTCATCAGGCAGGGCGACAACGTCCTCCCTGCCAAGGGGGCCATAGTTCCTCATGTCAGGTCCTACAAATCTCGGGAAGTCCACGAGGATCCTCAGCATCTTATTGCGGTCCGGCCGGGGAAGTCGCTTGTCCCCTCGCTCTGGAACCCCTTCTTCCACGGCCCCATCCCCCGTTCCCGACGGCTTGGCCGTTGCGGGTTCGGGCGTGGTACCAATTGGGGGAGGAGTGGGTGTTTCATCCTCGAGAATCCTATAAAATCTTTCCTTATAAGGATCCGATAGGCCTTTGGCCTCCTTGAAAAGCTTCTTTTCATCCTCCGAAAGGCTTCTAGGCTTTTTTCCCCGGGATGCGTGAAGTAGAATCTTCAGAAGCCTTTCCTGCATTATCCTGTCGTAAAAAACCTTGAGTTGCTCGCCCTCGGCGACTAGCAGCGATCTGAGGGGTTCGCTTCCATCCGCTTCCGAAACCTTTCCCTCTACTTCCTGGATTGACCTCCTCAGGTCGATGAGAAAATCTGGTGACAGAGGCTGCAGGTCATCCGAAAGAATCTCGTTAAGCCATGCCTCTCTAGCGCTTTCGTAGTCGATCAAGCCAAGGGCTGGATGGCAGGGGAATTAATAATTCTATCCGATTAGCTCAGTCCTCGACCCTTGGTGCCAGGAGGAAGGAGATCTTGCCCCCCTCCAGTGGAACAGTCAACCTCAGCGGGAGGTCCTGCCCGAACTCGTACTCGATTATATCTGTGGCCTCGGCGGCCTTCAGCATGTTCTGGATGTAGGAGATGATGTAGATCGACTTGCACTCTTCCTTGACCTCCATGTGGGCGACGCCCTCGCTCTGCTTGTTCAGTCGCACGTTGACGCTCTCAACATCGCTCTCGCCCTCGAGCCGGAGGAAATCGGGAGTGGCCCTGAGGGTCACGTGGTCCCCGACGATTCCCACGTCTTTCAAAGCCTCGGCAAGCACGCCCGCCTCCATCCTCAGGGTCGCTGTAAAGGGTATCTCGGGGTTGTGCGTGCTGCTCTCCCCCAGATCGAGCAGGGGTATGCTGAATGTCGTGACGGAGATTCCCTGGAAGGTCATGACGAACCTGTTGGTCTGGTCGTCCAGGGACATCTGGAGGCGGTCCCCCGGACGGGCCCTGCGTAGCATCTTATTCATGTCTTCCAGGTTCAGGCCGATGTTCTTGGGGGCGTCGAGGTTGTAGGTCTCGAAGGCCTCGGAACTGAGCTCGAAGTCAACCATCGATATCCTGGCCGGATCCATCGAGTTGAAGGTTATCTTGTTCTGGTTAACCGAGAAGATGCCCTCCTCGATCAGCGTTGAAATTGCATCAACGCACCTCTTCCAAACTGCCGCTTGTGATAAAGTTGCCTCGAACATCCATAACACCCAAAGTACGAGAGATTACTCCAACAGCCTCCTGACCTTACGGTAAAGGTCCGGGTCCAGGCGATCCATGTCCTGGATGACTTCCCCTTGCAGCACCGGCTCAGGATCCTTAAAAATCCTTCCGATCACTCGAACGCGCTGGCCCTCTTTGAAAAGGCTTAGCACGTCTGGATCTGTGATCACTGTGATCTGTCCCTCCCCGTCATCGAGGGTGAAGTCGCCCTCCCTGATTTCGATGGCGGTACCGAGAATTCGGACTATTGTGTCCGAGTCCCTCAGGTCCTTGATGCTACGCTCGACAGCAGGCTGTCTTCTCATTCTCTCCATATTTTACCTATCCGCGTGGCTCATCTGCTTGCTTAAATCTCTAACGGGGGCAGGGGATCCGGCTTTAAGGGTATGCCCTGCATCACCGGGTACCAACAGTGACAAAGCACCTGCCGGCATTATCCTCAGGGCAGGCTGTGTGGAATTCGACCGGGACAAGTAACAGGCATGGCAGTGGTTCTGCACGTCAATGTCCCCGCCTTTCCCTAGGTGTCCTCTGTTGCGGCAAGCTCATCAAGCCGGGATTCATCGACCTCGATTCCCAGCCCGGGCCCATCCGGGACCCTGACGAAGGGTTCATCGATCTCCAGTCCCCTAACAAGTAGATCGGAGAGGAACTGGGGGCCGTTGGTGTCAACTGGGAGGATCACGGGGAGAGTGGAAAACAGGTGGATTGAGGCAGCGAGACCGACGCCGCTCTCGGTCATTCCACTTCCAAGCAGCCCTATACCGTGGGCCTCGGCGACCGCAGAGATCTTCCGATTTCCAACGAGCCCCGATTTTGCCAGCTTCAATACCGCCAGATCCGCGGCATTCATTGAACCGGCCCTGTTCATGTCGTAGTGTGTGAAGATCGACTCGTCAGCCGCTATCGGGAGTTGGCACCGAGCGGCAATTCTGCTGAGACCGGGATAGTCCTGGGTTGGGACGGGTTGTTCAAGGCATGCGATGTTCTGGAGGTCCTTGATCCGGACCAGCAGGCGCCTGACCGTCAGGGCGTTGTAGGCTTGGTTTGCATCCGCCCAGACGAGGGCATCTCCCACCGCCTCCGATAGATCCGCCAACCTACGTGCATCCACCTCTGGATCACCACCTATCTTTATCTTGAAGCAGGAGTAACCCCTCCTGCGCATCTTTCGGGCTTCCTCGACGAGAGATTCTTGGTTGCCCGATATCATGTAACACAGCTCCAGCCTCTCTGATAATTTTCCGCCAATCAGCCCGTGAACTGGCAAGCCGCTCTCCCTTCCCGCGAGGTCGTAAAGGGCCTGCTCCACGGCGGATATGGCGAAGGGCTGGCTCGCGCTTACGGAGGGCGTGATCACCGAGTCGATCCTTTTCCTCACCTCACCTATCGAGGATATATCATGGTCGAGGAGGAGCGGTTTGATGTGGTACCTGAGGGTGGTTACCACGCTCTGCATTGTCTCGTAGCTCCAGGTGGGCATGGGCCGGGATTCGCCCCACCCGACATGGCCATTTCTGGCGGTCAGCTTGAGGTACACGTGCTGTCCAGGTGCTCCCGGGGCGCCGACGTATCCCCTGGAGAGGAGGAAGGGCTTCTTGAAGGGAATCCGGAGGGGGTATACATCGACCTCGCTGATCTTGAGCATGACAGCATGTTTGACCTTTCACATAAAGAGATTTCTGGGCCCTGTAAAAAAAGGAAATGGGGAGGGTTTGCCCTAGGGACCCATTCTTCGAATAGCCGCGATGATACCCACCGCCGCAATCGGTAGAAGAATGCCCTCCACCATTGGTATAACAGCGACGTTAGCCGCGTTTCTGTATCCCCTTGTCCAGACCATGTTTTCCTCGTTGTAGGCTCCATTAGCGGTGAAGCTGTAGAACGCGTGTCCACCTGCGGTGTCGCCCATCAGGAACCACTCGACCTTGCCGTCACCGTCAAGATCCCCTATGATCTGTTTCGGATCGCCCGGACCCCATAGCGGGGCGCCGAGGCTCGGGTCTATCGGTATATTGGGGTCGTACTGCATGTGGTCCCAGGCGTACTCCACCTGTCCGTTTGCATCGAAGACGAAGACCATCCAGAAATGCCTTCCCCCGACGTAGTTGAGGTTTCCATCACCGGTGAAATCCCCGATGAGGTGGGTATATCCGATGGCCTCGGATGTCCACTTGAGGCTTCCATCGTAGTTGAGGCAGTAGGTCACCGGAGTGGGGTTTGCGCCCTCCAGCCGGACGCAGGACACGAATGCCTCGATGAAACCATCCCTGTCGATGTCCGCCAGGGCTACGTCCTCCGACACGAAACCCGTCAGGGCTGCCGTGGGGTCGAGCTGGAACTGCCACTTCTCCGTTCCGTAGAAGCTGAGGCAGTAGAGCTTCAGCTCGTCGGGGACCAGTACCAGGATCTCGTACTCGCCATCCATATCGATGTCAGCTATGGCCGGTGTCGTCTGCCCGGGGGTGTCGGCGGTGTAGAACCTCCACTTCTCCACGCCCCCCTCGGTCAGGCAGTATATGACCGATCCCTTCTGGCACGGCACGATTATCTCGACATCCCCGTCCTGGTCGATGTCCCAGGGAGTGGTTCCGGAGTTTGTACCCCCGACCATGCGGAACTTCCACCTCTCGGTACCATCGTGCTCGAGGCAGTAGACCCATCCATCGCCACCGGTGGCGAAGAAGATCTCCTTCTTGCCGTCATCATCCACGTCGAGTATTGTCACGCTGTTATCGGATCCATCTTCCGGTGTGAACGCCCACTTCAGGTTACCGTTGCCGTCGATGCAGTGGACCCAGGCCGACCTGCCGATGAGGACTGCCTCCAGCACCCCATCGCCATCCAGGTCGTCGATTGCGGGAACGCACATCGGGTCCCCGGGCAGCCCGTCCACGTCCATGGGCGGGTATATCCACTGGATCTCGCCAGTCCTGCCGCTAAGGCAAACGATTCGGTCCTCGTTCTTCCGCCTTGGTATCAGGATATCGACGGTTCCGTCGCCGTTGATGTCCTCGTAGTTGAAGCCCCCGAGCACCGTCTCGTGAAGAACTCCTCCCGTCTCGTCGGTGATGTTGGTGGCCCATTCCAATTCGAGTGCCCCCTGTCCACTGACACAAGTCGCTAGAAATAGAGTCGTCAAAATGGCCAAGATCAGATAGTTGCCAGTATTCACAACCGCAACCTCCGGTCTGACCGAGTCAAAACAGGCTTAAATAGATTGTGGGATGGCCGATGGGCGAAGGTCGGTGGCATGATTCAGGTTTAGATTCCTTCTCCAGGGAATCGAGTTCCCCAGGTCCACACCATGCCAGCGGGACCAGGAAGTCCTCCTCGGAGGACCCGTCGTGCAAATGGTGGTTTCAACGCCTATTATATATTGGAATCAACTTTCATCGCCCTCGTCCTGGGACGCATCTTCAACCTGGGCCCCTTCGTCGCCTTGTCCACTCTCCCCCGGGCTCCCGAGCTCCAGTTTTCTGCTGGGCCCGATCTTTTTTTCCCTGATGATTCCGCTCTCGATAAGGCGGTCGACCCTCTCCGAGATGATCCTCCGGGAGGCCGTTCCCCTGTCCTCCCTGATGTCCCTCGTAAGCTCCGATATGTTGCGTGGACCCTTCCTGGCGAGGTTCAGGAGGATGTCCTTCGCAATCTGATCCCTGTATATCCACTCGTGCTTGGTCGCCTTCTTGAAGCTCGATATGTAGGACAGAAGGTGGGAGACCTCGTCGTAGAAGCGGAGGCTCCCCCTAAAAAAACCGAAGAGGCTTCTCACCTCGTCCATCTCGGACTGCTGTGAGACGAGCAGGTTCTCGATCCTGTCAAGCCTGTCCGCTAGCCTCTCCAGTTGGTCCTCGAACTTGCCTATACTGTCACCACGGGGCACGGCTCCTCACGATTTCCCTCAGGTGAATCTGGCCTTCGTTGTAGGCCTCCGATAGTTGCTGCACGACATCTGCCGGCAAATCCTCTTTCGCCAGGGCCTCCCTGAATATCCTCTTTGCTGCATCGCGCCGGGTTATGAAAAGCATCCCGGCCATTCCAACCTCGACGCTAAGGACGGTGATTAACCCCGCCATACTGAAGGCCCGGCGAATGCTCGATGTCCAGGGCATGTTGCCATCACTTTTCATGTGAGTGGATGTTGAATCCCTGGAAGATCTTCCGGAAGTCGATGACGAATCCCTTTGCCATCTCCATGGCCTCCTTCTCCTCGATCCCGCTGTCAACCAGGGTCTTGTAGAAGGTCGCGACGGATTTCGCCATCTTCTCGGCGCTCTCGGGCGAGTAGATCGTGTCCATCAGGTCCCGGACCAGACCGGGCACCTCGGTCCTCACCACTGAGAGTATCTCGCCGATCTCCTGTGCTTCTGGCATATCAGACATTTTTTATCTAACCTCCAATACTTGGTTATACCATCATTATCCTGTTCAGCGGATATATCGCTTTTGATCATATATGAACAGTTCATCTGTAGGCGTAGCTCTCGGTCTGGTCCCTCTGTTCCTCCTCCTGGGATGCCTTTGGCTTCGGCATCTCGATCTCGCCGAACCTGGATTCGTACTTCTTGAGGTTATCAGACATCGCGCTTGTCAGGGCCTTGAAGTGGGTCGGGGTGAGGACGACCTCGGATACGACGTCCTTGCTCTGGGCAATGCCTCCGCTTCCAGACGGCCTGGTTATCCACGTATCGAAGAATGTGAGCCTGAACTCCGTGGCGGAGTGGTTTACGAGGGCATCCGTAGAAAAGACGGCGTGCTTGTCCCTCTTGATATTGGCCTTCAGTTTCTTGTCCTTCATTTCCATGCTCATGTTAATCCCTTCAAAAAACCCTCTGGTCATGCTCCGGCGAGGGGTCGATGAGATTCGATTCACCGCAAGTACCGCAGATGATGGGCACGGCCTTGTTGATCTGGCGGGCCCGGTCTGCGGAGAGGATGGGGTTGCCACACCTGCAGATGTAGGACCTGATCCGCGCCGGGTTGCCAACGACCAGGGCGTGGGGTGGAACGTCCCTCGTTACGACGGAGCCCGCACCCACCATCGAGTACTTGCCTATGGTAATTCCGCATATTATGGTGGCGTTGGCCCCTATGGAGGCCCTCCTCCTAACGACCGTGGGGATGACCTTCCACTCCTTTGAAAAGGCCCTGGGAAACCTGTCATTAGTGAAGACCACGTGGGGGCCGATGAAGACATCGTCCTCGATGGTGACGCCCTGGTAGATGGTCGCGAAGTTCTGGATCTTTGACCCGGCGCCGATCTTGACCCCGGCCCCTACGTATGCGCCCTTTCCCACGATGCAGTTGGAGCCCAGAACCGCCCCCTCCCGGACCTGGGCGAAATGCCATATCTTTGTGTTATCCCCGATTTTCGCATCCTCTGATACCTCGGCCGTCGGATGGCTGTAGTATTGGGAGTTCAATCCTCTACATCCTCGCGGGCCTTTCTTAAAGCAGTTTCCGCGTCAAGGTCATCGTGGATGATCATGCCAAGGGCTGACGTAACCATTTCCGGTCTATCGTGCAGGAGGATGTTCCTGCCCATCACAACCCCCGATCCCCCCTCCCGAATGGAGTCCTCAGCCTGGGCCAGCACCTGGTCGATTCTGGTCCTGCTACCACCGAGTATAAGAACCCGGGAGCTGACCGATGCGACGATATCTCGGAAATCCCTCCTGCGCTTAGACCTGGTTGAGCCCTTCGGGTAGGGTATCTTTATGGCGGGGACGGAGTAGTCATTGGCGATTATGGCGGCGTACCTGACCCTTTCCGGGGATGTATCCACCGTGAGTTTTCCCCCCGATTCCCGGCAGAAGAGGGGCTCGATTATCATGGGAAGCTCCAGTGAGGCGCACTCCTCGCATAATTTCCCGCAGGTCTCCAGCTGGGAGGCCGTGTGTGGGTTTGCTGGATCGATCCGGAGGAGGAACTTGGTCCCGTCCAGCCCCCACCTTGAGGCCATGGCCGGGCTGTTTACAGGCCGGTCGTCGACCTCGAAAACGGATCCACCGAGGCCCGCACGGTTCAGTGAGAGGAGAAGCCCCTTCCTCCTGGATGCAGGATGAGCAGAGATTAGGGTGGCCATCGGCTCCTTGGTGGTAACGATGGCATCCGCCTGCCCAAGTGCGCCGTACATGCGTCTGGTCAGGGATTTGAAGTCCTCAAGACCACCCTGTATTCCCCTCTGCCTGTGGTCCGCGGCGATTATGAGGGCCCTGCCATCTTCTCGGAATATCCTAGAAAGGCGGGTGACCATTCCCAGCTTCTGGTTCCAGGGAGCCCGGGCTGACAAGGGATGATCACTGCTCCAGGTTGCTCGATTCCCGGTAGAAGTCGTAGAAGTCTGGGTATATTGCCTCCATCTTCTCGTAGATGCTCTTGAAGATCTCGTAGCCCTTCTGGTAAACCGCCCTGTTTTTGGGTTCTGGTTGCACGGAAAGTCTATCGGGCAACCAGTCGTGAATTGCGTCCGGTCTCACCTCGCCGATCCCGACTGCTCCTATAAGGGCATCACCGTAGGGGGTGCCGGGGAACTCGGCCAGGAAGTCCATCTGCATATCGAGGACATCGGCAAGTATCGATCTCCAGAGGGGGGATTTGCTGCCGCCGTCGACGAGCAGGGTGGGCTTGCCTATCCTGATCCCGGCCTCCTCGGCCTGCTCCACGTTCCACCTGTGGAGGTATGCCGCGCCCTCTAGGACGGACCTGTAGATGGCCCCGGAGCCGTGGAGGTGCCTGAGGCCGAAGAAACCGCCGCTGGCAGCGGTGTTCCAGACCGGTGTTCTCTCTCCCATGAGGAAGGGGTGGAAGATGATGCCTCTGCTTCCGGGGGGCACGGCCGATCCTAGGTCGTCGAGTTCCCGGGTCTTCAGCCCACCACCGAGGTTGACCCTGAACCATGGGTCGACTGCGCCACCGGGGAAGGCCCCCCCGCCGAAGGAGTAGATGAGCTCCTTGGATCTTATTGCATGGGGATAGTTGATCAGGCGCCTGGCGTAGAGGGCCTTTGGCCTGTCCTGAAGCATCCCCCAGCACCAGCTGGTTCCTGTCATCAGGCCGTTGAACCCGGCGCTAACTCCCCCGGTGGCAACCAGTGATACCGGCGCATCGATTCCGCTTGCGACGACGGGAGTCCCGGCCTTGACTCCAATTTTGCCGGCGGCCTCGGGAGTGACCTCACCGACGACATCGTCGCTGGAGACCAGCTCCCCGAACATGCCGGTGTCAAGCTCGATGTCCCTGAACTCGGGGGAGACCCGCTTCCTGGCGGACCTGGTCAGGTGTTCCATGACCTCGCCGGAGACATCGTACTTGTCGATGTCGAATACCCCCGCGAAGTTACCCATGGAACAGTAATCGGTCACCACCCTCCCAGTAAGCTTGTAGATGATGTACCCGTTGGGGGTAACCATGTACTTCGTCCTCTTGAAGAGCCTGGGCTCGTTGACCATGAACCAGAACATCTTGGTGTAGCCGTAGTAGGAGTGAATGGTGTAGTTACCCGAGACCTCGCCAAAGACGTCCTCCCCGATCTCGTCCCTTAGTATGTCGCACTCCCTGAATGCCCTCTGGTCGAGCCAGATCATGCAGGGCCTGATTGGCTTTATTTCCGAGTCAACGGGGATTCCGGAGCCGCCGTACAGGCCCGAGTAGCAAAGGACCCCTATGTCATCGGGGTTGACTCTGGACTTCTCGATGGCCTCCCGGGCCGTCTTCTGCATTGCCTCCCACCACGGCTCGGGCCACTGCTCGGCACCGTTGGGGTGCTCCCGCGGAACTTCGAATCCGGGCTTGTAGTCGACGGAGCTCTCGGAGATGATCTTGCCTGACTCGACGTCAACGATGATGGATATGGAGCTGCCGGTGCCTATGTCTCCTGCGAGTATGTACATTATTACACCAAGTAATGGACCCAGAAGTCCTGAATCGGGATAAAAGTCTTTCTCGGATCCGAACCACCCGTGCTGGTTCAGCGGTCCTGCGTCACTATCCTGGTTACCTGCACCTGCCGGTGCAGCCTTTTCTTGAGCATGAGGATGTATAGCACGTATCCCGTAATCATGGATGTGCCTGAGACGGCCGCCCACTCGGTGATGTAGACCCAGAGCAGGGCCTGGTCCTTCAGCTTGATTGACTTGGTCTCCAGCTCCCCCAGGGCCTCGTGGGCCTCCTCGGTCAGGTCAAGGGAGTCCTCGTATCTGCCCTCGAGGTAGGCGTCCATTGCCTCCTCTATAGTGAGGTCAACGTCGAGCATCTCGTCGAGGAGGCGGCTCGAGCTTACCCCGAACTTCTCCACGAAATCGAAGAAGGCGGCGATGGTGGATGCCCTCTCGGTGTATCGCTCGAAGTCCTTTCTCAATGCATTAATCAGGACTATGTTGCTGGGCAGGGGCCTGTCGAGGGAGTGGAGGATTATGTTCATCAATATGTCAAGGCCGTACTCCTGGTCGGAGGGATGGTAGGTATTGGCCCACCAGGGGCAGTCCAGGTCGTCGGCCACAGACCAGGTCATGCCCCTTCCGTATGTCCAGGATATGAGCCATGAGGGTGGAACTTCCGGTGCCTTGGGATAGGATCCCCGGGCCCAGGCCCACGTTGTTACCCCGGGCTGCGGGATAATTAGCACAATGGTCCAGTACCCGCGAACCTCCTCGATGCCCAGGGGCACGAACATCTTGAGCACGGGGGGGAGAGCAGGATCCTGGTTTACGATTACCTTGTATGGAAGGTTGCCCTCCTTCTGACCCTCCCAGACCCGGTAAGCCTGTGGGTCATTGGGAAAGATCGATGCCAGGGAGGAATCGATCCAGGGCCAGTTCACATTGGTCCAGTCAATGGTGATTCCACCCAGAGACTGGAAGGCCCCCGAACCTCCCTCCACGATCGCTGTTCTCATGCCATCGATCTGGCTTGGAATGAATGGTTCGAAGTAGGGGTTTATGAACATGAAGAAATCATTATCCCAGACGTTTTCCTTTCCCCGCGGGAAGTAGATCCTTATCTGTCTCTGGGCATCCTCGTAGGTCATCTGGTAATAAAGTTTGGTTGGGACCAGGGAAACCTCTACCATGGGCTCGTACCCGAACCATGTAGGGGCGGGGCAGTGCTCGGGGGTGACCTGTCCGACGAGGAGAACCCTAATCCTGGAAGCCTAATGGGATTGGCCGCAAAGAGCCAGGAGGAGAAAAATGATGAAAGGTAACGGGGCCTTTTCCCGGAGCATGGAGTCAGGCATTGGAGGGCGAAGAGAAAAAGTAACCCGGTCGACCCGGGCCGGCCCTCACCGGGCTAATAGTTAAGAATTGTTCCCCCGAAACCCGGGTTGCTGATTGTCATGACGTCACAGATGGGAAAGGAGATCCGGATGTCGAAAATTGTCGATCCGGAGGGCGGTCCTGCAGTAATCATCAGGGCCGATGATGGGCTCTCATTAGGACCGGTAGATGGTCTCGAGGTCATGGAGGACGGGCTCAAGAGGGCCATAGCGGCGGGCGTGGATGGCCTGGTGCTCGGCCCGGGCCAGGCCGCGATGATGGCGCATCTTTTCAGGGGGAAGTCAGCCCCGACCCTGCTGGTGAGGTCCGACTGGTCAAACGCCCAGAGGGGTGAGGACTTTCCCCTCCCCCGGAAGAGGATGACTCACGTGATCGTGGCGGGCGCGGAGCACGCGGTCTTCCTGGGGGCCCATGCCATCGTGGCCAGCTTCTTCGTGGGCTACAGGGATGACCAGGACGAGGCCGACAACATAGAGACCCTTTCAAGCCTTGGTGCAGAGTGCTTCGAGTGCGGGTTGCCCCTGCTTGTCGAGGCCGTGCCATCGGGCGAGAGGATCACGGAGAAGAACTTCGTCGATTCCGTCAAGATGGCGGGCAGGATGTCCCTTGAGGCGGGTGCCGACGCGATAGCTGTTCCCTTCACAGGCAGCGGGGCAAGGATGAGGGAGGTCGTTAAGTCATCAGGTGGGGCTCCCGTTTTCCTGGTCTCGGAAGAACCCGATCCCCGGGCAATCAAGGCCTCGCTGAAGGCCGGTGTCAGCGGTATAATACTGGGCGCCGAGGTGTTCGGTGGAGACGTCGCTGCGGCAGTTACCGCCGCGAGATCAAGCTCTAAGGGTGCATAGAATTGATGACGAGTCCCGGTAAGGAGATCAGGCTCAGCAGGATAATAGACCCGAGGGATGATCGTGCCGTTGTGATAGCTGCCGACCACGGCTACATGCTGGGACCGATAAAGGGGGTCATTGACCTGGAGAGGACCATAAGCTCGGTGGCGTCAGGAGGGGCTGACGGAATACTCCTGAGCCCAGGGCAGGCGGCAAAGGTGGGCCGCCTCTTCAGGGGCCCCAGGGCTCCGGGGATGCTGGTCAGGGCGGACTGGACTAATGCGTTCAGGTCCAAGACCTACACGCTGCCCTCCAGGCACGTCCAGCACCGTTACATGACATCGCCCAGGCAGGCGATGGCACTCGGGGCCGAGGCGATCGTCATCTACTTCTTCGTCGGATACGCCGATGATACCGAGGAGGCCGAGCACGTCGCCAAGGTGGCCAGGTTCGCAAGGGAATGCGACCGGATAGGCATGCCCTTCATAGTCGAGCCTATTCCCCTGGGGGAGAGGATTACAGGGGCTAACTACAACGAGCTTGTCAAGATCTCGATAAGAATGTCGGCGGAGATAGGTGCCGATGCAATAAAGGCGCCATACACGAACGACGTTGACTTCTACAGGGAGGTGGTGAAGTCCGCGGGCATTCCTATCCTCATACTCGGTGGGGCGAAGTCAAAGACGCTCAGGGATGCCCTGGAGGTCGTAGAGGAGGCCCTGGAATCCGGTGCAACTGGCACGGTATTCGGACGGAACGTGATACAGGCCCCCGATCCCGGTGACATGGTTCGGTCAATATGCCAGGTCGTCCATGAGGGAAAATCCGCAAGGGATGTCACCAAACCCGTCATCGGGGAAAGGGTGCGGCTCAAGGTCGCCCGTGCAGCTGACTGCACGGGCTGCAGGATCTGCGAGGTCGCCTGCAGCAATGCTCATGGCGGGGGCTTCGATGTTGAGGCGGCTAGGCTGTACCTTAAGGAGGGCAGGGGTGGCCCGAGGCCGTTGGTCTGCACGCTGTGCGGCAGGTGCGTGGAGGTCTGCCCTACGGGGGCTCTCTCGATGGATGAAAGGACCGGAGCGGTTATCCTTGAGGAGTCAAGGTGCGATTCATGCGGAATCTGCGTGGAGGAGTGCCCTGTGGGGGTAATCAGGATGGATGAAAACCGAAGGCCATTGATCTGCGACCTGTGCGGGGGGGCCCCGGAGTGCGAGGAGTGGTGCCCCAGGGAGGTCTTCGAAATCGTTCCGAGGAGGTAACTCAATGGTCGAGTGGAAGGGTTTCATGGGCAGGATGATGAAGGTTGACCTGACGGGAGGTTCCTTCGAGGAGGAGGAGCTGGATAGAGAGGAGCTCAGGCTGACGCTTGGAGGAAAGGGGCTTGCGGCCCGCATCATGTACGAGAGGATGAGGGGAGGAACCGATGCCCTGTCTCCGGAGAACCTGCTATTGTTCCTAACGGGACCACTTACCGGAACGATGGCGCCGGGGAGCAACCGTTTCTGCGTGGCGACAAAGAGCCCCCACTCCGGGACCTTCCTTGATGCCCACTGCGGGGGTGGGTTCGGCCCGGGAATGAAGCAGGCAGGATACGACGGAGTGATGATCATCGGCAGGGCCGAGGAACCATCGATCGTTACCTTCGATGGTGATTGTTGGAGCCTGGATCCCGCGGGGGATCTATGGGGGATGCCCACCGGGCGGGTCCAGGTTGAGCTTGACAGGAAACTGGGCCCTGGCTACCAGAAGGTGGTCATCGGCCCGGCCGGAGAGAGACTCTCGACCATATCCGGGGTTTTCAGCGACAGGCGGGCCGCCGGCAGGGGAGGATCGGGCGCAGTGATGGGTTCGAAGAACCTGAAGGCGATATGCGTGAAGGGATCCCCCGGTGGAATATCTGTCCACGATCCCGCCGCCATGAGGAAGGCCTGCTGGACCGCCCACAGGATGCTCCGCATGAACGAGATAACGGTTAGAAGCCTCCCGGAGGAGGGGACCTGCAACATCCTGGAGACCATTAACGAGGTGGGTGCCTTCCCGACCAGGAACTTCAGGAGCGGGAAGTTCGAGGGGGCGGACGAGCTGGCAGGATACAGGTGGATGGAGGAGATGTGGGTGAGGGATGCCGCCTGTTTCGGGTGCTCGATAGGGTGCAGCAAGGTTTCAAAGGTGACCAGCGGGCCCTTCAAGGGAGATTCGACGGAGGGTCCCGACTACGAGACGGTCTGGGCCTTCGGCCCACAGTGCGGGAATTCCGACAAGAACCTGATAGTACACCTGGAGGGTCTGTGCGATGAGCTCGGGGTCGACACGATAAGCGCTGGGAACATAATAGGTTTCGTCATGGAGCTTTACGAGAGAAAGATGATATCAACCGAGGACCTCGGGGGCATCAAGCCGACCTGGGGAAGTGCCAACGCGATGGTGGCTATGATGGAACACATGGGAGAGATGGACGATCTCGGCGGTTTCCTCTCCCGTGGCGTGAGGGCGCTGAGCGAGGACTATCCGGGTTCATCGGCCTTTGCAATGCAAGTAAAGGGTCTCGAGCTTCCCGCCTACGCGCCTAGGGCATCAAAGGGAATGGCACTGGCCTATGCAACATCCGACAGGGGCGGTTGCCACCTAAGGGGGTACCCCGCGATGCAGGAGCTTCTCGGGATGCGGGGCGGGGCGGATCCTCTGGATACCAGCGGCAAGGCACAGCTGGTTGTGGACAGCCAGGACGAGATTGCAGTCGTAGATTCGAGCGACATCTGCCTTTTCGGGACGTTCGGGTTCACCCTCAGGGAAATATTCCGGATGGTAAACGCCGCAACCGGCTATGGTTACGAGAACGAGGCGGAGATGAAGACCCTTGGAGAGAGGGTCTACAATCTGACGAGGCTGTTTAACGTCAGGGAGGGGCTATCCCGAAAGGACGATGACCTGCCCCAGAGGTGCCTGAAGGAACCGATGCCGGATGGTCCTGCAAGGGGCCAGGTCGTTGATCTGGAGCCAATGCTCAACCAGTACTACGAGTTAAGGGGCTGGGACGATGATGGCGTGCCGACGGGGGAAACCCTCAGCAAGCTCGAACTGGCGAATGTTTAACCCGACGACCGGCTACATGCAATATAGACCAAGAAGAAAGGTCAACTTTTAAATCGACCAAGATTTTATTTAATTTTTACCAAAAAAGGCAATAAAAATGAGAAAAATTTAAATGTGAGCGATCATTGTGCAAAATAGTATCGTGTAATTTGAACCGGGACCCCCGGTCGACATCGCAAAGGTTGATGATTCAATGTCGGAAATGGAAAGACTCGGTACCGGTGTTGGTGGACTTGATGCCCTCCTGAACGGCGGCTACCCTCCTCGTTCCACTGTCCTCGTAAGCGGATACCCGGGAACGGGGAAGACCCTTCTAACGAGCCACTTCCTTATGGAGGGAATAAAGAAGGGATCCAACGGTATCTACGTCAGCTTCGAGGCATCGAAATCCGAGTTCATAGAGCAGACGGAGAGCTTCGGCTTCGACTTCCAGGAGCCCGAGGCAAACGGGACCTTCAGGTGCCTCATGGCGATTCCCCACCGGTTCTTCGTCTCGCCCAGCACCTTTGACATCCAGAACACGATTCAGGGAATAGAGGAGGCGAAGGCGGCGATCAATGCCGAGAGGCTGGTCATCGACTCGATTTCGGCCCTGATGGTTCTCTTCGAAAACTCCTACCAGGCCCGAAAGAGCCTCTACATACTCAACTCCAGGCTGAAGGAGATGGGAATGGCCTCGATGTTCATATCGGAGGCCGGACCCAAGAGCCAGTTCAGCAACTATGGCGTCGAGGAATACATCGCCGATGGTGTAATTCACCTGTCCCTGGAGGAGGTACAGGAGCGGAAGTTCCAGAGGTTCCTGCGCGTGGTGAAGATGAGGAAGACCGCACACAGGATGGAGAAGTATCCCCTTCAGATCGGTGCCAATGGCATGGAAGTCCTCGTGAAGGGATAGTTCCGGAGAATTTCGGATTTTTACCGGCGTAGATAGCTTTTTCGTGTGTTCTCTATTGTGGGGTCCTTGTAATTGAAGGATTCTTCATTACAATTGCGAACGTAACATATTTATACTTCGAAAATGCGAATATCCTAAGAAACGTGTAGAATCTCGCGGTGGTCACCTGTTCCTACATGGGATAAAATCCAATGGGGGAAGATTTTCTTTTGTACCAGCTTGATGAGATCGATCTAAAGATCATACAGAAGCTCCAGGAGGATGCAAAAACTCCCTTCACCAAGATTGGTAAGGAGCTGCAAATACCGGATACTACCGTCCATTTCAGGGTAAAAAAGCTCCTGGAAAATGACATTATCCGCAAGTTCACCATAATGGTCAACCACGAGAAGCTGGGGTACACCGTGAGGGCCCTGCTCAGGATCGAGATCGAGAAGTACCTCCTGGACATGTTCACCCAGTCCAAGGTCGAGGAGGTCGTGGAGGAACTCTCCAAGGTCAGGAGCGGGGAGCTCATCGCAAGGTGCGAGAGCAAGAACGAGATTATAGCCATAGTTTCCACGAGGAACTCGGGGGAGCTGATCAACCTCATGGAATCCCTGAGAAAAAAAGAGGGGATAAGGGACCTGGACGTATCGGTAATAGACCAGGTATTCGAGGGTGTTCCAGGTCCCGCGGCACCAGCGGCCTGATGAGCTAGGCTTGCGACCTGTTGCCGGTGCTTGCTGTTAACACAATGATATCCAGTCCTGTCGGCTGGCAGTATCCTTCTACGGAGAATTTGCAGGTCTTCGGACCGGTAAAGTACGCGATATTTCCGTGAAATTAACAATATTAATGAAAAATATTCAATTTACTCAAGTCAAATTTATATAAACATGCACTTAATTGGTCCTGACAAGAAAGTGGATGCCAGATGTCGGTTCTTATTCCCGATGAGATCCCAGAGGTCCTGAAGAAGACCAACGGTTATTCCCTTCTGATAAAGGGACCACCCGGAATGGGCAAGTCGACCTTTGCCCTTACACTGATGGTCGAGAAGGCCAACGTAAACGGTTTCTACGTATCCACCCGTGTCAAGCCCGACAAGCTTTACGAGCAGTTCCCATGGGCCCGCAAGTACGTTAAGATGGAGAACATCGTGGATGCAACTGATCTGGTATCTGGCGGGGGAGTGGATGGAACGGGACTCAATTCGGATGGAGAGTTCGATTTCCTGAAGGACATCAGGGGTAAGGTCGAGAAAGCCAAGGATCCGACCGTTATCATCGATACTTGGGATGCCGTTCACACGACTCTCGGGGACTCGGCGATTCCCGCAGAGAAACACATAACGGACTGGCCAAGGGCAAAGAACCTGACCCTCGTCCTTGTAAGTGAATTTATGGACACGAGGGTTCTGGAGTTCCTGGTAGATGGTGTGATAACGCTCTCGGATAACGAGATCGATGGCAGAAGGGTCAGGGAGGTAAGGCTCGACAAGCTTAGGGAGTGTGAGATCAAGCACCTAAAGTACGTCTACACCCTGAAGAACGGGATATTCAGGCGATTCCCGCCGCTGAAGGTACGTCCTCCCGAGGAGATCAAGCCGTGGATACCCTTCTCTGATGAGAAGTGCCCCTTTTACAGCGGATCCCCCGAGCTTGACGAGGCCGTCGGGCAGAGCCTGAAGGGCGGGTGCATACTCATCGAGATTAGCAATAACGTTCCCTACGAGTGGGCCAATCTTCTGCTCCGGCCCTTCATTCTCAACTTCATCGCAAAGGACCGCGGAGTGATGATAATACCGGCGAGCGAAACCGCCCCCGAAGCGATAAAGAAGGACCTGACTACCTACATAAATGAGAAGAAGTTCGATACCTTCGTTACAGTTTTTTCTAACGGAGTATCATCGGATACGCTGCCCTACGTGCTAAACACCTGGTCGAAGACGGAGGAGGAGGAGCAGAAACTCTGGAAACAGGTGGAGGACGAGAAGAGAAGCGAGAGCTGGGGGCACATGCTGAGGGTTATCAATGTAGACAGGATCGAGCACACCTACGGGGTTCAACGTACCCTGAGAAAGTGCGCGGAGGAGATAGCAAAATCAAGGCTTGGAGAGGACCTCATCCTCCTTACCACGAGGGATTCTCTTGGATCCAATCCCCAGCTGAAAAGCATGTGTGATGTGAAACTGAAGGTGATGGAGAGATTCGGATCCTGTTACGTCTACGGAGAGATGCCCAGAACTGGTCTCTACAACACCGATATAGATACTTCACAGGGATTTCCAGTCCCTGAGCTGACCCCTGTGGTGTGATGATTATTCTTCGTATACGTTTGCATGGATTACATTTGCTGGAGTTAAAGAAATCGGAGATGGGGAAAGTCAGAAAATGAGTAATTAAAATTGCCAAGGGATCGAGGATTGAGAAGATGACCAACGGAAAAGGCAGAATATTGACAATTGCATCAGGAAAGGGAGGAACGGGAAAGACTTTCCTCGCAGCAAATTTGGGGACAGCTCTTACGCTGCTGGGAAAGAGGGTCGTGGTAGTGGACGCGGATATTGGTATGGCTGACCTCGGGCTTTATCTCGGTCTGGAAAAAAGTCCAATAACACTACACGAGGTACTTGCGGGTGAGGCGACTATCGAGCAGGCAATGTACGATGGCCCTGCAGGATGTAAGATAGTGCCCAGTGGACTGTCTCTAAGCGGTTTTTCCCGTGCAAACCCGCAGAAGCTCAAGGGCGTCGCAGAGGATCTGACCAGGACTTTCGATTTTGTGATACTTGACTGCGGTCCAGGATTATCCAAGGAAAGCACAGTTCCCCTTGCAGTTGCTGACGATGTAATTATTGTGGTAAATCCTGACCTATCATCCCTCGCTGATTCCCTGAGGATAAAGATGATGTGCGAAGCGGTTGATACCCAGATAAGGGGCGTCGTGGTAAACAGGTCTGGACTAAGCAAGGCTGAGCTCGCTCCAAGGGAGGTAGGATCTATGCTCGGACTCAGCATACTCGTTGATATTCCTGATGATGATGAGGTTAGAAAGTCTGCGAACCTGAAAGTGCCGGTGATAATGAAGAATAAAAACAGTCCTGCAGCAGCGGCACAAACCAAACTTGCACAGCAACTTGCCGGGTCGGAGGCTAAAGAGGAAATTGTTGAAGAAATATCCAAAGTAAAGAAGGAGAACTCAAAAAAAGGTGGCAAATTCAGACTCTTCGGTAAATAGGGGGAGAAAAAGACGCCCGGCGATACCTCTACCCAGGATATCGCAATTCGATATGATAGATGGTCGATCTTCTATGATTTTGCAGACACTCTAGGACCACTGGGTAGATCTGAGCGAAAATGCAGAAAGATTGTTGCTGGTTTTTTTCAAGACTCTAGGGGATGGGTGTTAGATGCAGGCTGCGGAACCGGAATGATGTCCCAATATCTTATGGAAACCGGGTATGGGGGCAGGACACTCATGGTGGATGCCTCGAGAGAAATGGTGCATAGAGCCCGCCGGAAGTCAGAGGATAAGAAAGGGAATTTTGTTGTTCTTGCGGATGTAAACCATCTTCCCATTAAATCAGGAGTGATTGATGGGGCAATGTGTACCTTTTCACTCACGACAATCAGACATCCAGAGGATGCTGTTGAGGAGCTGACAAGGACACTCGTAAACGAAGGTTTGTTGGTTGTTTTGGACAGTGAGAAACCATCAAATCCGGCGGGGAGGTTTATTTATCGAGCCTTGGTTCCAATATCCAGATTATTCTGCCACACTCAAATTGATAGGGATGTAAGAGGTATACTTAGTTGTAATGGGAAACTCGCAGAATCTGGTAGGAAAGGCTACATGGGGGGAATGGTGGCCATCCATGTATGTAAAAAAACGTGTAAAGCAGTCGATAATACGGAAATAATGGTAACAGATTATAGATAGTGCAATATTATTCAAATTATTAGGAAATATATTTATAATTAATCTGTAAGAGTCAAAAAAGGTTAACTCCCTTGCAATCTATTGATGGGGTGAATGTCGATTTGAAGGGATCTTTGGCAATGGCTTCAACGATAATAGTAATCGTTTTTGGGATTTTAACTCTTAGCAGCGCACAGGAGACAGACCCCCCGACAATCAACATGATTACCGAGTTCCCCATTACTGTGAATGAAGGTTCAGAAATACTGGTAATGGCCGATGTTATTGATGTTAGTGAAATACAGTCAGTTTTCCTGACGTACGAGATTGATGGTCTAGTTTATACCGATCCCATGTATTCTGATGTAGCGCACTACCCTGATTACAGGTATCTGTGGAACTATACGAATTATGATATTGGGTTAGTATCACAACTCATAGTAACGATCCTCAATATTACTGCCTTGGATGAATACTCAAATCCTGGGGTGGTTAATTACGGTAATAATTTCACAATAATCATTCAGAAGGAGGATCTTGAAGGCCCTGAGATAACCTTCGAGTCGACGCCCCTTTACACCGAAAGTGAGGACCACATGTTCATCAGGGCTGACGTCCAGGATCCTTCAGATGTGGCCAGCGTAAAGCTTCACTACGAGGTTGACGATATATGGTACCAGTCAAACATGAAATTGAACGAAGAAGTTAATCTTTACGAGGCGATAGTTGGACCTTTCGAAACCGATACAAATGTGCGGTATTATGTCAACGCCACCGATCTCTCACCAAATCACAACCAAGCCTCAACACTCGATGAAAACGGGGACATGATGTCCTTCGTCGCATCTCACAAACTAAGGTTCGAGGGAAAAGTTGATCAATCTGACTATCTTCAGGTTCCCGAGCTGCATAGGTACCGCATGGGAACCCCCAATGCAGTCATTATTTATGAGAACTACATATTCGACCTGGAACTGAGCGAAACCGGGATCCTCCACGGGGTCATTAACGTCTCCGACAATGGCTCCCTTAGCAACCTAGTTAATTTTGATCTGGCAGAGAAGAGCAACATAATCATAGCCGACGAAACCACGAAGGACGGTGTCGTATACGACTTTAACCTCAAATATCTCTCATATGATTCAAATGATAAGAGTGCGGAGCTGGAAATTAACCCGAGGCAGAAACTTGTCTTCGAGGGATACGAGATATTATCATCCATCACCAAAGACTCGGGAAGTGACACGACCTTCGTTGGTCGGGATGGTGGAAATTGGACCGTTGAAATTACTGTGAAGCAGGGTTACAACAGCGTTACACACACCTTTACATCCAGGAATCAATTCATAGAGTTCTATATCGGAGATAGTAGAGATATTCAAATAATGTACCTGGGCGAGGAGTTGGTTGAGGGGGACATACTCAGGTACCAAGCCAGGCTGAGGGTCTACAAGTTCCAACCCCCAATATTCAAAGTAATCAGCGATGTACCGACCGGTAGCCCACCGGGTCTATCAGAAGGACAGATTATCTACAACGTTTACGCAGGAGATGAGCTCGAACAAAAGGTGATTGCCCAAAATACGGCTGGGTCCAGGGCATATAATGTCGATATCCAGGTTGAGAACGAGACAGGCGGGCTGGTGATCTTCCCCGGTGAGTTAACCTCCTCACTGGGATCCGTGTATCGCGAAAAAAACCTCGGTGGAACGATCATCAAGTATTACCTAACCTATGGGATGCTTACCAAATCCCTGGACCTGAGAATACCGACAGGAATAACAGTCAGGGAAACCGCGACATTTGATGTTATTGTTTCGTACACTGATGCCCATGATAATTTTCACCAAATCAGGATACCAGTTCTGTTTTTGATCTATCCCTCTCCCCCAGATCTCCAGGTGACAAAGACCCTGCTCAGGCAGCCCCATCAGATAGGTTTGGAATCACAAGCCAGAATAGAAATTCTAAACACAGGTGGCTCACCTGCCAATAATGTCACAGTCACCGATAACACACCCCCGAATCTAATATCGGATTTCGTTGATAGGGATATTGGAAAGGTCCAACCGGGACAATCGAACAAGGTGTCCCTGAGCTATAAGGTCAAGCCGACGACGATAACTAAGCCAGGACAGGCATCATATGGATTCGTTACAGTAAACTGGAAAGGAGTCTGCCATAAGCCTGGAGTTCGTATAGATGCCAATACTATATCGACCCAGGTATTCTACTTTGAGGTAGTTGGTCCATATCTCGAATTTATCGAATTTTCCGCCGATAGATCGATAGTAGAGCAAGCCGGCCAGCAGATGATTTTCATCAATGTCGGAGAGAGGGTAAAAATTGATGCCAGGGTTAAAAATGATGGGAACCGAATAGCCAAGAACCTTTCCCTGAGTTTCCCGGGATTCATAATAGAATCAACGGACTTTCCGGAGGGCACTGATATGGAGGTCGATCAGTACCTAAACTTCGAGGCCACTATCATTGCGGTGAATGAGGGCATACTCCCGTTCCAGTTGAAGATCACCCATGGTGATGAATACATAAGCCTCGGTAACATTTACGAGGTTTATTCAGATTACATACTGGCCCAGACCTACCTTTCTCCGATAGTAGTAAACTATATAGAAACGCCTGAACAGATTGCAGCCGGGGAGACTGTTTGGGCTTCGCTTTCCATAAGGAACATCGGCAGAAGTCCTGTAGAAAATGCTATGGTACTGCTGGACCTTTCTCGCGGTCTTAGGCTCGAGTACGGCACCTACATCGCTTACGAGGGAACCTTGGGATCTGAGGAGGAAGTAATAGTAAACATACAGGTCAAGGGCACGGAATTCGGTTTAAACAAGATAACTGCCACGGCCTCCGGCAGGGAAATACCCGATATCGACTACGTGTATGAAATAGAGGTCCTATCCCCAAATGTTGAGATCGTTAGGACGGTTGATGATGAGTATCTCCTGGCGAAGCAGGATTACTGGCCAAGGAGCTCGGAGATTATCAGCTGGGTGACTCTGAACCTGACTAACACCGGTAACGACGATGCACTGATGCTCGTACTTTCCGAGACCCTTCCCACGGGAATTATCAGCTGGGATAATCTGACCTATGGAACGAACCTGATAATATGGGGGGAGATGGAGGACCTCAGCCTCGCCCCTAATGAGACAATGGTATTAAGGTATCCGATCTGGAGCAAGACCCCGGGTCACTTAATATACCAGCCGGCTTCAGCCGAGTACAACAATGGTCGTGGCAACCTTTTCGAAACCGAGTCAAACCAGCTCGATATCTGGGTGCTCGCAAACCGACCCTTCATCGTTCCGGAGGGTTCTGTTGAGGTTACGGATGAATTTGGAAACCCTCTCGTAGGAACAGTATCCTATAATGACACTGTTACATTCACGCTTTCCATCCTGAATATCGGTAATGGCGAGGCAAGATCCCTCGATATTGGGGAGTGGACTGGAAATCATATCTCAGATATCGATTGTGTGGTCCTCAACAAAGACGAGATAACGGGTCTCCTTCAGGGGGGGATTAAGGCAGCAGAGATCCTTGAGCTTCCGATTAAGGTGTCGGTCAGAGAGGATGTGCTGATAAACCAAGCATTTCCCCTGCAGTTTAAGGTTTCATATCTGGATGGAGATGGGAGGGCCTTCGCACAGTACTTCGAATCACAGATCCAGGTAAGGCCGACCACCGTTCAGGTTACTTTCACGAAAACATTCTGGAGGTCGGCGATCGCGCCGGGTGAGAGACCCAAGCTTAGAATACAGGTCACCAATGTTGGAGATACAGATTTATTTGACATCAGGGCAGTTGTGGGCATACCTGCTGACCTCATAATAAGCGAGTCACCCATAATCGAGACCCTCAGGGAGGGTGAGTCCGGTGAAATAGAGGTCCTTTTCGATCCTGTTCTCCTCCCTGAAGGCGAAGTCTATGAGTCATATCAGGGATTTATTACTCGGGTTGAGTATCAGAGCTTCAGAGGCCCGGAATCCACACCCGATGACGGCATATTCATATCCCTCTCGATTGCGGAACCCTTCATAGAGATCACGCGTTCAATTACATCTTCAACGATTCTAGCACGAAATGATGATTGGCCATTCTCCGATCAGATTAGCGAAAATGTTACCATCACCCTGACAAACAGGGCAGATGTTAAGGCCGAAGGTATCATGGTTGTGGAGACAATCCCGGATGGGCTCTACACCCTTGACGAACTGGGAACTAGCCAGATTGTATGGGGAGATAATGGCGGCATAGACCTTGACGTTGGAGAATCGATCTCCTTCACCTATCCGACCTGGTCATTCGAGGAGGGTATTTCTAACTTCAAACCAGCGATTGCATCCTACAGGGATCCCTCTAAGAACGAGTATCAATCCTTCTCGGTCGGCCTGGAGAGTGTAGAAACTGTGTTAAACAGGCCATATATCATATGGGAGGATTTGGTCCAGGATCCAGCTGGATCCCTCACCTTCAACGATACGTTTAGCCTTACCTTTTCGATTTCTAATATCGGGAATGGTAGGGCAACAAGCATGAACTTGACGGATTGGACGACTGGAGATATATCTGAGAGTTGGGTGGTATTGAACCATGAAATCCTCAAGAGTGACCTCGATTCGGGTCTTTTCGCAGCCACCGAGGGAGACTACACTATTCGATTGCGGATCCTTGAAGACGTAGAATCCTCAAGGAGCATCAGGATACCCCTGGTAATTTCTTATTCGGACGAGGTGGGCGAGATATACTTCGCCGAAACACAGACCGAGATTTTGGTGAGGAAACCCCAGATCAAAGTCTCGACAAGCCTTTTCGATGGTCATTATGTGCTGATGCCATTCGAATCAGGCTTCTTCAACATCAGCATTACTAATACCGGTGACACGGATCTCTCCAATTTCACTATTATTGCTGAGAATCCCGAGGGTTTGAATATCCGGGATTCAGGTTCGATAGCAATTCTCAGGGAAGGCGAGTCAGCAAATATCTCAGTTATCTACGCGGGCGTTGATTCTGGAGAATCGGTAGGTAGGCTTTTCGATAAGATAAACCTGAGTATATCTTACACGGACTTCCGTGCAGGGCAAAAGGTCAGGAAGATAGGCACAGTAAACCTGAGCGTGAAACGACCGATGCTTGTATTCAAGACCTACGATCCTAAACTCAAGACCAGAATAGGTGGGAAATTCTTACTTTCCATGATTATTGGGAACGATGGATCCTATCCGGCATCGGGCATTAGGATCCTACTTGGAGGCCTCGCGGGTTGGGTAACCGATATTTCCGCAGAAGGTGTTGCGATAAATGGCGACGAGCTTATCATAGACGATCTGAATTCGCTGGATCAGCAGGAAATAAATCTTGTTGGAAAGGTATTGGAGAAAGGTGAATTTTCAGTCGTCCCAAGAGTAGTCTATAGAGATGGTGCTGGAAATGAGTATGAGCTACTGCCGGATTCATTCGAGGTAAAATCTGGAGAAATGCTATACAAGATGCTGCTTCCATTCATACTGTGGGCTGCCGTTGGGATAGGAATAGCGGGGATATACTATTACGAGACCCGAATAGCTGAAAAGATAAAGGGCCACCAGCTTGGATCCCTCGCAAGCTCGGTTATTACCCATGTTGATGCCACTCAGATGGTTCCGCCCCTGATACCTTACAAGAAAAAGAAGCTCAGTCTTGCGGAATTCACCTACCTACTATCACTCTATCTGACCAAAGTTAACTCGACCAGCGTAAAGAAAGCGGATAAAACCACCTTCATTATATCCCATCCCCAATCCAGACTGGTTCCAGGACAGTATTTCAGGAACCTGGTTGTGGTCAAGGATGCGTACATGCTGGTTGCCCAGATGATTCAAAACAGGGTAAAGTCTTCACAGGTGGTTCCACCCACATTTCTTGTTCAGGGTTTCAAGGTCGGGATCTCAGACCTCGCTTTCATTCTTTCCTTGGCTGTGGCGAAGGTCAGGGCAGAGGGTACACTGCCACGGAGCGTAACCGTGCCCGGGGCGACAAGGGTCTCGGCGGGGGATGTTGAGAAGAGGGAATCAGAACCCACTGAACCGGCTTCGGGGGAGAATCTCGATGCCGAGGAGGAATTCAAAGAAGAGAAGGAGGAAAGTGAAGCAGAAACCGTAAGTGAGATGGTTCCCATCTCCGATGAAGAGGATTCAAGTAATCCCGATAAGAAGTGAGAGAAAGTGGGATTTGACAGAATAAGACACATAGGAGGAGATTTGTGATGGAGGATGTAAACAGAGAGGTCCAGATGCTTGTATCGAAGATAGACAATTTGATTGCCGTCTTCGAGCAGGTATCGACCGTTGAGGAGGAAGAGCAGGAGGCGGAGGAGAACTCCGCCCAGGAGCTTCTCGAGGTTGCAAAGCATCTGGATGAGGAAGTCAGCAAGGGCCTCCAGCAGCTCAATGCGAAAATGGACGAGTTGATATCCCTCTTGGACAGTCTACCTGCTAGAATGCCCAAGTTTGGTGCAGCTTTAGCAGAAGAAGGTCCTGAGGATATCCTTGGTACAGCTGAGCTGGTGGCCGAAGAGGAAGTGTAATTGAGAATAGATCGAGGCACTGGAGGAAATTATACCAATAACTGGTTAAGGTGAGTTGGCTTGGAGAAATTCAGATCAAAGAGAGTAAACGCCAAATTCCTGAAGAAGATGAGGAAGGCTCTCGGAACCCTTCCCGATGTGGGAACTCAGGAGGAGATCGAGAAGAAGGCCTATTTGAGGTACGTTCCTGCATCGGCTCGTCGAAGACTCGAGATGAAGGAGAAGGGAGCGGATGAAGAGGCGCTTGGACTTTTCAAGAAACTCGGTGTGAAGGACCCGAATTCCGAAGCTCAGGATGATTCTGCGAAGAACCTTCTCGATCTGGCGGCCATGCCAACCCAGGAATTTGCCAGGATCGCTGACGAGGATCTTAAGGTCGAATCCCTCGACGAGGGATCGGTGAGAAATGCTATGGGGATCACCGTTGCGGAACAGGGACCCTTGAAATTCCTTTCTGCGGAGGCGGTTTCGGGAGCCCATTTCGAAACACAGATACCGGAGGAGTTCTTATCAATTCCAACACAGTGGAAAGATAGCTCACTTCCCGGGATCCACAAAGAGTACTGGCTCCAGAACCCCTTCTCAAAGGCCGTTATAAGGTGGGACGAGGAATCCAAAGAGGCGATCTACTCCGTAATCGAGCCAGATCTTGATGAGCATGAGACGGAGATACTAAACAAGATAAAGCAGATAGTCCAAGAGGAGATAGAATCAGATTTCTACTCCCTCACAGAGCTTGGAAAGGCCGAGGAATATTTTGATGAGAAGGTCGAGGAGATTCTGGATGAACTACGCATATCCACAGACAAGGCACAAAGGGAGAAGTTCTCATATTACTTAAAGCGGGATATGCTTGGTCTGGCGGTGATAGAGCCTTTCTTCCATGATTCTGCCATAGAGGATATTTCATGTGACGGGGTTGCGATACCGGTTTACGTTTATCATAATCGACATGGTTCACTGAGGACTACGGTCGGGTATGGTGACGCTAAGTCCCTGGACGAATCCATACTTCGAATAGCACAGAAGTGTGAGATGGATATTTCGGTTGCAGAGCCAGTTCTGGATGGTCGTCTACCAGATGGTAGCAGGGTAAATGCTACTTTTGGATCCGAAGTTACAATGCATGGCGGGACCTTCACTATAAGGAGGTTCAGGGAGGAACCCCTCACGCCGGTTCATATGGCCGATTGGAACACCTGTTCGCCCACAATCCTCGCTCTTACATGGATGGCTCTCCAGCATAAATACACCGGGTCTCTCATGGTATCTGGAGCAACGGCCTCGGGTAAAACTTCCATGCTCAACGCGTTAGCGATGTTCATTCCCCCGGAATCAAAGGTGGTCACGATCGAAGATACCCAGGAGCTGCAGCTACCGATAAAGCATTGGTTACCCGCGGTCTCTAGGGCAGGATTCGGTCCAGCCGATAGCACGGGAAAAAAGCGGGGAGAGGTAAGCATGTTCGATCTCCTAAGGGCCGCCCTACGACAGAGACCAGATTATATGGTCGTCGGAGAGGTTCGAGGTGAGGAGGCTTATGTTATGTTCCAGGGAATGGCAACTGGTCACCCTGCCCTCGGTACTATACACGCTGACTCTGTAACCTCTTTGCTACATAGGCTGGTGACGCGCCCAATTAATCTCCCACCGAGCCTTCTGTCCCATCTCAATACTCTGATGATACAAGGTGTGATCGTTACTGGTGGAAGAAAATTGAGGCGAACGCTCAACCTAACAGAAATCGTTACCGTTGATCCCAAAACCGAGACACCCGTTACCAGACAGCTCTTCAGGTGGAATCCCAAAACGGATACCCACGAATTCGTGGCACGGGAGAGCACCCTCATCAGCAAAATTGCATTCATCCGCGGAATGGATGAAAAAGAGGTCTGGGATGAGATCACCAGGCGGGCGCTTTTCATAGACTGGATGCGGCAGGAGAAGATCTTTGATTTCAAGAGAGTAGGGGAGCTAATATCCGAATATTACAAGTCTCCCGATATCGCTTTGGAGAGGGTGTTTAGATCAAGAAACCAAAAGAGAGGGGAGGAAGCTGTTCCGGAATCAGTCTGATTCAAAGACGCAAGTAACAGCCCAAGGAGAAGGGGCAAAAAAGCTCGATTACAGGTCCAAGAGAGGCTCTCTGGCAAACTACTGCAAGAGGACTCACAGGTGGATCGGTAAGTGGGTTGATCCGAGGATAGAAAGCATGCCCGATTTTACAGTGGGGCTCAGGCAGGGTGATGTGCCAATAAATACGGGAGCTTATGTAAGCGCGGTCTTCATTACCATGATCATTGCCTTCATAGCAAGCCTCGTGACCCTGGTTATTCTCGGGATGATACTTGGCATAGAGTTCCTCTTCATATTCTCCTTCATGGCCATCCCTATAACTTTCGGGGCTTTCTACATGTATCCATCCTACAGGGCATCAACCCGAAAAGCAAACATTGAGGAGAACATGCCCTTCGCCGTTACGGCCATGGCAACAATGGCAGGCTCGGGGGCAAATACCCTCGAGATGTTTAAAACTATAGCACAGGGAAACAGGTACGGGGAGATGTCAAGGGAGGCACTTAAACTCGTCTCCGACGTCGAAAACCTCGGATATACGATTAAATCTGCTCTGGAGAGGGCCATCGAGAGGACGCCTTCCTCCAAGCTCAGGGCTCTGAACTACAAAATCATTAGCACGATGATGTCCGGAGGGGACCTGAAGAACCTGCTTATGATACAGGCGGAAAAGGTGGTCGATGACACCAAGAGGGAACAGGAGGCTGCCGTTGAGGCCCTTGGAATGGTTTCGGAAGCCTACACGGTAATTCTCATACTCGGACCGGTTCTAGCGCTAGTCATGAGCGTGATTATGATGTTGCTACTGCCCACTATGGAGCCTATGATGAAGCTGCTGCAATTCGCCCTGCTCATGATGGTTCCCGTCGGATATGTTGTGTTTACGATAATGACCAGCGCTATTAAACCCAATCTGTAGTGATAAACATGGTAACAAAAACAAAACCGCTGGTTGTGAAGAGATCAAGGGGACTTTTCCTAGATTCCCTGGCATATATACATCTTGGACTTACCAGCCTGATGGTCGTTGGATTCGTTGCCCTGATGCTTATCTACTTTATGTGGCCGGATGGTCGTATTGCTACCTCGCTACCGGGAATTGTAAAGACCATTGCCACAAAATATTACATGGAGACCTTGATTATCCTCTTCTTCGCTGTCCTGGGCCCATACGTTTGGCAGAGGAACAGGGCGTTCAGCAGACTTCTAGATATGGAGTCAAGGTTCCCAGAGTGGCTAATCGACGTGGCGGAATCTAAGGAGGCCGGCATGACTCTGGCCCAAGCAGTATACTCGACGGCTTCATCGAACTACGGGGCCCTAACCAAGGAGGTCAAGGGAATGGCAACGGAGATATCCTGGGGACGCTCCTTCGAGAGAGTTCTATCAGATTTTGCGATAAGGTCAAAAAGCAAGTTTATAGCCTCAACCATCTACACCATCATCGCAGCAAACAGAGCCGGCGGGGAAATAACGATAACCATAAGGTCAGCCGCAGAAGCTGCTGAGAAGCGACAGGAAATCAGGAAAGAACAGGCAGCAGGGATGAAGCAATATGTCTACATGTCATATTTTTCCTTCATGATATTCGTAGCGGTTGTTTACATCGTATATACCTCATTCCTGCAGGAGCTTGGGACGATATCGATGGGTGGGTTCTCATTCTCCGCAAACACAAACCAGGAGGCAGCGTCAGAAGCGGCGAGGGCAGCAAAGATGGCCCATTACCGTTTCGTCATAAAAATCCTGATGATAGAGTCCGCAATCGGTGGTGGCCTATACGCGGGTGTACTTGAGAAGGGTTCTGCATATGCAGGACTGAAACATGCCGTGGCTCTCTTGGCCGTGGCCTATCTGGGGCTTTTCGTTACCTTTGGGATGTCTATCATTTAGTGGAGGAAGAATAATGGCCGATGTTGATCTGGAAATATCCGCGATGCCCTCGAAGATGGTAAATACCGGAAACTGCAAAAGCAAGATACTGGTCTCACTGAAAGAGGATGGAAGGGGCAGGAGCAAAGCATGGCTATATTTAGGAGCAAACGGGGGTGAGTTTTATGGTCTTGAAGACACCAAAACTAGTGAGGAAAAGGACGAAGAGTTCGTTCTAATAAAGGCGAGAACGAACAATGAAGGTCATGCTGTCTTAGGTCTTAATCTCCCGAACAAAGTAGGTATAATCAGACTGGTAGCTGCACTTGAAAAGGAAACTGTAAAGTCTGTACTGGTAGATGGAGAAGTAAAAGATAAGGTAGCCGTGGCAGTAGTAAATCTTGAATCTGATAAGCCAAACAAGGTAGTTCTTGAGGCTGGCGAAAGTCAGGTGGTTGCGGATGGGGTATCAACAACTAAAATTACCGCAACAATCATGGACCAGCATGGAAACCCGATAAAGGGTGAGGAGGTATCTTTCGATACAAGTCTAGGTAGCTTTGATACTGAAAGCATGAGCACAGTCACTAATGGGAATGGCCAAGCCTTCGCAACCATAATGTCGGAGAGTGTAGGACCTGCAAAGATTCAGGTTATTAACAGATATAAAAGTTGGATCGAGGACCTCGTGCCTGGGCTTCAGGAAAAGGAAACCCGTATAGGCAATCCCTTTAAAAATAAACCAACTGCAACCGCCAAAGAGGGCCATCCTACCAGTGAAGATGCTCTCATGGCTGAGATGGAAATCGAATTTGTTCCCTCGTACGCATCCAATATTATTCTGGGTGTTGACAATAACCTCGTGCCAGCAGATGGAAAAACAGAGGCAATAATATGCGCGCAGATAAAGGACGAGTTTGGTAACCCCGTCAAAGGAAGCACGGTAGTCTTTGAAACCGATCTTGGAGAGATAGGTCCG
>Ga0180433_10001453_pt1 | contig 39424 bp, 51 predicted proteins | sample SS_ome_8_FD_132980 | JGI IMG/M metagenome (GOLD analysis project Ga0180433, IMG submission 132980) | Hypersaline lake sediment archaeal communities from the Salton Sea, California, USA - SS_1_D_1 metaG | ecosystem: Environmental > Aquatic > Non-marine Saline and Alkaline > Hypersaline >... | reverse complement strand
GTTTCAAGGCAGTGCTCCATTGGTTGTTACCTAAGTATATTAAGGCATCTTTTGGTTTTAAGCGGTCAATGTGAGGCATTTCAGAGATAGTGATACTATACTTTTTTAAGCCAAGCATTGACTCAATAATTTCTTCAGTCTTAATTAAGTTATGAATATCCTCAAAATAATCAACTAATTTAATTAATTCATCTTTAGGTAATTCAATAATGGTTTTATAATAATTATTACACTCATGAACTCCATTACCAGTTAACTTAAATGATAGGAAGGTTTCAGGGTTCTGGCCGTACTTAATCCGGTCATGTAATTCAACAGTGACTTCATTGCCTTTAATTAAACCAAGTAATTCATCATCATCTAGAATCCATAAACCATTAATGAATGATTCCTGGTCACTTGCTTGATTAATTAACTCATAAACAGCTCGTCTAAGAAGTCCTTTAGTAGTGTTAGAGGTCTCGTATAAGTAAACATCAGTGTGAAGGATTAACCAATTATGGATATGAGTGATTACTCCATCTAGAGCAAACATTTCAATACCATAACGATCACCATCAAAGTAAGCAGACCCAATAATATCAGTTAATCTTGAAGGAATGCTCTTACCTGTTGATAAAGCGTCTCGATAAACATAGTCAAGCTTGTCAGCGCCAACAATATCAAACAATATTGGGGAAAGAGTGCTTTCACGTTTTAGAATACTTAGTAATAACTCATAATTAATTCCTTTAATTCCTTTAAAGAAACCTTCATTTTCTTCTAAGTAATCAATTAATTTATCATCATGTCTCTTACCTTCATAATTATATAAGATGTATTCTAAACAATGACTGAATGGTGGGTGAGTAATGTCATGAATAATGGCTGCAACTTCAATTGTTCGTTTTTCAATTTCAGAGAATACAAAACCTTTTTTCTCAATGCTCTCAATTAATTGGCGTGTTATGTTAAGAACTCCAAGCAAATGCTCAATTCTAGTATGATTAGCTGACCTGAAAACCCTAGAGCAGACAAAATCTAATTGTTTAATAAAACCTTTTTTCTGCAATAGTTTTAAGCGATAAACAGGCAATAACCAGTCAGGGATTTCAACATAGACTCCAGTATCAAAAGGGGTTTTAATTAATTCTCTGAGAGGCATTAAAGAATTGTTTAACAATCGTTATTTATAAACATTCATTTACTGTCAAGGAACTTTTTAGTATTCTCTTGAACAAAGTCAGCAATGCTGGCAAAAACGTTTTCATTAGTGACTTCAGAGATCTTGAACCCTGGGTTCATGTTAACTTCAAGCACGTAAGGTTTATTACCTTTAATCATCATGTCAACCCCCGCAATCCCGGCTCCAACAGCCCTAGAAGCTAGAATCGCCATTTCATCATATAATTTATGGCCTTTGAATACTTCACCTTTACCACCACTGCTTAAGTTACTGCGCAAGTCACCGTTCTGGGCTACTCGTTTCATGCTAGCCACTACTTTATCACCAACAACAAAGAATCGATAATCCTCATTATTAGCTTTAATGAATTCCTCAATCACTAAGTGCTTGCCTGCTGGCATTTCAAGAGCATCAATAATGCTATTAGCGCTAGCAGAGTCATTAGCAATGACAACGCCTTTACCGCCAAGACCATTCTTCTTAATGATTATTGGTTCACCAACAGAACTGCATAATTTTTTACTAATCTCTTGATTAATACTGGTAAGTGTTTTAGGGATTGGCACGCCAGCTCTTTGTAAGTGTAACAGGGTCCTGAACTTGTCATTACAAATAGAGTAAGCTTTTGGCTTGTTAGGAACATAAACTTTATCTTTTAAGTGTTCAAGAATCATTTCACCATAATGAGCATAACTAGGCCCGATTCTTGGCAGGATAGCATCAAACTCTTCAGCAATGTTAAGGGTTTTATAACAAACCATTGTCTCCTCATGACAGGTCTTAACAGTAACGTAATCAATGAAACCATATAATACTTTATCAAAACGCTTTTCTAACTCTTCTTTAAGCCTAAGATAGTATTTTTCACTTGAACTAATACCTTTATAAGCTAGTAATAAGACCCTCATACCATCACCAAGCAACCTTTAAGATCATTGCAACCAATGATTAATTTATAATTCATTTGTGAACGATCTGTAACACTAGCTTTAGTGTTAATTAACCTATCTTTTAATTGGTAAGATATCTTAACTAATCGTCTCTTAGTAACCCCGTTAGCTGACTTAACTGTTCTAAACTCTTTTAGTAATTCAAGACCTAAATCATTGACCAAGCTTTGATCAATACTTGTTCTGTCAGCGCCTGTATCAACCTTGGCTTTAATTACAAAGTCCTTGTCATCTGTCTTGATTATCACGTCTTCGACGCGATTTAATCTCATAACATTAAAAGCTCAACAATGACTTGTTTATATAACTATCCCAAGGGGAAAAATTTATAAAACCCTCACTTAGGAGGGCTTGTAATCTCAATAACCTTTAATTTAAAGTTTAATACTTTTCCAGCTAATGGGTGGTTTAAATCTAAAGTCACTTCTTTATCACCTACTTCAGTAACTCTTGCAGGGATTGTAGGGCCATTTGGTATCTGCATCCCAAGCATCATTCCTTTCTTAACTTCAGGCGGTAACTTATCTTTAGGTAACTTCTTAATCATCTCAGGTTTAGGTTGCCCATAAGCCTCTGATGGTTTTAACTTAATAGTCTTTTCTTCACCTTTTTTCAGGCCAATAACTGCTTTATCAAACCCAGGGATTACTTGGCCTGAACCAACCTCAAACTCGATTGGGTGAGAGTGATCACCATGAGTTGAGGAGTCAAAAACTGTTCCGTCATCAAGCGTGCCTTCGTATTCAACTTTTATTTTATCTCCTTTTTTAACTACCATGTTCTGGTTTCGTATAAAGTAAGACATTAAAAAACTTTAGGTTTATAAAAAACAACTTGTTCTAACTTAATTAATGGATAAATTAGTCATAATCATCTTAATAATTATTAGTTCAGTTTTAATCATTAGTTACTTATTATTAAGCACTGATGAAGGTTTAATGATTAACCCTGAAGTTACTTATTGTGAAAGTAATGGCGGGGAGTACGTTGATGGTATGTGTGTTTTCAATGATGGTTCAGAATGCTTAGCTATTGATTATTATAATGAAGAGTGTTTTCCAGGTAATAGTTTGAGCGTTGCAGAATTAGTTAATGATCCTGTAAGCGTTGAAGTTAGGGTTTATGGTAAAGTTAGTGATTTAGGTCAATTATTTTGTCCTTGTTTTAGGTTAACCTCAGTTAATGAAAGCCTTCAAGTATTCTATGATTTAATGATTGATGATCAAGGCAACCCCTTGCCAGGCGTAAACGTGGATTCTTTAGAAAATGGTGACTGGGTTATTGCTACAGGTTCATTGCGTAATAATGACTTATGGCTTGAGTCAATAGAGATCACTGAACGAAGAGATGTTGATTTTGAGTCAAGCATTGATTGTAATCAATCATGTGTTGAAGCTGGTTACGTTAATGGTACTTGCACTACAATTGGTGACTTAAACCTCGGAAACTGTGTTTCAAATGATTGCTTCTGCACTAAAAATCCTCTAAAACTTTTTATATAAGTGCTTATTCTAATTTTTAATGGGATTCATTCAATTATTTATTGAATCAACAAAACCAAAAGTAATGGTTCAGAAAAACATTTTCTACTTCCTGTTTGGTTACTTTATCTCAGTGGTTTATTACCAGTACCTTAACTTTTTTAAAACACTTTTAGGATTAGTGATTTTTGTGTCCGTTTACTCATGCGTTTACGTAGTTAATGACTTATTTGATTATAAAAAAGATCGATTGCACCCAATAAAAAAGCATAGGCCAATACCAAGCAATCGTTTAAACCCAAAATATGCATTAATTATGTGCGTCTTTATTTACGCAACTGGCATTATTAGTTCATTTATATTCATTAATCCATTATTTGCTTTATGTATTTTCTTATTAGTTGTTGGTAACGTGATGTATAGTCACCCATTATTTAAGACTAAGAAGTTCATTATTAGTGCAGGCTTAATCCTTGCGCTGCTTCAATACGTTAAACTATTAGCTGGCTGGAGTATTGTGGCTGGAGAGTTAAGCCACCCAGTTATTTATTTCATGATTCCGGCATGTCTTTACCTTTACTCATTACTTCAAGTAGTCTTAAACAGTGATCATTACAAAGGACGTTTTATATTAACTAAGCGTAAAGAAAAACTTCTTGACAGGACATTAATGTTATTACCTGCTGCCTTGATTACTGTATTATTATTCACTGAATTAGTATTCTATGTTATATTCACTATTATCCCAATTTATTTTGCATTCATTTATATGTCACGCAAGTTAAGACTTCATGACGTTGTATTAAGGATTAATAAGTATATGGCTTACATTAACTCTTTATTTGTGTCATTAAACTTTTTCTTTTTTATTGGAATGCTTAGTTAAAGAATTTTAAATTAATAATTTGATTATAAACTAACTCAAGCCAGGTGTTAACCTTAGACCCGTAACCAGCGTTAATACAGGTTGTCTTATTAATAAGGCATTTAGTGTGGTGTTCGTGCATGTGACCACCAATGCAGACAAGTGGTTGGTGTTCATTAATCATTTCCCTGGCAATTAGTGAACCAAAGTGTTGGCCATTCCTTGGTGATGCTGGGTTGTTAATAACGTCAATTGGGGTGTTAAATGGAACGTTATGGCTTAAGAAGATTACTGGCTTGCTAGCTTTATTAAATAATTTATTAACCTTGTTGAATAAATTGTCATAATCTTTTTTCTTTACTAATAATTCTTTTTCAGTGAATCGTTCCAGATCCTGATCATACTGGGGGTATTCTGGGCCTGAAGTAACACCATGACCAATTATTTCATAATCATCAATATCTATAATTTTATGATAACAATCCTTAATATTTTTTAAACCCTTGATTAATCTTTTATAATGATTCTTTTTTAGAAAACCCCAGTCTGGTTTTTTTTCCTTAAACCAATCCCAGTTACCGGGCACAATATAAACTGGCACTTCATAAGAGTTTAATTCTTCAAGTATTAAGCGACCATCACTTAATGATTTATTAATCATCTCCTTGGCTTTAACCTTGCCAGTTATGTCATACCAATTAATTTTTAACTCAGGATTCTCTAATCGTTTCTTTAAAGCTTTAAACATGAATTTTCTGGGAGCGTCACTGCAGAAATCGCCTGGAGCAATAATAGCGTCAAAACCTTTACGTTTTATTATAGGTTTATTACCATGTAAGTCACCAACAATAAGGAATTTCATTTAATCTATTAATTAGTAATATTATTAAAAACGTTTTTACCAACAAATAATTAATGGAATTATTCATAAAAGGCCAGAAGCATTTATACAAGACTTTAGATTATTATTTTAAGCTCTTTAATTTCCACCCGGTTAACCCTAAAGTGCTTGATGTTGGTTGTGGTGACGCGTGCATTGCTGAAGTAGTATTTATTAAGAAAATCTATGAGACTTTTAACTTAAATCCAGATTTTACCTTAAATGACAAATTCTCAGTTAATTGTTTAGCACCAAAATTATTCTTTGGTGATAGTGTCTTATTTATTGATGGAGACGCACGTGATCTTACTGGAGATTATGGTTTAATAATTATCAGGCACCCTGATTTAGAAGTTAGTGAGACTAAAGAGTTAGAATGGTGTGAAGTCTTTGATAATTTAAGAAATTTAATGAGTGATGAAAGCTTATTATTAGCCACTCACTTTCATTCGTTTGGTTTTCTAAAATTAATAGAACACTTAAGTAAGTATTTTAAATTAAGGGGAGGCTTAAACCCTTATTATGGTCCTTTAATAGAAGGTAATGTTTATTTTGATAAGTATGTGGTTTTAGGTTATCGTTGATCAATAATCCTGACGCCTTTCATTTTATTCATGCATTCATTAAAGATTTCTAGAGGTGATTTCCTTACTAGTTCAGGGGTTATGTCAGTGAATGCTTTAATTCGTCTTTCAATTAACTCCATTAATGCTTTAACATTAACTCCCTTGCCTGGGCCCACTTCAATAATGATTTCATCAAGACTATACTTATCCTTTTTGTCTTTTTTAGTGATTAAAACCCTGTATTGTTCCAAGCCTTTAATCTTTGAAAGAATCTTGTCAAAAACGTTTAAGTTAATTAGGTTGCCTTTAACCTTGGTGCCGGTTAAGCCTTTATCCATGTCAACTATTCGTTGAATATTATTATTAATCCTTGGTAAGTGACTACCGCAATGAGGGCATTTACCATAAGTTATTCCTCCTTCAACATAATCACCAGTACAATACCTAAGTAATACAGTGCCCCTGAAGTCAACGTGACTGAACACGAGTAAGCCTGACTCGCCAGGGCCAACCGGTTCAAGGGTTTTCTTATCAACTACTTCCCACACGTGTAAGTCAGGGTGAATGTGGTAACCACTGCCTTCAGTGCACTCAAATAAAGCAATTTTCATTTCAGTGCTGCCATAAGTCATTTTAACCTCTGGCGTAGGCCCAATCTTGCTGAAATTTTGTTTAATCTTTTTCTTCATGCCGTCAGGGATTCGCTCACCCCCAAGCATTAATAACTTAACACTTGACTTAACTTTTTGTTCTCGAGCCACGTCACTGAAGTGTTTTAAATAGAAAGGCATGCCTGCAATCACTGTTGCCTTGAATTTTTCCATAGCCTTAACTTGGTATTCTGTGCGGCCGCTACCAAAACTATAATAGAAACAATCTGGCAGGTTAGACCCGATAAAGTAAGTGAACCAGAAAGCTAAGTGAGGCGCGAATGGGAAAGTATTCTGCATTATTAAGTTCTTCATGTTTCTGAGCACGAAGCCCATGTCATTAACCCCATACTTTTTTAGTAATTCAATATCATAACTTGTTAAGAAACTAGGGGTTGGCATGCCAGTGGTTCGACCACTAGTGCCAAAAAAAGTTGTTGGTTTATAAGTCCAGCCAAGGTCTTGTTTAAGCCCTGGTTTATTAATCAAACCTTTTAATAACTCCCTTGGTTTTAGGGTCTTCCTGATAACCTTCTCGTCTGGTTGTAATATGAACTTTTTAAAATCCTTTACTAAATCTTTTTTAAAAGTGATAGGTAATAATCTTAAATCGCTAGCTTTCTTAAAACGACTTGGGTCAAGTCTTCGCTTTTTCATTAACTTACGATAATAGGGGTGGTGGTGATAGCATTGTTTAATAAAACCTCTTAGTTTTTTATTCTGCAAGTTTTGTAATTCTTTTTTCATCATTTTATCTTCCTCGCTGGAACCCCACCCCATACTTGTCCTTTTGGGATCTTCTTATTCTTTGGCACTAAACTCATAGATCCAACAACGCTATTATCCTCCATTATTGCTCCAGGTAGTATTATTGAATTCTGGCCTAAAGTGCAATTGTTACCAATCTTTACTTTTTTAAAGATTAATATGCCTTTCTCTGCTGAATGAGTTAATACCTCGCACATGCCAGCAATCACAGTGTTATCACCTACCTCGAATAGTGAAGGGTCATTGATTCGACCTCCTAGTGAAACATTCTTTCCTATTTTAGCTCCAAGCAATCTTAATTGTAATTCTTTTAGTTTGTAAACGTGCATGAAGTATAATAACATGTGAACTGGGTTATAAAGTGTTTGAAATAAAGTGAACTTGAAGAATTTATTATCATGTAACCCAACCTCACACTTACCTTCACTAGAGTTTAAGTTAAGTAATCTTATGAAAAAACAACTAATGAGTAATTCGCTGATAATTAAAATCAAGAAGTTAACTAATAAGCTAATAGCCGTAAGTAAAAAACTCCACCTTAATGGTGTTGTAATAAAGAATTGGAAAGCAATTGAGGGTGTTAAACCAATTCCATAAATTAGTGTGAAAGTAATTAATAGAATAATAATCCTGCCTAGAGGGTACTTATTCATTTAGGTTTTCATAACTAAGCTAGTTATTAAATAATTAATCGTAAGGCTTATAATAATCTAATTATATGAAACTCCTATAATGGCTCAAGTTGGAGTTAAAACCCCTGTTTTATGTGAAGTTGGTTCAACAACTAAACAAGATGATTATTTTAGAGACCTTTTTACAAATTATAGGTTAATTGATGAAGGCTTTGATGAAAAAATTAATAATTTATGGGGTCGGTTAAGCCCTAAAGGTTATCTTGAATCAATGATTGATTATTTTTCATCATTAATTGTGGTCATGCCTTTATTTAAGGTTCTTAATGAAGAGTTAATTTCGGGTAATGATTTTGATCAAGTTTTAATTAATGGTTATGCTAAGGCTTTAATAAGGGCTAAGTTGATTAACGCAACCCCTAATTGTAAGGCATACCTAGATCACGTTTATAGTGAATTTTTAATTAGTCAGGAGTGCAGGGATTTAATAACTAGAAGGGATGAAATTAACGCTGAGTATGCTGGTTCAAAACTTGAGAAGTTAATTAATGATCAAGCAGTAGAGTCAGCTAGGAGTTTATCAACAGCTATTAGACCATTAATTAATGCTTATTTAGTAAATATTGATTTTAATTCATGCTTTGATAAAAAGAAATACTCTAAGGCTATTAGGAAAGAGTATTCTTGTTTAAGTCCTGAATTAAGGTTTAAGGCTAGGGGTGTTTGTGAATACTTATCTGATGCTAGTTCATGCGCTAATGAATTTAATGATGAATTCTTAGGTTCTTTTGAGAGTTTAGAACAAGTTGAAGCTTTTATTGTGCAAGAGTTGAAACAAGAAGTTGAGCTTAGTGTTCAAGAAACTCTTTCTGATATAATAGAAGCTAATTTGTATAATCTAGATAAGCCTATTATCCCTGAATTCAAGAGTCATCGATTCAGGAAGTTTTTAAAGTATTTTTCTATGGGTTTAACTTTTGGTTCATTGTTATTAAATCAATTTATTGGTTTTGCTAGGGCCTTAGAGAATAAAACATGGTTTTTCTATGAAGAGATTGACAGTGACTCAGATGGTTTAAAGGAGACTATTAAAGTTTATTCTTATGAGTCAACAAGTCATTATGGCAATATCTGTGATATACCTAAAGAGGATATGGAATTACTTTACACGATTAAGTTAGTTGATTTAGATAATCCTGCAACTGATTTTGATGGCATTCACTTTGAACGATACACAGTGCTCGGTTACCCAATGGGTGAGGCACCTGAGATTGACATGATTTTCTCTCATGCAGTTGGCGAAACTAATTTTTATGACATCACGATTCGCAATATTGGTGATATCACTGAAAGGGTTATTAATGATACTCACGCATTTAATCATCATGAACAGATTAGAATGCTTCACCCTGAAGCGTGTATTGGTTTTGATGGAGATCAATTTAAGTTTGACTCACCTATAGGTGAATTTATTGAACAAGCTAGTTGTGGAGGAGTGTTTAATTATAATTATAGTTTTAATAATTGTGGTTCTGGTGAAACTGATGGTGACAGTGAGATGGATGATAAAGATGATTTGCTTGGAGCTTTACTTATAGGTGGGGGTAGTTCATTAATCACTGCACTTATTTTTTCTTTAATTCATAAGCATCGAAAAAATAGGAATGATGATTTAACTCTTAAGGATCACTTGGATGAAGAGGATTCAAAAAGTAAAAAGAAGAAAAAGGGTAAAGAAGAACCAATAGAAAAGGGCTCTCAAGGAGAGATTTATGATCGTTTAAGGAATCGGTTTAAGCGTTGGTAGATTTTTTAATTAAGTAAGCAAGAATAATTAATCCTATGATAGTTAATATCCAACCTAGAGTGAAGTATGAAGTGTCAAAAAATAATTTGAATTCACTGACTCCTGTGAGGTTTTGAACATTAAGGAACCATTTATCTTGTTTAATTGTTAACTCATTAACTCCATCAAAAGCCCTCCACCAAGGATGATAATAAATACTTAATGAAGTGCTATTAATTGGGTTGTTAATCCTAACTGTAAAATCAATCGGGTTATTAATTAACAAAGTGTAAGGCTTAGCTAGCACTTGGCCTTTAAAGATTCCCAAATGGTTTAAGGTATCCTTAAAGATGAATGGGATTACAGTATCTGCTTGCGTTGTTGGCGCTAGGAACATGTCAGCCCCTGATATTAATAAGAATTGATTAAATTCTTCATCATCAACGCTTGGTAAAGGCTTGAAAATAGTGGTGTGGCCAATAGTGTTAACTGTTCTCGCACCAGTAAGGTATGTTAAAGTTAAACCAAAAGGCGGGTTCTCGTGCATTAAGAAATTATTAGATTGGTCTAGGAAGCTTAAATCCTCAAATACCGTGCACCAAGAGCGCTCATAATTAAGGGTTGTTGGTAAGAAATTAGTTAAAGGAATTATTGAGACCAACATCACAATGAAAGGGATTAAGTAATTACTGTTTAACTTGCTAAAAGCTATTTTGCGATCAATGATTATTTTAATAATATAGAATGCTGGCGCAATCAATAACACTAACTGGAGATAATATTCAAGTTTAATGAACACGAAATTAATTAAACCAAATAGTAGGATTATTAACGGGATCTCTGTTTTATATTTAGATCTTGAGAAAACAATAGCTGTTAGTAAAAACAAGCTGAATTGAAGAAAGAAAGCAATGCGATCAGAAGGCACTAAACTCTTAACAAGGCTAAAAGAACCAATAATTGAAACTATAAACGTGATGATTAATACAGTAACAGCTATTCGTTCTTGCTCTAATAATTTCTTCTTTAACTTTAAGTAAATCAACGCTATAATACTAGTGATTAAATAGATAGGTCCATAATAATAGTCAGCTTCCCAGGTTATGTCTGCACTATCTGGTGACGGGATTAAAACTGAATCAGAGATTATCCAACTAAAGTAATCAAGGTCAAATAATACTCCTGCTTCCTCAACTCTAGGTAAGCTAGTAATATGTAAGAATAATGGAATGTAATAAAAACTAGTTATTAAAGCGCTTATTAGTAAATAACTGATTAATTTGTAACGTTTTTTATAGATAAGGTAAGATGGGCTTAACAAAGCCATTATCACTAAAGCGAACGGGTGCATTAGCATGGTTAATGAATTAAATAAGACAAAAAAACCTAAGTCTTTTTTAGATGGTTTAGGCTTAACGATTTTTTGTAAATACATTATAGTTAATAAGAAGAAAGGCATGACCGCGATAGTGTGATAAGAACCATGAACCGTGAATTGCTGGTTCATGAAACTTGAAAACATGAATAACGTGGTGAATAAGAAAGAGCCAGAAAGTGATCCTTTATTTTTTCGCAGTAATAAGAATAATGCGAATCCGCTAAAAGCGTATAATAGGTTATACATTATCAGGAATGAAGTTCTAGCATCAAATAATAACCTGAAGATTAATGGCATGATGAATGGCACAGGGGAGTAAGAGAAGTGATAATAACCTAAAGTGAAGTACTTAAAATCAATAGGGTATATTAGGCCATAATCTAGAAATTGCTCCTGCATGATTAAAGAATTCATGAAGTGATTCTCTAAGTCACCATGAGTTGTTGTAGTGCAGTTAGGATTAAACCACCACCTAGTAATGTAAAAACTTAGACCTATTAAGTAAGCAAGCACAATTAAGTTTATAACCTTGTTTTGTTGCATTAAAAATCCTTAATTAATGTACTAATTATATTTGTTCCGATTAAAATAAACACTTAAAAACCCCAACTTCTTCCTAATACTACAATGAAGCGGAGGGGTTTTTTATTAGCTATTATCTTAATTTCATTAGTTAATAACGCTAGTGCTTTAACCACTTCAGTGTTACAAGTTAACCATACAGTAACTGACATGACTCCAGGCAAGGCAGGCATTATCTCTTTAAGTTTGACAAATCTTGGAACCGATATCTCTTATAATGTTAAAACTGTGTTAAACTCTTTAGACAATCCTTTGAATAGTACTTTATTATGTAATGATTGTAATACTTACTCTAATTCTCAGAAGAGGTGTATCACTTATGAGGATTATTGTTATGTAATTGTTGGTGATGTTTATGGCAGTAATGGTCAGAACGTTGTTTACAAAATTAGTGTTCCTGAAGATATTGATAGTGGTTATTATGTTGCTAGTTTTGACATTCATTATGATTCTAAGAATATAACTACGGGCGTGATGGAGAGTCGTCAAATAACCAAAAAAGTGGCTTTTAATATTAATAGTCTTGACGAGCCAGACATTATTATTGAAAAAGTTGATTCTATGGGTGTAATTAACCCGGGTAATGATTTTAGTTTTATTCTTAACTTAAGCAGTGATCATGACTTAAGGAATGTTGAGTTAAGCATTAATCCTGGCGAGGCTAGTGGCATAGTATTAAATGATGATACTAATATCAGGAAGTTTGGTGAGTTAATTGTTGGTGATGAACAACAAGTTATTTTTAATTTAATTACTGGAGAGGAAGTAACTTTAGGCACTAAGGTTATCCCTATTTCGGTTTCTTATTTTTATGATGGGGTTCAATACTTTGAGAACTTCACTACTGGCTTAGAGGTTACTGGCCTGGCTGAGTTAAGCTTCTCTGATATTGAGACCGTTCCTTTTAACCCTGTTGTTGACGAGCAATTCAAATTAAGGGTTGAGGTTGAGAATACTGGTTCAACCTCTGCTGAGAACGTAACTATTTCATTATTATCTGACACCCTTACTGGCTTGAATAGGAAGTTCACTAGCAGTATTAAAAAGAATAATTTTGGTGAAACAGTTTTCTACTTAACCCCTAGTGTTGATGGCCTTAATGAGTTTCAAGTGATTGTTGAATACTCGGATGAATTAGGTAATCACGTATTAACTGATAGTTTTAACATCATGATTTCTAGGAGTTTAATTTCAAGGGTTATTGACTTAATCCTTAATTATTTAATTTACATAGTAATCGTAATTGCTATTATAATCTGGTTAGCCTTATTTAAGGGTAAGCATCGTAAGAAGAAGTGAGTTATAATGGTTTCAATAGCAAGGAAGAACTTATTTCATGAGTGGACTAGGTTCTTGATTAGTATGGGTGGAGTGGCTTTCTCAATCTTCCTGATGTTATACTTTCTTTGCGTTCTTAATGGTTTTGAATTCTTACTTGAGAGTTTTGTTAATAACCAAGATGCTGATGTATGGGTTATTGAACAGGGTAAGATTGATTTTTTTAGGGGCACCTCATTCCTGCCTGAAACTTTAGCTTTTGAAATTGAATCTTATGGGGGGGTTAAAGGGGTTGATAAATTACTTACAAGGACTATTAGGGTTGGTGAGGATGAGAATATTTCTTTAATAATTATTGGTTATAATACTCGAACTGGTAATGGTGGGCCTTGGAATATTGTTGAAGGCAAGTCATCAGTTGGCCCTAACGAGATTATTATAGATCGGGCTTTTGCCAAGAAGTATGGTTATAGTTTGTATGACTTGCTTGATATCAAGGATGAAGAGTTCCGGATTGTAGGGGTTAATGATTACTCAAGTGTTCTAATGTGGCAGTACTCTTTTATCACTTATGAAGACTTTATCAGGTTATTTCCTGACACTTTAAACATGACTAATTACTTAATGGTCCAGCTTAAACACCCTGAATTCGCTGACTCAATTAAGGGGACACTTGAATCAGCTTTTGAGGTTAACGCTTTCACTAAGCCTGAATTCTTAGTTAATAATAAGCAATTAATCAGGGAGGGTTTCTTACCTATTCTTTACGCTATTTTATTAATTGGTTTACTTGTAGGCACTGCTTTTGTAGCGGTAACTATCTATACTGTTACTGTGGAGCGAATTAAGGAGTATGGCATTCTTAAAGCGATTGGGGCAAGTAATCCTCAATTATACTCAATTATCTTCCAGCAGTCACTTATTAGTTCTATTATTGGTTACTTTGTTGGTTGCGTGTTCACTTTTATGTCAGTGTTCATCACGTATAATTATTATCCTGAGTTAACAACCATTCTTAGGTTTGAGTCTTTTATTTACATGTTTTTTGTTTCAATACTGATTAGCCTAGTGGCTAGTTACATCCCAATTAAGAAGGTTTCAAAAGTTGATCCATTAATGATTTTCAGGTGATTTGAATTTGTATGCGTTAAAATTAGAAAAAGTGAGTAAGATTTATGGCACTAAGCATTATACTGTTAAAGCAGTTGATAAAGCTAGTCTAAAACTTAAACAAGGAGAGATTGTTATCATCATGGGCCCGTCTGGCAGTGGCAAGACCACTTTATTATCTATTGCAGGAGGTTTATTAACCCCTACTCATGGTAAAGTATTATTTAAGGATGTTGACTTATATGATCTTAATGTTAATGATTTAGCGCGTGTTAGGCTTAACCGTATTGGCTTTGTATTCCAATCATTTAATCTTTTATCATCACTTTCTGTCAGGGAGAACGTTGAAGTGCCTTTAAGTCTTAAAGGGGTGTTGCCTTTTAAGTCGCCAGCTATTGCTGCAAAAATGCTTAAAAAAGTGGGTTTAGGTCATAGGTTGGATTTTTACCCTAATGTTTTAAGTGCTGGTGAGAAGCAACGCGTCGCGATTGCTCGATCATTGATTAATGATCCTGAACTAATCTTGGCTGACGAACCAACAGGCAATCTTGACAGTAAATCTGGTCGTAAAGTTATGACTTTGTTTAAGAAATTAGTTAAGGGTCAGGGTCGTAGCGCTATTATTGTCACTCATGACGAGCGTATTATTAAGATAGCTGACCGCGTGTTATGGCTTGAGGATGGTCAACTTAGTGATCATAAGGATTATTGAAGATTTCTTAATAATTCTTCATTTATCATCCATTTAACTGATTTATCTGGTCCTCTTAATTGTAATATACCTCTTTTTACTTCTTTAACCGTGAACTCAGCTTTAAAAGGATTATTAAGACCTGATTCATGCTGGAAGAATATTAAATTCATAAAACAATATAATGAACTCTTAAGCACTTCAGAGTGTTCCTCAACACCATGTTTTTTAAAGAAATTCATTAATTCATTATCAGAGTAGTCAAGAATACTTTCCTGTAATTCAACTTTTGGTTTTCTCAGTAATTTTTGTAAGTGCTTAATAGAATGATCATAGGCACCTTTATCTATTACTTGTTTAATAATATTATATGTGTTTGGATTATACTCTATATTAGACCAGTTATGACTTAAATCCCTAATGTCATCATAGTCAATGTCCCGATGACTGATAATATAGATTGTATTATCGCCTGCGTGGTCAGCTATGACTTTAATGGCTTGCTGGTCTTTGTCACAGAAAGTAAGTGTGTACTTATGAAATATTTTGTAAAACCTTTCTAAAGGTCCTAGGATGGGTCCCAGGATTGGTAATTCATCAGAACTTGATAAAATGCTTATCTTATCATTATTGAATATTAATCCTTTCTTACTCTTCTCTAGTAAGCAGGCAAAAACTATTTGTCTTGAACTACTAATCACCAGGAATAATAAGTGCTTATTTGTTAAAGGAATCTTGGTTAAACCAGCCTCTTTTGTTAATTTCTCAACAAGTTTTGGTCTTTTCTGATCAATAGGGGTTATTCCCTCTTCTATTACTCGTTTAATCTCTAAAGACATTGTTTTTATTTTAAACTTATGAAATATTTATATCTTTCCTAATGTATGTTTTTATCTTATTAACGTATTTTTCAACTTCCCTGAAGTAATTTAGCATGTCAAATAAGTTGCAAATAAATAAGTAAGTAATTAACCTTAATTGTTTGCCTTTTAATGGTTTGCTTAAGTATTGTTGTTCAACCTCAGTGAAGTAACCAGAATCAATAGAACCATTTATTAACTGAGCCCCTAAGGTTTCATAAAAGAATGGTAAGTCACTTGACCTGTTTATTTTATGACCTAACTTTTTAATCCTATTAACTAATTTTTTATCCAAAGGGTCTAAGTCTTTAACAGTTAAGTAAATCTGACTCATTAATGGATTATTTAAGTCAGACTCCTCAAAGTATTGTATTAAATCACTTAATGACATGTTCTCGTTTTGCTAGTCTTTACTAATATTTAATGATTTACCTCGTAAGACCACCAGAACAAGCTAATAATAGTGATAAAAGAAATGAAAATAGTTGAGAACATTGCTATCCTTAAATCATTAGTCATGAATAACCATGCAAAAAAAACAATTAGCCCAGTTAAAATGATTAATCTTGATTTTTTCATGACTTATGAGTTATGATAAAGCATTTTTATACTTTTCTTAAAGAAAATTTATATTAATAATTAAGTTAACATTAATGAAATGAATTTAAATGATTTACTTAAGTGCCCTTTAGTAAAAATAGATAGTAATGTTAACCTTGTGCAGAAAATAATAACTCCTGGTCAGGATTTAATTCTTAAAAAATATAAGGGTTTTGTTAGGTTTTGGAAGAATTTTATTCTTCAATGCTTTAGCCGAATCCCTCCAAGATGGAAAGTGTATTATAAGCATAGACAAGAAGCAGAGCTCATTGGTTGTGATTTACTTAATGAACAAGGTTTTATAGTGCCAAAAACAATAACTTATGACTTAGAAAAAGGCCTCACTGTTCAAACCTTTCTTAAAGGGTTAACCCTTGATAAAGTGGCCTGGCTTGCAGAGACTAAACCACAAGTTAAAAGTTTTTTTAGGAAAGCTGGCTCAACCCTGGCTGAGGTTCACTCACTTGGATGGATTATTGGTGATCATAAACCCTCTAATCGTTTAAGCACTGGTGGGTTTATTGACTTAGAGCAATTCCAATCATACAAGAAGTCTCCAAAGTTAAGGTTTTTATTTATGCCAATGGGTAATATTGGTCCTTTAAAACTTGATTCAAGAAGTTTTGACTTATTTGACTTCATGTTATACTTAGGCTCTGGCTTAGTTGATAAGGGCACTACAAACCCAGAAACTTACGCGTTGTTGGGTGATAACTTCTTAAGAGGTTATCTTGAAGCAGGTGGGGATCCTAAAGTGATTAAATCAACCCTTTATCATATAGAATTATTGCCTTTAATAGCGACCAAGGTATGCTTTAAGGGTATTGGTTTATTAAACCGTTATAGTAATGGTCTTAGTTATTAAGCCCTTAGTTACTGTTATCTGGTAAGTGCCAGTTGTTAATTCAAAATCTAAAAAGCCATCACCAGTACTTTGAGTTGTATTAAATAATTGTTCAAACCATAAGGATTTCATAGGTTCATAAACTAGTTTCTTATCACCAATTATTAACTCATTAACTTCACGATAACTCTTAGTGAAACCAGTAGCAAGCTTAACAGGGTTATCTGGCAGGCCTCCAACATCTGGTTCAATAAAATCAGCATAATCCCATTGAACCCCAATCACTTGAGGATTAGACAGTAAGTATTTCATTAATAATAAAGTATTATCACGCTGCCATTCTTCACTATAATTAACCGGGTAATACTCAAAAGCTTCAACTTCTTGATTCATTACTGGCTCCTCTGACAAGAAAGCAGCCCAAGTAACGTAAACACTTTTATTATAAACTGATAAATTCTCGATAGCGTCACGAGCATTAGTCCAATTTCCCTCAGACATCCAACCAAAAGGTTGCATATGATAACCAATAACTTCATAATTAATTTGTTCAAGCCTTTCAAGCCATTCATTAACCCTTAATGGGTAAAGATCTTGTTCAATAAGAACTGGTTGCCGACCCTCTTCCATAAAAGGTGATAAATCCTGAGCTGCGACGTCAATAATTATTTGAGCATCAGGATCTAAATCTTTGATCTTATTAACTAACTTTTCAAGCCATTCAATAGCTTGAGTGTTAGTTATGCCAGCATTACCAGCTAAAGCGTTTAACTCAACTTCTAATAAGTAGTATTCAGGCCTGAACTCCAAATGATTTAATAATGCTTCAACAAACTCTAAATATTCTTCCTCAACTAGTGTTAAGTTTTCAGGGTTAATCCATTCAGGGTAACCAGCATCCTCTTTAGTCCCCCATGTGCCATGAATCCAGGCAGAAGTTGCCATAAACCCGAGCCTTAATATTAAGTGATCAACTGTTTGAGTAAAATAACCTTCACTATTAATATCCATGTTATTAAGAGGACTCCAGTCAAACTCGTCATCTATTGGTTCTAAAAGACGCCACTCCCAATCCAAGTAAATGCCATAAGTGTTAGTGCCACTATCAAGATAAGGGTCATCCCAGAAATCACCAATATTATACAAGAACTCAGTGCTTGTTTGATTAATTGTTATAGTGGCATTACTAGTTGTGTTAATTAAAACAGTATTACCTTGCACAGAGTAATTGATATCAAAGTAACTTAATTGAGTGCAACCAGTAATTATTAATAATAAAGGGATTACTTTTTTGTAAACCATGGGATTAACACACTAGTTCTTTTTTTATAATCTCTATAAGCTTTTAATTTACCATACTTTTTATCATACCTTTTCTCAAGTGGTGGTAAACCAGAAATGAAAAGTAATGTAATAATTATGTAAGCCGGACTAATTAAGGCAATAATAGACTCGACAAGGTTAAGTGATGATGAAGTGAAAACGTAAACCCCAACCCAAACTAATATCTCACCAAAGTAATTAGGGTGCCTTGAGTAATGCCATAAACCTGACTCAATCCACTTACTCTTGTTTTTAAGCTTAAAAGTATACTTTTGGTAATCTGCTACTGATTCAATAATTAAACCAATAGAGAAAATGCCAAGACCCCAATATGATAAGTAATTAATGCTTGTAGTTTTATTAAAGTATAAAGTGCTTGACATCATTATCAACCAAACAGTTAAGCCTTGAACCAGCCAGAACTTCATGAACTTAAAAAAATTTTCTCGTTTACCATCAAAACGAGGGTCACGCTTCATCTTCCTGATGCGAATTAGTAGGTAAGCACCTAACCTTAAACCCCACGCTAGAATCATTAAGAAAAGAATTATCTTACTTAACTCTAAACTACTTATTAACAAGAAGGTTCCGGCCAGAAAAATAAATGACAAAGCATAAGAGATATCTGTTAACTTATCAGTCTGCAACCTAAAAGCTGGAACAAACATTAATAGGTTAAGACTAATTGAGAAACCAAGACTAATTAATATTCCCTCAAGCATTAGAACTTAAGAGCGTTTTCATGCTTATCAATGTTTTCTTTGCATTTAGGACAACGATTTGATAATTCTAAAAGATTATTAAAGACGTCTACTTTACCTTCACGCCAAGCCTTGAAACCAGGTAAACTGCTTTGATGATTAAAACCTCTTTTAAGCATTTCTTTAACTAATTCTTCATGTCGCTCCTTAATTAAGTGAACTTCAACTAAACCTTTTTCAAGATAACCCTTTAATGAAACACCTTTATTAATGCAACCAGCAAACATGTGCATTTCAACGTGCTCGCCTAGCAAGTGCTGATTACATAAGTATGATGGGTTAACTTTCCACATTCTCATAAGTGATTAATTTATTTTAACTTCTTTATAGATATTGCGTTTTTAGGGCAGTTATTAGCAGCTAATTTATTGCACTTATAATCTTCCTCACTGATCTCTAAATAGAATATATTAGATTCTTTTTCTTTAGCTTTTTTTAAGTGAACCTTACCTGTTGACTGGTTTAACTCCCAGAATTTAGGGCATTTGGCAACGCAAACCATGTTCTCCTCGCACTTATTCTTATCAAAGATTATTTTATACTTCATTAAAGATTAGATGATATTATTGTTAATAAAGTTAACATTAAATGAATTAAATAAAAAAAAGGTAAAGAAATTTTATTCTTCAGACAAACCAGCTAAGTCATCAAAACTCATGTCTTCAAGATCTTGGATTAACGTGTCAAGATCCCCTTCTGAAAGGTTAACTTCTCCATCAGTTGGTGGCAGTAAGCCAGTGCAACGCCAGTTAATCTCAACAATTTGTGTTTCAATATTGACAACACAAGCTGGATTACAACCTTCAGCATCTGGAACCGTTATGTCTATCCACCAAGTATTAGTGTTCTCATTGCAGACGTAACTATCTGTTAGAGTTCCTTCTTGCGCACAATCACTAACTAGCACTAACTCCATAGCAGCTTCAATACTCATCCCATTGCAAGTAGTTTGGACTGTTGGTGTCTGAGTGCAACCCATTAAAATAACACTAGCTAATAATAATGCTAATTTCTTCAAGTTGAACCACCCACCATTAAGATTAATGCTTGTTTTAAGTAACCAGCAGCGCTCACTAAATCCCCTCTAGCTATTCTTAAATAATTATTCCCATTAGCAAAGTTGATTAATGGAGTGCCTGGTACTGAAATTAACTCGTATTGAGTTTTTGCATTAGCTATGTTTGTATCTGCTGAATCTATCTCTGCTCTAGCTAAGTCTAGTTTAGCAATTACTTCAGTGTTATTAGTCATTGCTAAAGCTTGTGTTCTTAAAGTACTCTCCCAGTTAGATACTATGGCTGATCGATTCTCTACTATATAAGACCACATTGCGCCTGAATTCCTTGCAACATCGCCAAGTAATTCAACGTAACGGCCAATCATTCTTAAGAAAACCACTCCTAGGCCTAACCTGTTTTGGATAGCGTCAACCTCTATTCTTAAGCTATCTATAACTCCTAGGTTTTCTTCTACATCAGATTGAATTGCTTCACTAATGTAGTCTGGTACGCCAGGGTTCTCCTCTACTTCCAGGTTCTTCCAGTTAAGCCATGCTTCAACCTCATCCAGTGCAGCGTTTAACACTATCTTACCTGTGTCAATTACTGCTTGATTATTTTCTGGAGAAGTATTAGCAGCGTAGTCAAGCTTTGCTTGTCTGTGAGTTGCTTGGGCTTCAATACTAGCTGATTTAGTGTCAAGCCATAATTGTTTAGCCTCGCTTGCGGTTAATGCAAAAGCAGAACCAATCATTAATAGAGTTGCTAGAACTGTTAATGTTTTTTTATTCATTAATTAATGAAAGAGTAATTAAAGGTTTATGAACTTATTTGTTTAGTTCTTACTTTAATAATTAACTTGTAAACTCCAGCTATTAAACCAAATATTAAGTAACTAGTTATTAATGTGAAAGTTATGCTGTTCTGCATTATTAAACCAAGGTTTAATGCATGAATGTATAATATTGGGAATAAAGAATAATTAAGTAAGTGAGTTAATCGCCAAAAAGCATTATTAATATTCACGTTAAAAAAATACTTTAAGTCACTAGTAATCACTGTTATAGTCATTAAAGATAAAGCAATTAAGCCAGGGTTTAAGCTTATAGTTAATCCATAGATTAACCAGTGGGTTAAGCCAAGAATTAACGTGATCATGCCTAAGTAATTATGTAATTTAAACACTTTCAAAGGATTATATAACTTTTTAAAGAAACTCCTGAACGAGCCAAGTAATACTTGCGCAAATACATTAATGAAAGCAATTAACCCAATAATCCTTGAATAAAAGAGTAAGGTATTATTGAAATTAATCAATAAATAACTTAAAGGCAGGCCATAAATTAGTAAGAATATTAATGGCATGGCGCAACGATTTTGCTTAAAGAACTTGATCATTAATTTATTGGTGAATAAATTTCAGTTAATAAACTTTATTTAAATACTTTATTAATTAGTTATTTACCATACAAGTATTTAAATGAATGATAAATTATGTTTCAACTGTAATGAACCTTCATTACGAAAGTGGAGATAAAAGGAATTCTAAAGAACGAGTTTTAAAAACGAAATGAACAAGTCTAAACGGAGGTCTAGAGTTTAATGGCTAAAAAAGCAAAGAAACCACAGAAACCTAAGAAGAAATAAGTAAACTAGTATAGCCAGTAAACAACATTTGTTTTTTTGTTATTAGTACAAAAAATAAGGAGGTAAAGTGAAAATGCCATTTGACGATGATGATTCATACGAAGAAGATGAAGACGATGATGATGACGATTACGATGATGATTATTAATTAAATCATCAAATGATTAGTTGAAAAATTAATTATTTTTTATTTTATATTTCTGGTTCTATTGGGAAAGGATTATTAATCAAGCCTGAACTAGTATTACCTAAATCTAGATTAGTGTCTGGTAACTCACCTATATCAGGTAATCCTGAAGCGTTTGTCTCTGGCAGTTCAGGTAAGTTACTTAATTCAAGGCTTGGTTGAGTGCACCCAAGGATTAAGATGATTATTAAAACAATTAATAGTTTTTTCATTAAATCATACCCCTTAGTTTATCCCAACTAATCTTTATTGCATCATAAGTATTCCTAGCCTTATCAATATAACTTAAAGCATCACTAAGATCTCCTTGATTAAAAGCTTGATCTGCCATGTCTCCATGACTTCTTAATTCTTCAAGCATTAAATCAAGACCATACAAGTCAAGTCCTGCTTCACTTGCTTGTTCTACCCCATCAGAGATTATAGGGATTACTGATTCAACTTCATTAATAAATGATTCAACCATTAACCTTGTTTGCTCTCCCTGAGCTTTAAGTTCATGATAAGTTTTCTTAACTTGTTCAAACTTAGGTTTAATAATTTCAATCATTGCAAAAGCTTCATCAATACTGCCTTGAATTGCTAGTTCCTGAGCACTAGCTTTAAGATTCTTTAATTCATTAATCTCTTGTTCTAACTGGGTTGTGTTAAAACCAAGAGCTCTAGCTTTTTCTAAACCCTCATCAAGCCTTGTTTCAAGCTCAGTTAATTCAGGAAAGAAAGCTTGAACAACTTTATTAGTTGCTTCACTGATTATTTCATTTTTATACTCATTAATTTGTGATTCCATTTCACTAGTTAACTGGTTTATTGATTCAGGATTAACTTCACCTACAAGCAGGGACATTGCTTGACTTCTTTTAGTCTTAAGGTATGATTTTAACTCACTGAAGGCTTGAACTTCTATTCCATGAGCTGTTAACTCTGCTTCTTTTTGATCAATAATTCCTGATTGATAATCCATTATTTTATTAAACAAGGCTTGTTGTTTTTCATTAACTTGTGCAAGCAGGTTTGAATAATTTCCCTGATCAAGTAAGCGAGTTCTTATTTCATCTTCAATATCACTAAATAAGGATTCTGCTTTAGCTCCATAAGCTTCAGCATAAGCTTTGAATGATTCTGCATCACTTTTTAAAACCTCAGCTCTAGCCTTTAATTGATTAGCTTGGGCTTCTAAGCCCTCAGCTTCACTAGCAGCGTTTAATAACTGGCTTGTTATAGAGTCAAGTTCAACTCTTTTTGAGTCAATCTGGCTTAGTAAAGCATTAATCTCTTCAGGCGTGCCACCATTTTCTGCTTGAGCAACTAAATCATTAATCTCATTGGTTATTGACTCAACCTGACTTGTTAGTAAAGCATGTTCTTCAATAGTTAAAGAACCTGTTAGGTTAGCTGCTTCTGCATCAATTAACGCTTTTTCACTATCAATTCTTAATTTTTCTTCATTAAACTCATCTTGCTTAGCGTATAATTGAGTTTCAAAACTAGTCCCAACAGACCTTAATACTACTTCAATACCCTCTGAACCATTAAGTAAATCAATTAATCCTTGTATTTTTAGACCAAAGTTAGTTTCATTAGCAGTGCATACATCATTAATACCATTAATTATGCTATCCTTTAATGAGTCAATCTCTGTTAAGGAGACTGTTAAGTTTAATTCGCTTGAGATATTATTAAAGTAATCCTTAACTGCTTGAACCCCTTGAATAAATCTTTGAACATTATACTGAGCCATTAAACAATAGATGTCAAGGAATTCTTGAGCAGCCCCTGCTTCAATCACTTCTGGTGGCATAACTGCAGGGTATTCTTGGCTAATAACTAGGTTAAAACATAAAAGGATTGATAGAATAATCATTTTTTTACGCATGAATTACATTAAGAACACTTTGGTTATAACTGTTTTTATACTAATTTTTTCTCATAATCCTTAACAAAATACTTAATGTTAGTCTTGCCTCGCTTAATGAACTCGTGTCCTTCCTTAACTAGTAAACTTTTCTGTTTTTCAATCCCGCCTGGGAATTTAGGGTTTAATTCACCACCATTCTTTAAGGTTCGCCACCAAGGAACCTTGGTGCCCATTTCTTCAGCAGCGTTGCCAACTATTGTGATAAAGATACCGGTTGTTAGTGAGCAACACCACTTTGTCTTATGCTTTTTTGCTAGTTTCTCACAAATACTCTTTAAGGTTGTAACCTTGCCTTTAGGAACCTTACTCATTAATTCATTAACATCTAAGGCTGGGGCGATAACAACACTATCTCCTTTTTTTGCACCCCAATTCATTAAAGCCTTACCACAAGGAAAGTTAGGCTCTAGTTTCAAGACTTTTGGAAAAGACTTATTATCCTCTAGTTTTTCCTGCCAACTCTTACCCATAACTTAATCTAATAAACTTAACTTTTATTTAACTTACCAATCCTGCTTAAAGTAATCAAAGAGTAAGCAATCATTGCCACTGTATAACCTGACTCAAAATCCTTTAACCTGTAAAATAAGTATCGCAGTGAGATTAATACTCCAGCAATAACACTAATCAAGGCAGGCTTAAACAAGTCCTTGCGCTCTAGACTAGCGTTAATGCTTTGTTTGAACTCTTCAAAACCTTTTAAAGTCTTTAAGTCACTTCTTGCCTTAGCTTTCCTAACAGCATTCATTAATAATGAAGGATTACCACCAACTTCACTAACAATAACCCTAGCTAGTTCTAAATTCTTCAAATGCTTCCTCACTAGTTTAACTGATTCATGATAACTTAAATCTTTTAACTCTAATTCAAAGAATTTGAACACATTCCTTTGACCAGCAGTTACCATTACAAGACCATGATTAAGTAATTTACCTAAGTAATTCTTTATTTGTTTAGTAATCTCGTGAATGTCATCAACAAGTAAAATCTGCTCTGGATTAATGACTTTTTTTAACTCATTAATACTGCCTTTAGTTTCATGAGCTAACGCTAACATTATTGGTTTTAAAGGCCTAGGTTGAACATAAACACCAGTTAACCTTTTCAGTATTGTTGTAGCCCCTAGACCAGGCCTAGCTTTTAAGTGAGTGCACTCCTTTAACTTAATCCTTTTTTCCAGAATTTTAATTAATTCACTACTCATAGCATTAAACCACCTATTATTAAAGCACTAATTAAAGTGTCATGAACACCTGTTCTTAAAGGCGAGCCCATTAGGATATACCATTCCTTTTTAGGATAAAGTAATTGAGTGCCCGTAGGCGTTAGTAAGTCTAAAAGAACATGTAACCCTACACCTAAGCCAAGACAAGGTATTACTAAGCATGGCAGGACAAAAATTAATGAATGAGTTATTGTTCGATGTCTTAAACCAAATTTTTTATCAAGATCAGGGCAACACGCTCCCAATAATCACTAGTAAAGCGCTTAAAGGGTTTAACCAGTTTAATAATTTTAAACCTAGCAATCCTAACAAGGCGTGGGTTATTAATCTCATAATTTAATTAATGATTTAAAGAATTATTTAAAAAGAGTACAATTAAGTGTACCTATCAATTGGCAGTAACCCGTTAAGGCTTCCATTTACTATGATCTTAATTTCAGTACCATCAACTTCTTCAACGTTATCAGCATTTGAACTGCAAGCACCAACCACTGTGTAATTAGCATCCCAAAAAGAGTATAACTGGAATACAGTGCTATTTGGTGTTGATTCCTTAACCCTAACGCCTATAGGGTATGAGTCAATCTTTCTTGGTGTTTGTGGAACACCATTAACCTCTGTTAATAATAACTTCATTGTGGGGTTTTGTAATTCAGGGTGACTGCAAGTCACTGTTATAGTTTCATTACTCACTATTTGACCACTTTTACTGCCAGGGAGTCTAATAATGTATTCTCCTTCAACCCCGCCAGCACCGCATTGATAACTGCAATTACAAGCTGGTGGTTCACCAGTGATATTCCATTTAAAACCTTCACAAATTTCATGAGGATTAGTATTACAGTAATCAAGACAAGGAACATCTCCTGACTGAGGGTACTCTTTTAGAGCAGTTGTTGTCACATTAAGATCTAACTCTGTTTCATCTCTAAAAGTCCAGATCCAAGTAGTTGAGTAATTATACTCGTACACACTGTCACAATCACCTGTTCGCTCGCGGTCACCAGTAGTGACTACCCTAGCTTTGATAAGGTTGTCAGTGATGTTAATGATCTCAAAAGTACCTGCTATTTCATGCTCGTCAATTTTTAAAGTGCAACCTGCAAAAGTGTCTGCGCCACCAGATATTCCAATATTTAATCTTAACTTATCGCCTTGGATTCCTGAACTATTAGAATCACAGAAAAAGCATTGAGTTACCCTAACTATTGGGTCAACCTCTAGTGTTGGACACTGTCCTGATTTACAATTTAATGTAGTGCTCTCCATTTCTTTGTAAAAAATAGTTATTTCATCATTAAAGTATTCATTAATACTAATAGTGGCTTCTTCATCAAAATTCATCTCTAATTGGGTGCAACCAATAATTAATAGTAAACCAAGTAAGTGAAACCATTTCATTAACTTATTAAAGTTATAACTTATTTTAAAATCTTTCTTAATTCATTAAAGAATTCATTAGCAAATGATTTAAAAGCAAAAATTGAGAATGGATTGCTCGAGTAATAAGTGCCTGACCAAATAATTGTTCCATTAATTAATTCAACCCTAACCAAGCCCTCGTAAGGGTGGATTAAAGGCTCATAAGTAAAGAATTCTTCAGGCATTAAATCATTGATAACGTATGTGTAAGTTCTATTATAACCCGTCTTATAAGTAACATTAACCTCGTTATCTAAGCTTAAGCCTCCTTTAATAGTGTTTAAGTTGTTTGGCCATTCAATCATTGTTGAATCATTAAAAGCACTAGCAAAGTAAGCCCATAACTCTGAATCATTTAATGTAGTGTTAACTTCTTCATGATAACTTATTTCAAAACGCCAAGGAATCATGATTAATAAAGCGATTATTAATGAAATAAATAATAATTTGTTAGATATCATTTTCTTTTCTCATAATACTTTTGGTGTTTTTCACCTGCTTTATAGAAATTGCTTGCAGGCATTATCTGAGTTACCACGCCCTTTATTTTTTTAGCATAAGCTTGAGCTTCCTTTCTTTGTTCCTCATTATGGTAGAAGATTACTGAACGATATTGGGTTCCAACATCTGGTTCTTGCCTGTTTAATTGGGTAGGGTCATGATTTTCAAAGTAAATCTTTAATAACTCTTTATAAGAAACTTTTTTAGGATCATACTCTAATTGAACTACTTCTGCATGACCTGTTAAACCAGTGCATACTAGTAAGTATGGCGGGTTCTTGACTTTGCCACCCATGAAACCCACAGTGGTTTTAGTTACGCCTTTAACTTTAGTAAACACTTCTTCTGAATGCCAGAAGCACCCCATGCCAAAAGTCGCTTTCATAATTCTATTTCATAACCTGCGTTGACCCATCCAGAGTAATCTCCATCTAAGCGGTAAACATTAGTGAATCCCGCGTCAACTAGTTTTTGCGCTCCTAGCCTTGAAGCACTAGCAACATGACAGTAAACCAGGTAAGTTGCTTGAGGATCTAATGATGGTATAGCTTGATCTAGTGATCCGTCTCCAACATAGTAATTTATTGCTCCAGGTAAGTGTCCATTAGCGTAACTTGGTGATACGTCTATGATCACTAAGTTAGGGTTCATATCAATTAATTCTTTAGCTTGTGATGGACTCAAGTCTATGTAACTTGTTTGTTGTACACACCCAAAGATGAAAACGCTTAATAGGGCTAGTAAAAATTTTTTCACAAAATCTAATAGTTAATTCTTGCTTTTATCCTTTTTGAATTTTAAAGCCACTGAGTTTATACAATAACGCTTGCCTGTCGGTGCTGGCCCATCATTGAAAACATGACCTAAGTGACTCCCACACTTAGCACACCTTACTTCTGTTCTTGGCAATAGCAATTTAAAATCCTTTTTTAATTCAACACTTCCAGGGATCACTTTTTTAAAGCTTGGCCAACCAGTGCCTGACTTAAACTTGTGTTTTGACTTGAATAACTTGTTGCCGCAAGCTGCGCATTCATAAACCCCTTTTTCCTTATTATAGAGTAACTTGCCTGTGAAAGGCTTTTCAGTTCCTGCTTTCCTGAGAACCTTGTATTGTTCTGGGGTTAAGCACTGCTTCCATTCTTTATCTGTTTTCATAATTTCACTAAGTACATTAGTAATAATCCTATAATGAATAAGGCTATTGAACTAAGGCTTTTTTTTAGTTTTGTTTCTTTTCTTAATTCAGGCATTAAGTCAGAGGCTGCTATGTAAATGAAACCACCGGCTGCTATTGGAATGATTAAGGGAATTAATGATTCAACTATGTTAGATAAGTAATAACCCATTACTCCGCCAAGGATAACGGTTGTTGCTATTAAGTAATTTAGGATTAATGCTTTCTTTTTCTTGTAACCTCCGTGCACTAGTACTCCGAAATCCCCTATTTCTTGCGGGATCTCATGTAAGGCTATTGCAAAAGTAGTTATTAATCCTAACTCAATGCTTACCAGGAAAGTCGTGCCTATTATTAAGCCATCAATAAAGTTATGGATTGCTTCGCCCACTAAGTTCATGTAAGCGAATGTGTGAACATCGCACTTGCCTTTATGACAGTGACGCCAGTATAAAAATTTCTCTATTAGGAAGAACATTAAGAACCCTATTAGTACGTAATCATGGACTGGGGTTCCGGGGTATTCTTCTATTGCTTCAGGGATTAAGTGAATGAATGCCCCACCCATTAAGGCGCCGGTTGATAAAGCAACAAGTAATAGTATGATTTTCTGTAAGGCTTTGTCTTTTATCATTAAAGCCACCATGCCTATTAAGGCTATTAGGCTAATAATGAAAGTGCTGATTAAAACCCATAGTAAAGTCATTATTTTTGAATGTAAGCTCTCGAGTATTATATATTTTTCATAGAATAAATCTTAAATATGTCTTAAGCTTTTAATTAAGTGTGTTTGAGGTTTATGTTTTTAGTGCTGGCTTAATTCTTTTTGCTTTAGCTATCATCTTATTTAAGACTTTGAAAGGTAAGTTAGTAATGCCTAACTTAATGGTTAGTATTATTACTTTTACTTCTTATGCTGTAATGTTTGCTGGACTTGGCTTAACAGTGATTAATGGTTTTAACACTTACCCTACTAGGTGGTTGTTTTACGCTGCTTCTTGTAGTTTCTTAATGTATGAGGTTGGCTTAATTCTTAAGAAATCTAAAGAAGAATTGATTGAAATGATCTCACTTAATATTCTTGTAATGATTACTGGTTACTTAGCTAGCATTACTTTAGGGATTAATCAATTAATATTTTTAGTTATCAGTACTGGTTGTTTTGTTAAGAACTTAATGATTATTAATAAGACTTCTAGGAAGTCTAAGTTCATGAAGCGAGTAATTAATTACGTGTCAGTTACTTGGTCTTTATTCCCTATTACTTGGTTATTATCACCTGTGTTTTTTGGTTTAATTAACTCATTCTATACTGCGGTTTGTTACTTATTTCTTGACTTATTCACTAAGGTGATTTTTGGTTATATTACTGTTAGGAATTAAACTAAGTTTATGATTGAATAACTAATAACAGATACTAAAGCAGACAACACAGCACCCCAAGTCATGTCTATTATTGTGATCTTTAAGGGCCATTTCTTTATTGTGGCTAAGTTAGTTAAATCATAAGTAGCGTAAGTAATCAAGCCAAACAAGGCTCCAAGGCTTAAAGCTTGAACCCAAGAAGCAGACTGGTAAATAACAAATACTAGTAATCCAATTATGAATAATAAATAGAAAATCAACGCAGCTATCCTGTTAGGCTTCTTTGTTAATAAGTAACCTATTTGTTCTCGATATAACTTACGAGCAGCGTACTTAATCCAGAAGATATCAATACCAAAGAATGCTCCTAAAGTAATTAAGTAATCAATAATCATATTAATTCAGTAGCATAGACCTCGCCAGGCATTTCAAGGGTTCGATCCATAGCATTAGGTTCTCCAGTATTAAACTCGGTTGAGCCAACCCTTACTACAACGCATTCTGGTGGGTACTGGTTTAAGTAACCGCTTTGTTGTAAACAATTAGTTTTACAATATTCAGGGATGCTGATTGGAGAGTAGGACTCGTCATGAATCTTACACATATGGATTCGTTGGCCAATTAACCCGCTGCAAGCAGGATCACTATTAATTTCTTGGTAAATCTGGCATTCGTAAAGAGCGTCACCAGCAGTGCAACCAGTGGTTAATAATAAAAGACTGATCAGTAAATATTTTTTCATTAATTAAATCTAATAATGACCTCTTATTTATTTTTTTACTTTATGAAGCTCATTAAGCAGTATAAGCCTTTGCCAAAGAGTAAGGCTAAGGCAATGTAGGTTACCACCCAGTTTAACCCTAGGAAGCTTAACCAAACAAGTATTGGCGTGATAACATCTATCCACCCTATTGGGCCTGTTGGGTATGAGTAAACACTCCAGACGCCTTTGAAGAAAACTATGATCATTAAGTAATAAAGAATGTTTAATGTAAAGCTTGAGGCTATTGAGTAAAGACCCATTAGTGAGGTTATGATATCAATTAATGATAAGATAACGAATAACATTAAAGGAATGGAATGGATTCCTTGGTTTTTAACGTTTACTTTTTTGGGCATTTATGGTTTAAGTAATCCTTGACTCTTTGTTTACACCATGGGCAAATAACTGTTTTCCTTTTATATTCTGCTTCTGCTTTTTCTTTTTGCCATTCTTTGAAACCTTTTGTTTGCTTGCCACGCCATATAGCGTTTTTACCTGTCTCTGACTCGTATTGAATCATTTGGTCTGTTTTCTTCATTCTAGAAATTCACCTCCAATGAATTATTAACACTCGCCTGCAACGTAATAATCTATTCCTGCTGCGCAAGCTTGGCAACCATTTCCGTATGTTTCACCGTCACTGCCACATACAGGAGCATATTCTAGTGTGCAGATTTCTGCTGCCTTTTCTGATTCTGTGCACACGTGCGCGTTTTCAGGAATCATAGGCATTGATGTTAAAACCATTATTAAAAGTATTACTACAACACCTATAACGAATATTGTTAAGTTATTATCCCATTTCATCTATAAATGTATAATATATTGTTTATTTATATAACCCTAGGATTTTTAAACAGTTGTTTGTTATTACTTTTTTATGAAAAAGAAAGGTACAGTTAAGTTTTTTAACCGTTTAAGACAGTTTGGTTTCATCACACCTGATGATGGTAGTAAGGACGTGTTTGTTCACTCATCTGGGTTAGTTGATGATCCTGGCCGTCCTGGTCGTAAGATCAGTATTGATGAAGGGGATAAAGTCTCTTTTGAAGTAGAGGAAGGCCCTAGGGGTCTTAAAGCCGTTAACGTCACTAAAGCTAGTGAAGAACCAGTGAAAGAAGAAAAGAAAGAAGAAAAGAAAGAGTCTGGTAGTGTTAAAAAAACTGATTTAATGAAACAATTTGAAAAAGAAACTGGAAAGAAAGCCATTTGGCAAGGAAAGATTACGAATAATTTTAAAGAATGGAAAAAGAAACAATAATTAGTTTCCTATTAAAACAACTTTAAAGATTATTGTTATTAGCTTTAGCTATTCATACCAGATTGCTTCAATTGGATTAAGATTAGCTGCTCTTTTAGCTGGGAAATAACCTGATAAAACACCTATTATTAAGCTAAAAAATAAAGAACCTGCTATGATTATAGGGCTAAAACTAAAAGCCATAGAGTTATTATTGCCCATTCGACCGGGCATTATTATAAAAGAACCAGCACCTAATAACCCTTGAGCAAATAATAATCCTATAATTACGCCTCCAAGACCACCTATTAAACTAATAATAGCGGATTCAACAATGAATAAAAGCATTACTTCACTATCATCAGCCCCTAAGGCCTTCATTATACCTATCTCCCTTGTTCGTTCAAAAACACTAGTGTACATAGTATTAGCAATACTAATAGCTCCAACAAGCAAACTAATAGCTGCAATCCCTGTAAGGAATAATGATAAAGTACTAAGCATTTCATTAGCAGTATCCATCATTTGGACAAAACTACTTACCTGAAAGTCCTCTTCCCCCTCCTCAACATCCCTTGAATCCCTTAAAACACTTTTAATGTTAATAATTAATGAATCTATTAAGCCAATATTTTCAGCTTTAACTTCAATACTCTGGTAAGTCTCATCCCAGCTATCAATTAACTCTTCAGCTTGATCAATATCTAAGATCAAACTCATGTCACTACCACCCATGCCAGCTTCCTCTAAGATGCCTGCAATTTTATAGTCAGTGCCATTAATATTTAAAATATCACCTACAGTTAACTCAAAATCTTCATTACTTATTTTATCCTCATCAAAAAGATCTCTAGCAACTGAGTAACCAATCACGACTCTTGCTTCACCATCACTTAAGAAATCACCATCATATATTTCAATATTATTGATCTTCTCGTACTCACTTGGAATCACAAAGTTAACAGTTAATGAAGCACTCAAGTCATTAAAGTATGCATCAAACCTTTGTGATAAGTAAGGGTTAACAGCTACTAAACCTTCAATAGTACTTAATGTTTTTACATCATCATCTGTTAAGGTTGCTGAATCCTCAACATCATTATTAAATGACCTTCCCATTCCAGGTCTAAACCTCATCTGGGTTGCTTGAGTTGGGGCTCCAGGGGTGATAGTAATAGTTTCTGAACCAAAACTAGCTATTTGACTGGTCATTTGATTAGTTAAGTTACTACCATAAGTGGTTAAACCAACAACTGCTGCTATACCTATTACAATACCAATTATAGTTAACCAACTCCTTAAACCCTTAAAACCTATGTTCTTGAATGCATAAGTTATGATATCATTAAACTTCATTTTTAAATCATAAAAATAGGAAGTAATTAAGAAAAAAATGAAACATTACTTCCTATGCCTCCTCTTGCTTTTTATAAAGAAGTAGATTACCACACTTGCTAAACCTATAATTACAACCCAACTAATTATACTACTAATATCTAAGTCAGTGCTTGAAGCCACTGCACCAGTAAAGGTGAAGGCTCTTTTGGCCGCAGTTGTTTGGATTAAGTCAACCTCTTTACTTATGTTTTCAGTTATTCTTTCACCAAGCGGTGTTGTATAACTAATAGTGAAGATTAGATCACTCGGACCCCTTTCAGGTCTTTCTTGCATTAACTCCTGTCTTTCTTCTTCACTAGGTATCTCGCCAGACCTAATTCTTTCCCTTAACTCAGGAAAACTTATTGTATTATTCATTGCTTGTCCTGAGTCAAAAGTGAAACTTATCTTAGCGTATTCTCCGCTATCCAAATCCCCTATGTACTCTGAGTTAACATTGCCAATCCTAATGTCCTCTTCTTGTAGAGTAACACTAACTGACTTAGCGTTAATCAATCCTACATTAGCAACTCTTAACTCTACTTCAATCCCTTCAGTTCCTGACTCTAAATCCTGTATGTATAACTCAAAGTTAGCTGTTTTTGAGCCCAACCTAACAGCGAAAGTGCTTTCTGAATAGTATTGTTGACCACTGCTAGTATAGTTTAATTGGATTGTTAATTCATGAACGCCTATACTGGTTGACTCATCAGATACTAATTCATAAATTACTTGTTCACTATCTTGGCCATTAATGCTTACTAAATTAATCGTGTTTGAAGAACTTATTGTGTTGAAGACATCTGAGATTAATTTTACTTTTATGTTCTCTGCTTTTTTTAAGCCAGTGTTATCTATAGTTAATCCTAGTTCAAATTCTTCTCCAGGGTTTATCTCATTTTTTGATAAATTAACACTTGTTACTGTTAAGTCAGGGTTGCTCTGCGGGTTACTAATATACATTAACTCTGACATTTCAACATAGTTAATGTCACCACTTGTATTGTTCTCGTATCGCACTTGCAGGTTAACAGAGTAATAACCTGTGCTTATGTTGCTTGGAACATTTATTGGGAAGTTGTAACTTTTTGTGTCACTGCCATAGATATCACCAATATTATTATAGCATATGCTATTATAATCAAGACAAGTTTTTCGATTACTGCTATATAAAGTGCAAGTATTGCAGAATTTAGTGGAGCTTAATGGTGATTCTAACCCGTTTAGGATTATCTTTGTGTTATAAGCTGGGTTTGCACCATCATTCTGTAGAATTACGGTTAAGTATCCAGTTTCGCCTGGGTATAAATTTGTCTGGGTTGTAGTTAATTGTAGTACTGCTTCTGATGGCGTTGTAGCTAAGACTCCGCCAAAGATTATTGTTGCAATAAAAGCCATTATTGTTTTTCTCACTTTAACACACCTCCTTTGTTTTTTTGTGAATATGATTTTGTTGATCCTTCAATAATTTTCCATCTAATAATTCAATAGTTCTTGGCGCCTCCCTAGCTAGGTTTGGGTCATGGGTTACTATTATTAAAGTGGTGCCTTGGTTCCATAATTCTTTGAATAAGTTTATTACTTCCTTGCCTGTTTTAGAATCAAGGTTGCCGGTTGGTTCATCTGCTAGTATTATTTTAGGATTATTAGCTAGTGATCTAGCTATAGCTACTCGTTGTTTTTGGCCTCCACTTAACTGGTATGGTAAGTGATTTAATCGCTCACTTAAACCTACCTTTTCAAGCAATTCTTTTGCTTTCTGGAAGCGGTATTTTTCACTTTTATTTATTAATACCATTGGGAATTCAACATTCTCGCAGGCTGTTAAGTTAGGGGTTAGAAAGAATGATTGGAATACAAAGCCTATTGACTCGCTTCTTAGTTTTGTTAATTGTTTCTTATTAAATTTTGAGGTGTCTCGACCGTTTATCCTGATCCTGCCTTCGGTTGGCTTGTCTAATAAGCCTATCATATGCATTAAAGTGCTTTTGCCACAACCACTAGGTCCAAAAATGGTTATGAACTCTCCTTCATTTACTCTTAAGTTTACTCCATCTACTGCTTTTATGGTGTTTTTCCCATCTAACTCATAATAGCGTTTTACACTTCTTAATTCTATTAATGATGTCATGTTGGATTAATCTAAAGTTTATCCTTATTATTTAAGTAAAATGGACTAGAAGTCCATGGACTCTTAATCCATTTATTTTATAAAACACGTTTTGGTATTATTTCTTTTAATGCGTAGTTGTAATAATTGTACTTTTGACTTTTTTAGGTTTGGGCCTAGGGCCCCTATCGAGTTTGTTGGTTTAGAAATTACTTATTTCTTTATTGTTGCAATTCTTTGTTTACTAATTTATTTTAAGACTCGTAAGATTTATTTTTTAACTAAGCATCAGGGTATTGGTCGTTTTAGGAACGTCTTTTTTTATTTTTTCTTGTCTTATTTGTTTAATTTAACTCACTTCTTTATTTTTAGGGCTCGATCTTTGTTTGCTTTTGAGGCCCCTTTCCTTTTAATGGGTTTTAACTTCTTTTTAGTTGCTTATGCTAGTACTATGGCTTTAATTTCTCTAATTATGACTTTATCTTCTAAAAAGTTAGTTTTTAATAAGAAGGAATTACTAACTAATAATTTGATTGCTTTAATCATCTCTGCTGTTGCTTTTTTTACTCACTCGCCTGAGTTCATATTAATTATCCAATTAATCTTTGTTGTTTCCTTATTTATTACTCTTAGTAAGAATTCGATTAAGATTTCTGGACAAAATCAATTAACTTATCTGGTCTTGTTACTTTTATGGTTCATTAACTTATTTTTAATTAATCGCTCGCTTATTTTTGAGTTAAAAATACCATTATATTTAGTGTCTGCTTGGGCTTTCATGTCTATTTACTTAAGAGTTAGGAAGAGGTTGAAGAATGGCAAAAAGAAGAGATAGGTTAGAGATTATCTACACTATCCTTAAATTGATCAGGGATCATAATAATTCTATTAAGAAAACACCATTATTAAGATATACTAATATTTCTTCTCAAAGCTTTAATGATTATTATAATGAATTGCTTGATAAGGATTTAATTAGGGAAGTGCTTACTAAAAAGCGATTGCATGTCTCACTTACTGATAAAGGTTTTGAATATTTAAATAAGTATGTTTACATTAAGGGTTTTATTGAAGAGTTTGAGTTATAAAAAATTAATAAGCGTTTAATCTATTATTTTTTGTTATGAAGGTCTTATTTGTTTGTTCTGGTAATGTTTTTCGTAGTTTGAGTGCTGAGGCTTGTTTTAATCATTATGTTAAAATTAATGGTTTAAGTCACTCAGCTTTATCTGCTGGTTCAAGGGTTGTTTCTCAACCAATTCACCCTGCAGTGATTGGTGAGCTTAATAATCATGGTATTATTGTAGAACACCAGCCTCGTAGTGTTTGTAAAGAGTTAATTAGTGATTGTGATCTAGTTATTGCTATGGGCCTGGATCACCAGTCCTTTCTTAAAGAGCGTTTTGGGGTTAAAGCCTTGTTATTTAATGAGTTAGTTAATGGTAAGAAGGAATCAATTCCTGATCATTATGAAGTATTGTTTGAGAATAACTTGTATGGTGATGAGATTATCTCTTATATTAGGGGTGTTGTAAGGTATATTCATAACTCAATTCCCTTGCTTATAAAATCTTTAGTTTCCCAATAAGTTCTTCATTAGTTCTATTTCCTTTTCTTGTGTTTCTATAATCTGTAATGATAGGTTCTTGACTTCAGGGTTATTGATTGTTGCTTGCTCGCTGGTTAAGATAGCTGATGAGTGGTGTGGGATCATTGCTAGCATGTATTCTTGATCACTGATGAATGTTTGAGTTCTTAGGAAAATTAATGATAAAGTGAATACTATAATGCTTGTAATTATTATTTGATAATTTAATCTCTTATCATCATACATGTCTTTCATCATTAATATCATTATTAAAGCCATTGGTGAAACCATTAGAAGTGACATGTATACTCTTGTTAAACTAAAGTATACATGTTTTATGCTTGCAACGTTTAAGAACATTGCAATATACATTACTATAAATGATATTGTTAATGTTATGAAGAATTTTTTGTAAACTTTTTTCATCTGGTTATTAGATCTTTTTAAGGGTTTTAAGGTTTTAGGCTTTTAATGGAATGTATTTAAAGCAAGAACAATACTTAATTAACTAAAATGTTAAGTTTATCTATTAAGGAATTAAGGGTTATTGATGACAACTGGGTTCAATTAATTAATGATGATGAGCAAAAAATTATTGAAGGTTTAATCAATAATGGGTTAGTTGTTATTAAAGAGTTAGATGAACAGGATTATTTCTTTCTTATCACTTTAAAAGCTGAGTTAATTGTTAATGGTGAGGCTCGTGCCTGACTGGGTTTATTTTAGTAAGCGTCGACCGGCTATTAGTTTGATTTATAGTGTGGCTAATGAGTTAGGGTTGTCTGGTAAAGTGGTTGATTTCTCAACTCGTTTATATCTTATCTTGTTAGGTAAGCGTTTAACTGTTGGTCGTAAGCGTGAAGCCTTGGTTGGGGCTTGTATTTATATTTCTTGTATGGGGGTTAATTACCCTATTAAGCTTGTTGATTTATGCAGGGTTCTTGATGTGTCTAAGAAGGAGTTGGTTCGTCAGAAGCGTTTTATTAAGCGTCATGTGGATTCTAATGAGCAGGGTTTTAGTGTTAACGCTTATATTAATCGTTATGGTTTTGAGCTTGGCTTATCTGTTGCCGAGGTCTCTCAGGCTTTAAGAGTGTTTAAAATTATTAATGAGTCATTAATTAATCATAAAACTAGTATTATCGCAGCTGTTTGTGTTTACTTAGCGTGCAGGCATAAGGTTAGTTTGAGGGGTTTGGCTAGGCTTACTGGTTTAAGTCGTAGTGGTATTTTTGAGGCTTACAAGCGGGTTAAGCACTTAATCCCTGCTACTGACTTATTAACGTTTAATCAATCAGTTCATTTCATTAGTAAGTCCTAATTTTTGTTCCAGCTTTAAATAACCCTTATTATGTTGAGAATAGTGTCTGTAATTAATATATCTATATAAGTTAATAGCTCCAATTAATATTTCTTAATGAGCTTTGATGAAATAATCCAAAAGACTGGTGTCACATTTAATCAGGAATTAATTGTTTATTTAGGCGAGCCTGTTAGTCAAGCCAGTGATTTAAGGCAACTTTTTGTAGAAAAATATGAAGGCTTTGGTTTTGATAAATCATTTTTAGAAGAAGCTATTAAACTTAGGTTTGCTTCAACTTATTTAGAGTCTGGTCCTGAAAGTGATGAATTAATCAAGCTTAATAACTTATACTCAGCTTTAAGAACTAATGATGAAGAATTAATTAATCCTTTATGCAGTGAATTAGGTTATGATAGTTTAAGTGACTTATTAATCCAGGAATTCAAAAGCTTGTTTACGAAAGAGCGAATTGTTACTATCCCAATTCCTTGTTTAAAATGCTATAAAGAGGATTATGGTCCTTGGTGGTTTGAAAGTCAGGATTATGATTCTTCTTATTACCCTGCTTCTTATGGGTCTTTATGCATATTTTTATTAACTTTTTTTTCAGCACTGTTTGGTGCAGGCATAAGTGGCAAAATTAATGATGAATGGAGTAGTTATTTATTGGGTGGGTTGATTGGTTTAATAACCCCTACACTACTCTTAGAAGGCCTGCCAAGAACTTACAACATTTTATCAAACTTAGTATATGAACCAAAACATAAACAGGTTAAGCTGGGCAAGTCTGCTAAGTCTTTTGAACTAGCCATTGAACAATGCGTTAGTGATCACTTAATTAGTAAGTCTTGAGATTAAGTATTCATTATTTTTTAAGTTCAATTGGTCAGTTATTAGTAATTCTATTTTCAGGTTATTTGATTGACAATCAGTGTACCTGCACTCGTATGACTCTTGAGTTAATCGTTTAACCTTTAGCACCATTTATTATTTTTATTCACTTTTTAGGGTTTATATGCCTATCTATTAACACAAGTCTTAAATCGTAACGCTTTTAAGTATTTTCAAACTTTAGTTCCTAATATTGCCACTGTAGCTCAGTTGGTTAGAGTGGTCGCCTTGTAAGCGATTGGTCGCCGGTTCGAATCCGGCCAGTGGCTCATATTACTGCGTGGCTACAGCCACACCCTTTTTCTTTAAATACTTCTGACTCTGTTTAGAGGTGTTAATGTTGGGTATTCATGACTGGGATAAGCGAGTGTCTTATGCTATGAGGCGTCTGGATTCGAGCATTGTTAGCGAGAGTAATAAGAAGTTGATTAAGGATTTTGTTAATTATTCCTTAGCTAGCGGTATTTCTAAGGCTCGTATTGAACGCTATATTACTGTTCTTAGGCAGTTTGGCTTGCAGATTAATAAGGGCTTTAAGGAAT
>Ga0180433_10001452_pt1 | contig 39446 bp, 36 predicted proteins | sample SS_ome_8_FD_132980 | JGI IMG/M metagenome (GOLD analysis project Ga0180433, IMG submission 132980) | Hypersaline lake sediment archaeal communities from the Salton Sea, California, USA - SS_1_D_1 metaG | ecosystem: Environmental > Aquatic > Non-marine Saline and Alkaline > Hypersaline >... | reverse complement strand
TCTAACTAACTTATTTAACTATTTCTTTAATTTTTTTGATTTTATTTTTTTTTTCTTGAGTGAAAACCTTATTATTTATAATTTTTACTAATTTCAATATATTTTAGTTTTTATGAATATTTTTAAATATATAGTAAGAATTCTATCTAAATTAAATTACTATAATTAATCTTAAATAAGACCTAAATTTCAAAAAGGAAATTAAAATGAGATCAAAAAGAAACTCAAAGAAACAGATGATTTTACTAGGTTCATTGCTTTTAATCTTTATTTCTAATATCCTTGTCGCGAATTACTTAGTAAATTCAGATTTAGCAAAGAATAATAATTTTGTTGGAGATATCACAGAAACTAATTTCATTCATAATCAAGATCTTTCCATAGATAACACTTTTGAAGGAATAGGCAAACCCTGGAATATCACACATTGGGCGAATCGAACAGACACTCAACTCTATACTAATTTTGATGAAGGTGAGACTGGAGTCATTGAGTTTCCATTATTTTCAGATTGGATAGCATATAAAATAGATGTGGAGGTTGATAGTCTTTATGATACAAGAAACTGGAACAATGGCACGTTTTCCTATGGGACAGATAATGGATACAGTACGGGAGCAGATGATTCAAATTGGATCGAAAATCCATATCAAAATTGGACTTTCAACACCAATGTCGTTGGTTTTGGTAATGTGATGTCGGGAAACTATATTGACAGTGGAGAGACAAATCCTAATCCACTCAATCATGATTGTTTAGAACTCAGAATGGCGGGAGATCCCCATACTGGCACGGGTGGGCAGAGATATCGTTATGATCAAGGGGATAGGTGTTCTTGGGATACTAACTTTTATGTTCCAAGAGGACAAGTAATAAATAATGTGCTTAAATTTCAAGTGAATCCCATCCATTTAATTAGCTTCAATTCTTGGGAATTAAGAGTTTATATAAACAGTATACGAGTATTTAGTATTGGAATTTTTACCTTAAAGGAAATGGGAATAAATGCTTGGCATGATTTTTCAATTCCTCAGGGAATTTGGACAAATACTTCCAATGTGTTTTCTTCGGGAGTATTAAATGGAACAGCTATACCTTTGAGAGTCTCACTTGAGTATACTGCTACTAGTGCAAGCTATGGAGTTGAAGATGGTGAAAATATCGATTATCAACAATTATTAATTGATAATGTGCAACTGGAAACAACTGCTGAAGCCCAACCATCTGATTTAGGATTGAAATTGAACGGAACCTCAATTATAGATGATGATTGGGGTCAAGGAAATGTGGAAATCAATGGTAACTGGCAAGGAATTGATGATAATTTAGATTTATCATTTAGTTGTGATGATGTCAGTCAATTAGGAGCATATGAAATTGAATTCTTTTCTAGTATTAATCTATTTGCTTTAAAACATTTACCAGAGAGTAATTACGAAACTAATGAAGCATCCTTAGGGACGAGTTTTACCGTTACAAATAATTCTCTTGTGGAATGGGTTTGTTATGGAAGGGTAAATGTCCCAACTCGTTATGAACAAACACTAATGAAAATCGAATTTTCTCAAGATATTACATTAACCGCGGTCTATGATCCACAAAATCCCGATTTAGATATATTGAACCTATGTGATAATACTTCAGCGGGTATATTACTAATCCCTATCAACAGTATTTCAGATACACCTGATGGCTTCTGGAGGTTTAAGGCCACTTCACCTAATTATGGAGAGAATCTTATTATCTATAGTGATAGTACGGGCTCCTGGGTTGAGGATTATGAATTCTTAAGTGGCCAATTTGTAAATATCACAGCTCAAATATCGAAAACAGCTGTGGTATCGTCTTATATTCAAAATACTATAGCATCTCTCTCTATACGATTTCCAAATGGCACAATTTGGTCAGATTTGACTCAATACACCCAACTTGATAGCAATGGTTTGGCGAAGTTTGACATTTTTCAAATTCCAAGTAATCCTCCAAATTATGAAGAGGGTTTGTATGAAGCAATTGTCACGTGGAATAATTCTTATTCAACATTTGGTTTTAATGAAAGCGGAATAATTTATAAGAATTTTAGAGTAATTCATGAGTCATATTTAACCCCTGAAAGTAATTATTATGAGGATAACTACGGAAATTCCACTGTAAATCTCAAGATTTCATTTAATGATGCAATCACAGATAATCCAATCGAAAATGCAGAGTTATATACTTATGATTTTATAAATCCTTCTATTGAGCAATATTTTGGAGAGATTAGTCCTGGTTTCTATTTTCTTGAATTCAATTTAGAGGGTGCGGCTTTTGGCAATAATACTATTACAATTTATGCACAATCAGATAACTATGAGAATAAACAAGTTGATATTGTAATTGAAGTTATAAAGCGTACGGATCTTAATGTTGATGACGATTTTATAGAGAATGCGCAATATAATAGCAATTTTACTATTCAAATAGATTATACTGATAACGAAACGGGGTTAGGTGTTGATCCTACTGAATTATATACAGATTGGGGAGGCGATAATTATTTTTCTAGAATTTCTCAAGGGAGATATAATCTAATTTGCAACGCGTCAGGACCAGGTTATGTAGCAGGAAGTTTATATTCTTTTAACATTTATGCTAGTGCTTATCAATATGAGTCTCAAATAAAAACAATTAGATTATATATTACAGAGTTAGATTCACAAATTGATTTAAAATTAAATGGTACAGATACCGCCCCTAATGCGGTCTATATAGTCCAAGTATGGCAGAAAGTTAATATCACCATTCGATATCAAGATGCTTTTGGAAACCATATATCTGGAGCAACGGTAAACGTCGTAGGTCAGACTTTTACTAGACCTTTGGAGGAAGATTTGATTTATGACCAGTACTCGATTCTATTAAATGCAACTGAGTTAGGGCAAGGAATTGATAATTTAGTTGTAAATGCTGATAAGGAAAATTATAAACCCAATTCCTTACCATTTATATTCGAAATAATAGAAAGAGAGACAAATTATGAGATATTTATCAATGGTATTAATAAAACAATAGATCCTTTTGAATCTGTTGTAGTTACTTCAATACTTAATATTACTGTAAAATATTATGATATATTGGGGGCCTTTATACCCGAAGCGACAGTTTCTTTATCAGGAGATTATTCAGACAATTTAACCGAAATAAATGCTTTCCAACAATATAGCATACTAATTAATACAACTGATTTAGCGATTGGAATTCGATCATTATACTTAAGCGCTTATCGAACTAACTATGAATTGCAGTCGGATATTATACGGATTCAAGTTCAACGAATTAGTCTTGAGATTGAGACTCCATCTGGTTCACCAATTCAGACTGCGAATCCAAATGAGCCAGTGAATTTAAGGATCGAATTAAAGGATTTATTAGGGAATCCTCTACTTGGAGCCTCTGTTAATTATAGTTGGGTATTTGGGAGGGGGAGCCTTACGGATGCCGATAATGATGGAGTCTATGAAGTAAATCTAGGAATTATACCTGAAGGTACCTACACAATAATTATTTCTGCATATTTGGGAGATATTTACGATATTCAAAGCTTTGAGATAACATTAACGATAATTAGACCTCCTGGAGAGTTACTTTTCGTTATTATTGCTCTTGTTAGTACTATCGCGGTTGGTATAGCATTACTAGGATATTTAATTCTCTATATTCGAGTATTGAAGTATCCTAAACCCGTAAGAAAAGTCAGAAAATATCGACGTACTCTAAAGAGTAAAAATCCCCCAAGAACATCAATCGAACCACGAGAAAATGCAGTTAAGGCAGCATATGATAGTCAAATATCTGATACAAAGAAATTTATAAAGGGAAAACCAAGTGAGGAGCAAGTAATAATTGATAAAATGGTTAAAAAAAGTCTTGATACCGAAATACTTGGAGGTGAAGAATAATGAAGCATAAAATCAAGAAAACCAAGAAAAGGAAATTAAAACTAGGCGTACTTATCTTATTAACTTTTAATTTACTCTTACTAAGTAGTTTTCTAAATAATACTAGTAGCTTAAACGAGTTGGGGTCAAAACAAGATATAGATCTTAAAAGTCAAGATATATCTGCAGATAATATCTTTAGTGGAATTGGTGCTCCATTAAATATTACTCATTGGGCGAACAGAACCGATAGTGATTTACCAATTTCATTTGATGAAGGTGATTCTGACACCGCAAGCATTCCTTTAGGTAGTGGGTGGAATGCTTATCAATTAGATGTATCTGTGAATGACCTAATAGATGAACGAAATTGGAATAATGGAACTTTTGCGTTTGGGAATGATGATGGAGATTCTTCAGCGGGAGATGATGATACTTCATGGATAATAAATAGTTTTCAGAACTGGACTTTTGGATTTAATGATACTGGCTTAGGGAGTAATACAATGAGTGGCAATTATCTAAGCAATATCGGAGGTCATGATTGTTTAGAACTAAGAATGGATGATTATATAACTGTGGTTGATGGCACTTCTTTCAGTACGTATGATCCGGATGATCGTTTATGGTGGAATAGTTCTATCTCAATTCCACGAGGGAAAATTATGGATAGTACTTTGAACTTTGATTTATATCCTAATCATCTAGCGCAATTCAATTCATGGGCATTTGCAATTTATATCAATGATATACAGGTATATTCTATCGGAACGTACACTTTACTACAATTCGGAGTAAATTCATGGCATAGCTTTTCTATTCCCCAAAGTATTTGGATTAATAATACAAATGTATTCCCTAGTGGTCCAATTAATAATCAATTAATTGAGATTCGGGCAAATTTGGAATGTATTGGGGGCGGAAACTACTCTGGCTTCTCAAATGATGACTTCCAAAGATTATATTTTGATAATCTTGAATTAGTAACTAAAGCAGAAGCTCTTCCTTCTGATCTTAATTTGAGAGTAAATCAGACAGCAGTACAAGATATTGATTGGGGAAAAGGTATAGTCACACTCGAAGGTGATTGGCAAAATAGTCCAATTATCGCTAATTTCAGTTGTACTGACGTTGGTGTTTTAGGATCTTATTCTGTTGATCTCCAGTCCCAGTTAAACCTATTTGCTTCAAAAGATATACCTGAAACGAATTATGAAACCGAAACCGCATCGTTAGGTACTTCCTTTCAAGTAAGTAACGAAAGTACTGTAGATTGGGAATTTTATGGATTTATCGCAGTTCCAACAGGATATTCAGAATCTGAAATGAAAATTGAATTTCCGAGCGATATGGTTATTACAGCAGTTTATACACCGGAAGAACCATCTATTAATATTCTAAATTTATGTGATGATTCTCTTCCGGGTATTTTATCTATACCTGTTAATAGTATTACCTCAATTCCCGACGGTTTTTGGAAATTTAACGCAGTTTCTCCTAATTATTGCGAAGATTTATTAATATTTGGTAATTCAACGGGTTCTTGGCAACAGGATAATGAATTTATATCAGGAGATTTCGTAAATATAACTGCTAAAATTTTAGATAGTTCTCTGATATCTCCCTATATCCAGAATACTATGGCTCAGCTTCAGATAAGGTTTCCAAATGGATCACTATGGGATCAACAAGAACAATATGCTTCTTTAGATTTAAATGGATATGTAAATTTCAATCCAATGAGAATTCCTACAACCCCTCCTAACTATGAAGAAGGTCAATATGAAGTAATCATAACTTGGAATAATACACATTCAACTTATGGGTTGAATGAAACGGGAATTATTTATAAGACATTTCGAGTTATTCACTATTCTAAATTAAGTCCAGAACAGGAATTTTTTGAAAATATACTAGAAGGAACAAATATTATTCTAAAAGCATCATTTAACGACTTAGAAAATTTCGATGCCGTTGAAGGCGCATTAGTTTATACATATAATTTCACTCATCCCAGTACTATTCAATATTTCAGTGAAACAGCTCCTGGATTTTACATATTAGAATTCGGTACAATAGGGGGTATAGCGGGAAATAATACGATTACAATTTATGCTAATTCCACAAATTATGTCAATACTCAAGCGAATATAACAATAGATATAATTAAGGAAACCACCATTACTGTTGACAATGATTTTCTAACGGATATTCCTTATAAATCAAATTTCACCATTCAATTTAACTATACAGAATTCTTTACTGGAGGAGGCATTGATCCAACATCTCTATCTACAGATTGGGTAGGGGAACATTCATTTATTCGTATCTCTCAGGGGGTATATAGTTTAGTATGTAATGCATCCGGACCTGGATATGATCCAGGAAACTTATATACTTTAATTATCAATCTAGATGCTACTAAACATATTCCACAATCAATTCCAATACGAATATTTATTAATGAATTAGAATCTAATATTAATCTTTATATCAATGGTACAGAAAAATTCGATGATGAATTGATATCAGTTGAAGTCTGGCAACAATTAAATTTGACGGTTAAATATACCGATGCTCAATTCAATCATTTGGGCTCGGCGTCGGTAAAAGTTATCATAGGTAGTTTCGTGAGTGATATTCCAGAAGTTCCATTATTAGAACAATATAGCATTCTAATCAATGCGACTGATATTGGGCAAGGAATCGACTATTTATCCGTTATTGCAAACATTACCTTCTATAATCCACAATCAATCCGCACAATTCTCGAAGTAACAGAGAGATTGACTCAATTGCAAATTTACTTAAATAGCATTGAAAGAACAAGTAATCCCTCATTAGATATACCTATTGGAACTATGTTAAATATTACAATAAAATATCAAGACACTTCCGGTAATTTCATTGATGGTGCTGATTTATCACTTTCCGGAGATTATTCTGATAATCTAATTGAAAATTTATCATTAGAGCAATATAGCCTTATGATAAATTCCTCAGATTTGGATATCGGTGTAAAAATAATAACTATTGCTGCAGAAAAATTCGATTTCGAATATCAGACAGAGGATTTAAGAATTGTTGTGAGACGATTTAGAAGTGAAATTATCACTGTCTCAGGGGAAGATAGATTCATAATAAGACCAGGAGAGAGCATAAAATTGGAAGTAGTACTAAATAATACTGATCTAAATGATTTGATATTAGGAGCTGAAGTTAAATACTCTTGGCCATATGGAACAGGTGATTTAATCGATTCTAATGGCGATGGGGTCTATGAAGTTACCATAGAAAATATACCCGTTGGATCTTTCACAATTCTGATAACTGCTTTTGCGGGGGATGAATATGAAATTGAAGGCTTAAGTATAACTGTTTCAGCGATAATTCCAGAAGCAGAATTAGCCTTGTCTCTGACTTTACTTTTTGTCGCGATTGGAATTACAATAGCAGTTGGAATATATATCTATCTGTATCGCACAATTTTTAGGTTCCCTAAAAAAGTCCGAACTATAAGAAAGTATAGAAAAACATTAACCAAGGAAAAAGCTCCAAGTAGACATATCGATAGCCTGCAAGAATCAATTAGTGAGGCATATAATGAAGAGCTAGCTAATAGTCAAAAGATACTTAAATCTGTATCAAAGGCGCCTCCTTCGAAACCAGATAAGCTTATCAAAAAAATCCCTCTAGAGTCATCTGAACAAAAAACTGAAAATGAATGAATAATTAATTTATTTTTTATTTATATCTCCTTTTTTTTATAATCTGAATTCCATCAGAAGTAAAGATATTAAGTATTAATTAAAGAAGATTGAAATATAATTGAACCTTAAAGTTTGTATAGATGAGTTCGAATATCAAAGTGTTCAAGTTAACCTACTCGGGTAATTTCATCGAGTTATCCGCTGATAATGAGCTTGATTATTTCAATTTATTCGATATCATCGCAGTTTACATTGCTAGTCAAAAAAGAATGTATGTTTGGATCGCCAAAAAGGCAGCCCAGAGTTTAAAAAATCATATTCCTCAAATACGCCAAATTTTTTCTAGAGAATATCCTGAATTAGTTATATTGCGTAATATAACAGTTGATGCGGGGTCTGAACCATCCGAATTCATTGATTTAATGGATTTCACAAAAGAAGATTTACATTTTCATCTTCGAAATGTTGAAACTAAGTTACTCCCGATTATCTCAGAAATTAATCGCTTGAAAAGCGATGTTGATAAGTATTTCATTTCAGAGGATTACGAAAAAGCTATGTTTCAAGCAAAAAAAATTGTTCAGTTAGCACAGAAGATTGATGATGAATCTTTGGAGCGTGATCAAGAAGACTTTATACGAGAAGCTGAGATTAAATTCAAAGCTAAGAAAAAGTTAAAAGAGATAGAAATAGAATGTAAAAGAATTATTGATGAATTCGAAGAACGGATCGAGGCAGAAGATTATAAAGGAGCTCACAAGATTGTGGGGAAGTTCAAAGTAAATTACGGCCAAGATTATAATTTGAATTCAATTCCTTTAGCAAAACAAATTATTTTGATGGATGATAACTTAGGTGAAAGTATTGATAAGGAAACAAACCGTATTAAAGTGGAATTAAATGAAATGCTGAAAAAAATTGAGAAGAACATTATTAATGAAGCTCTAGGAACAATACCAAGCCTTCTTAACCAAGCTAAAAGTCTCAAGAGCCAAATTGATGATGAAGATATGGATTATATTTGGCAATCAGTTGAGGATCAATATCAAAAAAGCAAAAATGCTTTTAAACAAACCCTTATTCAAATGACTCAAAAAGCTAATGACAAATTAATGAAAAAAGAAATTTCTGATGCTGAGAGCATTTTTGAAATGATTGTAAGTAAATTAGAAGATGCTTTCGGAATACTTAATCTAGGTGATTTTAATGAGAGATAAGGGAAAAACAAAAGATTTAAAAAAAGATAAACTTACACTCATTTCAGAAATGGAAGAGCTTGAAGTTATAGCAAATAATCACTTAATAATGAAAAAATACCCTGAGGCAATTAAAGCGGCAGAAAGAATAATTAATTTAGCTTTAGAACTAAATATGAAATCTGTCATTCGAGAACAAGAGGAATTCATAGCAAAAATATACAAAATTCTTGAAACTGATAAACTAGCTACAATTATTCTTGATGATTTTACGAATATTAAAACTAAATATGATCAACTTATTAAAAAAAATAAGTTTCGAGAAGCACATGACGATATTCTAAAATTTAAAGCAAAATATGATGAATATTATGATGTTAGATTAATTTCTTCCATTAATCAATTTCTCCAAAAGGAGAAAAGAATATGGGATTTTTTTATCCAAGAAGAAGATATCATTAAACTTCTTGAGCCGCTCGAGATCCAATTCAACAGTTATATTCACACAAATAACATTCCATTAGCAAGGGATACCTTAGAAAAAGCAAAGAAATTACTTGAAAAAGTTAGTCTAGAATACATAATAGAAAAGTGGAAACATTTCGAGTCCGAATATCTAGAGATTAATAAAAATTATCAATTAAAGGGAGATTTTGAAGCAAAATTAGACTATATCGCTACACTTACAGAAGAATATAAGTTTCAAGAAGCTCATTCTCTATTATCTAATCTAATAAAAATTGCCGAACAAAAGGGCTTTTCTGAATATAAAGATAAACTCGCAGCGAAAAAACGAAATATTGAAGACGCCAAGTCAAAATACACTAAACTTCTCAATGATCTCGCTAGTTTGGAACAACAATTCAAAGAGAGCATTGAGAATGATCAATACAATTCCGCAAAAGAGAATTGTGAGCAAATTATTAAAATAGCTCGATTTATTGGCAAAAAGGAACTTCTAATCAAATATCAACAGCAAGAAGAGACCATAGAAAACAGGATCCTTGAATATAATCAATTTTTAACTCTAAAAGCAGACATTTTAGAAGATTCGAAAATTGCCATAAATGAAGTTAATGAGGAACGTTTTAGTCAGGCTTTAGAGAAATATAGAGCCATTTTAAATCAGATTCAAGAATATATTAAAAAATAGAAGTCTAATTCTCCTTTTAAAATATTATTTAACTTCCATTCTTTAATTATTACTCTGCAGTTAACATTTTAATAAGCAATATTTATATAGGGCTATGATCAATATTTTTTTTGGTAAGGTTGATAAAAGAGATAACCATTTTATCTAATACGGGAGTTCCAATCTTTTGCCATAATTTCTGTGAAGAAATTAACGAAAAACATAACTACCAGTTGATTTCCAGCTATTTCTATCAAATTAGTCAATTCGCTAAATATGGATTTAAAGAAAGTATAAACACCCTCAAAATGGACAAATGTGTCTTTTACTTTTATACAGATCCTACGTCAAAATATCAAATAATAATGAAATGTGATAGAAAGACAGATAAAAAACGAAATCGGAAGAAATTTATTGATTTATTAGCAAATAAGATATTTACTCAGTTTTTTTCTCGCTTTGAGAAAGAATTAATCAATTTTAAAGGAAATATTACACCCTTCAAGAAATTTTCAGAAAATATTGAAAAAATTATTCCAAAAGCGATGATATCAAAGCCTATGCAGGCAAGCCAGTAATATAGCATTAGAATAGCTTCCATCCAAATATAAATATTCGTGCAATATACCTTCTTCTACGAAATGGGCGTTTTTAAAGAGATTAATCGAACGTTTATTATCTATAGCGATATGTGCTTCAATTCTATGAAGTTTTAAATGGAAAAAAGATATATTTTTTATCAAAGTTAAGGTTCTTTTACCAATACCCTTGTTCCAAAAATCCGGCAGTATCCATATTCCAATATCTGCTCGTCGGTGATACCAACTAATATTCCAAATACTCACAGATCCTATTTTTTTGATGTTCTTAGCGTCGCGAAGCTCGATTATATAGTTAAATTGAAGATGCTTATCCCATGATTTCAGATAACCTTTAATTAATCTTTTTGAACGCTCTAATGTCTTTAAGGGTCCTAATGATAAATAATATGTAGTTCTTTTATCTTTTAGACTTTCAAATAGAAAAGAAGCATCATCTTTCGAAATTTTCCGAAGATATAGATTATTGTCGTTGATCTCTTCAACTATCGCAGCATTTCGAAACATTATTAGTAATTTGTTAAAATAATACTTCTATTTTAAAAGTATAGATTTAGAAAAAATAAAAAGAAAATCGGGCTTGATTAGTAGCCCTTATATTCTGGTTCCTTCTTTCTTAGGAATGCATTTATTCCTTCTTTTACATCAGAAGCTGAAGAATTAACGCCAAATCCCAATTGTTCGAATTGTAATCCTACACCTAATGGCACTTCAGTACCATATTTCAAGCATTTCTTTATAACTGTTAGTGAAGTTGTAGGAAAATGTCCTAATTCAGTTGCTTTTTCAATGACTAAATTTTCAAACTCATCTCCTTCTTCGGCTAGGAAAGAAACATACCCCCATTCATGCATTTTTTCTGCTGGGACTCTTTCACCAAAATATATCATTTTGAATACCCTTGCTAAGCCAATATGCTTAGCCATTCTCTGAGTCCCCCCATTTGCAGGGAAAATTCCTCTCTTAATTTCAGGGAAACCGAAAAAAGATCTCTTTGACGCTATAACAATATCACAAACTAAAGTTAATTCACACCCTCCACCTAAAGCGTATCCATCAACTGCGGCAATTACAGGTTTCGGAAAAGCTTCAATTAGATCATAATATCTATGTCTCATCTGCATTGCGATGGTCATATGTACGGGAATATTAGGTTTAACACCAGGGCCAAATGAGGACGATAAATCGGCACCTGCAGAAAATGCTGGTTTTTTAGTATAATCTTTTGTGCCTCTTAGGACAACACATCGAACTTTAGGATCTAATTCATGTTCATACATTGCATCTGCTATTTCTTTTACAGTAAGAACTTGAAGGGCGTTTAGCTTATCTGGTCTATTTATTGATATAACCAGATAATTGCCCTCTTCATTTAATTCTGTTGTAATATGTTGATATTCAGACATGTTTTATACCTCTATTTTTATAGATTAAGTATTTGATTTAGTATATAGAATAATTAGTATTAACTTTGTTAATATTAAAAATTGATCTTATCAGTTTAAACTATAGTAAAATAATAAAAAATAAAAAATGAAAGTTTAAAATTATTTACGCATCTTAGAGAATTCTCCCGATTTCATCAAGTCTATCGGTCTGAAATAATCTTTCCCTGTCTTATCGGCTAATTCTTCTAAAACTTTAGCCCATTCCTCATAATTCTTTTTACCAGCACCAAATGGACCAGGAGCATTCATACCAGCCATATTTGCATCATCAATTATCTTATATCCACTCGCAATGCCCTCTTTCAAAATACGGCAACCTTCGTTTAACATGATTGCAAAAGATGTGTTCAAACTGAAAATTCCCGCGGGTTCAGCTTTCTTAATTTTCGCCATTATTGCATCTCTTCCTTGACTCCAGTCGTAAAAACCCTTTCCATTTTTTTGGCCAAAGTCTCCTTTTTCATATAATTCGGTTATGACTTCACCAGGTTTAAAATCAGGAGAAAGTGTTTCAGCATAATAGTTCATGATATGATAGCTTGTATCAATTCCTGTAAAATCTGTCAAAACGCAGGGAGGCATTGGCATTTTTCCTCCAGCATCCGCGTCCAATCGTTCCCACGGGATTCCCCGCTTTTTTGCTTCGTCAAAACACCAGTGTAAATAGATAATTACTGGTGCATTCAATCGATTTACAATGAATCCAGGACGATCTTTTAATACTGGAGCAATGTATCTCGCTCCTCTTAAACATGGGAATGTTCCTGCTACTTCCATAGCGGTGTTGAAAGTTTTATCGGATGTATGTTCACCTCTAATAACTTCAATCAATCTCATTAATGGGACGGGATTAAAAAAGTGCATCCCACAAACTCGTTCAGGAGCACCACTATCCTTCCCAATTTCCGTTATACTCATTGTGGATGTATTGGAAGCAAATATTACATGAGATGGTCCATTATCCATAACAGTTTTACAGACTTGTTTTTTAACGTCCATTTTCTCTATTACGGCTTCAATAACAAAATCAGCATCCTTTACAGCGGAAGCTAAATCAATTGACTTTTCACACCTTGCTAATACATCTGCAGCTGTAACCCCTTCGCCCAATGCATTTTTAGATTCGAGTTTTTTCAAACCTTCTTCGATTTTTGAATAACCACTATCTACGTACTCATCTTTAATATCAACAAGTTTTACATTATAACCCGCCATGAGCGAAACTTGCGCAATTCCACTGCCCATTAGTCCCGCACCAAGAACGAGAATCTTTTTAACGTCTACCATTTATATTTTCATCCTCACAGAATTTTATTAACAACTTTGATAACAAATAATTAAATCATATCTTTTTTTTTAATTTTAACATTTCATTTTCCAAAAACTAAATTGTGATGAATTAATTCCAAAAGGGAGATGAGAAATTTGCTAAAAATAAGGTATAATCAAAGTTTTTAAATAAAACCTAGTTTGCTAATCCTCTTAAAAAATATAATATGTTTGTCTAAATCAGTTTGAAATATTAATCTAAACTAATTTAAACTCAAATTTGTATCATATAGTTAGAAGTCAATTGAGGGGTTTGATTTCATTTTTAATCTTAACTTCAATTCAATCATAATGAGGTAAAAAAATGAAAATTGCGAAAATATATGGATTTGATATAAAGATTAGACTAAGTACGTTTTTAATCATTGGATTAGTTGGATTTTATGCGGCAAACTTCTATGCCAGTATAATTGCTGGGGCAACCATTCTTGATTTAGTTGTTGTTGGTTTAATCAATGGTTTAGTAATCCTTGGGTCGATTTTGGTCCATGAAATTGCTCATTCAGCTGTTGCGCAAAAATATGGTCTAAAGGTTTCTGAAATTGAATTATATTTATTTGGTGGAGCTTCAAAAATCGAAGAAGAACCTAAGACACCTAAGAGTGAAATTCTCATTACGATAGTTGGGCCATTATCCAGTTTGCTGTTGGGGGGAATATTTTTATTAATCGTATTTGGGATTCCAATTCCATTATCCGCAATATTAGCAGTAACCTTGCTTTATTCGGGGATTTCTAACATTGGACTTGGATTATTCAATCTACTACCTGCGTTTCCTGTTGATGGAGGCAGAATTCTACGAGCTTACTTATGGTATCGGAGAAAAGATATTATATCCGCCACAAAAACAGCATCTAAAGTTGGAAGCTATTTTGCTTATGGCTTAATGGCTTATGGTCTTGTACAGATTTTCTTATTTGGATTCTTAAACGGTTTTTGGTTAATAATTATTGGTTCGTTTCTGAATAACCAGACTAAACAAGCTTATATCCAAACGGTTAATGAATTGACATTAGCGAAGCTTAACGTTAAAGATATGATAAATATGCCTCGATTAGAAATTCCATTTAATCTAACGGTTGAAGAAGCATTTAGACATTACTTTTTGGTTTATAAAAAAGATTTCTTTCCAGTAGTGAGAAATGGGCAAATTGAAGGCGTAATTCACATCGATGATGTTAAGAACATGCCAGTGGAACGTAGAGAAGATTTTATTGTTGGATATGCAATGCGATCAATAAAAGAATTTCCTTCAATCTCAGATAAGGATACTGGAAAAGATGCATTGAAAAATTTGATGCGAATCCAAAATAAACCAAACTTAGTAGTTGTTAAGGATGAATCGGATGATTTTGTCTTAGGATTTATTGGTGAAGGGGAACTAGTGTCGTCCTTACGCTTTTGTCGTTTAAATCCTGAAAAATGCTAATTTTTAATTTTTATTTTATATATTCTTTTTGATACTAGTTTTATTTATAAAAAATTAATTCTTCAACACATACATCCTTTTCTTCATCATTTTGAAGAAATTTAATTTCAATTTTACTTATTTTTTCACCAATTAGTTTTTTTAATGCTGTTTCGAAATAGCCTTTATTGACCCTACAAAATGCTTTTCCATATTGTAGTTTATTTCTATTTTTGATAGGTTCTCGTAAAAAACATCGATTTTCTAGAACCAGTACTACTTTTTCATCATCTTCTTCAGCACTACGAATTTTTAGAGAATAATATTCTTTGAGTTCCCTCATTAAAACGATAAGCGCCTCAAGAATTTCGAAATCCTCCTTTTGATAAGCTTCCTTGATCCTTTGAGCAATTAATTCTCCTGGACCTGCTCCGATCTGAAAGAGCATCGAAAGAAGTGCGTTCTTGCCGAATAGATCCAATACTTTATAGACCATTGATTCACAAATAATTTCAAAACCCTTTAATGAGTTAATCTGAGAAGGGTCATTTTTAATCATTTCATTAATTTCTTCAATACCCACATTTATCCCTATGTACAGTGGTAAAAATATAAAGTTATAAGATGAATAAATAATGAACCGAAAGCTTAAAAAATTTAATATTAGAAAAGAGACTTTATTCAATTATTTTAGATTAACTGTGGTCATAATGATCACGCTTTTACAAGGTCTGTAATACATTTTCAAATGCTTTATAATCGGGTAATGTTTCTAAGCATATTGAAACGTTTTTTATTTGACTATTTTTTTCTATGAGATATTTCTTGATGACTGGGAGCATAAGCTGGCTACTCTTTTTAGCTGAAAATCCAATTACATCTTTCATAAGCGGAGGGAACACTAAGCTTTTAACATTGTTTTTATCAGCAGTTTTTAAACTATTCCAAATAGCTGTTACTATTCGTTTTCCATCATGACCGGCTCGTGCATGGATAATATAACGTGAACATAAGTTTCCTCCTGAGGTAATCACTGCACTACCAACTGGAAGACTAGAAATTTTTTGGGCAATTACATTACATTCAATTTGAACTTTAGAGCCTGCCTCTCTGATGACTTTACAGCGTAATTCTCCACTGGGAAGAAGACGTGAGTTACTGGGAATCACGATAGCTTCATACTTAGTTTGAGTCAAATCCCCTATAAAAAGTTCGATAACAGTATTATTAATTGTTATCTCATTCATTAACTAGTTATTTAATGAAAAAATATTTATATTTTTACTTTACAATAATTTACTTTCTTTTATTAGACCATATTTGCGATTTTTTTCAAGGCCTCTTTAATATTTTCATCTATGATTGCAAGAATCTTCTGATATACCTTTTTGGAAGCATAATATGGATCAATAATGTCAAGATCAATATTTTCCCCATTAAATTCTTTGAGGGTGAATACTTTGCTTCGAATATCGGGGATATTTGCATAATTATTTAAAATGTCGCGTTTATGCGAATTTTCCATGGTAAGGATTAAATCTTGTTCCTCAAGCAAATTTCGAGTTAGTAATTGTGGTTTAAAATCATCATGGGAAATGCCTTTTGAATCTAAATATTCCCTTGATTCAGGTTGCATATAGGAAAAGGCATTGATAAATCCCGCACTTTTTAATATCAAGTCAAGGTTGTATTTTTTTGCATAATCTCGGGCAAGGTATTCAGCAGCAGGACTTCTTGCAGTATTTCCTAAACAAACAAAAAGTATGTTCTTTACATTCATAATTTTCTCACTTCTCATGATTCCTATTCAATTCAATAATTTTTTCTAAAGCTTTTCTTACTCCTTTTTCAATTCTTTCCACAACTTTTTGATATTCTTCTGGTTCAAAATTAATAGGATCGGGAATTTCGAGTTCTTCACTTTCTCCCGCAAAATCTAATAGTAAATATAATTTATCTTCTAGACCTTTTAAATCTTTAAATCTTCTTTTCAGCTTTTTGATATGCCATTTTTTTTCAAAACCTAATATCAGATCTTGCTTTTCCAATAATTTTTTAGTAATCTTTTTTCCTTTAAAGCCACTAAAATCTATTCCTTTTGATTTAAGATAAGCAGCAGTACCTTCTTGGGGTAAATTGAAGTAACTATAAAGACCTGCAGAATCGAAATTAACATCTTTTAATTCTTCTTTATATTTAGTCGCTTTTAACCATTTTGAGAGATATTCTGCTGCAGGACTCCTTGCTGTATTTCCACTACAGAGAAAGAGAACATTTTTTATTTTTACCATATTGAGAATTCAAAATGTAGTTCTTCAAAAAAAATTTTTGTCTATATTCGAAAAGATATAAAAAATCGATTTCATTCTGCTATTTTAAGAAATTTTTGTAAATATTGGGAGTTTGAACAAAATTTCATTAAAACTAACAACAGATTTTTTAATAATTGGAGGAGGAATATCTGGCCTTTCTTTAGCGATTAAATTATCTGAATTGGTCCCAAAGGCAGAAATTTTATTAATTACAAAGGAGACTCTAACAGAAAGTAATACATATTATGCTCAAGGTGGAATTGCTTGCGTATATAATGAAAAGGACAGTTTTGAGAAACACATACACGATACATTAGTTGCTGGGGATGGGCTTTGTGATGAAGATATAGTAAGATCAATTATAACTCAAGCTCCTGAACGAATCAAAGAATTAATGGAATTAGGAGTCAACTTTTCGAAGAATAGTGAAGGTGAGTATGACCTTGGGATCGAAGGGGGGCATTCGGAACGAAGAATCTTACATGTTGATGATCTAACCGGACAAGATGTAGAACTGAAACTGATTGAAAGAGTAAAAAAGATTTCTAATCTTGAAATTAAGGAAAATTGGTGTGCTATTAATCTTTTTTGCAATAATTTTAGATGTGATGGAGCATATGTTTTAGATCAGCAAAGTAAAGAAATTTACAATATTTCTGCTAAGTCTACAATCTTAGCAACGGGGGGAGCGGGGAAGATCTATCTTTATACTACGAATCCCGACGTAGCATCCGGAGATGGGATTGCTATGGCATATCGCGCTGGAGCAATAATTGCTAATATGGAGTTTTATCAATTCCATCCCACTTGTCTTTATCACCCTTTTGCTAAATCATTTTTAATAACTGAAGCAATGAGAGGGGAGGGCGCTATTTTAAAAGATATTAAAGGAAATACTTTCATGGAAAAGTATCATCCATTAAAAGAATTAGCACCCCGAGATATTGTTTCCCGAGCGATTGATTCAGAACTTAAGCGTACTGGAGATGATTATGTGCTTTTGGATATTGCCTCATATCGAAGTCCTGAGTTTATTAAAGATCATTTCCCAAATGTCTATGAACAGTGTAAAATTTTTAATATAGATATTACTAAAGAACCAATCCCTGTAGTTCCAGCAGCACATTATAGTTGTGGTGGGGTCCTAGTTAAAATAGATGGTTCTACAAAAGTCAAGAATCTTTATGTTATTGGAGAGTCATCCTGTACTGGATTACATGGAGCAAATCGGTTAGCTTCTAATTCATTATTAGAAGGATTAGTCTGTGCTCATGAATGTGCAAAATCTCTTTCAAAAAAAATTGATGATTTAAAAATCCATGAATTTAAAGAATGGGAACCTGGTCATGCTGTGCCATCAACGGAGGCGGTTGTAATAACTCAGAATTGGGATGAAATCAGGAGATTTATGTGGAACTATGTTGGAATTGTCCGTACCGATCTAAGATTGCAAAGAGCTAAGAAAAGAATTAATTTATTGCTTGATGAGATAAACCAGTATTATTGGGATTTTAAAATTGAAAAAAATCTTGTAGAATTAAGAAATTTAGCTACTGTTGCGAAAATCATAATCGTAAGTGCGATATCAAGAAAGGAAAGTCGTGGCATTCATTATAATGTTGATTATCCAACTAAGTCTTCAATGAGTAGACCTACTACTCTTAGAAGACCGTGGTAAGGATTCTCCAATAATTTCACATATAATTTTATATGTAGACTCTCATTTATTATGATTAAATCAGAGAGTATAATATTTCAAGTAGAGAAAATGGATATCGGAAAGAACATTCGATTAGAACGGATTATTGATCGTAAAAGTAAAAGAACAATCATTATCCCAATGGATCACGGGTTAACTATGGGATCAATTCAGGGATTGGAAAAGATGGCTAAAATGGTTGATATGGTTGCGGAAGGAGGGGCAAACGCCGTCCTCATGCATTCTGGTATGGTTAGAGTAGGCCATAGAAAATATGGAAGTGATATTGGCTTGATTATTCATCTTTCTGGAGCAACGAATTTAACACCTCATCCAAATAGAAAGGTATTGGTATGTAGTGTTGAGAGAGCACTCAAAATGGGAGCTGATGCAGTTTCAATCCATATCAATATTGGGGCAGATGAAGAACCAGAAATGCTTAAGGATGCTCAAAAAGTTGTTGAAGCATCGCGTGAATGGGGCATCCCCTTAATTGCGATGATGTATCCAAGGGGTCAAAAAATACAAGATGAAAATGATCCTGAAGTTGTTAACATTGCTGTCAGAGCAGGGGCCGAATTAGGAGCAGATATCGTGAAGACTAATTATACCGGAGATATTGATAGTTTTAAATATATCGTCAATAGTGTTTCGATCCCTGTTATTATTGCAGGTGGTCCAAAAATGGACACAATTCCAGAGTTATTACAAATTGCCTATGATTCTATTCAAGCTGGAGGGGCAGGTGTTGCGTTTGGGAGAAACGTATTTCAAGCAGAAAATCCCTCCAAATTAGTAAATGCACTTTCAAAAATTATTCATAAGAATTATACTCCCGATGAGATTCAATAGTAATTCAATTTTCGTTAACTGAAAGTAAAAAATTTTATCATGACTGAAGAAATCAATATCTCATATACCTATTTGATGAAACGAGCTTTGAAAATCTCTGTAGAGTTTATAATAATTGTATTGGCATTATATTTCTTACCAGAAATTATAGCATTTTTTCAATTTATTTATGGTTTTTGAGAGGTATAGGAGTAATGTTTCCGATTTTCCATATTGCTGTCCCTCTTATTCTACTTGAAATCCCTTTGATTAAAAACAAATATGGATTCAATCGTATTGCTCTGATAATCGGGGCATTATTGCCTGATATCATTGATAAGTCGCTTATGTTTTTAAGTATAAGTTCAGGGAGAGGAGTATCGCATACGTTATTATTTGTAGGAGTGAGTTTTCTAATCGTTCATTTATGGGCGAAGAGAAATTATTTAATTTCATTTCCTTTTTTGATCGGGATAATATCGCATTTGATTTTGGATTTACCAGAAGTTCCACTTTTCTTTCCCTTTATTATGTATGAATTTATTTTTATAGATGATCCATTAGGTGGATGGTTGTATAGTCTCTTTCATAATCCCATTGTATTTTTTACTGAGATCTCTGGGATCTTAATCTTAATTTTGATTTTGATCCGTAATCAATTATACGATCGTAAGAGAATAATTAATTTTCTCCGAAATAAAAACCTTGAAATAGCTTAATTTAGATAACCACAAATCCCTTTATTTTTTTATTTTTAAATGATTAATATACCTATATCATCATAAATTAAAATCTAAAGTTAAGTAAATTCAGAAGAAATAACTGATTAAAATGCCAGAGAACAACAAGTTGTTTTTAATAATTGATAATCGAGAACGAAAATTAATGAAAATATTTGATGAACAATATGATAATATCATATATGAAGCAAAACAACTGGATATAGCAGATATAGTCATCTCAAAGGATGTTGCAATCGAAAGAAAGGAGGGATATGATCTTATAGCTTCAATTATCGATAATCGCTTATTTGAACAACTTATTCGTTTGAAAGACACTTATGATAACCCAATTTTAATCATTGAGGGATTAAACAAAAAGGTATTTGAAAATATTGGCATGAGAATTTCATCAGTATATGGGGCTTTAGCTAAAATCTCTTACAAAATGGGTATTGCTATAATACCAACTCCAAATTTAGAGCATACTGCAGTAGCAATTGAAAGATTAGCGTATCGTGAGCAAATAAAAAATGGAGAAACCGTGTTCTCTCGCAAGGCGCCTAAAAATATGAGTGAGGAGGATCGAAGAATTTATATCTTGGAAGGATTGATTGATATTGGTTCAAAAAAAGCTAAAATGCTAATTGAAGCATTTAACACTCCTTATAGGGCTTTAAGGGCTATAAAACAAACAGAAATATTATACACGCGCACAGGAAATCCAAAAGGAATAAAAGGGCCTCTTGAAAAGCTCTCGGGTTTTGGTTGGAAATTTGTAGAAAAAAATCAGAAGATTTTATTTGGAGATATTAATAATCCACAAAAAAGGATTAATGAGATCTAGATTCCATTAGAATAATGAGATCAAAATAGTTTTAAATTACTTCTTTAATTTATTAAATTGATTTTTGATTGGGAAATTATTGGAAATTTTAGTGTACTAATATGTTTTGTCAGAACTGTGGGGAGAAGATTGAGGATGGTAGTAAAGTTTGTCCTTATTGTGGGTATACCATTGGTATTAATAACGAACTTGCTCAAAAAGAGCATCAAATAGAAATGTTGCAAGAAAAGATAAGCCAATTAGAACAGACTGTTAGAAATACCACGGTAGACGATAAAAATCAGGGATTTAATAATAAAGTGATGTTTGTATTTATTTTTGTTTTTCCCATCGCATTTTTAATATTTTTCTTTGTACTTTTTTTTACTCTCGCAAACCGATAACAATTATACAAAAACCTATAATAATGATTGTCTATTTTTCCCTAATTGCGATTTTTTTTTCCAGTATGGTTTATGGTATTATTGGTTTTGGGGACGCTCTTGTTCTAATACCTATTATTACTCCCTTTATTGGAGTAAGAAATGCAATTGTGCTGGTAAATATTTGGGGTACATTTCCGGCATTACTAAACTTCATCAAGTATCGAAAATACTTAGATAAAGGGTATTTTTTTCGTTTTATTCCAATTGCTGTTCCAGCTACAATTCTAGGTACATTTATGATAATTAGTATTGAATTAGAATGGATAGAATTGATGCTTGGATTATTTATTTTGGTATATTCTACCTTAAGATTATATCAATACTATAAGAAAATCGATAATATTGAACTAAGAAAACATATTGAAACTACCTCACCACTTGTATTCGTAGGAGGTTTCACATATGGTTTATTAACGGGTTTAATTAGTGCAGCAGGACCAATTAATGTTGCACTGTTGGAAAAGACGGGACATTATCGTGAAATATTTATTGAAAATTTTGCCGCAATAGGTTTAGTGCTCTCTATTTCAAGAATCCCCTTTTATTTTGTCGGAAATATTTTTCCATTTGATTTAATTCTTTTATTTTTTCTTGCATTTCCAATAATTTTCCTAGGCACTAAACTAGGGCAAAAATTAACCCCAAAAATACCAGTAAGATTGTTTCAAATACTCGTGTTTTGTTTTCTAGTTATAATTGGATTAAAATCAATAATAACTGCTTCCTTAGGAATACTCGCATAAAAATAGATAAAAAACTTCGATCCTAAAAGAATAAATTATTTATCCATAAATCTATCAAGAGTTTTAGTACGAAATGTTTTCTCTACCACCAAATCTTTTTTTTTCTGATACTTTAAGGGCATATTCTGGATAAAAAGGCGATGATTTTCTCTCGAATCGATATGTTGAGAATTATAGAATTCCTTAAATAATCTATTTATATCCAAATTAGAATCCAATATCCCTTTAAAATGTCTATTTTCTTTTACCAATGGTAATAATATTGAAAGGAGTGTTCCTAAATTTAACGGACTCTTGGCAAAAAAAAAATTATGTTCAGATTTGATTATTAGCTGCGGGTTGTTGATTAACTTTTTTAATTCAATAGGGGCAATAAAATAAGTTTTCTTTTTTCTTATTGAATATAATATAATAATAAATTTTGGAAATCGATGATAAAAGAACTTAAGAATAATATCCTCAATCGCATGCTCTGGTTGAATAATTCCTGACAAAATCGAATTTCCTTCAATTTTAAGACGTGTGAACATTTTATGATAATGAATTTCTCTCGAGACTGCGCGCGCCATACGATAATATCGTTTTGCATTGGATGTAACATTACTTTCTAGAACGGCATCCGGAAAATTGTTTAATTCGTTTAATATTTTTTTCTGTTCCTCTAAAGAATTATTAAGAAATTCATGATTTCTTGGTATCAGAAAACAAATCTTATTTTTTCTCATATTAAACATAATCAAATTCACATCGCTATCTTTTTTTTATTGCATATAACTTGTCATATTTGCTTGATAAGAATTCCCAATCTTAAGAAAAGGCTCTGCTCTCTTCAAAATTATACCAATGTTTTTTAATTGGGTTCTTTTAGTAATGCTTATGCCTTCTTTTCGTAATTTCATGATTCTTCGTGCAGAGGTTAATCCAATACCTGGGATTTTTATAATCTCTTTATAGGGCAGATTATTTAGATCTAGTGGTCCTTTCTTATCAAAATATTTTCGAGCAAGGAAAATTTTAGGATCTTGTCGAGGCAGATTATCTAAATCAGTTAAAATTCCTTTAATATCGGCAATAGGAATTTTATATAATCGCATTAACCAATCGGTTTGATATAATCGATGTTCCCTTAAAAGTGGGGTTGCGTTTTTGTTTTCTAAGTCTGTGCCCTCAATTGGTGAGAATGCGGAGAAATATCCTCGTTTTAATTTTATGATTTTATATTCCCAATATAATCTTTTTAATATATCCCAATCAGTTTCGTCAGCTGCACCAACTACAAATTGAGTAGTTTGTCCGGATGGAATGTATTTCGCATTTTGATACTTCGTTTCTTCATCTATCATGGGTGATTGCTCAGAAAAATTATTTTCAAAGGATTCTATTTTATCGACTTTTTCCCAGTCGTCAAACTTCTTTCCAGAAATGTCTCTTATCCATTCTTGTCGCCTTAAAATATCAGTTTTATATGATTTTTGATCAGCTATTTCAGATAGATACCCCTCTGTTGGAGCCTCAACATTAACACTCATCCTATCAACATATTGTGCTGCTTCTTTGATTACATGTCTTGAAGCCCCTGGAAGGCATTTAAAATGAATATATCCCCGATAATTATATTGGTTACGCAATATCTTTACTGCTTTAAGCATTTTTTCCATCGTTTCATCTGAGTTTTTCGTAATGCCCGATGATAAAAACATACCTTCTACATAATTCCCCAAATACAAATGCATAAACGCTTTTACATATTCTTCAGGTGTAAGGGTCATTTTCTTCTTATTAATTTTATTAAAACAGTATTTGCAGTTAAATGAGCATGCATTTGAAAAAAGTACCTTAAATAATGAGACACATCTACCATCTGGAGTAAAGCTATGACATATTCCCCCGGAAAGCATTGAACCAAAATACAAGTTATCATTCTGGGATTGGTTTCTATTGCTAGTTTGTGAATTCGAATAACTTTTAATATTCTTAGACCAATTATTAGAATGAGAATAACAACTACTAGAAGCACATATGTCATATTTGCCGGCAGCTCCAAGAACGCGAATTTTCTCTACAATAGATGGCATTGATTTAAATAAAAATTAAGCAATTTATTTTATATATTAATTAGAAAACAAAATTTTGTCCCAATTTAATACCATGAGCCCTTTGGTTTAGTGTTATACAATAATTTTATAGAAAATAACAAGAATTCAAAAAAGAAAATGACTAAAAAGGGAGGTTTCCAAATTTATAAGTCATTTTCTTCCTATCTTGATTTCATGACCTTGCATTTATAATTTATAAATTTAAGAGCACATTTGAGAATTCAAAATAATTAAAATTAATTTTAAGTTCAAAAAATCTAAGCCTAACATTTATACTGTTATATATTCAATTTAATTCATGAAGAAATATTAAAAATATAAAAAAATTAATAAAAAAGTTGAGATATGAGGTTAAATAAAATGGTAAACGAGAAAAAAACCATTCTTTATGTACAAACCAGTGATGACCCAGCACGACAATATTCTCCCCTTGTATTAGCACAAACAGCGAAAGCAATGGATCTTGATGCTACGGTTTATTATTTAGGTATGGGGTTAAAAATTCTAAAGCCAGGAGAGGCTGAGAAAATTAAATTAGGAAATTTTCCTTCAGTAAAAGATATGATTGAAGAAACCCTAAAAGCGGGAGTTAAGATATTGGTTTGTGAGGCTTCAAAGCGGATGTTAGGATGGGAAAAGGTAGAACTAATACCTGGTCCCAAAATAGTTGGAGCTGCTACTCTGAATGATCTGGCCTTAGAAGCGGATGCAACTATGTGGTTTTAAAATTAATAAAAAAAATTTTCACTCTTTTTATTGAATCCTATAATACACTTGCAAGAAAAGATAGACTTAAGTTGATTACTCCACCCACTAACAAAGCTAATGATATTTCTAACAAAGCGATTTGAATAGCATATTTCCAACTAGTTTGTTTTGCTATTACGATTATAGTCGCAAAACATGGGATATAGAGCATGGTAACAAGGCTGAAAGTAATCATTTGAACTGGAGTTAATAAACTGCCTAAAGTTAACCCAATATTTTCAGCAAATAATACCAATAAAACTAAAGTTAATTCTTTTCGAATTATGCCATAGATCAAGAAGACTCCTGTGATCATTGGTAAACCTAACCAGAAAACAGTAATTGGCGATAAAACTAAGTTTATGGGTTCTAACACATTTAAAATAAAGATGATTTCTAACGAAATTCCAAAAATTATTATGATAGGCATGGCTTTGAAAATGAATTCCTTGCTTCTTAACCAAGTCTGCTTTAAAATTACTTTGTAATTAGGCTTTCGATATTCATGCATTTCCATAATTAATTCCGTACAAGTTCCTGGGAGAGTTTTATTTAATATTCTTCCCACAATGAAAATTACTAGAAAATTTATTAAAAATAATACTAAGACCCAGCCTAATCCCAAATAACGACCTACTAACCCTAAAACAACTGTCATGACCGCTGCGCACGGAACCAAAGAAGTTAAAGCGATTGATATTTTTTTTTCTCTTACAGTTTCCATTATTCTACATCCAGCACATGCAGGTACATTACATCCAAATCCAAGAATCATAGTAATTACTGTTTTCCCATGAACGCCGAGTATATGCATTATTCTATCCATTAAAAATGCGGCTCTTGGTAAATAACCAGAGTCTTGCAATATTTCTATAGTAAGAAAGAAAGGAATAACATAGACTAATACACCAGCTACACCACCGATCAGCCCTCCTAGTCCCCCATCCCAAAATAATTTTACAAGTATATTTTCTTCTCCATAAATAGAGTAGATGCTTACTGTCCATAGAGAAAAAGCGTCATCTATTATGGTTCCGAAAAAGTCTCCGATAGTAAATGTAAAAGCGTAGATCCCAAATATTACTAAAATCAGAATAAAATAGCCCCAAAAAGAATGTGTTGTGAGATGATCAATCCTATCCGCGAAATTCCTGCGCATCATTTCTTTTTTACTTTTGACTTTTATTACTTTTTCGACGATTTGGGTGATATTATTGTATATTTCAGAGGAGATGATTGAATTTATATCTTCACCATGATATTCTTCTAAATCTGAGGCAAACTCATTTCTTATTTCAAACAATGTCTGAGCTTTTTCATTTTTTTTAACAAGTTTTATAATCTCTTCGTCCTTTTCCAACATCTTAATTGCTAAAAAACGCACAGGGTAATTGCATTCCAGAAGATAACTATGATTATTTTCAATTTCGATAATTAATTTTTGAATCTTAGACTCAATTTCTTTTCCAAAAGAAGAAATTGATGTTAAATCGGGAAAATCGTATTCACCATTAGGATTTGTTTCAATAATATCTATTGCATGCTCTAATAATTCGTGGACTCCAATACCATGTACTGCTACAACAGGAAGTACTGGAATTTTAAAAGCTTTCTCTAACCCTTCGAAATCAAGTTCAATATTCCTTTTTCGAAGAATATCCATTTGATTTATGGCTAAAATCATTGGAACTTTTAATTCAAGTAATTGAAATGTAAGAAATAGATTTCTTTCCAAATTGGTTGCATCAATCACATTTATAATGAGATCGACTTCTTTAGAAACAATATATTGCCGACTTACTATCTCTTCTAATGAATAGGTTGATAAGGAATAGATGCCAGGAAGATCAACAATATTAAAGTGATATCCCAAAAAGTCGAGATGTCCTTCTAATTTCTCTACAGTTTTGCCCGGCCAATTTCCTATCGTTTGACTTAGCCCCGTCAATTGATTGAAAATAACAGACTTTCCTACATTTGGATTTCCGGCTAAAGCGATATTTATTGTGTCTTTTGAATCGTACTCATTCTTTTTATAGTTATTTCTGGGTGTATGACAACTCATAAGTATTCCTCTTTTATAGAATTACTGATAGACTCAAAATAGCATAAATTAGAAAATAATTTTAATAAATCTTAATTAAAAGTGCAAGAATCTTCGCACTTAACAAAAATTTTTGATGCTAATCCACGTCCTAAAACTATATTTGTTCCTTTTACAATTACTTGTAATGGGCCTCTAAAGGGAGCGTCTTTTCTTTTCTGAATGACTGATCCCGGATATATTCCTAGATTATATAATCTTCTTCGCGCGTTAAATCCGGCATTAACGCTTACTACCTCTACATCTTCTCCCCTACCACATTCTGTTAAGCATTTAATTAAGCTTACAGGTTCAGCTTTAGATCCCTCATTTCTATGATCAGTTTTCATTGCACTAATAAGATTTTTTGATAAAAATACATAAAAAAATTAATCCATCCTAATTTAATTATGGTAAATGTTATATTTAAAACTTTTAGTTATACTTAATTAATAAGATTTTTATTTTGAATAGCTATCCATTTTGTATCTAATCGTTCAAGATTTATACCCAAGATGGAAAGTTTAATATTTAGAATGATTAAATACGTTAAAAGTAAGTTATTTCTCAACAAAATACGGAAATAATTAAATAAGATTGCTTTTTGTTTGAATATGATATATATTCTAGAAATTAAATTTTATTTTTTATTAGATCTCTTTTCTTTCTGTGAATTATTGAATAAATGCACATTTGAATCCCATTTGAAATTAAAATAATTAACCCTATTAGATAAAGAAAATAACCAATTGAATAGCCTGAATTTATACAATATATTTCTGGAATATGTATCAATTCATTGCATCCACGATAACGTACATTTGTACTCAAAATTACTCCAAAAATCAACAAAATCAACTCAATCAATTCTAGTGAATACTTAATATTTAAATCTCTTTTTACTATTGTGTTTATAATGAGAGTTATCACTCCAATTAAGTATAGAGTAATGAGGAAGGAGAAGAGAATATTACTCATATTTATGCCTTCAATTAGAGGTAAATAGATAAAACGGCTCATCAATCCGGTATATTCATAATAAAACCAAGGAAGTCCGAACGAAATGAATATAATTAAAATTCCTGTTATTTCGATAATCATAGAAGTAAAATTATATTTATTTCTTACAAACCGCTGGAGCTTTTCCTTCCAATTTTTTACACTACTTAATGAAATTAATGCTAAAATATCCAGTAAAAACAATCCAATAAAAATGATTAGTAGATGACTCCAATCATCTCTAAGCATGAAAGTTTCACATACTATTAAGAAAAGTAGATTTTTATTTATATGGCGAAGTTTTGTGGTAAAATTAAGAATATAAGAAATTTTACAGATTTCAAATAATTAGATAAAACATAAATCAGAGAAAAAGAAAAAGAAAAAAGACTTATAAAAGTCTCATAAATCTTTGAATTTGAGATTGGATTAGAAGCAGCTGGATGTTTCTCGCCCCACCAATGACTTCTTCGATTTTACTTATATCTGCTAATTCATCTAAAGGAGTGTTATCAGTCACACTTATACCTCCCATATGTTGTTGTACTTCATAGCAAACTTCATGAGTTAGTTTTGCGAGGTAATATTTTCCTTGAGAAGAGATAGACGCAACCCATTTTTCGGCAGCCGATTTTCCTTCAGATGATTTATCAGCAAATAGAATTTTCTCATCATATACCGATGCGGCTTGAAGTGCTAAAGCAGTAGCAGCATTAGTTTTCGTCAATAAATCCGCTAATCCGTAACCTACGCCTTGATATCTCACCACGGGTTTGCCGAATTGCTTTCTGAGATTGGTATAGATCATACCATATATTAGACCAGCCCAGCAAATTCCAACTCCACTTCCCATTATCGATAATCTCTCAGGAACGAGCCCTTCAAATAGTCGTACATAACCTAATCCATCATCTGCTAAGACGTATTCGTTTGGAATTTTAACATTATCAAATAAAGTATGGGCTATATGCACCCGAGGAACTGAATTAATTTTTAAGCGCTCAGTTTTTACCCCAAATTCACGTTTTATCATTGCTTGTACCATAGTATCTCGTGGTTGTGATTCATCATAGACTGCGTAAGCACAGAAGTAATCGGCTTTTGGTCCATTAGTTGTATATACTTTTTCCCCATTATAAATAACGCCATTATCGGTTTTTTTCGCAACTGTAGTAAGATTAACTGCATCAGATCCTCTATCAGGTTCAGTAATTCCGATGCAACCAATTTTTTGCCCGGACATTAACTCATCTTGGACTTTTTGAATTGTATCTCCAGTACCGCCATGATCATAATAATGAAATGTAGGATTTCCACATAAAATTCCGCTCGCTAATCGAGCAAGTTCAAGTTGAGGATCTAATAACGAGAGATGGGTTCCAAGTAGGATTTCCTTTTTCATTCCATATGGTGTAAAATCTTTCCATTTATTTATGCGTTGCAGATAACCATGCTTACCCAATTCGGGAAAAAGCACATAAACATCTTTAGATTTATCGATTTTAGGGTGTAATTCTAAACAGAAGTCTTGAAGTTCCTTACAATATTCTCGCTCTTCTTTGTTGAGCATTGGAAAGACATTATCATTAAAAATTTTAAATACATTTCCCAATGTCATTTTCTCATGAACTTCATCATCAATTATTTTCTCTTGCATTTTCATTTTAGTCAACTTAGTTTTTCAATTAACTTAAGTGAAAGAATAATTATAAGTAGTCAAATTTTTTATTGCAATTAAATCTTTAATATCAATAATTTTCGAAAAAATGGTAAAATTATTTTAATATTAAAATTCATAACATACTTAAGTATGTCTATTTAAGCTAACTAATATGAAGAGATTATGAGTCCGATTATTCCCGCATTAATCATCACCATTTTATTATTGGCATTTTATATAGTGTTAACTTTTTTGTATAGATTATATTTAGACAAAGTTGAAATAACGAGACACCAACAAAAAATAGAAACCCAGATTAAAAAATACATACCAGAAAAGAAAAAAGATGAAATGAGACAAAAGTTAGATCAAATCTCAAATATTATTCGAGAAACTGAGAAAACATTAGAAAAGGAGATTCAGAAGAAAGTAAAAGCAGCTAAAAATATAGCAAGTACAGAAATTGATGAATCATTTGTTATTGAGCAAGCAAAGAAGGAATATCTTATTCACTCTGCTGAGTTTAGTTCAGCAATGCCGAAAACAGAGGCGGAATTACGTGCAGATATGAAGAATCTCGAGGAATCTATACGAATACTGGAATCCTTTGATGAAGAAACTTATTTATCTAAACCAAAAAAAGCAGATGTGGGAACGGGAATGTTCTATGAGAAAGTAACAAGGAAATTGAAGCAAATTATCCAAGAACAGAATTTATCAGCGTTTAAAATTATACCTATACAGAGACTCAAATATCATGCTATAAAAGAAATTAAAAAACTTAAGGATGACGATTTCTTACCAATATTGGAGCTAATGAAAGAAACCAAGCTTATTCAAGATTTGGTGGAAGTTAATCCAAAATTTCATATAATTGTAATGGAAAATGAGGATTACGAATTCTCAAGTCCTGAAAACGTTGTTCTTACTTTTGCTTATGAAAAAGAAAATCTTACCATCGAAGTTTTATTAGAAATTACTGAATGGGATTTCACCTATGCAAGTCAGGTGTTGAATGCATTATTTAGTAAAGAACTTGCAGTTATAGAAGATGATATAATTTTGATTGAAGGATTTGGTTCAAATGAAGAACGGAGCAAGTGGGATATGGAAATCGCAAAATTTAATGAAAAGCAACGAATCAATTTAGAAGAGAAGAGAAAAAAGAAAGAAGCGATGAAAGTAAGGCTACAAGAAAAATTAAAGAAAGTTGGAGAAGAATCAAGTATAGAAGAAAAAAAACCAAAAGAAATCGAAAAGAAAGATTATATTATAGAGAGTGAAGAGGAATTAGAACATGAAATTGAAGAACCTCCCCAAATCAAATTTAAAAGTAAACCTCAAGTAAAAAAAATATCAGAATTAAAAAAAATAAGAGAAATTTATGAAGAATCTCCAGAACAACTCTCAGAGGAGGATCTAAAGAAGCTTATCTCTCAGACAATCCTAAGTTTTCATGAAAAATATTCTTTATTGAATGGAGGTTTCGTACAGCATGAAAAACTTTCTGAATATATATATGAAGATATTGAAAATGCTTCCGAAGATCTTATCAATAAGACTATTATAAAATTGATAGAACTAAAGATGATTCTTGGTAAATTGGCAATTAACAATTATAAATTTTATACTTTCAAGAAAATGGAATTTGACTCATCAGAAGAAGAATTCATATTATTTGCTTTGAATAAAAAACCCATGAAGAAAGCTGATTTTATCAAAAAGTTGAATTGGGATGAAGAGAAAGTACTTTCCGTCATGAAAGAGCTCCAAAGTAAAGGCATATTACGTATCGAAAAAGATACTATTGTTATTCCTGGAATTATACAAGAAAATTAACATCTATGCTGTTTAATTGAAAATTCACGCATAATTGTTTTTTACATACTGCATAACTTTATTTATTTCTTCTTGATATTTCTCTCGATTAGCAAAAATATAAAATCGAACATCTGGTCCTGTACCAGAAGGTCTAAAATAGAGCATAGAATCTTCACTTTTTAAACGATAGATATCAATATTATTATTATTATCTGATAATGCATCAACAGAATATTCCATATTATCGACAGAGATCTTATTTCCGTCATTTTTTGCAAAATTATTCATGATTTTAACTTTTTCCTCATCATTAGCATGGATTGTTTGATTAATTCCAACAATTGACCAATCAATTGATTCTGATATCTTATATCCTCTTGCGATCAATTCTGATGCTAACACTAAAGCCGGTACTGGATATTTATCAGCAATAAGAGGATATTGCGAATTAAAATCATAGTTATTTGTTCCTTCTACGTTAGTTACATCTAAAATATTTAAAGTATGCCCCCCTGATTCCTCCCACATTACAATGATAAATTGCTGATCATCTAGATGATTCTCTTTCATTAAATTTTTAATATGTTCCTTTAAAGGTCCAGATTCATTAATTTTTATTAATTCCTTATTCTCTCCTTCGATATAGAGAATCGCACTGTCAATTTTGGATTGATCGACCTCTATATCAAATAGAAAGTATAAAATAATTCCTAAATGTTTATAACCAACACCCGTCAAAATATTTATAAAACTGGATTCATCCCCCCTTAAATCACTTGGGATTGTCCTTACGTTGATAATTTTCTTATTAAATTCTTTTGCTAAGATGTTATGCATTGCAGAGTATATTTCATTTGGGATATAAGTACAATATTTTCCATCTTGTTTTACGTATAGGGCAATCCTGTCTCTATCCGCATCTAATAATATAGCTAATTCAGAATTGGATTGGTTCATTTCTTTTTGAAGCCTTTCCTCCCTAATCTCCTTAATGGGGTTAGGAGGATTGATCTCTTCTTGTATTAAATGTACACGAGCTCCTAATCGGGTAAAAAGGTTTACAATTCCTCTTGCTTTTCCCAAGTAAGGCCAAATGACTATGTCTTTATCTATCAAACTTCTGATCTCTAATACATTAGAAAGCAGATCAATTACATAATCATTATTCATTTGCTCAGCATCGATTAAAATCGGCTTAAAATCAGGGTTTAATTCAATCTTTTCATAATCCAGAGCTTTTTTAGAAATATCTTTAAAAAGATCCCCTGAAATAGGTATGGGATAATCAATATAGAATTTTATACCATTCCACGATAAATCATTATGGGATGCTGTTAACACAATAACTAAACCGATATTACCAATTAATGTAACAGATGCGGCGCCATAAGGAGAGGATATTCGTGATTTACCTTCTTTATCTTTTTGATAATAGATTTCAAATCCTTCATATGAGAAAATTTGAGAACAATATTTAAGCAAGATATCCTTAGTTGGTCGATCGTCAGTAACTATAAGAACGCGTAAATTATTTTCGCCTTTAAGTTTCTTATATTTATGTGATATCGCTTTAAAAACCCTTAAGAAAAGATAAAGATTCCTTTTTGGAAGAAAATAGCTCTTCGAACCGCCTTCATCATGCGTTTCTAAAATTTGAATTCTCAGACCTGAAGTAGGAGCAACAATGGGATCAATAATATTTATCTCATCCTTAGTTAAGGGGGGTAAATTCAATATTTTGTAATTCCCAACATCTTCGAAAGGAATATCTTCCAATTTATAGTCAATCATAGAATCAGTTATCGAATATATTTACTAGATAATAAGCATTAATTACGAAAGTTATAAATTATTTTTCCTTAAATTACTTTTTTTAAAAAAATAAGAACATATCTCTTAACTAAGATATTATTGAATTAATCTTACTTATTCTTCATATCGGGATAAACCCTTTTAATCGCATCTCGTAATATCGCGTGAATTTTTTCACGATAGACCTCATTAATTGCAATCATACCGTGTACCTTAATAGGGGGATATCGATCTGCTTCTGATAATATTCGCTCACAGAATTCGGGAGTTAATCGATGAGGAAGATCTTGCTTGTTTGCTATTCCAATTACCAGCGTATCCTTATAATATTTGTCCAAAATATCGCGTATAATTTCCTTGCATTGATTTACGTTTTCGAAACTTGAGTCTAAAACTAATAATGCCACATCAGTACTGTCAAGTAGGCTTTTCCAGAGAGATCTAAAATTCGCTTGCCCAGCAAAGTCCCAGAAAACAATGGAGCGATTAACATCAAGTACCTCCCCATTGAATGAGGTAATATCTACATTGATCGTAGGAATATATTCTAAATCGATATTTTTTCCGCAAATTAATTTTAAGAGAGTAGTTTTTCCCACTCCACCCGTCCCAATTATAGAAACTTTAATTGCTCCTAGTATGGTTTCATCAATTTCTCGTTCGAACTCGTTAAATATTGCTCTATTGCCTGTCCACGTTCCACTTTCCAAAATTTCTCCATACCTCTTTATAAATTTCGCTCTAATAGTGGATATCTTTGAATTCACAGTAGCATCGTCATCTTCTAAATCCGTACAAACCACGATAATTATTTCATCAATAATGGTATAGAAATATTTGAATTCATCGGTAGCTGTTGATCGAATCTCACTTTGACTGATTTCCTTCATAAAGCCTGAGAATGCGCTTAAAAATCCCGCTAGAAGATCTCGATCTACATCAGTATTGCTATAATTACGAAAAACCAATGACTTGCCATCCTTTGTAAGGATGTTTAAATAAAGTATTCCCAGAAATAATCACTTTATAAAGATAAATCTTAGAACTGAATAGCTTGATTTATATATATTTCTTATTATATTAGTAAATAATTAAAAACAATTAAAAATTGATCATTTACACAATTATTTATTATTAATTTGAATTATTCATCTTAAGCCAGATATTCAATTCCACTTGGTGTGAATCCCATGAATGAAAAGGAAAAACTTGATGTCGAAAATTTATTAACCCATATTAACAATCTTGAGGAGAAGATGGGGCAATTTTCTTCCGTACTTGAAAAGTTTGGATTAGATATTATAACAAAGATGGGGCAAACTAATCTTAAAATTAATATGCTGACAGATAAAGTAGAGGAACTGCATAAAGCCACCATCGATATTAAAAGTCTAAATCCACAATTGAAGAGTGTAATCGATAACCAAAACAAAATTCAGGATGAGTTAGATTTACTTAAATCACTTATTGCAAATCTAAAATCGGTTTCTTCTAGAGAAGAGACAATTGGTCAAGCCATTGAAAGAGATGAAAGTGCGACTAATAAAAAGGAGGCAATTATAAAGGCTTTTGAGGATTTACAAGATAATTTAGATACTTTAGATGATCCTTCGATTATTAAGAAATCTTTAGATCAAATTAAAGAAGCAATTTTCGATTTTACAGGGGGTCATCGAATTTTATATGAAATTTCGCAATCTATTACTCGTCTAGAACATGCCAAATCCTTAACCGAAGAGTATTATAAAGAGAAGCCTAATTCACCTTTAATAAATACATTTTTAAAAGAAAAAATAACCTTTTGGACCAATAAATTAATGGTTAAAGACTAAATTTTTTTGTAATAGATTTCTAGGTGTGAAGAATTAGAAATACTAATTTGCTTTTTTAGGAAAAATTCACTAAAGATTTTAAAATATATACTCCATATTAATAATAATTATATTCATATTTGAAAGACATATTATTTGTGTAAAAGGGAAAAATTATGAGTTCTGATAAGAGTGATATAATATTTCAAGGAAGAACAGAGGCAATCTATAAAGTCATCGTGATCGGAGACCCTGCTGTTGGTAAAACAAGTCTTTTATCAAAATTTGCGAAAAATCAATTTGAGGAAAAATATCTTCCAACGGTAGGTGTGAATATACTTAAGGAACCAATAAATTTGGATGAAACTACTGTTGTAAATTTAATGTTCTGGGATGTGGCTGGACAACCGCAGTTCTATATGCTCCATCGTCCTTATTTTAATGGTGCAGATGGTGTAATTTTGGTTTTTGATGTTACACGTTCAAGTACTTTTTCTAATGTGAATAATTGGTGGAATTCTGCCGTAAAATATGGTTTAAGTGGTGTACCTCGAATCTTAATTGGGAATAAGATTGATTTAAAAGACGAGCGCAAAATTATTTTGCCTATGGCAGAACATTTAAGTGAAAAATTAAATGCTCCCTATTTCGAAACGTCTGCATTAACGGGAGAGAATGTTAAAATGGTTTTCCATAAAATCGCGGAATTAGTTTATAAAGCAAAACAAACATTAGATTAATTGCGAATAAAAAAATTAACTTCTTCATTAATTTATTTGGGATTTTGTTTTAAAAAAGAAATAGATTTCTTAACTTTAAAAACAGAATTCTTACTGCGTTCTCGAGCAATAAGAAAGATTCTGTCTACTATGAATTTAAGTGATTTCCAACGAGCATTTAGATCTTGTAGAGTCATATCTAAGATGTCACTCCCCTTTATTTGTCCTAGGCTTAGATGAGGAGTAAAACCTCCCTTGAATAAACTAACATCATCGCAATCGGGAAAGATAGACTGAATTTTTTTTTGGAGATCCATAACTAATTCTTGTGGTTTCGGCTCAAGCCACATAGTAAAGCGTTGTTTTCCATGTCGAAAATATTTAAAAGAGTCTAAAACTAATTCGAAAGGTTTGATATCTTCAAGCCTTTTTTTAAAAACGGATTCTAATGAATTAAATTCGCTTTCTGGACGAAAGGGATATAATAGTGTAATATGCGGCATCCAACGATAGAAATTTCTGTCATATTTTTCTCGAATTGTTTGAATCGGAGCCCATAGGTTTTCTGGAGGAATTAGGACTAATGCAGAAGTATAAACTTTAGTCATTACACTTGAAAATATGGGAATATGAAATTAAAAGGTTTTTATACAATCATAGTTATTAAGATAGTGCACTATGAACATCAAACAAAGACATTTCATTCAGAAATCACAAATTAAAGAATTAAAAGACGATATTCTGAAGCACTACGATCAGAAATTTCTTTCACAAATTTTTCCTAAAAAATCAAAGATAGAACTCATTCAAACTGATGCAGGAGATACCTTATTTGCGATTAACGATGTCTTAAAGCTTTGGAAATCTAAGGAGGGCTATATCCCAGTCTTGACACTTCTTCTAAATAATCAGGTTAGTTTGAAAAAAGTAATAGTAGATATGGGAGCAATTAAATATGTTGCTAATGGCGCTGACATTATGCGCCCAGGAATCACAGAGATCGACCCCACTATTAAAAAAGGAGATATTATTGAAATTGTAGATGAGACACATGGTAGATCATTAGCCGTTGGAAAAGCATTGTATGATGCGGCTGAAATGAAACAAAAAGATTCGGGAAAAGTCATAAAAAATTTGCACACTATTCAAGATTCGGTATGGGAATTTGAAAAACAATTCAAATAAAATTTAGAGCGAGATTTTTACACAAATTCTTCTATTAATATTGGAAGTATCACTTCTTTTTCATTAAATTCTGATTTTGGAAAAAGATTTTCTTCTATTTCGGAGTCAGCTATAGTGTAATTATGGAAAAGAGACATGATCATCCTTAAGGCATTCTCACAGAATCCATTATCGCTTTGATCATTTGAAAAGTTCATTGTTTTGGTGATAGCGTTCAATTTCCAAATGAATTTTTGTGTTTGATCATTTTTTGTTCGTAGAAAATCTTCATAAATCGATGATAAAAACTCCAATTCTTCTCTCATCAACATATACATTCCTCCAATTCCCAATAATTTCCCAAAAATAATAATTTCTATAACTTTTTAAAAGCCATTTTTTTTGTGAAATGTCGTTGCTATATTACATACTTGCAGTCGAAATCAACCTTAAGTAAAAATTTTGTATGAACTGCTTTAATTTTCTTTACTTGCCAATTTAAATAGTAACTTTGAGACTTTTGATAATAATGCATCTGGGTATATTAGTTGGGTTGATAAAAATTAAAAATAGCGTATTATCTGGATTACATATAGATAATACACGGTTCTATAATGAGGCTCAATCTTATATTACTTAGATACTACTCTATGGGTCATTATCTGCTATATCACGATGACCCATGATAAAAAAATAAAAAGTATAGGTTGTGTGTAAAAGTGAGTATGTATAGAAGTTACCTTCTTAAAAATCAATTTTGGGCTAAAAAAGGAAACGAAAAAGGGGTTAATTCGAATGGGGAAAAGATCTTTATCAAACATGATTCTGAAATAGGTGGTATCTATGCTATTGTCAATAATGTTGACAGAAAAGGGGTCAAGATTATTGTAAATGGCGAGGAACATTGGTTTAACAACTTTGATAAACTTGATACATTTCTTAGTAGATTAAAACAAGATGAAGATGATTTTATGAAAATCTTAAAGAGAAAAAACATGTCCAAGCGATTAAGGACATTAGAAATTTAAGTTTAAAAACATAAAATCTTCATTCTTATTGTTTTAATTGAAATCCTGTTTGATTTCATTCTCTTAATTAGAATTATTTTTCCAGTATAATAATTAGAGGATTCTCTTATTAGTGTTATTCATAAACCGGTTGAAGCCCTGACTGAAAATGTCTAAGACGTAACTTTGCTCCACGTGAGATTTTAACTTTTGGTATTTTCTCTTTATTCTTGTATAATTCTGTAATTGCTGCCACCGCATAATCAATATGATTAGTATTATAAACATTTCGAGGGACTGCAAATCGAACAAAGTTCAAAATCCCTTCCTGCTCTTTTGGGGATTTATTATCCCATTCGAAGGCAAAGGGCCCTAATTCACATGCTCTAATTCCGTAATATCTTAAAAGTTCAATTGTGAATCCTACACCACCAAAATCGTCAACTTTCATATCAGTCCCTGTAAAGAATTTATCCATGTTAAGATAGATAGCATGACCTCCGGGAGGAAGCACAACAGGAACTCCCTTTTGGGCAAGTTTTAGGGCAAAATCTCGCACTTGATTAATTCGCTCTCGAAGATATGGTTCTTTAACTACCTCATATAATCCAACAGCTAAAGCCATAATATCACGTCCACTCAATCCTCCATAAGAATCATTTCCAAAAGTTGAAATTTGCTTCTCTTTTAATTTTATCCCAATATCTCCATCTTCCGAAAATTTTCTATGAAAGATCCCTTTATCCTTGAAAAATAAGCCCCCACCCATATTTGCTAAACCATCTTTCTTAAAACTTATTGTGAACCCATCAACATATGAAAAGAGCTCCTTTACAATAGTTGGGATGGATTTACTTTTATAACCCTGCTCGAACTCTTTTATGAAGTAGGCATTCTCAGCATAACGGCATGCGTCTAAAAAAAAAGGAATGTCATATTGATGAGCAATATCACTTACTTCTTTCACATTTTTCATTGAAACAGGTTGTCCGGCAGCGGTATTATTGGTAATTGTAAGATAAATAAGAGGGATATTCTCCACTCCTTCTTTTTCAACAAATTGTTTTAAACCCTTTACATCCATATTTCCTTTAAATGGATTTTCAAGATTAATCTTATTAATAGGAAATTCTTCAAAGAGATTAGCTGAAAAAAAGTTGATGGGATGAAGTCCAGCAGCAGCAATATTAGCTTCAGTGGTGTCAAAAT